>Ga0206800_1006_pt1 | contig 81611 bp, 77 predicted proteins | sample Alteio_BWOrgCont_64_FD_152898 | JGI IMG/M metagenome (GOLD analysis project Ga0206800, IMG submission 152898) | Enriched cells from forest soil in Barre Woods Harvard Forest LTER site, Petersham, Massachusetts, United States -... | ecosystem: Environmental > Terrestrial > Soil > Temperate forest >... | reverse complement strand
TAGCACGAGGCGAATTACATTGCGTGGGAGCCACCACCTTAGATGAATACCGACTTTATATAGAGAAAGATGCTGCTTTAGAACGAAGATTCCAAAAAGTTCTGGTAGATGAGCCAAGTGTTCCCGACACGATTGCCATTTTACGGGGGCTTAAAGAGCGCTATGAATTGCATCATGGAGTCGAAATCACGGATCCCGCGATAGTGGCCGCAGCGACATTGTCTCATCGATACATTAGCGATCGGCAACTGCCGGATAAAGCCATTGATTTAATTGATGAGGCAGCCAGTAGTATTCGCATGGAAATTGACTCGAAACCGGTGGAGATGGACAAATTAGAACGCCGTTTGATTCAATTTAAAATTGAACGTGAAGCCTTAAAGCAAGAGGCAGATGAGGGTTCCAAAAAACGCTTGAGCAAGATTAATGCAGATATTGAAGAGCTAGAGAAAGAATATCAAAAACTGGAAGAAATCTGGAAGAGGGAAAAAGCGGCATTAGAAGGGACCAAACGTTTAAAAGAAGATTTGGATAAAGCGAGATTAGAACTGAGTGCCGCCCATCGTGCGGGTAATTTTGCTCGCATGTCAGAATTGCAATATGGGCGTATTCCTGAGCTGGAAAAGCGTTTGGCAAATGCCTCTGCATTAGAAATGGAAACAGAGCTTTTTCGGAATAAAGTGACCGAAGAAGAAATTGCCGAAGTGGTTGCTCGGTGGACTGGGATCCCAGTGTCTAAAATGTTAGAAGGCGAGCGCGATAAACTGCTTAAAATGGAGGAAGCGCTGGGCACTCGTGTGGTTGGCCAAAGCGAAGCACTGAAAGCGGTTGCCAATGCGGTTAGACGAACTCGTGCTGGCTTAGCCGATCCCAATCGCCCCGTGGGCTCATTTTTGTTCTTAGGCCCGACGGGTGTTGGTAAAACAGAAGTCTGTCGTGCTTTAGCAGAATTCCTATTTGATACCCAGGACGCGATGGTTCGTGTCGATATGTCAGAATTTATGGAAAAACATTCCGTGGCTCGCCTGATTGGTGCGCCGCCCGGTTATGTGGGGTATGAAGAAGGCGGATATTTAACAGAGGCGGTTCGCCGAAAACCCTATAGTGTTATATTATTAGACGAAATTGAAAAAGCGCATTCGGATGTGTTCAATATTTTGTTGCAAGTCTTAGAGGATGGGCGTCTAACCGATGGTCATGGCCGTACGGTTGATTTTCGCAATACCGTGATTGTCATGACATCCAATCTTGGATCATCCTTAATTCAAGAATTAACCGGGACCGTTGAATATGCAGAAGTGAAGGTTGCCGTGATGGGGGTTGTCAATCAACACTTTAGACCGGAGTTTATTAATCGCATTGATGAAATTGTGATTTTCTCGCCCTTGGGCAAAGAGCATATAAGACAGATCACTGATATTCAGTTAGATCACCTGAAGGCTCGACTGAGAGCGCAGAATTTGGAGCTGACTGCAACCCCTGAAGCATTAGATATGCTTGCAGAAGTAGGTTATGATCCGGTGTATGGTGCGAGACCCCTTAAACGGGTCATTCGGCAGACCATTGAAAACGCGCTGGCTGAAAAAATATTGGGTGGAGAATTTAGTTCGGGTGATACGATACAATTGGTGGTCCAAAATGATAAGATTGGATTCAGTAAGCAATAAACCAGGAGTTTTAAAAAACGTGGCAGCAGAAGCACTGGATCGCCGATCCGTTTATGATCCCTGGTTTTTATTTGCACTGATCAGTCTTCTCGGGATGGGCCTTATCATGGTCACCTCTGCCTCTTTATCTTTTGCTGAAGGTATTGGCACTTCTTCGTGGTATTTTGCCTTACGCCATGCGGTTTACTTAGGTTCCGGTTTTCTCTTATGTCTTTTTGCTATGACAGTACCCTTAGCGGTTTGGAGGGCTTTGGGTATAACGGTGTTATTATCAACGATAGTATTGTTGGCTGTGTTATTAATCCCGGGCATCAGTCGCGAAGTCAATGGGAGTGTCCGCTGGTTATTCTTGGGTCCTATTTCCATTCAGGTGTCGGAATTGGCAAAATTAGCCGTGATTATCTACATGGCTGGTTATTTGGTTCGTAAAGAAAAGGAAGTCCAAACGGAAGCGATGGGTTTTTTAAAACCAATGGGCATCGTTGCACTTATTTCGGTATTATTGATTTTAGAACCAGATTTTGGTGCCACCGTGGTCGTTGTTTCTACGGTCATGGGAATGCTCTTTTTAGGGGGTGTGCCGCTCAGAAATTTTATTCTTCTTCTTTTAATGGCAATCCTTGCTTTGGGTGCATTATCGGTTGCTTCCCCCTATCGTCTTCAGCGATTAACGTCATTCCTAGATCCGTGGAGTGATCAATTTAATTCTGGTTATCAATTAACACAGTCGCTCATCGCTTTTGGTCGAGGAGGATGGTTTGGAACAGGATTAGGGAATAGCGTGCAAAAATTATTATATTTACCTGAACCGCATACCGATTTTATCTTCGCTGTTTTAGCAGAAGAATTGGGTTTAGTCGGGGCCTTATCGATATTATTTTTATTTGTGCTCTTAGTTTGGCGAATTTTTAGCTTAGGAAAACAAGCGATGCATGCAAATAACCCATTCGCCGGTTTTCTTGCCTATGGCATTGCTTTTTGGTTTGGGTTGCAAGCCATTATTAATATTGGTGTGAATGCCGGGATGTTACCCACTAAAGGCTTAACGCTTCCCTTTATGAGTTATGGGGGCAGTAGCCTGATGGCAGGATTATTAGCAGCTGGGATCCTCATGCGGATCCAATTTGAGTTGGCATCTAGACCAGAAAATTGCCGAAAATAAGGCGTTGTTGTTGAACGCCTCAAATTAACTCATTATCATCAAAAATCATCACTACTCACGCACTCAACAAAGCATCAGTATCAAGGGTCTTATTTTGGGGTTATCATTCCCTTTTGGGGCGTGACCAAAAATCGTTGTCATTCATCGAAGAGAGGAGGTTATAAGTGGTTCCTGTAGTGGATCTGAAAGAAGACTTGATCAGGGCTAAGCTTGCTCTAAAGCGTTTAGCTCAATCTGGAACACCTGAAATCCCGGCTCAAGCCAACCAGTCCCAGTATCAATTAATTGGGTATTCCGCATATCGAATGGTGTATGAAGGGATTTTAGAAAAGCTGACCCAAGCGATACTAAAAAATGATGACCGGGAATTTAAGCGCTATTTGGATCAAATTCATCATATAATCCCCTGTAATGAAGAAGAATTAGAGACTTTTGCGCGAGTGCTAAATCTTTCTATGATAAGAGTGGTTGATAACAGTACGGGTCGAGAAATGTGGCTGACAATCATTCAATTTTTATTGAAAACAATAGAAAAGTCTGCGATTGCAATGAATTCCGGGGCTTATGAAAAATCGATTGAACGGTATGCTCATCAACTAATGTTGAAAGTTTTAATTGACCGTGGGCGTTTTGGTGATTTAGCCAAGGAACTTGGAGTTTGGTGCTTGGAAGGTAAAAATACGATGGAATATCCATCGATGCCCAGTGTGGTGATGGATTTTTTGATGGAAAATACCCCAAATTGGTACCACGCAATGACTGGGGACAATCTGCGATCCAGTTGGCATTCATCATCCAGGGTAAAATGGGGTGGGAAATCATTAGGAATATAGAAGAGAAAAATTGAACTCTTTTCCAGATAGGGAGAGATTGTTACACTGGGATCCTCATTTGGCCTATGTAACTTGCCCAGGTAGTTTTTTAAGACCGAAGCCTAAATGGCAGCATCCCCCGCTTTGTTTTTGAGGGATGTCGCGACCAGGGACGGTAAGAAGCGTCAAGGACAGGATGTCCGTTCCCGAAAGAACAAAGGGGGATTGCTGACACATGAGGAACCTGGGCCGTTACTGGCCCATATTAAACTGTTAAAATAACCAGTTTTTAGTTTTTGGATTAGTTGTGAATAAACCACGCATTGTGATTATGGCTGGGGGTACAGGAGGACATGTTTTCCCAGCACTGGCTGTGGCTCGTTATCTCATCAATAACGGGTGGGAAGTCCATTGGTTGGGAACGAAAAGAGGAATGGAGTCTAGGCTGGTTCCTAACGCTGGGATCCCCATCCATTATGTCTCTGTTCAAGGATTAAGAAAAACAGGTCTATGGTCTTTGTTTCTAGCACCTATTCAATTGTTTTTGGCCTTGTGTCAATCTCTTAAAATTATTTTTTCCTTAAAACCAAAAGTTGTTGTTGGGATGGGAGGATTTGTTTCCGGCCCAGGGGGAGTTGCCGCGTGGTTGTTAAGACGACCCTTACTCATCCATGAGCAGAATTCAATTGCTGGAATGACCAATCGCTTGCTGGCAATGATTGCCGATAAAGTGTTAGAAGCTTTCCCAGAGTCTTTTCCCACGCAGGTTAAAACGATCTGTACGGGTAATCCCGTACGAGAAGAATTATTACAACTGCCTGCTCCAGCCATTCGGTTTCAGGGGCGAGAAGGGCCATTGCGGTTGCTGGTTCTAGGAGGCAGTCAAGGCGCTCGCGCTTTGAATGAACTGTGTCCTTTGGCGTTGTTAGGGATCCCTGCAGAAAAGCAACCCGTTGTGTGGCATCAAACAGGAATACAATCTGTCGAAAAAACGCGACAAGCGTATCAAAATTTGGGGCTCACCGCTAAAGTGGAGCCTTTTATTGAAGATATGGCTGCAGCGTATGCCTGGGCAGATTTAGTGCTGTGTCGCGCAGGTGCTTTAACCATTGCCGAATTAGCCGCAGTGGGTATTGGCAGTATTTTAGTACCCTATCCTTTCGCGGTGGATGATCATCAAACACACAATGGACATTTTTTAGAAAGAGTCGGTTCAGCGACCGTCATTCAGCAAAAAGTGTTAAGTGCACAAACATTAGCGGAGATGTTATTAGAGTTTTCAGCAGATCAAAGTCGATTATTACAGATGGCAGAAGCGGCATATTCATTAGCAAAGCGTGATGCCTTAGTCCAAGTTGCCAATTATTGTGAGGAGATAGGCAGTCATGCAAACAAAAAAACATGAATTGAGTATGCGACGGATCCGACGCATCCATTTAGTCGGGATAGGGGGTGTCGGGATGGGTGGCATCGCAGAAGTTTTGTTAAGTTTAGGCTATGAGGTCAGTGGCTCCGATCCTGCGAACAGTGCCATGGTAAAACATTTAAAGTCCATTGGTATTACTGTTGCAAACACGCACCAAGCTGAAAATGTGGAACATTGTGATGTGTTGGTGGTTTCAAGTGCGGTTCCAAATGAAAACGTAGAATTACAAAGAGCCAGAGAAAGACGGATCCCCATTGTGCAACGAGCAACCATGTTGGCAGAATTAATGCGATTTAAACAAGGGATTGCTATTGCGGGAACCCATGGTAAAACGACTACAACAAGTTTAGTGGCCAGTATTCTTGCCGAAGGTGGTCTGGATCCTACATTTGTGATCGGGGGAAGATTGAATCATATTGGTACCAATGCACAGTTGGGTTCAGGGCGTTATTTTGTGGCCGAAGCCGATGAAAGCGATGCCTCGTTTTTACATTTAATGCCAATGATTTCAGTGGTTACCAATATTGATAGAGATCACTTAGAAACTTACCAGAATGATTTCTCAGTATTAAAAAGTACCTATTTGCAGTTTTTACATCAATTACCCTTTTATGGTTTAGCGGTTGTTTGCATCGATGATCCGGAAGTTAAATCGATTCTGCCGGAGATTGCGAGACCCACCATCACCTATGGTTTTTCTGAAGAAGCAGATGTCAGGGCCCATGGGTTTACGCAACGTGTTACTCAGTCTCATTTTGAAGTGTTAAGAAAAAATAGAGCTCCTTTGGCCATTACTTTGAATTTACCGGGCAGGCATAATGTCTTAAATGCTCTGGCGGCGATTGTTGTTGCAACAGAAGAAGGGATCAGCGATGACGTGATTCAGCGAGCACTGTTGAATTTTCAAGGCGTTGGGCGTCGCTTCCAGCTCTTAGGGGAATTACAGCATCGAAACAGACGAATTTTGATGATTGATGATTATGGGCATCATCCGCGGGAGATAGAGGTTGTTGTCGAAGCCATTCGTGCGGCTTGGCCAGATCGCCGTTTGGTGATGGTTTATCAACCCCATCGCTATACGCGGACCAAAGCCTTATTTGAAGATTTTGTTTCAGTATTATCAACCGTCGATCATTTGCTGCTATTAGAAGTGTATTCGGCTGGGGAACCTCCGATTGCTGGAGCAGATGGTCGAACATTGGCTTTTAGCATTCGCAATCGCGGCAAGTTGGATCCCATTTTCGTGGCGGAAAAAATGACTCTGTCTGAGATATTAGTGGATGTTTTACAGGATGACGATGTTTTGCTCATGCAAGGTGCTGGGGATATCGGAGCGTTAGCCGTTGAATTAGCCAAAGTAGGATTACCCGAAAAGAATGTTGAGAATCAAGAGCCTAATCTCGTCTCTCTTATCCGTGACAGGAGAGAAAGTTAAGTGCGAGGTGTTTTAAAGCGCAATGAACCATTGGCGCCGTACACCTCTTGGCATATTGGTGGTCCTGCTGATCTCTATTATCGTCCCAGGGACCTCGAAGATCTGGTGGAATTTTTGGGGACGCTCCCGAGTGACATTCCGCTGATCTGGCTTGGTTTAGGCAGTAACGTTTTGGTGAGCGATGCCGGTATAAGAGGAGTTGTGATTCACCTGTTAACTTCAGTGGACAATGCCTTATCTTCGACCGCTCTGCCTATTCAAATGATACCTAAGGAAGTGTTTCAATCCACCGGTGATATTGTGCGAGCAGAAGCCGGAGTGACTGCAGCGAAATTGGCAAAATTTTGTATCAAGCACGGTTTGACGGGAGCAGAGTTTTTTGCGGGTATTCCCGGAACAGTAGGCGGAGCATTGGCTATGAATGCGGGTGCTTGGGGGGGGGAGACTTGGCGACAGGTGGTAAAAGTCGAGGTCATTAATCGCCGTGGGGAGCGGTCTTTTCGTGATCCTGAAGACTATCATATTGGGTATCGATCGGTCGTTGGACTAAAGGCTGCAGAAGAATGGTTTGTTGCTGGATATTTTCAATTCCAAGCCGGTGACAGTGAAGGTTCAAATCAAAAGATAAAAGCACTCTTAAAACAAAGAAATGAACGGCAGCCCATTGGAGTATTCAGTTGTGGTTCAGTTTTTAAAAATCCAGACAATCATTATGCCGGTCAATTAATTGAAGAGTTGAATTTAAAAGGGTATGCCATTGGAGATGCGGAAATTTCATCCAAGCATGCCAACTTTATTGTCAATCGAGGCCAAGCACGAGCCAATGATGTCTGGCAATTGATCCGCCACATTCAAACCCTTGTCTTGGCAAAACATCAAATCGAGTTGCACACCGAGGTAAAATTTTTAGGAGAGTTTCCCTAGCCTTGGTATTAAATCTGCTAACTTATTTTATGTTTTGCGGGCGCCATGCTCTATAATAATGACGGGTGTGCATGCTGAGAGGAATCAAGTACAATACCCACTTTCGTGCTGAGCGAGTTGTTAGGAAAGCCATATAACAGATGTCTAGGTGGATACGAATTATTTCCTGGTTCTTGCCGCTTGGAATCACCGTAGCAGGTTTAGGGTGCCTGATAGTGTGGTCAAAACAACCGGATCGTTTTCCTTTGCGGACCATAGATGTGACTGCAGAGTTGAAGGCCATGAAGGAACAGGATATAAAGGCTACGGTTTTACCTTTTTTGCCTAAAGGATTTTTTTGGGTGGATGTGGATTCGGTGCAACAGAGCTTAACTCGTCTCCCTTGGATCCAGTCGGCAGAGATTCGGCGGGTTTGGCCAGATCGTCTTGAGATTTCAGTGCAAGAAAAAACGGCACAGGCAAGATGGGGTGAAGAAGGGGTTCTGAGTACGGAGGGCGTGGTTTTTTATCCGGATGTTACGACGTTGCCCGAGAAATTGCCCCGATTTTATGGCCCAAGCGATCGAGCAAAAGAAGTTTTACACCAGTATCTGAATTTACTGGAGCTGTTGAGTCCTATTGGGTTAACTGTCCAAAGTTTAGCCTTATCAGCTGAAGGATCGTGGAGATTAGTGCTAGATAATGGGGTTGCCATTATACTGGGCAAGACAGGATTAAGTGAACGGATGGGAAGGTTTGTACTGGCTTATCAAGGCAGTTTACAAGCACAAATCCAACGGATTGCTTATATTGATCTTAGGTATACCAATGGTTTTGCCATTGGTTGGAAAAAGAGCGTTCAATAACGAACGGAGGTAATTTCAACAGTGCCCAAGAAGCCAGAACAAAAAGTGATTGTGGGTCTCGACATTGGTACCTCTAAAGTAGTTGCCATTGTGAGTGAAATTGGCCCGGAAGGGAATTTAGATATTATTGGTGTGGGTACCCATATTTCTCGTGGTATTAAAAAAGGTGTCGTGGTCAATATTGATGCGACGGTGCAATCTGTTCAGCGTGCTGTAGAAGAAGCCGAATATATGGCCGGTTGTCAAATTCACTCTGTTTATACGGGAATTGCCGGAAGCCATATTCGGAGTTTTAATTCTCATGGCATCGTTGCCATTCGGGATCATGTGGTGACTGCAGCGGATGTAGAACGAGTCATTGAAGCTGCAAAGGCCGTTTTAATTCCCGCTGATCAAAAAGTACTTCACATTTTACCGCAAGAATTTGTTGTCGACAGCCAAGCAGGGATTCATGAGCCAGTGGGGATGTCGGGTGTGCGCTTAGAAGCCAATGTCCACATGGTGACAGGTTCGGTGAGTGCTGCACAAAACATCGTGACGGTGATCCGAAAATGCGGTTTGGAAGTGGAAGACATCGTTTTGGAACAATTGGCTTCGAGTGAAGCTGTATTAACCGAAGACGAAAAGCAACTTGGGGTTTGTTTAGTCGATATTGGGGGCGGGACTACCGATATTGCGGTTTTTATTGATGGGGCTATTTATCATACAGCGGTCATTCCTGTCGCGGGCGATCAAGTCACCGCCGATATTGCGGTTGCTTTACGAACACCGACGCAAAGTGCAGAGGCTCTTAAAATACAATACGGATGCGCGTTATCGGCACACACGGATCCGACAGAGATGGTTGATATTCCAACGGTAGGCGACAGAGCACATAAGAATGTGTCCCGCTTAACTTTGGCAGAAGTGATAGAGCCGCGTTTTGAAGAATTGTTTTCACTGGTACAAGCAGAGCTTCGCCGTCATCAATTAGAAGAGTTGTTAGGATCGGGCGTCGTGTTAACGGGTGGCAGCGCTAAGATGGCAGGGGTGGTTGAATTGGCTGAAGAAGTATTTCATTTACCCGTCAGATTAGGCGTTCCACGAAATATTTCGGGAGTCGTAGACGTTGTCAGAAATCCCATTTATTCAACAGGAGTTGGATTGGTACAGTATGGGTACCATAACCGAGAGCACCGTCGATCCGAATTTAATCCTGGCCAAGGTTTCAAAAGCATGGTTGGGCGTGTGAAACAATGGTTTCAAGGTAATTTTTAAGTATTAATAGGAGCACCTCATATGTTTGAGCTGACAGATAATTTTCCAGAAAATGCAGTGATTAAAGTCATTGGAGTTGGCGGTGGCGGAGGCAATGCCATCAAACATATGTTAAGCGCGAATATCAAAGGGGTTGAATTTATTCGAGCGAATACCGACAGACAAGCGTTGGAAGATGATTTGGCGGGGATTGTCCTGCAATTGGGAACTTCCATTACGAAAGGTTTGGGTGCGGGCGCTAACCCAGAGGTTGGCCGCCAAAGTGCTATTGAAGATAGAGATAGAATTTATGAAGTCCTCGAAGGGGCTGATTTAGTTTTTATTACCGCTGGCATGGGGGGTGGTACGGGAACAGGTGCTGCGCCGATCGTTGCAGAAGTTGCCAAAGAATTGGGCGCACTCACTGTAGCAGTTGTGACGAAGCCCTTTCCTTTTGAAGGTAAAAAACGCATGGAACATGCTGAGAAAGGAATCCATCAGTTAAGTCAGGTGGTTGATTCATTAATCACCATACCCAATCAAAAATTATTGAGTGTTTTGGGTAAGGGTGTTACCCTCCTGGATGCCTTTAAGGCGGCCAATAATGTTTTATTGGGGGCAGTTCAAGGAATTTCGGAACTGATTACAAAACCAGGTCTTATAAATGTGGATTTTGCCGATGTTCGTACTGTTATGTCTGAAATGGGTGTTGCGATGATGGGAACGGGTATCGCGACCGGAGAAAATAGAGCTCGGTTGGCGGCAGAAGCAGCCATCTCCAGCCCCTTACTCGATGATATTAGTTTGTCGGGGGCACGCGGGGTATTGGTGAATATCACGGCAGGTCAGGATATGTCTATTGCTGAATTTGAGGAAGTTGGGGATGCGATCAAAGGATTTACCTCTGAGGATGCGACCGTCATTGTTGGTACCGTCATTGATCCTACTTTAACAGATGAATTACGAGTTACTTTAGTTGCCACCGGTTTGGGTAAAGGGAGCTCTACGGTTCCCATGGGTGTTAGTGGTCAGCGAGCCGGAGCGTCGATGATGCAAATGGCCTCTACAGATTCCAGTAAGCAAATGGATAGAACGGTTGGGCAACGTCGTCCAGTCGCTACTCATCAGTCTGGTACTAATAAAAGAGCAGTCGAGCCGGTAGAACCTGGCATGGACTACCCATTCTTAGATATCCCTGCTTTCTTACGTCGTCGTGCGCCAATTGAGGGAGCAGAGTGTGATTAGACAAAGAACCTTAAAAAATACCATCCGTGCCATGGGGGTTGGTCTCCACACGGGAGAAAAGGTATTTTTGACGTTAAAATCTGCGGCGGTAGATACCGGTATCGTGTTCAGACGGGTGGATTTAGATCCCATTGTCGAAATCCCGGCACGGACGGATTTTGTGGGCGATACAACGCTTTCTACCACCCTGGTGAAAAATGGGGCGAGAGTTTCAACGGTGGAACATTTGCTTTCGGCCATGGCGGGTTTGGGTATTGATAATGCGATAGTGGAAGTGAGTGCGCCAGAAGTGCCCATCATGGACGGCAGTGCGGGTCCTTTTGTATTTTTATTACAATCTGCAGGCATTTTAGAGCAGGAAGCCGCAAAACGATTTCTGCGCATCAAACGAAAGGTCACGGTTTCTGATGGAGATAAATGGGCCAGTCTGGAACCCTTTGAAGGATATAAAGTCTCGTTTACTTTGGATTATGATCATCCCGTCTTAAAAAATAATATTCAAGAAGCGGTATTGGATTTTTCGACAACATCTTATGTGAAAGAAGTCAGCCGAGCGCGAACGTTTGGTTTCTTATCAGAATATGAGTGGTTGAAAGCAAATAATTTAGCATTAGGCGGTAGTTTGAATAATGCTATTGTCTTAGATGATTTTCGAGTGATCAATGAAGATGGCTTGCGTTACGAAGATGAATTAGTCAAACACAAAATTTTGGATGTGGTGGGAGACATGTATTTGTTGGGAACGGGGCTTATTGGCGCGTTTTCAGGTTTTAAATCAGGTCATACTTTAAACAATCGGTTATTACAGGCCTTATTAGCTAAAAAATCGGCTTGGGAAATTGTCACTTTTGAAGACACGGAAACATCCCCCATTACCTATTTATATCCCGCAACTGCTGTATAATTTAAGGGTGAGGACTTGTAGAATTTCCTTTTATTGAGAGAAAGGAAATTCGGTATGTGTTTTTACGAATTGTCGGTTTGACAGCCGTAGTAGAGCGTGTTGCAGTGGCATAAAGGGAATGGTGGTGGCCGTGGATTTCAGGATTTCCGCGTTGTGGGCGGATAAGCTGGGCCTAATCGGGTTTGGGATGGGTGGAGTCACGGTAGTCATGAGCTTGGGCCGAACCTGGATTTTGATCGATCTTAAACCACACCAATCTGGTTCTGTCCTTAATGTCGTCAGTAAGTCTGAAGCGGCAAAACGGAGCTTATGTCCAACAGCTTGGGAAGGGGTGGTTAAGATCAGGATATTATCGCGGTAATTGGCAATTCGGCACTGGTTTGCCAATTCGGGATCAAGCTTTTGTTGAACAGCGCGATTTAATTTTGATAACTGATTAACTTTTTTAACAATCTCGCATAAAAGTGGAGAGTGTGTAAAAATTTCGTTAACAGAGAACTTTTCATGTTCAATCATGAAATTCATTTTAAATGAAAATAGGCATCGAAGACTATGTTTATTACAAATTTAGTAAAAAAGACCTTTGGCAGCCGAAATGAACGGTTGTTAAAGAAGTTCCGAAAGACGGTTGAGCGGATCAACGAGCTTGAACCCAGTATGATGGCTCTCTCGGATGATGCTTTAGCGGGCAAAACGCTCGAATTCAAGAACCGGTTGAAGTCAGGAAGCACTTTGGAACAACTCTTACCTGAGGCTTTTGCCGTCGTTCGGGAGGCTTCTAAAAGAACACTCCGTATGCGGCACTTTGATGTTCAGATGGTTGGGGGCATGGTCTTACATTTTGGAAAGATTGCGGAAATGCGCACTGGGGAAGGAAAAACATTGGTTGCGTCTTTGCCCTTGTACTTGAATGCGCTCACGGAAAAAGGAACTCATTTAGTCACGGTGAATGATTACTTGGCCAGACGGGATGCTGAATGGAATAAACCCATTTATGAATTTTTAGGCTTAACGGTTGGTGTCATCGTGCATGGCCTCAGTCGAGAAGAAAGACAAGTGGCTTATGCAGCCGATATTACTTATGGGACCAATAATGAATTTGGTTTTGATTATCTGCGAGATAATATGGTTTTTTCCGCAGAAGAAAGAGTGCAACGAGGGTTGCATTATGCGGTCGTGGACGAGGTCGATTCCATTTTAATTGATGAAGCAAGAACCCCACTCATTATTTCTGGTGCCGATCAAGACAGTTCAGAACTGTATGTCAGAATAAATCAAATCATCCCAAAGCTTACGCGGCAAGAAGAAAAAGATGGGCCAGGTGACTACAGCGTCGATGAAAAAAATCGTCAGGCCTTCTTAACAGAACAGGGTCATGATTATATTGAAAAGCTTTTAGTGAGAGAAGGATTGTTAAAACCGGGCGAAAGTTTGTACGATGCTGCCAATATTGCTTTAATGCATCATATTTATGCAGGGTTAAAAGCACATGCATTATTTAAAAAGGATGTTGATTATATCGTTCGCGACAATCAAGTGATCATTGTAGATGAACACACTGGGCGAATTATGCCAGGAAGACGCTGGTCGGATGGCATCCATCAAGCGGTTGAAGCCAAAGAAAATGTAGCCATCGAAAGTGAAAATCAAACTTTAGCCTCAATTACTTTCCAAAATTATTTTAGGTTATATGAGAAGCTGGCGGGGATGACGGGAACAGCCGATACCGAGGCTTATGAGTTTCAACAAATCTATGGTTTAGAAGTGGCAGTGATCCCAACGAATCGACCAAATCAGCGTAAAGATTTGGGAGATTTAATTTATGCGACCCAAAAAGAAAAATTTAATGCCATTATCGAAGATGTTCAGTCGTGTGCCAGTCGAAAGCAGCCAGTACTCGTTGGAACGATTTCCATTGAAACGTCTGAATATTTATCTGAACTTCTGAAACGAAAAGGCATTACCCATGAAGTGTTAAATGCTAAACAGCATGAACGTGAAGCGCAAATTGTTGCTGAGGCAGGTCGTCCTGGCTCAGTCACGATTGCCACCAATATGGCAGGTCGTGGGACCGATATTGTATTGGGGGGTAAACTTGCCCTAGAGGCCAGCGAAGAGGAAAAAACGGCTTGGCAAGAGCGTCATCAAATGGCGATTCAAGCGGGTGGTTTACATATCATTGGAACTGAACGCCACGAATCTCGGAGAATTGATAATCAATTACGTGGACGATCGGGTCGTCAAGGAGATCCTGGTTCGACACGCTTTTATTTGTCGCTGAAAGATAATTTAATGCGAATATTTATTTCAGATAATATTTCAGGCCTACTCAATAAATTGGGTTTGAAGGATGGTGAATCCTTAACGCATCCGTGGGTGAGTCGCGCAGTTGAGAATGCACAACGCAAAGTGGAAGGGCATAATTTCGATATCCGTAAGCAATTGTTGGATTTCGATAATGTGGCGAATGATCAGCGGAAAGTGATTTATCAACAACGCAAAGAATTATTAGAATCTAAGGATATTCAAGAAATTATCGAAGCAATACGAGACGATGTGGTTCGAATATTGGTTGATCAATATATCCCTGCAGAGAGTTTTGAGGAGCAGTGGGATATCAATGGCTTAGAATTGACATTAGAACAAGATTTTGGTGTTAAATTAACGATCGCCAAATGGTTAGAATCAGAAAAAGACCTCTCAGAAGAAGCGATTAAAGAGAGAATTCTGAAAGAGATTGCAGAGGTTCATGCCGCAAAAGAGGCGCAAATCGGCCAAAATGCCATGCGGCATTTAGAAAAAAGCATTATGCTAAGTGTCTTAGATACTCAGTGGCGCGAGCATTTAGCTGCAATGGATTATATGCGACAGAGTATTCACTTGCGAGGATATGCTCAAAAAGATCCCAAACAAGAATACAAAAGAGAAGCATTCACCCTTTTTACGGATATGTTAGAAAACACGAAACGTGAAACTATTCGGATCATTACTCAGGTTCAATTTAGAACAGAGTCTGATATCGAAGCCATTGATCAACAACGTCGTGAACAAGATCAAAATTTACAATTTACCCATGCCGAAGCGCCGCCAGTACTCTCTCAACCGCAGAACGATGAAAATGCTGTAGAAGAATCTGCTGAAAATCGGCCTTTGCCTTTTACTCGGCAAGAACCCAAAATTGGCCGTAATGATATTTGCCCGTGTGGTTCGGGTCGTAAATTTAAGCAATGCCATGGCAAATTGTCGTAAAGTTTGAATGAACAAAGAGCCAAACGTATTACCTTGTTTTCACGCTGCCGTGGGGATAGTGATTGATAAGTCCAATCGTATTTTAATTTCTAAAAGGCCGGCTCATAAAATTAAGGGAGGGTTTTGGGAATTTCCGGGTGGCAAAGTAGAGAGCGACGAAACACCTAAAGAGGCTTTAGTACGAGAATTAAAAGAAGAAGTGGGGTTAACTGTACTGCAAGCGGAGCCTTTTATGCAGCTATACCATGAATACAGTGAGCACAGTGTCCGATTAGATGTCTTTGTCATTACAGATTTTTTAGGAGAACCTCAATCCATCGAGGGGCAGGAAATCCAGTGGATTACCAGAGAGCAATTCCCTCAATTCCAATTTTTAGAAGCAAATGAGCGGATGATCCAGAAGTTAGTATCACACTATCAATGGCCATAGCTGGCGCTCACTGGGCAAAATCATTATCTAAAAGCTATAGAACGTGAGATTGTCTTATATCCCAAAGTGTAGATTCACCTCTTTGAAAGCCTGGTTGTTTTAGGAGTTAACCGGTATTTAGATTTGTAATAGCACGGAGTTTGAACTTTCATCTTTGTTTAAAGTCTATTGATTATATTGATTTTAAGGAAAGGTGAGGGTAACCATGGGTAGTGAAAAACAAACATCCACTCTTGGCGTAAATGCGGGCAGTCCATTTAAGGCTAATAACGATATTAAAAAAGCGCTTGCGTCAGATCCTACCTTAAAAGAGAAAAAAACTGAATTAACTCAAGTTCAAGCTGAACTCAAAACAGTACGACAGGAAAAAACCTTATTGCAAGGTGAAGTCGAATCATTGGATGGCCAAAAGAAAAATCAAGACGCAGAAATTGCAAAACTTAAATCTCAGTCACAAGACAATAGAGAAAAAATCACAAAAACTTTAAGTGAAATTGAGGCAATGGTTGGAATTTTGCAGCAAGCCAGTGTTCCTTCAAGCCCATTGCCGATCGGCTCTTTGGCAGGAACAACTGAAAACCTAGGTGTGCCACCTGCTCCACCGCTTCCTCCCGATATGGGTATGGGGGCACCACCGCCACCGCCCCCAGCACCACCTCCACCTGCCCCACCATTAGCGACGGCAGCTCCGGTAAAGCCGGTTACTAAGGTAGGAAAGAAAGAAGCTCCTAAACCCGTTGCTGGAAAAGCCGCGTTAGACTTAGGAGCGATGAGTGGTATTCAATTAAAAAAAGCTGTTTCCGATGCGGATAAAGAAAATACTCCTACAGCAGTGCCATTAACTGTTGAAGAAACCCTGAGCCAGGAAATTGCTTCTACCCAAAAGAAGATTGATCAAGAACGAAAAAATTTAGACAGTGATCGCAGTATCTTAATGAAATTAAAAGAAAGATGGGATACCTTAAGGCAGGAGATCCATGATAATGACTCAACATTGGATTCATTAAGAGGATTGATTGCGAAACAAGAGGATTTATTAAAACTATTGCGGGAGAGAAAAGAAGCAGTTCAAGCTGAAGTGGATGAGTTTGAGCAAAAGAAAATGGAGAAAGCAGCAGCGCTTGCAGTGAACGAGGTGGGAACAGAAGAGATGCCAGCTGTTTCAGCCGATGGACCTCCAGCGCCACCGCCACCACCACCTCCTCCTCCAGGTGTTCCACCGGCACCCCCACTTCCTCTGATGAACGGCGTTGCAGCACCGGTTGCCTCTCGCAGGACGCCGGCAAAACCGGCTGACGAGGTAGAAGCCGTCCAGAAAAAAGTTGCTGACAAACCCGCTTTAGATACAGAAGGTATTCTAAAGGCGACAGAAGAAAGGGCAAGAAAACGATTGGAACAAGAAGTAGAAAGTATCTTGTGGGACGATAAGTCGCCTTATCAGCAAGAGCTGGTTGAAGTTTTAACCAAAGCAGAATTAAGTATCCCTGCCGCAAAACAATCTGGTTATTTGGCAAGTATCCCAGAGGATGCCAAAGGTAAAGTGTTAAAAACCTATCAAAGGTTGGTAAAGTTAGCAGAGAGTAAAGAAGAAGCCGAGAGGTTAAAAGCCGTAAAAGCAAAAGAAGCTTTAGACGCTGCTAAAGTAGAACGGGAAAAATCTGCAAAATCTGAAAAAGTACGTAGCCTGATTGGTGTCCTTGGCGGAGAACAAGCCGTGGTGGATCACGCACTTCCCGCTCCAGTTAAAAGAGATGTAGACAGTTTTGCTCGAGAAGAAAAAACCATTAGAGAAAAACTAGGTCTTTTGACAAAAGAAAAAGCAGCAGAATTGAGAGAGTCAGCGCTGGCTAATCTAGAGACAGTAAGCCCCGATAACAGCGCGAAAAAAGCCGCTGCAACAGACGATACTGCTCAGCGTCCAGAGGAGGTCGTAAGTGACATTAGGGTAGATGAACCGGTCATAGATAAAGTAAGACCAGTATCCGTTAAAGTTGATCAACCAGTTTTGAAAGAAGAAGCGCCTGCACCTGTGGAACATGTCATTCCAGGTGAGATACATCATTTATCACAAAGATTGTCTCAACAGACAGTGGCATTGGCTGAATTGGAAAAATCGAAACCTCGACCAGTCTCCGAGCATCGAAAATCATTAACATTCAATGCAGGCCATTCGGAATCGAAACCAGTTGTTCCTGAGCCAGCCAAATTAACGGCTGGGCAACGAACAGCTTTAGAGGATTTGTCCAAATATTTGCAGGATAAGTATATCCCCGAACGAAGATCGAAGATGAATAAACTGCGTAAAATCTTTGGGGGGGTAGATAGGGAGAAAAAAGTATTGACTGCTGATAATCTGATTAAGGATATTAAAGCACAGCTGACCAACGAGCAGCCGGATGAGATTAATCGAGTTTTAAAGTCTGCATTATTTATGGATTTTCACCAAAACGGAGAGTCGATTTATGGTGCAAAGCAGGGTAATTTATCGACCAATATTTTAAAGGCTTTGGATCAGTTAGAGCCCGGATTTAGCAACTCAGACGACAATCCGTGGAAGAACGTAAAGAAGGCGGGACCCGTAACGCCTACATAGTTGTAGGTGTGCAGTTTAATGTGGGTTCTGTTTTTCACTGAGCTATTTTTATTAACAACCAGTTTTCTTTTTTGTCGACTAAAAGAATAGGCGGCTGTTCAATACTCCATCAGTTGATTGGGGGTACTGTGTGGCTCGGGATTGCCCTAAGATGAGAAATAATCGTTTCAAAGAAGTGATTTGACCAAATCTCGATACTGGTTTTATCCATTATGAAGGGTAAAACGTCTTTCTTGGCGGCCTCAATATCCAAACTCTGGAGCTTGTTATAGAGTAATTCTTGGCTGACTAAACAATCTAAGTCCTTTTCATTTGTCCAATCTCCACTTTGAACCAACCTTGTTTTTAGGTGAATAAGATCCACAGCAACGTTGTGGCTGATATACCAAACGAAGTCATACCAATCTCGACCTTTAGTTCTGGATCCCCAATTTCGACAGAGTATGGCATGTATTTTTGTTGCAAATAGAGAGGACTTTTGATAGGTGTTTACATAAAATGGAATAGGATTTAATACAACTTTCTGTTCTGTTTCAAAATTGAGAGGTGGATTAGTATCAACTTCCATTTTTATACTAATCTTTTGATCTTTGTGGATAACTGATAGAAATTCTTTAGGTATCGAGACAGTAATAAGTTGTTCTTTTGCTCCAAGTTTGATGAGAGTTGTTTTAATGTTAGATTCTGCTCTTTTCTCTTTCATGTGTATCGTTGCCGAAAAACCAAAGCTTTCTAATTCTGTTCTAATGGCCTCGTTATATTTATCTAAGTTAAAATGCGGATCAGGTTTTAATAAAGAAAAATCCATATCCTCAGAATATCGATTGAGCCCATATAAAATTCTTAAAGCAGTTCCGCCATAAAAAGCCGCCTTCTCAAAAAATTTAGCACGCCAAAGAGCAAGCAGGGCTATTTTTTGGATGATTTCTTTTAGGGCATTTACATAATCCGTGAGTGATTGACATGAATAATGAGTCATCATATTTTCAACGACGGTTTGCATGATGCTCTCCATAAAGATAATCTGATAGAAGATATAGATTGGAATGATTATATTCTTTTGTTATTTTTTCAATCAGTTTTTTATCGAATTTTGGGAGATGCTCATGTTCAAGGCGCATATCTTCCAGCAAGAATTTCTCGAGGTTATTTTTATTTCTAAATAAGGGACATTTTAAGACTAGGGTATCGCATAAAGCCTTTTCCTGGGTGGCAAACAGCACAAAATGATTGTTTGGGAATTCCAGTTGGGTAATGCCAAGGGCATATCTTTTTGGATGAAGGTGATCATAAGAAAACCTTCCCAGAGGAGTCGTGAACTCTTTGTGACGTCTGGGAGTAATACTGCTGATCTCTTCTACTCGTTCTGGTATGAGGCCATAGAACCCTAAAGCATATTCCAATGAAATAGCCGATGGGCCATAAATTAAGTTAGCCAAGGACTCTTTGCAGTAGGGGATCCTTTTTGCTTTAGGCCCAAAAACGTATAGCCCCTTTTTAATTCTAATTAAATCTTTTGATTTTAAGAGGGATTGGATTTTATTTCTGGGCTGAGCATATTCTTTAAGCACACTTTTTAAGAAAACGTAATCGATTTCTTCAAAGGGGGCTTTTGAGCGAATTTCTTGTATATGCATAGTACGCATCAATTTAACCAGTATGTGTAATAATAATACACTTACTGGTTAAATTCAAGCAAGATTGGGGGGTACGATCGCCCCACCAATCAATGACATAGAAATCCAACTGACATTCGTGATATACTGGTCAAAAGCAAATATAGTTGTTAAACGAGGTATAGATGAAGAAGAATATTATTATTGCACTGATTTTATGTTTTTTTTGTACAAATAACAATATAAATGATTGTTTCCATTTAAACTTACCACAAAAAAGTAAGGTCAAACTCGCGGTACGTATTAAATCCCATAAATCGTTGGATATTGAATCGGAAGATGTTGAATCTTCTATTGAAGAAGGCCAACCAAACAAAAACAATAAAAAACCTCAATAAAAAATTACTGTTTGGTAAATTCGTCAATCAGAGAGGGCAGTGTATCAATCACTTGTTGCACATGTTCTGCTTGATAAATAATGGCGGGAAGTAAGCGAATGACACTTTCGTTTGTCACATTAAAAATTAATCCTTTTTTGAGTGCCTTCAATAAAATTTCTCGGCAGGGGCGGTCTAATTCAATGCCAATCATTAAGCCTTTTCCGCGGATATCTTTCACGTGGGGGTGGTTTTTAAGTTTGGCTTGCAGGCCTTGCAATAAAGCTTGGCCTTGAATTTTCGCGTTTTCCCAAAGTTTGTGTTTCTCTATTTCCGTCAGTGTTGCTACGGCGGCTGCCGTGGCCAAGGGGTTACCACCAAAGGTACTGCCATGATTGCCGGGCTTAAATAAATCTGCCACAGATTCCGTTGCGATACAGGCACCAATGGGAACACCATTGCCAAGGCTTTTTGCTAAGGTGACAATATCCGGTAAAATCCCTGCTGCTTGATAGCTAAACAAAGTGCCGGTTCTACCCAAGCCGGATTGTACTTCGTCGAGCGCTAAAATCCACCCATTTTGATCGCAAATGGCTCTAAGCTCAGAAAGGTAATTGTCATGAGGGATTTTGATCCCGCCTTCCCCTTGAATGGGTTCCACCAAAATGGCTGCAATATCGGAATGTGTCTTTGCGGCTTCTTTAACTGATTGGATATCGTTAAATGGGACACGGATAAAGCCAGGTACCAAAGGTTCGAATCCTTCTTGTGTTTTTTTACTGCCTCCCGCCGACAGGGTTGCCATGGTTCGGCCGTGGAATGCGCCCTCCATGACAATAACCTTAGGAAACTCGAAGCCTTTTTGATGTCCATACAATCGGATGAGCTTTAAAGCAGTTTCTACGGCTTCGCAGCCAGAATTACAGAAAAACGCTTTGGCCAAACCGCTGAAACGAGCTAAAAGATCAGCCAATGCTTTCTGGTTAGGATTCTGAAAGAGGTTCGAAGTGTGCAAGACTTTCGCGGCCTGGTTTTGAATTGCTTGGGTAACGGCAGGGTGGGCGTGGCCTAAACTGGTGACGCCAATCCCGCTATAAGCTTCCAAATACCGATTGCCCTCAGTATCCCAGAGCCACACCCCTTCTCCACGTTCGATTTGGATGGGGAGGGGCTTGTAGACACTCATTAAATGTTCCATACCCTTAATATTAGTCCTTGAAATTGCGGGCAACAAATTCCCAATTCACCAGTTTCCAAAAAGTTTCGACATATTTGGGTCGAGCATTTCGATAGTCGATATAATAGGCATGTTCCCAAACATCACAGGTTAACAGGGCTTTTTTTCGTTCGGTGAGAGGGGTGCCTGCATTACTGGTGGAGATGATCTCTAAAGCTCCCTGTGGCGTTTTGACGAGCCAAGCCCAGCCCGAACCAAAAGTTGAAATGGCTGTTTTGGTGAATTGTTCTTGAAAAGCCGTAAAAGAGCCAAAAGTCTTTTGAATGTGCGTTGCCAATTCTCCGGTAGGTTCACCGCCGCCGTTGGGACTTAGGCAATGCCAATAGAAAGTATGGTTCCAAATCTGAGCGGCATTGTTGAACAGGGGGCCAGAGGATTTTTGGATGATTTCTTCCAAGGATAGGCCCTCGGATCCACTCCCTGGAAGTAAGTTATTTAAATTTGTAACATAGGCTTGGTGATGCTTCCCATAGTGATATTCTAATGTTTCTCGGGTGAGATGGGGCTCGAGTGCGTTTAATGCGTAGGGTAGTGGGGGTAATTCGAAGGCCATGGTCCGCTCCTAATTTGTGTTTCATAAGGAAGATAACAGTGATTTTATCAGGAGCGGCTTTTTAAAGCAAAAAGGGAGAATAAAGTATGGATTTATTTTTGGCTGGTTTCCAGGTAATATTCTGAATAATGACTAACCTGAATTTGAGGATGATAATGATGAACGCCGCCGATACCATTAAACGAATTGAACATCAAATTGCCAATCATTCAGTCTTGCTTTACTTAAAGGGGACTCCTCAGTTCCCGATGTGTGGTTTTTCTGGTCGGGTGGTGCAAATTCTAAGTGAATTGAAGGCTGAATATGCCTACGTCAACATTTTAGAAAATCCAGATATTCGGGCCACCTTACCCAGTGTTGCAAAATGGCCAACATTTCCGCAATTGTATATTCAAGGAGAATTAATCGGTGGATGCGATATTGTGTCTGATCTCCAAGAAAAGGGAGAGTTGAAACCTTTACTGCAAGCGGTTCAAGCACTTTCGGAAACCGTGCCAACCTTGGTTGTGGCCGACTAAATTGAAATTGTGCCGCAGAATCTTGGTTTTTCTTTGGGTAGGTGTAGTCTGTTTCTACTCGGGCTTTTCCTTTGCGCAGAATGTTCCTGAACATTTTGGGCAAGCGAAGTATTATGCCAAAAAAATCTTCAGTGATCACCGAGAAACCTTTTATTGCGGGTGCCATTACGATAAACATCAACACATTGATCTGAACTCTTGTGGTTATCAGATCCAAAAAGACAAACGGCGCGCACGTCGACTCGAGTGGGAACACATTGTTCCTGTTAGTTTATGGAATAATCATTTTCCGTGTTGGAAACAAGCGATTTGTTGTGAAAAAAAAAGATGTTATAAAGGTCGCGAGTGTTGTCGAAAAAAAGATAAGTCTTTTGCGAAAATGGAAGCAGATTTGCATAACTTAGTCCCAGAAATTGGGGAAATCAATCAGTTGCGATCGAATTATCGTTTTGGTTTACTACCACACATAGAAGCAGGACAATTTGGTTCTTGTGAGTTCAAAATCGATCGTACAACGCGTCGGGTAGAGCCCAGAGTGGCGGTTAGAGGGATCATCGCCAGGGCTTATTTGTATATGGCTAAGACTTATCATATTGCTTTAAGTAAAAGCCAACAGCAATTATATGTCAGTTGGAATCGGCTGTATCCACCCGATTCGTGGGAAAGAGAGTGGGACGATCGGGTTGCAGAAATCCAAGGCAATCATAATACTTATATTACCCAATATCAGGAAAATCGTTGATATGAACCGTTTAAACTTAATTCAAGAAATTGCAGTTTGGGTCCTTCCGGTATTATTTGCAATTACAGTGCATGAAGCCGCACATGGTTGGGTCGCCAGTCGATTGGGTGACAAAACAGCTTTATTTTTAGGAAGATTGACATTAAACCCGATTAAACATATCGATTTGGTTGGAACAATTATTGTGCCTCTGGTTTGTTTGATGGCTGGAAATTTTGTTTTTGGTTGGGCGAAGCCAGTTCCGATTGATTGGCGCAATTTAAAAAATCCACGTCGGGATTCTGCCTTAGTGGCGGTGGCCGGTCCAGTCTCGAATTTGTTAATGGCCTTCTTCTGGGGCAGCATTGCAAAATTAGGTCAGATTGTATTTCATCAGGGGATTCCAGAAGCAATATTCTTGGTGTATATGGGGACCGCAGGGATTGCAATTAATCTTTTACTGATGATCTTAAATTTAATTCCGATTCCTCCCTTAGATGGCAGTCGCGTTGTTTCGAGCTTGTTACCGAGTCGTTTGGCTAGAGTTTATGATTCCATTGAACCGTATGGTTTTATGATCTTAATCGTGTTGATGTTAAGCCATGTCCTATCCAACATTCTGTCTCCACCCTTAGAATGGATGCAAACCTTATTTATTTCCATTTTTTCTTTATGACGCATTCCAATGTTGCAGTGTTTTGAGGGTGCTTTCAGCAGTGACTTTACCTTTTTTGGATTGCTGTAACTTAACAATAATATAATCTAACTCTTTGGCGAGCCAAATTCGGGTGAACTTTTGGTGATCGTCAGAAAGATATTCAAGTTTGACTGTCTCAAACGTTCCGATTGGGGTTTGGATAGTTTCCAATCCTTTGAGGACTAGATGAACCGTTTTGGTTCGCTTGGGTTCAATGACGGTATAGTGAAAGACATTTTTTTGTTGCCGCAAATCTTGGCGCAGTTGAAAATACAGAGTCATTTTATCTAGGGCATTTTCAGGTAAGGACTGGGACTGGTTTAGATGGTTGGCAAAAACGTGATGAATGGTTTTTTTCCCCCAATCAAAGTAGATTTTTCCTTGCAAATGTTTAGACTTTTCCTGAGTATCATATTCATAATAATCAGATTGGATTTGGAGGGAGCTAACTCTAAAATGGCTTTCTTCCGAGGACTTGAATGGTAAAAATGCGAGAAAAGGTTTTGCAATGACCTTGGCTATAAATTGAGAGTTTCCGATCTTATGTACCGAGTGGTGACTGGTCCCAACGGGTAATCCGCGCCAAGACAGCGTATAAGATGCCTGATATTCTTCCCAGTGGCGGGAATCGGACTTTTCTAAGGACCGGGTTGGGGTTGCAACTGCGAGAGAGAGAAGGAGAATGAATAGTCGAACCATTTCTTATTTAACCAACCAACAAATTGTTATTTCCAAAGGTAACTCGAGTCTTGGATCTTCCCTAAATTATAGCATTTGTTGAAGATTATGAAGACGATAGAGATTAATTCGATTGAAGAATGTATACTGAAAAAATGCTATTGGATGCAGAACCCCTTTCAATCAAAGATGAATGATGTTGGAGATACCCAATGAAGCGGCGATTTTGGTCCATAAAAACCCAGTTAATTTTTTGGTGCTTTCTGTGTTTCGCCTCTCCCAGTTGGGGTGTTGTGCTGAACACATTGTACTCGGTTGATATTGCATTGCCCGGTACCGGAACCGATCCGGAACGCGGGGTTTTAGCGGAAGAAGCATTACGGCAAGTATTGGTTCGAGTCAGTGGCTCTCGTAAAATTGTGACCGAGCCAGCTGTGACAAAGGCATTATCGACCGCCGATAAATATGTGAATCAATTTTCCTATCATCAGCATTCTCCCTCCGATCGATACATCACGGTATTATTCAATGAAAAATTGATTAATCAGTTGGTGCAATCGACTCACCTGTCCGTGTGGAATAAAGAACGCCCATTAACGCTGGTTTGGTTGCTCCTTGAAGGAGACCCAAATCCTACTTGGATCACGGCAGAGTCTGAACCTTCGTTGACTGAAGATCTTTCCAAAGTACTAAGCCAACGAGCGATTCCTTATGTTTTACCACTCTTTGACTTAGCTGATACCGAACAGGTATCAGAGCAAGATGTGATAACCGATAATACCGTTTCTTTGGAGCAAGCGGCAAAACGGTATCAGGCAGACATTATTTTATTAGGACGTTTGAAGTATCAAACCAATCACTGGAAAGGGCAATGGACCCTACTGCGCGACGGTGAAAAATTGACCTGGCACAATCAAAGTCAAGAATTAAGCGTTGTATTGGATGAGACCGCTGATGAACTGGGCTCAAAATTAACAGGCCGTGCGGTTGCGTCGACGAGCGAGACTAAAGATTCGTCGCAAAAGCCTGTGGCAAGCAGTGCTCCCACGGTAATCACAGTCAACGTGGTGGGCATTGCGAGTGCTGAGCAATATACCAAAGTTCTGGATTATTTGCGCAGAACGCCAGCCGTCGAACAGGTAGAAGTCGTTCAAGTGACGCCTGAGAAAACCACCTTTTCATTAAAAGTTAGAAACGATTGGGAAGTCATTAAACAAGGGATTGCGAATGGACAAGTATTGATCGAAAGTCCCTCGTTCGACGATGGTTCTCGCGGGGTGGTTACCTATAAAATAGCTGAGGCGCTCTAATAACGTGATCGATCAACTCCCTTTAAACATACAGTTACGAGATGATGCCACCGTTGCCAGTTTTTACGCGGGCAATAATGGTGAAGCGCTCAGTACCGTTGCAGCCATGCCGACTAAAACAGGGGAACCTTTTGTTTACCTATGGGGGCAAATGGGTGTTGGGCGAACACATTTGTTGCAAGCAGCCTGTCATCGAGCGACAGAAATAGGCAAAACCACTTTTTATTGTTCGTTGGCAGAGACTGGTCATCAGACCCCCAGTTTTTTACAAGGAATCGAAAATATTTCTTTGGTGTGTTTGGATGACATCGAGGCAGTTTCTGGTCAGCCGAATTGGGAAGAGGCGTTATTTCATTTATATAATCGGATCCGTTTAGAAAATGGTCAATTGCTGGTGGCAGCCGGTGTTGCGCCAAAGGATCTGAGCATCCAGTTGCAGGATTTAAAATCTCGTTTAAGTTCTGGTGTTACCTATCAACTCCATCGTTTAAATGATGAACAAAAAGTTTTGGCTTTGCAATTGCGGGCTGAGCAGCGCGGTTTGCACTTATCCAAAACCGTGGGACAATTTTTACTCAGTCACTGTGCAAGAAGTATGGCAGAATTGTTTTCAACGCTGGAAATCTTAGATAGGGCTTCGTTAGCCGAGCAGCGTCGCTTGACCATTCCCTTTATCAAACGTGTTTTAGCGATTTAACCGTATTTTTATTCTTTCAATAATTGTAACGCGATGGTTGCCATTCTTTTACCCAATGCCAGGCATAAGGTTTTTTCTTCTTCTGTGATGGGTAATCGACTGTCTGGACCTGCGACATGGGTTGGGCCATAAGGTGTTCCACCAGAGCGCGTCGAGAGAACGGTAGGCTCAGTAAAAGGCAATCCAACAATCACCATGCCCTGATGTAGTAAAGGTAACATCATACTGAGCAGGGTACTTTCTTGCCCGCCATGCAGGGAGGAAGAAGAACTAAACACTGCGGCAGGTTTTCCAGCCAGATCTCCGGCTAACCATAAGCCACTGGTGGAATCAATAAAGTATTTAAGAGGGGCCGCCATATTTCCAAAACGAGTGGGGCTGCCTAAGATTAAACCGGCGCAGTTTTTCAAGTCGTCCAAAGTGACATAAGGATCGCCGCTTTCTGGAATGGCTGCTTCGGAAGCTTCAACAACCGTTGAAACTGCGGGCACAGTTCTAATTTTAGCTTCAATTCCTTTGAAAGTATGGATCCCGCGTGCAATGAAACTTGCCATGGTTTTGGTAGCGCCGTAACGACTATAATACAATACCAAAATATAGGGTAACATTGGGTGGTACTCCTTTGCCCTGGGAAAAGGAGTTTAGGTTAGCATAAGGTGACTCAGAATGGCGAATGTTTGCTGTCATTGTTTTGTGTCAGGTCGTGTACAAGGCGTTAATTATCGCCAAACAACTTATGGGGAAGCCGTTCGTCGTGGATTAACCGGATGGGTAAAAAATCTGGCGGATGGGCGAGTAGAAGTCATGTTATGTGGTGAATTGGATGCAGTCATCGCAATGCGGGATTGGTTGTGGGAAGGACCAAAAGCCGCTAAAGTCAGTGCAGTGGCAACAGAAGAAGTGGCTTGGCAAAACTTTTCGCAATTTGAAGTGAGACACTAAATGATAGACAGTTTGCAAATTATTGTATTGTCCTTGGTGCAAGGGGTGACGGAATTTTTACCCGTTTCAAGCTCAGCGCATCTTATTTTAGTTCCAGCTTTATTGGGCTGGTCAGATCAAGGATTGGCGTTTGATATTGCAGTCCATGTTGGGACTCTGATCGCAGTCCTAGCTTATTTTAGAAAAGAGTTACAGAAAATGATGGTTGATTTTTGTGCCTCACCCACGAAACCGCTGACGTCAGAGGCAAGGCTTATGTGGTCGATCGGGTTTGCAACAATACCCGTTGGGTTATGTGGCTTAGCCGTGCGCAATTTTCACGAGCATTTTTTTCGTTCCACTTCGGTTATCGCAGTCGCAACCATTGGGTTTGGTTTGATGTTATGGGGTGCGGATAAATGGAGTAAACACAATCGGGCAGTGAAGGACATTCATTGGTGTGATGTGTTGATCATAGGCCTTTTTCAAATTTTATCTTTAATTCCTGGGACTTCTCGTTCTGGGATCACCTTAACCGGGGGATTATTTAGGAATTTGACGCGAGAGGCTGCTGCCCGTTTTTCATTTTTAATGTCTATTCCGGTTATTTTATTGGCTGCCAGTTTGGAAGTCGTTAAGTTGATCAAAGCCCCAATTTCGGTGGACTGGTATTCATTGGGATTAGGGATGTGTTTGTCAGCCATCAGCGGTTATGTTTGTATCCATGTGTTCATTAACCTGCTGAATAAAATCGGGGTTTTGCCCTTTGTTTTATATCGTTTAGCGTTGGGGGTCTTTTTATTGATTTACTTTTATTAGGTCTAGCTCGCTTTCGCCGCAGTGACTAATAACTTTCCCTGTCTCAGTTCTTCTTGATAGAAAATCGTGAGTCCCAAAGAGAAAATGGCAATCGAGGCAAAGTAATGCCAGGTGATCGTTTCACCAAGAAAATACCATCCAAAGAAGGATGCGAAGAAGGGGGTCACTAATCCCGCGAATGACATAAAAGTAGCACTGTAGCGTTTTAAGAGATAACCATATAAGTTGTAACAAATGATATTAGAAATGAGGCACATGAACAGCGAATTGAGGATGAAAGGACTAATTTGTGTGACGGGAACCGGGTCCCAAGATTCTCCTGAGTAGTAGGAATGAAGCAGGGCAAATAACCCGCCGACGGTCATACTGATCCCATTGGCCATTAAGGGAGTGTATTGGAAATCACTGACGACTTTTTTTAACAGGATCCAACCATACACGCTGCAAAAAACGGCTATTAATAATGCAACCTCTGCCATGGTAATTAAGGGGAGCTCGCCGATGGCCTGTTCCGTTGGCGATTGCGTGATGAAAATTGGAATAAGCCCGAGAAAGCCGACACAAAGCCCGATCCATTTTTTGATTGAGAGGGTTTCCTTTAACACAACATAAGCAACCAAAGCGGCCAAGAAAGGAGATAGGCTATAAATTAAACAGGCTTTTGCAGAAACCATGTGTTGAATGCCCCAGATTTCAGCAATGTTGGTGAGGTATATGCTTAAAATTGATAATAAAAGCAGAGATTTTAAATGTGAGGCTTTTATTTGAAAGGCACTGCGATTAAAAATAAATTGGTGTAATAACAACAATACCCCGGCGAAAAGCATACGGGAACCGATCAGAAAAAAAGGTTCACTGTAATTGAGTGTGTCTTTGCTTAACCCAAAAAGGCTGGCAAATAGAGCAAATAACAGTATTACTAAGAACATGCGTCAATCCGAGTATTTGTTTTGGGAAACCGGGATCATACCATATTCTTGAGATTAAATAAGTAGAGTTCGGGGGGTTGGGGTGAGACTGAATGACAATAAGTGAGTTAAGCAAATAAATAAATTATTGATTTATATCTCCACTTTGTTAAAATCGGTTGAAATGTGGGGGCTCTTATGAAGTACAATAAACCTGTAGAAAAATTATTGCCAGTTAGATCGAATGACTGAGGGCTAAAACAAGCCATTAAAGATATAAAGACCTTTCAATCAGTAAATCAGATCAAGTTAGGTTTAGATTGGAAAAAGTTGAGAGACGAACGGCGGCTAAACCTCCTTTAAAGGTAATTGCTCACGCGCTGTCATCCCCGCGAAAGCGGGGATCCAGGTTTTTAAAGGGTTTTTTTGGATCCCCGCTTTCGCGAGGATGACGGCTCCAAAATAAAACCTTTGATATTAAGCTTTTCAGGTGCATGAGTCGTTACCTTTAAAGTTTGTCAATTGTGATTTTTCTAGACTCGCCCTTTGTCTTTAAAAAAGTTTTGAAGAAACTCTCGATTAATATTGTATAAACGCGAACTACGCTCTTTCCATGTGCCATGTTTAACCGTAAACCCAATAGTTGCGATTGTTCTATTCAACTGCAACAAAGGCATGATAGCCTTGTAATCCGGGAGAGGGCGAATACTACTATAACCCTTTAAAAAGGATTTTTTATTAGCCATACCAATTGACCATTCTCCGAGTCCCAAAGGACAGAAGTCTTCTTCAGCAAAACTTGCTCGTCCTGATGCCCAATCAATAATTCCTAGAAGTTTGCCTTTATTAACAATGATATTTCCAGGCCTAAAATCACGATGAATAATACAGGGCCCGTCTACCGATGTTAAGAGACTAATATGCCCATCAAAGTAACGCCGACATTGCTCTAAGAGGTCTGTTGGTAAATGGTTTTGGCATTCTTCAAACCCTTCTTCAAACTTATTCGTGAAATAAACTCTAGGATCTGGGCTTAAATGTTGTGGTTCGGTGAGATCACCATACCCCAGTGCGCGATTAAGATGGATATGTGCAAGCAATGAACCAAGCTCATATGCCAACTCTTCATTTAGGCTTGTTGTTTGTAATAATGAGCCAGGAAAACACTCCATTAAAATAGCGCCTTGAATATTCGCTTCCGGCTCAACAACATTTATAATACGAGCAACGGGTAAAACACCCTTAAAATAGTTTAAATAGTATATTTCTCTAAAGTAATCTTGAGAACGACTACAAATTTTTAAAATTAGCTGATTATTATTAGGTTGTATAACCCTATATACAACTGCAACAATTGCATCATCATGATCGAGCCGTGAAAACGTGCAGCCATCAAGATTAAGCCTTTGCTGATATAAAGAAATCATATTATCTGCAACGTTCTGAATTTAACATGCCCATTAACATTAAAGCCAGGATACCCTCTTTTAAACATAGCACGAAGTTCATCGTTAAACACAGCATTTTCGTCTATAGTGTATTGCGTTTTATGAAATATTATTTTGATTGAATGGCATCAAAAAATTCACCACTTCACTTTTAGCAATCAATTGAACATCTTCTTTATTTCTGGCTTTGTACTCAACTTGATCCTCAGACAGTAATTTTTCACTGATGACCACTCGATGCGGGATTCCGATTAATTCTGCATCGCTGAACATAACACCCGGTCTTTCTTCACGATCATCTAATAAGACTTCGATTCCAGCGGAGTTTAACTGCTGATACAGCGCATCAGTGGTCTCTTTGATCACCGAAGAACGATGGTAATTGATCGGAATTAAAATGACTTGGAAGGGGGCAAGGGCCGTGGGCCACAGGATCCCACGCTCATCGTAATTTTGTTCAATCGCTGCAGCCACAATTCTCGTGACCCCAATCCCATAGCAGCCCATCACTAAAGTTTTGTTTCGGCCAGATTCATCCAGGACCACAGCATTCATCGCTTGGCTGTATTTATTCCCCAGCTGAAAGATATGGCCAACTTCTATCCCTCGGGCTAATTGTAACGTTCCTTTACCATCGGGGCTGGGATCCCCCGCTTGGATGAATCGGAGATCAGCTGCTCTGGGCGTTGAGCAGTCTCTGCCCCAATTGAACCCAACATAGTGGGTATCTTCTTGGTTAGCGCCACACAGAAAATTTTTCATGTGTAATACTGCATGATCAGCAATCAGAGGAATATTCAGATTTTTAGGTCCGACAAAACCTGGTCCGCATTTGGCAATGGTTTCTACTTCTTCAGGACTTGCCATCGTAAAGGGCACGGCAACTTCTGGGAGCTTTTCAGCTTTGAGGGGGTTTAATTCATGATCTCCACGCACCAGTAGAGCAACAAGGGGATGTTCTGGTGTGCTGCCACGGATCAAAAGTGTTTTTAGGATTTGTTTAGTTTGGAGTTGCAAGTGGTTTGCTTGTCCTTCAACCGTTCGAATGCCGGGTGTTTTGGCGAATGAGATTTTTTCCAAAAGAACAGAGTGTGGTTCATCAATAGGGAGTAGCGTTTTGGCAAATTCAATATTTGCGGCATAATCACTGCTGTCGCTGTAAGCGAGCAAATCTTCACCCGAATCAGCCAAAACGTGAAATTCGTGCGATAGACTGCCGCCAATGCTGCCGGTATCCGCCAACACGGCGCGAAATTGGAGTCCAAGACGGGTAAAAATTTGGGTATAAGCCGCATAGAATTGCTGATAAGTCTGTTGTAAAGAGTCCTCCGACAGATGAAAGGAATAAGCATCTTTCATGAGGAACTCCCGCGCTCGCATGACGCCAAAGCGGGGGCGTATTTCATCGCGAAATTTGGTTTGAATTTGATACACCGTTAAGGGGAGTTGCTTGTAGCTTTTCAGTTCGCGCCGCACCAGATCAGTCACGACTTCTTCATGGGTCGGGCCAAAGCAAAACTCGCGTTGATGGCGATCGGTTATTTTCAACAATTGGGGACCAAATTTCTCCCAACGGTCGGTTTCTTGCCAGAGTTCTGCGGGTTGTACTGCGGGCATTAAAATTTCTTGTGCCCTAATACGGTTCATTTCTTCGCGAATGATTTTTTCAACTTTGCGCAAGATACGCAGACCTACGGGTAACCAAGTATAAAGCCCAGAAGCAAGCTTGCGAATTAAGCCGGCCCGAATCATCAGTTTGTGGCTCATGATTTCTGCGTCATTCGGGGTTTCCCGGAGTGTTGCTAAAAATAAATTGGAAATTCGCATAACCTGCTCTCTCGTCAACTTCAATCTAGTTAGAAAACCAAAATTCATATTTTATGAAAATTACTTCAGGATGTCTAGTAAAAACGATTAATGATGCCTAAAGAGTGGACGCGGCTTGCCATCCAGGCCTAAAATCTAATAAAGGGGAGAGTTTAGGGACATCAAAATGGCAGAGTACTTTACCGAGGCCGCTTACCAACGATGGTATAGGCAATATCAAACCCAGATCCAGATCTGTGAAGATTTGATCAAGGAGTTCAGAATTCGCCTCGAACCTTATTGGGATACTCCGGAAGTTAAAGAGCTTGAAGTTAAAATCGATGAGCTTGAGGCAAAAATAGAAGAGATGAATCCCAGAAATTTTAATCAAAATGCGAAGCCCTTAATCGAGTTCGAAAAATTTTTTGAGAACATTAAGGTTTTGGTGAACATCATCTCAAGAATGCGAGGCAAAGGGGATCTGTATCTCGGCGTCTATCAAGAAGAAAAAGAGAAAGCTCTAAAAATTTATCAAGAATATCATGTTAAAGATCGGCTAAAGCATCTTCAAGATAGGGTAAACGATATTGAAGCAAAATATCAAAGTGACGCGAATCAAATGGTGGGTACAGAACACGTCGTTGCACAGTAGCTGGGAGCTTCTTTTATCCATTATTCAATAGAATCCCACTTTCGTGGGAAAGACAGTACCGCAGCAGTTACACTGAGTTAATAGGTTAATGCTTTATTCTGTGGCTCTGGAATAGCTTGAACAGAGCTGACTGTATTAGCAGAGCGTTTTAGATGTAATTGGTACAGGCTTAAAGCCTTATCCCGATACAGTACCTTTTCTTCATCAAATCGGAGTAATCTGGGAGGTGTGGCGTTAGATAACAGCTTTTGATAGAAGATTGGTAAAAACGATGTGGAAAAGCGTTGTACATCTGCACGGTCTAAAATAGGTGTTGTTTGTCCTGCCATTTGATGAGCAATGTCAATCGAGTAGGGTATCCACTCAGGGCTGGTCATCACATGCATATGGCTATGTCTGACAGTTTGGCCAGCTTGTACGCCATTTTGTACATAACTGATCACTTCAGTAGATTGTACTCCACAATTCGCTTGTATTGCATAAACAAGAGATTTAAGAAGCAAGATGAGATTATCTTTTTCCTCGGCATTGAGATCAGACCAATCTTCAATGTGTCTGGGGACTAACAAAAAGTGTGCCTTTGTGCCAGAAAACGGCCTGGAATTGACCAACAATAAGAATCTACCTAAATCAAAAACCAGTTGTGATCTAATAATATTTTCTTGGCAAAAAGCACATGATGACATATCTCTTGTTACTTCGCGAGGTAATGCATCGATGGCTTTTTTTAGTTTTTGAAGACTTGCTGGTGGTGCTGACAGTGCCCCTTGACTGGACAGATGTTGAAATATTGCATTATTGACATTATGGGCGAGGCTACTTAAATTTATCCATTTTGCTTGTTGGGGCAAACGTAATGATTGTAAGGGAAAGGATGAATGCCACCCTTTCATGCGAAATCCCTGCAGATTAAAATAGCGCAATGCCTGCATGCCAAAAAAACAAAATATGGCATTTATGATTTTTTGGTTAATATCAACTTCCGTGTCATTTTCTAATACAGGGATAATTTTAAGGGATCTATCCCCATGATTTTGGTAAAGAACATATTGAGCATAGCCTCGTTCCTTCAAGAATCGAATTAATTTATGCAATTGGAGTGAGATAAGCGTGTCATTTGGCGTTTCATGATCTTTAGGTTTAATCAGAAAATAAGGATAAAAATTATCGCTGCGAATCAAATAAATGCCCACACCCTTATGTTCACGCATTGTGTGACTGTTTTTTGTATCTATTACTTCTGGCAAGCTACTGGGTGGCGAAGATGGAATTTCACTTTGGTCAACCAGCGCAGAAGGGATTTGAAAAACGCCCAACATTTTCCGAAGTTTTTTAAGATCATCGTGAGAGACATGTTCAAAAATCCTGGGGCTAATTCTAACAGCCTCTGTTTGTAGCTGTTGAAGCTCTCGAAACACAAGAGACGAAGTGCTGCCAGCTGGGTAATGAAGCCCGTGGATCCCAAGCCTTCGGGCTTTGTCTACATAGTCGGATTTATCATCTATAAACAAGCATTCCCAGGGTTCAAGTCGATTATCCTGTAAAATTTGTAACCAAGCTTGATTAGCCTTTTGATCCGGAAAAGCTTTATAATTTCCTGTTTCATGCGAAAAATAACAACGATCAAATAAATTTCTAAAACTCTGATCCGGGTGATCAATTTGATAAAGTTCCTCTAGATAATTGCGATGCAACATGTTGGTATCGCTTAATATAAATAAGCGGAATCCCTGTTGTCTCAGAACCTTTAATTGATCAATCAATTCATGATGCAGTTTAACAATAAGTGTGTTCCAGGCGGCTTTAAATAGTTCAAAACTGATTTCTCTTCCAATAGGTTCTTCAGCACAGATCTCTCGCACAAATTCTTTGGCTGAATCTTCACCTTGACCATATCCACCGGTACAAAACTTAACAATGAATGCTTTGCATCTAGCATTTGCCCAAAGATCTTCTTTTAATTCTATGCCATGAGCTCTGAAGGTTTCGGTAAAATCGGATTTTCCTTCATTGAATACGCCACCAACATCAAAAATAATGGCTTTTATTGGATGTACATTCACACTAAACATGGCATCCCCTTATTCTTTAGAGTAGCTGCCTAAACTCGGATTAATTTTACCTGAGGCTACAAAGTAAGACAAGTACTATACTTGCTCAATCAGCAGCCTCGCTGGTTGAGATACAACTATTTTGTTTAAAAAAACTTGGCTGTTATTATTTGAGCGCTATTAAATCCTGGTTTTAAATGGCAACCTGGATCATTTCGTTTTCAACTCGAGTCTTGTAAACTTCGAGATCTTCAAATGCAGGTGGGGCTTTAACGGCTCCGGTGATAATGCAAAACTCTGCTCCATGAAAAGGGCAGGTAATCGTGTTTCCACTCAGTTCACCCTCTTCTAGGGGAAAATTTTCGTGCGTGCATTCATTTTTAATCGCATAATAGTTACCGGCCAAATTGAAGATCAGCAGTGATACCCCTGGAAGGTTCACCACTTTTCTTGATCCTTCAGGAAGTTCGCTTTGCTTTACGGCATCTATCCACTGTGTCATTCAATCACTCTAAAACATATTCAGCTGAAATTTTGCAACTTCTGACATCCGGTCTTTTGTCCAAGGCGGATCCCAAACCAGTTCTACTGCAACCCCTTGGATACCCGGTACTTTTAACACTTCATCTTGAATCATTTGTGGGAAGGTTTGCGCTACGGGACATGCTGGCGTTGTTAAAGTCATTTGAATCTTTGCCTGCCCAGAAAGCTCGTCGACGTCTAAGTGATAGATTAGCCCGAGATCGTAAATGTTTACTGGGATTTCAGGATCAAATATGCCTTTTAAAGCATTGATAATTCTGTCTTGCAGCGTGAATACTTCGGATATCATACTGGAATATCCTCTAATGACTCGGTATTGACGATCTTTTTTTCTTCTTTTAAGGCGGCTTCTAAGGTGTGCCAGGGAAGAGTGGCGCATTTAACGCGTGCGGGGAAGGCTTTAGTGCCTAATAACGCGGTTAACTTTCCCAGCTCAGGCGCAGTATCTTCTGTTTCTGTCGTCAGCGAATGTTTAAAAGCTTGAGACAGTTCTAAGGCTTCCTGGGTCGATTTGCCTGCAAGTACTTCGGTCATGAGTGAGGCAGAAGCGGTGGAAATCGCACAACCGGAACCGATAAAGCAGGCTTTTGTAATTCGCGTGTTGTCGGTGTTAATAAAGACTTTAACCTTATCGCCACACAGAGGGTTGTATCCTTCAGCACAATGATTGGCGTTTGGCAATTGACAGCAATTCCTGGGGTGAGTCCCATGGTCAATGATCAATTCTTGGTATAATTCACGTATATCCATTGTTTTACTCATGATTCAATTTTACAGTTTAAATATTTTCCTGACTTCTTGTAAGGCTTGCAACAGTTGATCAATATCCGAGAGGGTATTATAGAGACCAAACGAAGCCCTGGCTGTTGCTGGGATATTGAAAAAATCCATAATGGGCATGGCACAGTGATGACCGGCACGAATGGCAACGCCGTATTGATCCACAATACTCCCAACATCGTGCGGGTGAACGCCTTCCATGGTAAAAGAAATGACACCGATTTTTTCTTCTGCCGTTCCAATCAGCTTGATAAAAGGTAAGGACGATAAAGCTTCTGTTGCGTAAGCTAATAATTGTTGTTCATGATTACGAATAAAATCCCAACCAATGCTTTCGATATATTCTAATGCAGTTCCGAGTGCAATGACCTCTGCAATGGCGGGTGTTCCAGCTTCAAATTTGTAGGGAAGATCGTTATAAGTGGTCTTGGCAAAAGAGACGTGAGAAATCATTTCACCTCCGCCTTGGTAAGGCGGCATGGATTCTAACCAGCGTGATTTACCATAGAGTACTCCAATGCCAGTTGGGCCATAAGTTTTATGACCGGAGAAAGTGAAAAAGTCACAGTCTAAATCTTGGACGTCGATTTTCAGATGAGGGGTCGATTGAGCGCCATCCACCAATACGGGGACTTGGTGGGCATGTGCGACGTCGATGATTTTTTTAATCGGATTTAGGGTTCCCAAGGCATTCGAGGCGTGGGTAATGGCTAATAATTTCGTTTTCGGAGTAAGGATGTGTTCCAGGGTATCCAGCTCTAATTCACCGCGTTGATTCATGGGCAGTATTTTTAAGGTGGCGCCTTTTTTTTCGCAGAGCATTTGCCAAGGTACGATATTTGAATGATGTTCCATGGCAGACAGCGCTATTTCATCCCCGGGTTGAACCCTGAGGTGTCCGAAGCACTGAGCAACGAGATTTATCGCTTCCGTAGTACTTCTAACGAAAATGCATTCCTTGGCGTGTGGGGCATTGATAAACCGCTGTACGGAATGCCGCGCATTTTCATAGGCTTTGGTGGCAGATTCGCTTAAGTAATAGACACCGCGATGAATGTTGGCATTGTTTTGTTGGTAAAATTGGGACAGCGCATTGATGACGCTGTCTGGCTTTTGGCTGGTCGCAGCACTGTCCAGATAGGCCAGTGGATAACCATAAATTTTTTGTTTTAAGATCGGAAAATCTGCTCGAATGGTATTAATATCCATGGATCACCTCTTGTACAAGGCTTAGAAGAGGGCCAGGTATATCCTGAATGCAAGGTGATATGAAACTTTCAATCAAGAGTTGTCTTGCTTCATGATCAGGAATGCCGCGGCTTTTAAGATAAAATAAGGCTTCTTCATCCAGAAATCCCACTGTGGCGCCGTGGCGACACTGAATATCGTCCGCATAAATCTCTAATAAAGGGCGGGTCATGGCTTCGGCGGTTGGAGAAAGCAATAAATTTTTGTTTTCTAAGGAAGCTTGGGTGGCGATAGCGCCTGGTTTAACGATAATCTTTCCAGTAAATGCAGAGCGTGCAGAATCTTTAACAATGGATCGAGCCAGGATGTTACTGCTTGTTGAGGGTTGGTGATGAGAAACCGTAAAAAAGATGTCGGTTTTCTGCTGTTTTTCTGCCAGTTCTAATGTTTTGAAATGACAGTTTGCTTCTGGTCCATTGAGATCCACTTGGAAGGTTGCGCGATTGGCGCCGCCACCGGTTAACATGGCAATACCCCGATAATCGCTAGACGCTGCTTGTTGCACGGTGATATCAGAAATTTGCACACTTTCTGTGAGTGATCGCTGCAAAAAGTAATGGGAAATATGGGCCCCTTTTTCCAGTTGAATGTGGGTGGTGGCATTGCTAAATGTCAGTGCACCATCCAGGGTCAGATAGATCTCAATCAGCGTTGCCCGACTGTTTTCTTTGGCAATGATGGTATTCTTTGGATGTACCATCAGGGGAGTTTCTGTTGAATGGCTAAGATGGACAATGTAAATCGGTTCTTCGAGGTGACAACCTTTGGGGAGAACTAAATGAGCACCCTCGTGGCCAAAGGCTTGATTCAGCAATTGGAAACGATTCACATTCTCTCTTTTGTTTGGGTAACCCGCTAATAAAGCACCAGAGTTCTCAATGATAAACGAGTCTGAAGTTGGCCTTTGGAGACACTCGCCATTATAAAAATGCCAACATTGTGCCGGATCTGCCTTGATTAATTCCAGCGGTAATTCCAAATGAACTTTTTTGGTACTGTTTTTGGGGGGTAACTGAAAACTGTCGAATGAGAAACGTGACAGATTGGTATATTTCCATTCTTCTAGTCGGCTCGAAGGGATCCCAACTTCATGAAATGCTGCTAATGCTTGTTTTCGCATCTCGAGATCAGAAGGGGTTCCAGATTTGATGAGCGATGCTTCAAGGCTCGTAAAAGCGGAATGAAAAAGCTCTGGGACTAACGGTTTTATCACACTCATTGGATGGATTCTCTATAACCAAGCATAGCCTTTCTCTTCTAAGGTTGATGCCAGTTCTTTGCCACCGGATTTGACAATTTTGCCATTGACCATTACGTGGATAAAATCAGGCTCAATGTAGTCTAGTAATCGTTGATAATGGGTAATTAGGATAATCGAGCGATTCTCGTTTCTAAAATTATTCACCCCGGTTGCAACGGCTTTTAAAGCATCAATGTCTAAACCAGAATCGGTTTCGTCTAGAATGGCTAATTTTGGTTCCAATAACGTCATTTGTAGGATTTCATTCCGCTTTTTTTCGCCACCCGAAAAACCATCGTTTAAAGAACGATACAATAATTCGGATGGCATATCTAATTTGGCGGTTTTTTCTTTGATCATATTGAGAAAATCGATGGCATCTAGGGGAGGTTTTCCTTGAGCGACACGAGTGGCATTGACTGCTGATTTTAAAAATTGAATATTAGAAACACCGGGGATAGACACTGGATACTGGAATCCCAGAAAAATGCCTTTCCAAGCACATTCTTCTGGAGAAAAGCTTAAGAGGTCTTCTGCTAGATAAGTAATTGTGCCTTGGTAGACTTCATAACCATTCTTACGAGCTAATAGATTGGCCAGAGTGCTTTTTCCGGATCCATTGGGCCCCATAATGGCATGGACTTGTCCATAACCGATTGACAGTTCTATCCCTTGTAAGATAGGAGTATTGTCCACTCCAGCATGCAGATTTTGGATGGTAAGTAATGATGCAGGAGAAAATGCCATGAAAAATACCTCTTTGATTTTATCCGATAGCGCCTTCTAAACTGACCGTCAGAAGTTTTTGAGCCTCGACGGCAAATTCCATTGGCAACTCTTTTAGAACTTCCTTACAGAATCCATTAACAATCATGGAAATTGCGTCTTCTTGATTAATGCCGCGTTGGCGGCAATAAAACAACTGTTCTTCACTGATTTTACCGGTGGTTGCTTCATGCTCAATCTTTGCAGAGTTGTTTTTAACCTCAATGGTTGGAAAGGTATGAGCACTGCTGTGGCTGCCTAATAACAGCGAATCACATTGCGTATAATTTTGGGTATTATGTGCTTTTGAACTGACTTGTACGAGTCCACGATAACTGTTGCTGCCATAACCTGCGGCGATTCCTTTTGCTAAAATAGTACTTCGGGTATTGGAACCCAAATGGATCATTTTTGTGCCGGTGTCTGCCTGTTGACGATGATTGGTTAAAGCTACCGAGTAAAACTCACCGATACTATTGTCGCCTTGTAGGATCACACTGGGATATTTCCAAGTGATCGCCGAGCCGGTTTCAACTTGAGTCCAAGAAATTTTTGAAGATTTTCCGCGACAGAGGCCGCGTTTGGTGACAAAATTATAGATCCCGCCCTTACCGTCTTTATCTCCGGGGTACCAATTTTGCACGGTCGAATATTTGATTTGTGCCTCATCGAGGGCAATTAATTCAACGACGGCCGCGTGAAGTTGGTTTTCATCTCGTCTGGGGGCCGTACAACCTTCTAGGTAGCTGACGCTGCTATTTTCTGCAGCGATGATGAGTGTTCTTTCAAATTGGCCGGTGGCTGCGGCATTGATCCGAAAATAAGTGGACAATTCCATGGGGCAGCGGACCCCTTTGGGAATATAACAAAAGGAGCCATCGGTAAATACCGCAGCGTTTAAACAGGCAAAGAAATTATCGGTATAGGGAACAACGGTTCCCAAGTATTGCTTGATGAGTTCTGGATGATTTTGTACCGCTTCTGAAAAAGAGCAAAAGATAATACCTTCTTGTGCTAATTTTTCTTTAAACGTGGTTGCAACCGAGACACTGTCAAAAACAGCATCAATCGCAATTCCATGTAACCGTTCTTGTTCTAATAAAGGAATGCCCAATTTGGCATAGGTTTTTAACAGCTCGGGATCAATTTCGTCTAGGCTGTTGACCGAAGATTTTGTTTTAGGCGCAGAATAATAAACAATGTCTTGATACTGAATGGGATCATAATGAATATGTGCCCAGTGCGGTTCTTTTAATTTCTGCCAATGGCGGAAAGCTTGTAATCGCCATTCCAGCATAAAAGGAGGTTCGTTTTTTTTGGCCGAGATGGTTCGGATGACGTCTTCATTGAGTCCTGGCTCGAGGCTGTCGGATTCTATGTCGGTCACAAATCCGGCTTCGTATTCACGCTGCAGATATTGATCGAGTTCTTTAGAGCTTGCCATGCATGACCTCGGTCAATGGTGGAGTCGAGGAAAGATCCGAGAGTTTTATCGCTTGTAAGGCATTGGTGATGGTATGGTTGATGCGTAACCAGGGCGATTTAACAGAACAGTGCGTGGCGGTTGGGCAATAATCGTGACCCAAACTGCACTCGGTAATGGCAATTGGGCCCTCTAAGGCGTCGACTAAATCTGCCACCGAAATTTTTTCGGGGTCACACGCTAAATGATACCCACCGTGGGTGCCGCGTTGAGATATCAATAAATGATTTTTGGTTAATTTTTTTAATAATTTTGCGACCGTTGGTTGTGCAACGGTTGTTCGTTGCGCAATTTCTCTGGCCTGAAACAGTTTAGCAGGATGACCGGCCATAAAGGCCATAATCATCACCCCATAATCCGTTAATTTACTAATTCTTACCATTCAGAATTTCCTACCCGTAAAGAAGACTAAATTAGTCCACATTCATCAAAGTAGTATAATCGAAAAAGGTTTAGATTGTACATTGATCGGTGCTGTGTAGCTTTATAATCAATAGAAAGCGTAAATACAGATAGTTAAATGACTTTTAAACTACTGGACAGCGTTTAGGGGTTTTTGATAGGCGCTAAGATGCGTTGCTTTGTCCAAGATCCTTTGAACCAAATCAACTTCAGGATTAAGCTCACCTAATTCGTGGTGATCCCAAGCATAAAACATCAGCTTCCGTACTTCGTCTATTTCTAGGTTTTCAAAAGACTTTTCCATGTGTAATGCCATAATGGGTTACTCCTCTAAGCTCTATTAGGCATCTTACTAGGATCAAACTTATATATATATCAGCCAATGGCACCCATTTGCCTAAGCAATTGTCCTATTTTAAGCTGATTAAAAATTCAGCTGTTTTCAGGTTTGTAACCACCTTGGTACTTCTAAACGGGCTTAAAAACAAATGATATATTTTGGTATTGCCATCTCCGCGAGGAAGGGATGCAAAAATAAGCCTTTAAAAACTGGATTTCTGTTGCCCTGGTACCTCTAAACGGGCTTAAAAAAACAAATAATATATTATGATATTGTCATCCCCGCGCAGGCGGGGCCCCAGGCTTTATGTGGAAAAATACGCGTTATTTCTGTATTTCCACCTATGCGGAAGTCATTTTCATGGAAATGACGACGGGTTCTGAGTAGCTATGGAGATTTGGTTTGATGATGGTTTTTTCTGCGCTGTTTACGCAGCTCGGACAACATGGTCTTCGCTTGCGGATCGCCTTGTTTGGCGGCCTTTTCGATCCAGTAGATTGCTTTATTTAAATTTTTTGCGGTGCCCAAACCTTCATAATAAATATAACCCAAGAGTAATTGAGCTTCTATTTCACCTTGCGTGGCGGCCTTTTCAGCCCAATCCAAAGCTTTGTGATAATCTTGAGCAACACTTTGTCCTTCAAAATACATTAATGCCAGATTAAATTCGGCTTGCGAGTTTCCTTGTTGCGCGGCTTTTTCGTACCAGCTTAAGGCTTCTGTAAAATCTTGACCGACGCCTTTTCCTTCGTAATGCATGACGCCGAGATTAAACTCTGCTTCCGCATTATTTTGATCTGCTGCTTTTTCATACCATTTTAAGGCTTTTCGATAATCTTTAGCAGTGCCTTGTCCGTTATAATACATAAATCCTAAGGTTGCTTGGGCGGCTGGATCCCCTTTCTCGGCAGCGATTTCACAATACGTAAAGGCCTCATGATAATTTTGTGCAACGCCTTTTCCTTCGTAATACATTAACCCAATGTTATAAATTGCTTCTACATGATCTTGATCTGCGGCTTTTTGATACCAAGAAAGGGCTTCGGCATAATTTTGTTCAGTGCCTTGACCTTCGTAATACATAAACCCCAAGGTAAATTCGGCTTCGACATTTCCGTTCTCTGCAGCCAGCCTGCACCATTTAAAAGCCTCATTAAGGTTTTGGGTGACGCCTTTTCCTTCGTAATACATGAGCGCCAAATACAGCGCTGATTGAATATCCCCTTGGGTGGCAGCTTTTTCGAACCATTGGAAAGCAAGATAATAATTTTGATCAATACCAGTACCTTTGTAGAGCATTAAGGCAAGATTAAATTGCGCTTGTACATGACCTTGCAAGGCAGCTTTTAAGAGCCATTCATTCGCGATGTTATAATCTTGTTGAACGCCTTGTCCTTCATAATACATAAAACCCAATAAGAATTGTGCTTCTGGACTACCTTGCTCGGCGGCCTTCTCGAACCAGAAGCTTGCTAAGGTTAGATCTTGCTCAACACCCTGTCCCTTATAATAAAGGACACCCAGATTCCATTGTGCCTGAGCATTTCCTTGGTTAGATGCTTTTTCATACCATTCTTTAGCAATTTTATAATTTTGATCAACCCCTTGTCCTTCGGCAAACATCACGCCTAAGTTACATTGTGCGGCAGCGTCACCTAGCTTTGCGGCTTGTTCAAACCAGCTTTGGGCCAACGGATAATCTTGTGGGACACCTTGTCCCTCATAATACATCAACCCCAAATTGAATTGCGCTTCGGGATTTCCTTGCTGTGCGGCTTTCATAAACCAATAGAGTGCTAAAGAAAAATCTTGGGTAACTCCAGAACCTTCGTAGTATAACAAACCCAAGTTAAATTGGGCTTCACTGTCTCCAGCGTCTGCTTTTTTTTGCCAGCGTGTCGCCCAATAAGAGTCCCATTTATCGGCACAGGATGGTGTGGAAAAAAAGAGATTTCCCAGAATGAAGAGGAGGAGCAGAGTTATTCGTATTATGACTTTAAAGCAGCTTATCATTTTAATGTGTTTCCATCGGAGTTAGGACATATAATTGCCCCGCAATGGGGTTGTCTTCTTGTTCTCGCAGGACAATGGATTCGTTGATCACCATTTTTAACTGATGGTTGTCAGCGAGTTTTTGTATGTAGGTTTGGTGATGGGAAAAGCGTCCTGTGGGTTGTAAGGAAAAAGTTCCACGTTCTAGATTTTCAATGGTAAAGGCAAACAGTCCTGTTGGAGATAATTTCTTTGCAACCAGAGCAAAAGTTTGAGCTAGATCCCCAGTGTAAACAAAGACATCAGCGGCGATAATGATATGGAATGGCTCTAGGGATTCATTGGATAAATATTCCAGGTAATTAAGCGGAAAAAGTTGATCGTAGGCTCCTAGGATCTTGGCTTTTTCAAGCATTTTCGGTGAGAGATCCACTCCAATCAATTCGAGGGCCAAGTCGCGAAAGAAAATCCCACACATCCCTGTGCCACAGCCAAGATCTAAGACGCGTTGGGATGTTGAATTGTCTTTGAGACATTGCCCGATAGCGGTTCGCAAGAAATAAGGGGCTTGATATTTTAATTTTTTTTTCAGATGGTCATCGTAATAGTCGGCATATTGATCAAATAATTGAGTGACATATTGGGTGGGAGCGGTATCGCTCGTTTCATTCCCGCTTAATGCGGTTACCATGTGTCTCGCCGTTTCATTTTGAGGTTCTTCTGATAAGGCTATTTGAAAGTGATTTAAAGCTTCAGGACGATTTCCTTGGCCTAAGTAGAGAATTGCAAGATTATGATGAACATCGGCCAAGGTGGGTGACAGTGCTAAAGCTTTCTTAAAGGCATCCATGGCATTATCGGGTTGCCCTAATTGAATGTACACCTGGCCTAAGAGTCGGACTGGGTCGACATTATCTGCGTTTAAGGTACAGGCACGATTTAAATGGGTTTCGGCCAAGGGATACTGTTCTTCCTCAAGATAAATTAACCCTAGGTTGTAGTGAGCTGTGGGATGAGAGGGTTGCAGGCGGATCACTTCTTGATAATGCGTTGCTGCGCGATTCATTTGGTTTTGCTTGACTAAGCTGTGTGCCAGATTATAGTGGGCTTCCCAGTAATTAGGATTAAGGCGCAAAGCTTTTTCTAAATAAGATACAGCTTCATTGGTTAAACCTTGTTTGTAATATAATCGGCCTAAATTGTTATAAGCCTCAGCGTGACGAGGATCTAAGCGTAAAGCTTGATGTAAATGTTGGATTGCAGGCTCTATTTCACCCAAGGTCGTGTAGGCGTTACTGATATTAATATGGCAGGAAATTTCTTGTGGGTGAGAGTGAAGGGCGCGTTTGAAATAAGTGAGAGCAGTTTTGATATCAGGCTTTTTTGCGTAAACCAAACCATAAAATTGTAAAGCTTCGCATGAATCTGGGTGATCTTTTACCCATTTTTCAGCATGCTTGGCAGCACTGTCCCACGAATCTTCGGTTAAGATCCGCTGTGCTATTTCGACTGTAAAATCGCTCATGGGTGTTAAGCTTCAATGAAACCAGGGTGAATTTGGCTTACTTTGAAAAAATAACGTTCGTTATTCATTAATCATCTTCGTAATCATCGTCCAGATCCTCTTGGTGATCGTCTAGGACGGGTTTAACGGAGAGTAATTCGATATCAAAAATGAGCGTGGCATTAGGACCAATGAGTCGGCCTACACCTCGTTGGCCATAAGCTAGGGCTGGAGGAATATAAACCACCCATTTTGCGCCTGGTTTCATCAATTGGAGAATTTCAGTCCAACCGGGAATGACGGCATTGACAGCAAAGGTTGCGGGTGTGTTATGAGTGTAAGAACTGTCAAATTCTGTCCCATCAATCAGGGTTCCACGGTAATTGACAGTCACAAAGTCGGTGAGAGTGGGCGGGGTGCCAGAGCCTTCTTTGATGACACGATATTGTAGCCCATTGGGTAAGACATGAATGTCAGGTTTTTGTTGGTTCTCTGTTAGAAACTGTTTTCCGAGATTTAGGTTTTTTTCTGCCAAAGATACTTCCGAGGATGGCTTTTCAACGGGTGTTTGAGCCATGGCCTTAGATTGAAATAAAAAAAAGACAGATAAGACCCATACCCAGGGACGATATTTCATTCAGTATTCCTTAAAGTTGAAAAATAAGAACCATAGATGTCTTATTGTGCATAGGAGCAGGGGGTTATGGCAAGTCTAAAATTGAAGGCGGGCTGCTAACATTGCCCCATCTGATTTGGGAATGACTCCCATTTGAAAGGCCGGTGAACGTTCCTCATCGGTTTGGTAGACACTTTGTGCGGAAAGCATGGCAATCGTCCAGCCCAAAACGACTTGTGACAGATAGTGGCGATCAGAGTTAACTCGAGAAATACCAGGAAGAGTGGATAAAACATACAAAGTATATTTAATACCAGGAGTATCTGTCATCATCGCAGCCGTTAAAAAGGGTACTGCGCCATAAAAGGCGTGACCGCTCACTCCAGTTTCATACTTAAAGGGTTGCCACTTTGAGTCTTCGCCACGATCGGGTCTACCACTGCCAAAGAGATTGGTTAAAAGGACTTGTTGTAACCCACCGACAATGAATGTCCTTAAGCTTCGGTAACCAAAGTGGTACAACACATTCCCTACTAAAGTATGATCGCGCATATGGCCTACACTCATACAAGCGATGTATATGGGTGCGTACCAGTAGGAGAGGCCTCCAATGGTTTGAGGTAGAGCAAATATTTGGTCGGTCGTGTTACTTCGGATATCCGTTTGCCAATGCTGTCTAAAAGCCCGATCCATACCCGTATTAGCGATAACACCTGAAAACAAGACGCTGTCCCCAAACAGGATTAAATTATCTGGATCCATATAATTTAAGAAGTCGTTTTTGATGTCTGAGCCAAGATTTTGGCTCCAATTTTTCTCATAGTCTGTGGGATGTGTCGTTGGAGGGAGAACATCAAGGCCGGCCAGTGCGGGAGAGAAGGAGGCCAACCATAAGGAGCCAATCATTAAAAAAGAAGAGATATATTTTATTAATTGTATCATGTCCTTTGACTACCACAGTATCCTACTTACTTTCAGAATGGACCATAGTTAGCTATTCGTCAAAGATAGAATGAAACTTCCATTAGAGGGAAGTAGAAATATCATTGAAGATTGGTCAATCGAGAGTGGTTGCATTTGGCACTCTGAGTCTAAGACTCGTGGAGAACTCTCAGTTTCGTTTTACCTTTTTTTTGACCGAGGGGTATTGTTTCTTTTTTTGCGGGTTGTGTTGTTCCGCACACCACTTTTTGTCGGACGGTGGCGAGTTTGTGTTGGGCCAGAGCCAGCATTTGTTTTTGTTTTGAAGGATAACAATTTCCCTGTTCCAGATTTTTTAGGGGACTGGGCTTTCTCAATGCCGCCTTTGGTCAATGTTTTGGGATCCAGTAAACGATCAAGTTCTTGCGGAGACAGTGTGGTCATTTCTTGGGCGACTTCTTTGATTGAGCGTCCTTCTTTGTAAGCCACTTTGGCAATTTTAGCGCCTTGCTGGTAGCCAATGATGGGATTTAAAGCTGTCACCAAAATAGGATTACGAGCGAGCTGTTCTTGGATATGAGCTTCATTGACCACAAAACCGGCAATGGCTTTACTCGCAAGCGCTGTCATGCTGTTACTGAGCAGTGTGACGCTGTGCAAAATATTATAGGCAATGACCGGCAGCATGGTATTCAATTGAAAATTACCTGCAGATCCCGCGATGCCAATGGTGGTATCGTTTCCCATGACTTGGGCCGCAACCATACAGACGGCTTCGGGAATGACGGGATTGACTTTTCCTGGCATGATGCTGCTGCCAGGCTGTAGGCTGGGAAGCGCAATTTCCGCGAAGCCGGATAAAGGACCACTGTTCATCAGTCGTAGATCGTTTGCGATTTTCATTAAGCTCACCGCAATGACGCGCAGTTGTCCTGAAAGTTCAACAATAGCATCTTGTGAGCTCAAGCCTGTGAAATAATTGGGTTGAACTTTAAAGGGAATCTGAGTTTTTTTCGCCAACTCGGCCACCACCCGTTTGCCAAATTCTGGATGGGCGTTAATACCGGTGCCGACCGCAGTTCCTCCAATGGGTAAAAGATATAAGCGTGGCAGTGTGGCTTCAACTCGATTAATGTTTTGTTGCATCTGATTTGCCCAACCACTGAGCTCTTGGCCAAAGGTAAGGGGCATGGCATCCATTAAATGGGTACGGCCAGTTTTGACAACCTGTTGCAAGGTTTTGCTCTTTTGCGAAATAATCTGTTGGATTTGGTTCAATGCTGGCAATAAATGTTGATGAACAGCCATGCAAGTACTGACATGAATGGCTGTGGGGATCACATCGTTGCTGCTTTGACTCATGTTGACTTGATCATTTGGATCAACCGTTATTTTTCCACTCACACTGGCCAGTCGAGCAATCACTTCATTGACATTCATATTAGTGCTGGTGCCAGAGCCGGTTTGAAAAACGTCCAGCGGAAAATCTTCGGTTTTAAATTGAGCAGTAGCAATTTTTTCTGCTGCAGTAACAATGAGTGTAGCCACTTTTGGATCCAGTAAGCCTAAGTCGACATTGACTTTGGCGGCGACAGCTTTAATGAGACCTAAACTTTGGATAAAAATCCGCGGCATCGTTATTTCGCTGATTGGGAAGTTATCAATAGCCCGTTGAGTTTGTGCGCCATATAAAGCCTCTTTAGGGACCTTGACTTCGCCCATACTGTCTTTTTCGATTCGGGTTTCGGTCTTTTTCATGGTTTAACTCACTTTTTTGGTTAATAGTTGGCGGAGGACATAATGTAAAATACCGCCGTGTTGATAATATTCCATTTCTTTCGGGGTATCGATGCGCACCAATACAGAAAATTCCTGGGTTTCATGCGTAGGAGCCATGGTCTTTATTTTAATTTCGCCTCTGGGTGTTAGACTGGCGAGATCGATATCAAACCGTTCTTGACCGCTGAGCTGCAGGCTTTTGGCATTTTGGCCTGGCAAAAATTGTAAGGGGAGAATGCCCATACCAATGAGATTAGAACGATGAATCCGTTCAAAGCTTTCTGCAATGACGGCTTGTACACCTAATAACCTTGGTCCTTTTGCGGCCCAGTCTCGGGATGAACCCGTTCCGTATTCTTTTCCTGCAATTAAAATCAAAGGACATTGTTCTTTTTGATAGCGCATGGCAGCGTCATAGATTGAGACTTTTTCGTTGGTGGGAAAATGGATAGTCCAATTTCCTTCTTGTCCTGGGATCAGTTGATTTTTCAGACGGATATTAGCGAAGGTTCCTCGCATCATCACTTCATGGTTTCCTCGACGTGAGCCGTACGAATTAAAATCGAGCGGATCAACGCCTAATGCTTGGAGATAACGCCCTGCAGGACTGTCTTTGGCAATGTCGCCTGCAGGAGAAATGTGATCAGTGGTGACCGAGTCTCCCAATAAAGCCAGCACGCGCGCTTGATTAATATTGTTCAGCGTTTTAGCAGGGGTTGGGGACATTTCAGCAAAATAAGGGGGCAATTTAACGTAAGTAGAAGCGTCTTGCCAAGTGAATTGCTCACCCTTTGGAATTTGGAGTGTCTGCCAACGGTTATCTCCGGTAAAAACTTCACGGTAGCGAGAAACATACAAGTCGCTTTTCACTGAAAGCTGCAGGGCTATTTCAATGTCTTGCGGACTTGGCCAGATATCTTGGAGATAAATTGGTTTTCCGTTGTGGTCTTGACCCAGGGGATCCGAGTAAAAATCGATGTTCATCGTACCGGCTAAAGCATACGCAACGACCAGAGGTGGAGAAGCTAAATAGGCATAGCGCACTTCGGGGTGAATACGTCCTTCAAAATTTCGATTGCCTGAAAGCACGGCGGCAACAGCCAGATTTCCAGCCTTTATCGTTTGGCTCACGGGGGCTTGTAGGGGGCCAGAATTCCCAATGCAGGTGGTGCACCCATAGCCAACTAAATTAAACCCAAGAGATTCTAAAGGAGACATTAAGTCTGCCTTTTGCAAATAATCGGTAACAACTTGCGATCCGGGTGCGAAGCTGGTTTTGACCCAGGGTTTAGAACTCAAGCCTTTTTCTAGAGCTTTTTTCGCCAATAAACCTGCTGCCAGCATGACATCGGGGTTAGAGGTATTGGTACAACTGGTAATGGCGGCAATAACCACGGTCCCGTGCGTTAACGTGTTGTAAGGAGCCTCTAAGGGAGATGTGGAAGCTGGGTTGTTGGGTGGCAAATCCGCTAAGAGAGTTTGAAAACGCTCTTTAGATTGGCGTAAAGAAATTCTGTCTTGTGGGCGTTTGGGACCTGCGATACTCGGCACAACGGTGCTGAGATCAAGCGTTAAGGTGTCAGAGTACTCTGCTTCGGCACATCCTGTTTCCCGAAAGAGACCTTGTTTTTTGCAATAGGTTTCGACCAGTTGTACTTGAGATTCTTCACGGCCAGAAAGTCGCATAAAGCGCAATGTTTCGGCATCAATGGGAAAAATTCCGCAGGTGGCGCCGTATTCTGGGGCCATATTGGCGATGGTGGCACGATCGGCTAAGGGTAAATGATCTAAGCCGTCGCCATAGAATTCAACGAATTTCCCGACGACATTTTTTTTTCGCAACATCTCGGTCACGGTTAAAACCAAATCAGTCGCTGTGGTTCCAGCAGATAATTTTCCGGTTATTTTAAAACCGATCACTTCTGGAATTAACATGGTAATGGGTTGTCCTAACATGGCCGCTTCAGCTTCAATACCACCCACACCCCAACCTAGGACACCCAAACCATTAATCATAGTAGTGTGCGAATCGGTGCCGACCAAGGTGTCTGGATAGGCCACTGTTTCACCGTCATGCCATTGTTTAAAAACCACGCGTGCTAAATATTCCAGGTTAACCTGATGGACAATGCCGGTCCCAGGCGGAACCACGCGAAAATTTTGAAAAGCTGTTTGTCCCCAACGTAGAAAAGCATATCGTTCTTCGTTGCGGTTAAATTCCATGGTCACATTTTTTGCGAAAGCGGCTTGATTGCCGTAATAGTCGACCATCACCGAGTGATCGATGACTAATTCTACCGGAGACAGCGGATTAATTTGAGAAGGTTTACCCCCTAATTGGCGCATGGCGTCTCGCATCGCCGCTAAGTCTACGACCGCTGGCACTCCGGTGAAGTCTTGCAGAATAACTCGCGCGGGCGTAAAGGCAATTTCTGTTTCTGAATGACCTTTGGGATCCCACTGTAGTACTGCCAAAATATCTTTTTGGGTGACCGCTACTCCGTCTTCGCAGCGTAATAAATTTTCGAGCAAGATCTTTAAAGAATAAGGCAGTGGTTTCGAGTGCTTTGGGTTGGGTAGCCGCGTTATGTCGTAATAGTGAATCGTTTGTCCTTGGAGGCTAAGTTCAGACTTTGCCTTAAAGCTATTGAGAGACGCCATCGTTGTTCTCCACACTGTCCTTCACTGATTGAGTTTAGACCATAGAACAAATGGCCATAGAGCACAAGGGATAAAAGGGTATGAACCAGTCTTCAGGGGTTACCTCTTGGCTCGTTCGGTGTCAGACACCTTTGGTATCGGTAACAGATCAACGAAACCAAGTTGTAAGACACCTCGGGCCTAGTGCAATCATTGCCTAAGAAGATAAACTCATAGAATGTGTCGGCATCTAGAAAGTGTTGTCGTCTAGAATGTGGTGGTATCCAGAATGTGTTGTCATCCCCGCGAAAGCGGGGATCCAAAGGGAATTTTCTAATCCTTATTTTTTGAATGGATCCCCGCTTTCGCGGGGATGACGAGACTAACTTATTGATTAATAAATATATTATCCTTATTTTGGTGCCATTGGTGCCATTGGTGCCATTGGTGCCATTGGTGCCATTGGTGCCATTGGTGCCAGACATCTCGGATACCTTAGAAACAAATCTTGGTATAGAGGATTGTGCCCAGGAATTCGAGGTGGATCCCTTCTCCCGATCCGGGAGAAGGTGGCGCGAAGCGCCGGATGAGGGTGGTTCAATAATAACTATATAAAATAACAGTTAACTTTTGGAATCTTTTGACCGTTTCTATCTCTAAGACAGAGAGAAAAAGAGATCTGTAGGTATCAGAGTGAATATGCACTGGTTAACCCGTATCTCTTTCGCGTAACAGACGGGGGGTTCAACTTCATGAGTGTACCAAAAGAAAATATGACAGTCGGAGCGCTACTGAAGCTCTATCAAGCTGAATTATTAATTTTAGAAAGAGAGCGGGAAGAAGTTCGCAAAAAAGATAAAGCTGCTATCGAAGCAAAGGAAAAAGGAGCAAGTAATATTGCTCGCGTCGAACAAGAACTTGAACAGGCACGAGAAGCTTTTGGTAAAGGCGATAAGGCAAAAAATAGAGCACTTATGGTAGCAAAGGAAGAGGAACTGAAAGGACTTCGCAAAGAACAACAAAGATTAGAACGCGCGGTATCACATGAAGTATTAGAAACAAGATTGGAAGCAATGCGGTCAGAAATTAGTGTTCTAGAAGGACGTGATCCAGCTACCATTATCTCAGGAGATGAAAGCAAAAAAGCACGTTCTTTATTTCCAAATAAATTTGATGGAGAGTGGAAGAAGAGTCAGCAAGGGCAAGAGATTGGTACCGACTTAGATGAATTAAGAAAAAACGTAGGGAACGTAGATAGATTGCGGAAGTTGTTTGAACCTAAACGAGAATTGCCACGACCTCCCGTTGGGCGTGGTAATCCTTTAGATCCAAAGTTTAAGAAGATGTTTGATAATGACCCTCCACCACCTCCTCCCGGCAAAGGCCCGGGAAAAGTATTGACCCCCAATCAGCCAAAAAAAACCACTATCACAGCATCTGCCCCTGAGTGGGATTATTTCTTTCACCAGGGTACCAGTCAAATTTTTGCAACGGAAAAAGCTTTAAATAAACATCCGGTGGCATCCATTGAAGGAGTTTCCGCGGAGTCATTTAGATCGCACTTTCGTAAGATAGGCGAGCGTTTAATCAATGACCCAGATCGCAGCGATCCAATGCCTCGAGGCTATGAAGTTTTAGACAATCCCGCTAGCACCTCGTATCAAATCGCTCGAAAGGGAGACGAACAGTCAGTGATTCAATTAGCCCATATTCCCGCGACGAAGGCCCAACACGATCAAAATCCTGAATCTGGTTCTGCGCGTGGGAAAATTGATATTACTTTAATCGATCCCGAGCTGAAAGATGATTCGATTTATTTAATGATGATTGCGGTTAAGAACACGTTAGAAAGCTTGGGTCGGACTAATGGAGTTTTCAACATTGAAAACTGTGAAAATAAGCCTGACATAGCCCTTAAAATGTATGTCATTGGCAAAAGCTTAGGGCTTGAACCGCAATTTAAAGATAAGCCGGGAATGAAAGACGCAACGTTGGCGAACATTGAGAGAGCTGAAGTCCCAGTTTTAAAACTGAACAATTCGGACGATGATAGTAAGATCGTCAAGATGGGCGATGTTTATAGAATGGTTGAAAGCGGTGCTGTTGATGCAAAAGAAGTTATCAAAGAACTGCGTCAATCGCCGAAACCCACGACAGGTTTACATCCCGGAGTCCTATAATCCAGCCAAAAAGTTAGCTTTTTGACTCAAAGTTCTGGAAAATCAGACTCGCCTGGAATCCTGCTCAGCGAATAAGGTATAATAACTCTTCTAATTTTTCATAAGTTGGTGGAGTAGCTTTTATGGCCATTGAGCGTACCCTTTCTATTGTTAAACCCGATGCGGTTGCAAAAAATGTGATTGGTGAAATTTATAGTCGTTTTGAGCGTGCGGGCCTTAAGGTGGTCGCAGCTAAAATGGTTTCTTTATCCAAAGATCGTGCAGAAGCATTTTATGAAGTTCATAAAAACCGTCCTTTTTTTAATGATCTGGTGAAGTTTATGATTTCTGGACCGGTCATGGTTCAGGTTTTAGAAGGCGAAAACGCCATTGTTAAAAATCGAGAGATCATGGGGGCGACCAACCCTAAAGAAGCAGCTCCAGGAACCATTCGAGCGGATTTTGCAGCCAGTATTGATGAAAATGCTGTGCATGGATCAGATGCTCCCGAAACGGCTAAAGTAGAAATTGCTTTTTTCTTTTCCCCGCAAGAAATTCATTCTAGGGATCAATGACCGCTGTATCTGTTGAAGTATTTCCACTCAGGGTTCAACCTTTCGCTGTTCAGGCGAAAGGGGACAGCCCTGTGCCGGTTACTTCAACACTCCCTCAAAGAATAAATCTGATGGATTTAGACTACGACGGTCTGAAAGATTTTTTTACAAGTTTGGGTGAAAAACCTTTTCGAGCAACCCAAGTGTTGAAGTGGGTTCATCAAAGAGGGATTGCAGAATTTGATTCGATGACCGATCTCAGTAAGTCATTACGAGAAAAATTGGTGGAGCTTTGTGATATTCGTGCTCCAGAAGTTGTCAAAGAACAGTGTTCATCCGATGGGACACGGAAATGGCTGTTACAATTAGACAGCGGCAATCATATCGAAACCGTCTTTATCCCTGAGAAAGGTCGAGGGACTTTGTGTGTTTCCTCGCAAGTCGGTTGTGCTTTAAACTGTACTTTTTGTTCAACAGCAACCCAAGGATTTAACCGAAACTTAACGGTTGCCGAAATTATTGGTCAAGTCTGGCAGGCAAAACGTCGTTTGCAATCGGTTTCATCAGAATCGGACAAAGCACCCGTGATCACCAATGTTGTCATGATGGGGATGGGCGAACCGCTCTTGAACTATGAAGCGGTGGTGAAAGCAATGTCTTTGATGCGTGCCGATAATGCATATGCGTTGCCCCGTCGCCGGGTGACATTAAGCACTTCTGGTGTGCTCCCGAATTTGGAACGCTTAAGTTTAGAAGCGGATGTTTCCTTGGCTGTTTCTTTACATGCCCCAAACGATGCTTTGCGTAACCAATTAGTGCCCATCAATAAAAAATACCCGATTTCCCAATTGATGGAAACTTGTCGCAAGTTTGTTGCCGATAAGCCAGGTAGGCATGTGACCATCGAGTATGTCATGTTACGTGGCGTCAATGACAAAATTGAACATGCCAAACAACTCATTCAAATATTACAGGGCTTAACGTGTAAAGTGAATTTAATTCCGTTCAACCCGTTTAAAGGAGCGGAATATCAACGATCGCTGGCCGCAGATATAGACGCATTTGCCATTCGTTTAGTCAAAGCAGGATTTATCACGACCGTTCGTAAAACTCGAGGAGAAGATATCGATGCGGCTTGTGGGCAACTGGTTGGGAAAATTACTGATCGGACGCAGCGGAATGCACGGTTTTTAGCCAAAACAGATCACACAGGACAGGGAGTGCAAAATGAACAAAAAATGGATTAACGTATTGGTTATCCTCAGTTTCTTAGGACTTTTCTCTTGTGCCAAAGACAGTCATAAATCAGCCTCTTCCACTTGGAAAGAAGGGGCAAAGCCGCAAGACACACTGCTGTTAGACACTGATCCCGATTATAACAAGGCAGCTTTAATCAATGTCGAGCTGGGATTGGGGTATCTTTCCCAAGGGCAAGTCACGCGCGCTAAAACGAAATTGACACACGCAGTTGATCTCGCCCCTAATCTTCCTGAAACGCATTCTGCCATGGCCCATTTCTTAGAAATGGTGGGCGAGTTCGCAGAATCGGAGAAAGAATATAAAAAAGCGGTGAAATTATCGAATGGCGGGGCAGTCTACAATAATTACGGGGCTTTCTTGTGTCGCAGAAATCGCTTTAAAGAAGCTGACAAAGCATTTCACCAAGCATTGGAAGATAAGCAATACCCAAGAACGGCAGAAATCTATGAAAATGCCGGTTTGTGTGCTCTAAAGTGGCCTGATCAAGAAAAAGCGAGAGAGTACTTTAAAACCGCACTTCGACGGGATCCGAACCGATTGACTGCATTATTAGAATTAGTCGATATAGATGTTAAGCAGGGAGAATTCTTTGAGGCGCAATCTTTATTAGATCATTATAAAAACAATGCCGAACTCAGTGCACGATCTTTATGGCTTGGGATCCAAGTTGCCAAAGGTTTAAATGATGATGTCAGTGTTGCCAGCCAAGCTTTGATGTTGAAAAATCTCTTTGAAGATTCTCCAGAATATCAATTGTATTTAAGATCTGAAAAGGCGACCCGATGAATAAGAAATTTACCGCCATTCGGGGCATGCCGGATGTCCTTCCTCAAAATGTTGCCGCATGGCATGCTTTTGAGGACATTTGGCGCAAACTGATCTCTGCCTATGGGTATGAGGAGATTCGGTTACCCATTCTGGAAACCACGGGTCTTTTCAAGCGATCTATCGGAGAAGCAACCGACATTGTCGAAAAAGAGATGTTTACTTTTCAAAGTAAGGATGACAAAGAAAGCCTAACCATGCGACCAGAAGGAACTGCAGGGTGTGTCCGTGCTGGTATTGAGCACGGACTGTTATATCACCAAATTCGGCGGATGTGGTATATGGGTCCGATGTTTCGCTATGAACGTCCCCAGAAGGGACGTTATCGGCAGTTTCATCAAGTAGGGGTAGAAGCCTTTGGTTTGAGCGATACAGACATTGAAGTGGAACAACTCTTGCTGACAGCTCGGTTATGGCGGGAATTGAAAATTGATTCGGCGATAACTTTGGAAGTCAACAGTCTGGGATCCTTGGAAGCACGCCGAAAGTACCGGCAAATCTTAGTCGACTATTTAGAAAAATATCAGAAAGACTTAGACGAAGACAGCCAAAGACGGTTAGTGACTAATCCATTGCGCATTTTAGACAGCAAAAATCCAGCCATGCAGGACATTATTGCGGGTGCACCTAAGTGTCAAGAATATTTAGACGATGATTCAGTTCGGCATTTTAACGATCTCTTGCAGCGACTCAGCGATTTAGGGGTTTCTTATCAAGTCAATCCAAACCTGGTACGAGGATTGGATTATTATAATCGGACTGTCTACGAGTGGGTCACCGATAAATTGGGAGCCCAAGGAGCTGTCTGTGCCGGTGGACGTTATGATACATTAGTCGAGCAATTAGGTGGGAATGAAACGCCAGCGGTTGGCTTTGCGATGGGAATAGAACGTATTTTATTGCTGCAAGAAGCATTAGGGATCGAATCTCAAACCGCTGTAGATATTTACTTTATTCATGCTGGAGCAAAAGCCGAAAGAGAGTGTATCCGATTTTCCGAAGAATTAAGGGACTTCAATCTTTCTTGGCGGATGATTGTGCATTCTGGTGGTGGAAATTTTAAACATCAATTTAAACAAGCGGATAAAAGTGGTGCCAAGATTGCCTTAATTCTAGGCGATGAGGAACTTGAAAAAGGGGCTGTCAGTGTGAAGTTTATGCGAGCAGCAGAAGAGCAATTGTCCATTTCAAGAAATGAAGTGAAACAATTTTTAATCAATCATTTGGGAAGATAATGGGGTTTAATATGTTATTTGGCAGAAAAAAGACACTGTGGCAACGGCATCAAAAATGGATCGTGAGTCTGGGAGTTGTTTTATTGTTAGGCTATGGCGTAAATCAGTACTATGAGAATTATCATCAGGAAAAGACACTGCAAGCTTCTGCCTTGTACGATAAGATGATCATGGAGGCGAGAAACCCTGATAAAACCAAAGCGCGCGAATATGCTGAATCATTGATAAACACCTATCCAAAAACACCTTATGCGGCTTTGTCAGCGTTATTTATTGCTAAATTTTCGATTGAGAAAAATGAGTTGGAGCCCGCAGTCAATTTTCTTCAAATGGCAATGGAAAAAGAGCATGAAAGTCCCATTTATTATGTTGCGGCTTCTCGTTTGGCCAGGATATTTGCTGAACAAAACAAGTTAGAGGATGCTTTAAAACTGTTGGAATCCAAGAAGGTCCCTGATGATTATGTAACCTTGTTTGAAGAGACCAAGGGTGATATTTATCTGATGCAAAATCAAACAGATAAAGCAAAAGAAGCCTATAAAATTGCCATTCAATCTGCACCCCCACAAACGCCCGTGATGCGATTGCAACTTAAGTTTTCTGATTTGGGCGGCACGATGGAGGGATCATAATGTTTAGTCGTCGTTCTTCAATTGTTGGGCTTATCGCTTTGTTAATGCTGGCGGGGTGTAATACCATTGAGCATCGTCCGGAAAAGATAGTCAAATCGCCCTTACCAAAGCTCACACAGAGTGGACTTAAAACTCAATTGGTTTGGTCAAATTCAGAATGCGCAGGTTCTGGGAAAAAAGACGCTAAACTAAAATTGGCGGTGACTTCCTCTTTAATCTATGCCACGGACTATAAAGGTAAAATTTTGGCCTTAGATCGTTTGACCGGCGAACGAAAATGGCGAATGAAGACCGACCGGGAAGTCACTGCAGGCCCGGCAGTCGTAGCATCAGATCTCTTGGTTGGTACAGAAGAAGGGCAAGTTCTGGCATATCAGGATGCTGATGGGCAGTTTTTATGGAAAGCCAATTTGCAAAGTCCGATTCTTGCGGCACCAGAAGGTAATAAGGATGCCGTGTTTATCCATGTTTTAAACGACACTGTTTTTGGTTTGAAAACAGCGGATGGACATGAGCTATGGCGGTACCAAGTCAATACCCCTCCGTTAATGCTACGACGCAGCAGTAAACCTCTGTTGGTCGGGAATGTGGTGATTGTTGGATTTTCGAATGGTAAATTAATCGCATTGAATGCCGAAACCGGGATTCCTGAGTGGGAAAAGGAAATTGCCGTGTCTAAAGGACGATCCGACATTCAGAGAATGGTCGATATCGGTGCGGATCCGATTTACAAAGACAAAATGGTTTATGCGGTCAGCTATCAAGGCCGTATTGCTGCATTAGATATTGAAACGGGATCAACGGTTTGGGAAAAAGAGCTGTCGGCGTTTGCGGGTCTTACCGCAACCGATAAAGCACTGTATGTGCCAGATTCCAGTGGTGTGATGTGGGCCTTCGATCGAAAATCTGGGAATATACTTTGGAAACAAACCGGGTTGAGTGGCCGATCGTTAACCCAACCGGTGACTTTAGGTAATTTTGTGATTGTGGGTGATGAAGATGGCTATCTTCATTGGATGTCAGAAAGCGATGGCGCTTTTGTGGGGCAAACCCTGGTTGACAGCAAGGGAATTGAAACAGCACCAGTTGTCAAAGAAGAAATCCTGTATGTCTTAGGAAGAAGCGGGAAAATTTCGGCCTTTACAATATTTTATAATTTGGATAGTAAAGAGGGGAATTAGTGTGGTCCCCGTAGTTGCGATTGTTGGACGTCCGAATGTCGGTAAGTCTACGCTATTTAATGCCTTAACGAAAAGCCGAGAGGCTTTGGTGGTGGATTTACCGGGGGTAACTCGAGATCGCCAGTATGGTGAAGGAAAAGTTGGAAATCGTCCGTTTATTGCCATTGACACTGGTGGCTTTGCAACTGAAAAACAAGACCTCGATTTGTTAACAAAAGAACAATCGTGGCAAGCGGTCGAAGAAGCCGATGTTGTTTTATTCCTGGTAGACGGACGAAATGGACTCAGTCCTTTCGATAAAGATATTGCAAATCAGTTACGTTCAAAAAATAAGAAAATGTATTGTGTGGTTAATAAAGTCGAGGGATTGCAAACTTCAGTGATCACTGCTGAGTTTTATGCCTTGGGATTAGGGGACCCCATTCCCATTTCAGCCAGTCATCAGCAAGGGATCTTATCCCTAATGGAAACGACATTACAGTCTTTTCCCATTTCTGAGGAGACAGCTGATCCCGAAAACCAGGGAATTAAAATGGCGATTGTGGGAAGGCCCAATGTAGGTAAGTCCACTTTAGTCAATCGTCTTTTGGGGGAGAATCGGGTGGTGGTCTTTGATCAGCCTGGCACGACTCGAGACAGTATCTACATTCCATTAGAAAGAATGGGCGAACACTTTACTATCATTGATACAGCGGGTGTCAGAAGGCGATCGAAAATTTCGGAAGTCGTCGAAAAGTTCTCGGTTGTGAAAACCTTACAAGCCATTGAAGATTGTCACGTTGTTATTTTAATTTTAGATGCGAAAGAAGGGATCACCGATCAAGATCTGGGTCTTTTAGGGTTTGTTTTAGAAACGGGTCGCTCGCTCGTGATTGCCGTTAATAAATGGGATGGACTCGATCCCAAGCATCGAATTGATGTGAAGAAAACATTGGAATATCGATTAGATTTTGTGGATTATGCAAAAGTGCATTTTATTTCTGCCTTACACGGCACAGGCGTTGGACTTTTATTTAATTCGGTGAAAAAAGCCTACCAAGCCGCGACCAAAGAGTTGCCGACTTCTCTCTTAAATCGCACGCTAGCGTTTGCTGTCGAGCAACATCCGCCGCCAATGGTGCATGGGCGTCGGATCAAATTGCGCTATGCCCATACCGGAGGGCATCGCCCTCCGCTGATTATTATTCATGGGAATCAGACGGACCATGTACCAGAAAGTTATAAGCGTTATTTAATGAATACCTTCCGCAAAAAACTCAATCTGGTTGGGACTCCGGTTCGTTTAGAGTTTAAAACCAGTGAGAACCCCTTTGCCGATCGCCGCAATACCTTAACCCCTCGCCAAAAGTACAAGCGCGAGCGCCTGATGAAGTTTGCCAAAAGAAAGAAGTGAATATGGGGTCGAATCTGGACATCGACATCTGTTTTATTGTCGATTTCCAGATTTGACCCTTATGCTCTATATTTCAGAGTCAAATGATTGACGATATTAATTCCAAAGTCTCTCCTTAAGCATCATTGGCATCATTATAAAAAAGATAAAGTTTAGAACTATTAGGCCGATAGTATAATCTGAAATAGTTCTAGAGAGAAAAAGCATTATGAGCGAAACACTAGAAACACGAACAAAATTACTAGAAGAAAAAATAAAACTTGCTGAGCAGACTATTCGCCCTGCAGACCGTGCAAAAAGGCTAACTCGAAGCGATTTTGAAGAGCATATGGTCGATAACCCAGGGACCGAATACCTTATTAGAAAAAGCACTACTCAAATGGGCTTCTATGCCATTACATATCGCGGTAAAGATGGCTTTATTGCGCATGAATTGATCCGGCCAACTAAAGATGGCTTTCAAATATATAACACGCATGATGGGAAGGAGCTTGAGCCAAGAGAAACATATACAACATTAACAGGTTTGGTAACTGCCCGAGGATTCTTGCCTAAATCCAGTGCAACTACCGCTCACACACGACCACCTCGAAAACCGTCCACAGGTACCACGCTAGATAGCTCTTCTGTAAGACAGGCTCCTCAAGTATTACCGGGGCATGGTGGTTTCACACCTGCATTAATCAATGAGCTAAAAAAACGTTCCGCGGTACCACCAGCTAATGGCAAAAAAGATACGCCCCCTCCACAGCTGCGATAACGGACCTAACCAATGAATATAGGGTCAAATGTTTTATTGTCGATGTCCAGATTTGACCCTTATGCTTTCAGAAAGTGTGCTGTTCGGTTAATCTTGCACGATTTTAAGTGAAGACTCCGATTCAGAATGCGTTTACGCAACCATCTGGAGCAAAATTAGCTGAGGTGCCGACTCCTCCGGCAAAATACGTATATTTACATTGCCAAGTGATAGTACCATCTGAAGTAACATTTGCCACATAGAATACATTAAAGTAGCCCCCCAACTCGTTAAGTGAATCTAACGGTTCAATCTCAATTATGCAACTATTAGAAGCAACATACGAATAATCTTGTGCGCCATTTGAAGAATAGCCATAGTAGAAGTTGTCTAGAGGAACATCTTGATTATCGGCAGCTACAAATAAATTTGTACAGTTCGGATCACCCGTTGTTTGTACATACTCGGCAATGCCTTGCTTTGCGCCGTCCACAAAAGAGAGAGCTGTTGCAACCCTAGATTTTCGAATGTAATTTTGATAACTTGGAACAGCAATTGCAGCTAATACTCCAATGATTGCGATAACAATCATAAGTTCTATTAAAGAGAAGCCCGTATTAAACAATTTTCTTTTACAGCCCATATTACTATCCCTCTGGTTTAGATAGACCGAAGCAATTCATTTTTGTTCCAATATGCTTCAGTTTTGTTGCGCCAATTTAAAAAGCACGCCATTTTGCTAATTAAATAATCAGTTATTAAGTTTTGGTAACTGCCCAGGTCCCTGATGTGGCAGCAACCCCCCTTTGTTTTTTCGGGAACGGACATCCTGTCCTTGACGCTGCTTACCGTCCCTGGTCGCGACATCCCTCAAAAACAAAGGGAGTTGCTGCCTTCTAGGTCTCAGCTTTTTATTGGGGTTAGGTCCAAACAAGCGACAAGTAGTTTTTTTCTTGTTGCTTGTTTGGACCTGGCTCCACGATCTCAAGATGTATGTTTTTCTCTAGGAGTTCAAAAAATTATTAAAAATCAATATCTTATGTAAAATAAGTCAATAATACCCCAGACAGACATTCGCTATTCGCGATTCGCGATTCGCGAATTACGAATGGTTGTGTTATATTAAGTTCTAAGCTTCAAGATGGAAAAGCCTATGTTGAAACCTCAGGATATTATGCTTCTCTTAAAAATATTCTCAAAAATTACTTTGGTAAAAAGTAAGCCAGATACGCTATTATCTCAGAATGAACTGGCATTGCAATTATGTATGAGTGTTTCTGAAGTTAACATGGGTATTAAACGATTGCATATGTCGGCATTATTGGGCCAAGTTAGAGAGGACAGAAGTCAGAAGAAAAATGTATTTGTGCCAATAAAGGCGGCATGTGAAGAATGTTTAATTTCAGGGGTAAAGTATTTTTTCCCAGTTAAGCTTGGCGCATATACGCGTGGTATTCCAACGAGCTATGCTGCTCCAATTTTTGAGAAGCATTTTTTGATAGGCAATGATCCTATTCCGGTATGGCCTTATGCAGAGGAAAATCATCGTGGTTTGGCTTTAGAACGTGGTTTGGCTTTAGAACCGCTTTATCGATCCGTTCCATATTCACTTGGCAAGTATCCTGATCGACTTTTTTATGAGCTGTTGGCATTAGTTGATGTAATTCGTTCTGGTCGCGCTCGAGAGCGTAATATAGCAATTGAATTATTGAAGGAAAGGATGAATTATGAGTAGCAGACAAGGGAGGATGACATCAAATTTAGCAATGCTGGAAGTCGCAGCTAGAAAATTAGGGAGGCTTAATGATGAGGTTGTGTACTTAGGTGGTTGCACCACTGCCTTATTTATTAGTGATCCTTTATCGTTGGATGTTCGCCCCACATCAGATGTTGATTGTATTATCGACGTGATCTCATTAAGCCAATATCACAAGTTTGAGGAAGAATTAAGAAAAATAGGGTTCACAAATTCAATGGAAGATGAAGTTATTTGTCGTTGGCATTATGATGATATTATTTTGGACGTAATGCCTACTAATGGGAAAATATTAGGCTTTGGAAATTATTGGTACAAAGAAGCCTTGGAACATTCGATTACACATCAAATTTCTGATGACTTGTTCATAAAATCAATAACGACACCTTATTTTATAGCGACAAAAATAGAAGCGTTTAGAACAAGAGGCAATAACGATTTGTTAGGTAGCCATGATTTTGAAGATATTATTACAATTATTGCTGGTCGAGTTGAAATTTCAGACGAGATAGTATTGGTGAGTGAAAATCTAAAGAAACACCTAAAAGAATTTTTTGAGGGAATGTTAAAAAATAGTCAATTTGAACTTGTTTTGCCTTGGCATGTAAGTGATGGCCCAGTTACAAACCAGCGGGTACAGACAGTTATGTCGCGCATCAAAAAAATAGTCGCAATTTGTAATGAGTAGTCAGTATGAAATTGGCATGGTTAACCGATATTCATCTTAATTTTCTTGAAAAACAGGAGAGAAAGCTATTTTATAGTGAGATCTTGAATAAAAGTTGCGATGGTGTATTAATAAGTGGCGATATTGCAGAAGCACCTTGCCTAATAGAGATATTAAATGAGATGGTAGATGAAATTGGAAAGCCAATTTATTTTGTATTAGGTAATCATGATTATTACAGAGGTCAAGTAAGTGAACTTCGCAATAAGATAGCGTTGTGAAGCCAAACACGTGATCATTTATTTTGGTTGCCTGCTTCAGGACTACAAACACTACATAACGATACCATTTTGTTAGGTCAAGATGGATGGGCAGATGGTCGTTTGGGCGATTATCAAAATAGTAGAGTATCTCTGAATGATAGCTGTCTGATTTTTGACTTATTTCAGGCTAAAATTCTTGGAAAACTCCAGGTGCTGGAAAAGATGCAGGAGTTAGCGGATTTTGATGCAAGCCAATTGGAAAATGATTTAATCCTAGCGGCTAAGAAGAAACCAAAAAAGGTTATCGTATTAACACATGTGCCACCCTTTGCAGAAGCTTGTATGCATAAAGGAGTGATGAGTGATCAAAATTGGTTACCTTATTTTAGTTCGAAAGTTATGGGGGATGTCTTGAGTAAAGTTGCTACAAAAAACCCTTCGATTGAATTTTTAGTGTTATGTGGCCATACGCATAGCAAAGCGGAGTATAAGCCATTGGATAATTTGGTGGTTAGGGCTGGGAATGTTGAATATTCCAAGCCAGAGGTGCAACAACTAATTGTCCTGTAAGGTTTTGTAAATTTGCGGGAAATTGTGAAACAGGGCCAAAACGCGACAAGCCTAAAATTGCATTTATATTCAGTCTGACACCCGCACTGAAAAACGCCTAAACTGATATAAGATTAGAGATTTACCGAGACGCTGGTATAAACAAATGGAGTTTGTTTTCTGAATTTTAAAATTGGGTTGGTTTTTGTACTCAGTGTGTTATTCGTAGGCTGCGATGGAGCTCCTTGGAATGATCCCTATCCCTCGAAAGACAGAGAGGCCAACACGGTTTATTCTGCTTTTCAAGAACATCCCAAGCATCTTGATCCCGCTCGAACGTACAGTGAATCCGAATGGGTATTTATTTGCCAAATTTATGAGCCGCCACTCCAATATGCCTATTTAAAGCGTCCGTATCAGTTAGAGCCTTTAACCGCAGCTTCTTTGCCAGAAGTCCGTTATTTGAATCAAGCAGGGGAACCCTTAGCAGCAAATGCCCCCGAGCAAGAGATTGCTTACAGTGAGTATCTCATTCGGATCAAGCCTGGGATGTATTACCAACAACACCCGGCTTTTGCCCAAGAACAGAACGGGAAGTATCGGTATTACCCATTATCGTTGCAAGCAGCAGAGCAGTATCAGGTATTAAGCGAATTTACAGAACGAGCCACGCGAGAGGTGATTGCCGAAGACTATGTTTATCAAATTAAACGATTGGCAGAGCCGCATCTGAGTTCGCCTATTTTTGGACTCATGAGCCGCTATATTGTCGGCTTGGAAGAATTGCGGGCAGCATTGAATGTCGAGGCAAAAAAACAGGATGAGAATTTAGAAATGGATCTTAGGTCCTATCCTTTAAAAGGAGTAGAAGTTGTCGATCGCTATACCTATCGAATACGGATCCACGGCAAATACCCACAATTCCTCTATTGGTTAACCATGCCTTTCTTTGCCCCAATTCCTTGGGAAGCGACACGGTTTTATGCGCAACCAGGTTTAGAATCACACAACATCTCTCTCGATTGGTACCCTGTGGGAACAGGACCCTTTATTTTGACGGTCAATAACCCTGATCGAGAGATGGTATTAGAAAAAAATCCATCCTTTCGGGGAGAACTGTATCCAAGTGACGGGACGAAAGAAGATAAAGAACAAGGATATTTAGAAAATGCAGGAACCCTTGTGCCGATGATCGATAAAGCGGTGTTTACGATAGAAAATGAAAGTATTCCCTATTGGGCGAAGTTTCTACAAGGGTACTATGATTCGTCTGGGGTAAGCTCCGATGATTTTTCGACTGCGATCAGCTTTAATGCTTGGGGTGGGGCAGAATTAAGTTCAGAATTAAAAAAACAGGGGATACAGCTGCAAACCTCGATAGGCTCATCGATATGGTATTGGGGCTTTAATATGTTGGATGATACCGTTGGTGGCTATACAGAGAAAGCTCGCAAATTACGTCAGGCCATCTCTCTGGCATTGGATGTGGATGAGTTTATTTTAATTTTTATGAATGGACGAGGCATTACTGCCTCCAGCCCTATTCCACCCGATATCTTTGGTTTTCAAGTCGTGCAAGATCAGAAGCAAAACGATCTGGACAAAGCCCGGCAGTTATTGAAGGAGGCGGGGTTTTCAGAGGGACTAACTCTTTATTTTGATACGGTCATCAGTGGCGGACCAGAAGAAATGGCAACCCAAGCTTGGTTACAAAAGCAATTTGCTAAAATTGGGATAGAGTTGGTTATTCGCGGTACCGATTATAATCGCTTTGTTGAAAAGCAGCAGTTGGGTACTTTGCAGATGTATTTCTGGGGCTGGAAAGCCGATTACCCTGATCCGGAAAACTTTCTCTTTTTATTGTATGGTCCAAACAGCAGCATGAAAAATGGCGGCGAAAATACCTCCAACTATCAGAACCCTGTTTATGACAGTCTTTTTGAGAAAATGCGTTCGATGGCGAATACGGAAGAACGTTTTCAGATCATCCAACAGATGGACGAAATTGTGCGACAAGATATGCCTTGGATGGGAGGATTTTATCCTAAAGACTATGTGTTGCGCCATCAATGGATTTCTCCTAGAAAAAACAGTGCGGTTGCCACGAACACTTTAAAATATGCCAAAATCGATCCTAAGTTACGGGCCGCCAAACGAAAAATGTGGAATCAACCGATGGTGTGGCCATTAGTAGGGCTAATCGTTTTACTGCTGTTGTGCGTCGTGCCGGCTTTTATTCAATATTGGCTCCGAGAACGCCAAAAGAGAAAAGGTTAATATGATCTTACAATATACCGTGAGAAGAATTGTTCATGCCCTTCCAATCTTGATTGGGGTTAATATTTTGACCTTTGCTTTATTTTTTTTTGTGAATACACCAGATGATATTGCCAGAGTCCATTTGGGTGGAAAATATGTCACCAAAGAAGCCATTCAAGACTGGAAGCGCATTCATGACTACCACCTACCCTTATTTTACAATTCAGAAGAACAGGGTACCGAAGCGTTGACGGAAACCATCTTTTTCAAAAAGTCCATCAAACTGTTTGTGTTTAATTTTGGCATTTCAGATACCGGGAGAGATATCGTACAGGCGATCAAAGAAAGATATTTGCCCAGTTTGCAGTTGGCTGTTCCGTCATTTTTCATTGGATTTTGGATCAATGTCGTTTTGGCCTTATTACTGGTGATGTTTCGAGGAACTTACTTGGATTTATCAGGGACCTGGATTTGTGTGGCCTTAATGTCGATTTCTACTTTATTTTTTATGGTTATCGGACAATATTGGTTAGCCAAAATTTTCCATTGGGTCCCGATTTCAGGCTACGCCGATGGGTGGGGTGCGATAAAATTTCTCATGATGCCAATATTAATCAGTATTTTTGCCAGCATTGGATCAACCGCTCGGTGGTATCGTGCTTTATTTTTAGAAGAAATCCATAAAGAGTACGTTCGCACCGCTCGAGCGAAAGGTCTATCCTCGAGCACGGTTTTATTCCGCCATGTCTTGGGAAATGCCTTGATCCCAATTTTAACTGGAATAGTGGCTGTGCTACCGTTGTTATTTATGGGCAGTTTATTGATGGAGTCATTTTTTAGCATTCCAGGATTAGGGAGTTATACAATCGACGCCATTCGGGAGCAAGATTTTGCAATTGTTCGAGCGATGGTTTTTCTAGGAACGGTGCTTTATATCGTTGGCCTTATCTTAACGGATATTTCTTATGTATGGGTGGATAAAAGGATTCAATTACAATGAAGTGGGTTGTGACTGGGATTGATTTTCTTGTCTATGCGTTAATGGTAGGCTTATTCACGTTCTTTTGGCTGTTTTGGCATTCGGAAGAGCGGCATTTGATCTGGCGTCGCATCTCAGAAAAACCACGCTATATCATAGCACTCATGGTGTTGGTTTTGTACGGTATGATTGGATTTTTAGATTGTATCCATTTGAAAACCAAAGGCGACAATACTGCTCCGATAAGCGTACTGGATGCCATCCTATCCCCGCTTCCGTTTGAGCAGGAGGTCACCTATTCAGCCCCCTTTGCGCTCAAATCTGCAAGTTCAGAGATCGTGAGAACGGAACAGGGTACCCTAGAGCAAGTTTATCCAAAATTGAAATTTTCGGGTCAGCATCTCCAGAGTGGTTGGCACAAAACCCAAGACATTCTGATCCGTATGGGATATGGCGTCTTCTTAGGTTTAATTCTCACCACATTTTTTTATGTGCTGTATCGGGTAGGAACTCGAAAAAAGATAAAACCTTGTTCGCATCGTCGGGTGATCAATACCTTTTTTATAACCTTGGGATTCATTTTTTGTGTGATTGGTATGATGGCAATGTTAATGCTCGAGTATCATATTCTAGGGACCGATAAAATTGGTCGAGATGTCTTTTATATGTCTATCAAAAGTATTCGCACAGGTCTTGTCATTGGGACAGTAACCACCTTGGTGATGTTACCTTTCGCCTTGTTGTTTGGTATGTTGGCAGGTTTCTTTCGCGGTTGGGTTGATGGCGTCATCCAATATACGTATACGACCTTGAGTTCTATTCCAGGTGTTTTACTCATTACCGCAGCGATGCTGTCTTTTCAAGCCAGAGTACAAGAAAATCCCGATCTGAGATTGCTCATTTTATGTGCCATTTTAGGGTTAACCAGCTGGACGACTTTATGTCGGTTGCTACGAGCGGAGAGTCTTAAAATTCGAAGCTTTGATTTTATCTTAAGTGCTATTGCGCTGGGCGTGACCCCGATTAAGATTATTTCTAAACACATTATGCCGAATTTGATCCACATTGTGATTATTACCGTGGTTTTGGACTTTAGTGGTTTAGTATTAGCAGAGACGGTTTTGTCTTATGTTGGGGTGGGTGTTGATCCGACCACTTACAGTTGGGGAAATATGATCAATGCCTCTCGATTAGAATTGGCGCATGATCCCATGATCTGGTGGTCATTGTCGGGAGCATTATTTTTTATGTTTTGCTTAGTGTTTTCTGCCAATGTATTTTCGGATGCATTGCAAGAAGGGTTAAATCCTAGGACAAATTAAGATGCAAGCTTTATTAAGGGTGAATGACTTAGAGTTAATCAAACGGGGTATTGATTCCGATAAGCAACTCATTAAAAGAGTTAGCTTTAATATATTGCTAAAGCAAACTTTGGTTTTATTGGGGGAAACGGGTTCGGGCAAATCATTGACAGCACTCTCAATCCTTGGACTATTGCCGCCTGAGATTTATGTTGGCAAAACGAGTGAGATATGGTTAGAGGGAGAGAATATAACCGAATCGTCGGAAAACGAAATGCAACGGATCCGGGGTGGAAAAATTGCGATTATTTTTCAAGATGCCTCCAGTGCCTTTAATCCTATTTTGACCATCGAACAGCAAATCTCAGAAGTCTTAAAACTGCACCGAAACCTGCCGCAGAAAATGTGTCAGAATGAAGTTTACCGCTTGCTTGAAATGGTTGAAATTAATGAGGTCAAGAGAGTTGCTAAAGCCTATCCGCATCAATTATCTGGTGGGATGAAACAAAGGGCTATGATTGCAATGGCTTTGGCTGGCAAACCGAAACTGTTGATTGCAGACGAAGCAACGTCTGCTTTAGATCTGATCAATCAGAAGCAATTATTGAAATTATTAAAAAAACTTCAAACAGAGTTGGAAATGGGAGTCTTATTTATCACCCATGATTTAAGAGTGGCCGCACAAATTGCCGACGAGGTGGCTGTCTTGCATCAAGGGGAATTGGTCGAACAAGGTGGGGTGAGTGAACTCTTAACGAAAGCGCTGCATCCCTATACCCGTAAATTAATTCATTCTGTTCCAAACCTAGAGATTACCCCGATATTGCCTGAAGCCGAAACTTTATTAGAGGTTAAAAACTTAACCATCTCATTTCCCTTGAACCATGGGATATTGCAAAAAAAGGATAAGTTGATAGCGGTCGATGATGTTTCTTTTAGACTAAAAGGAGGGGAAACCTTAGCCATCGTTGGGGGCTCGGGCTGTGGAAAAACAACACTCGTTAAAGGAGTCTTATCGCTACTTTCTCCTGTCGAAGGGAAAGTGGTGGTTTTAGGTGATGAGCTGTTTTCGTTATCGACTCGTCGATTACGAGAAAAAAGAGAGGATTTGCAAATAATCTTTCAAGATCCTTTGTCTGCGATGGATCCCAGATTTCAGATCAAGGACATTTTAATGGAAGGGATGTTGGCTTTAGGAATTGGATCAGATCGCTTAGAAAGGGAGGATAGGATCCACCATTTACTCCAACAAGTGGGTCTTGTCCCAGAACACTTGTCGCGCTATCCGCATCAATTGTCGGGTGGGCAACGGCAACGCGTCTGTATTGCAAGAGCGTTAGCGGTGGGTCCTAGGATTTTGGTGTGTGATGAGCCGACCAGTAGTTTGGATAAGTCGGTCGAAGCAGAGATAATTGATCTCTTAATCGAATGTCAAAACGAACTTGAGATTTCGTATTTACTGATCACCCATGATTTGGCCTTGGTTCATGCGATGGCCCATCGGGTGCTGGTGATGCAGGACGGAAAAGTTGTCGAATCTGGGCCGGTGGCAGAAGTCTTGGCACAGCCAAAGCATCCCTATACCCGTCTTCTCTTGGAGTCTGCTTTTGCTGACCTATAGAAACTAAAGCGCATTATTTTCGTTCTTAGCTAAATAACCCATAGATGCTATAATAGAAAAAAACCGATCTCCTATCAGACGGGGAAGATTGAATATGAAAAAACAAATGTTCGTCATGCTTGGAATAACGGGACTGTTGTTTGCCCTGATCTTTGGCTATAAGGGCTTTAAAGTCTTAATGATCAAGCGCTACTTAGCGGCCAATCAGGCGAATATGGTTACCGTCTCGGCTGAAAAAATTGGGTATCAACAATGGAAACCGAGCCTTAAAGCTGCTGGAAGTTTGAGGGCGGTTAATGGAGTGGATGTCACGACAGAGGTTGCTGGATTGGTTCGAAATATTCCATTTACCTCTGGTCAGCGGGCAAACGAAGGGGATGTTCTCGTTGAATTAAATATTGACGCGGATATTTCTCAATTAGCTTCTCTGAAAGCTCAGGCTGAATTAGCAGAAATTACGTATCTTCGTGACAAAGAACAATACGAGGCTAAAGCCGTGAGCAAATCAACCGTGGATGCCAGTTTGGCTGATTTTAAAAGCAAACAGGCAGAAGTGGCGCAGCAATTAAACATGATCGATAAAAAAATAATTCGAGCACCTTTTGACGGGCAATTAGGAATTTCAGCGATTAATGCAGGACAGTATATTAATCCGGGTAATAAAATTGTTACCTTACAATCGCTCGATCCGATTTTTGTGGATTTTTATCTGCCACAGAGAGAACTTGGTAAAATTTCATTGGGCCAGACCGTGTTAGTCACAGCCGATAGTTTTAATGGAAAAACCTTTGAAGGGACAGTGACTGCAATCGATCCAGAAGTCGATCCCTCGACACGAAACGTTCATATTCAAGCCACACTGCGCAATCAACCTGAAATTTTACTTCCAGGTATGTTTGTCGCGGTCGAGCTTTATACGGGGGAACCCGCATCCTATTTAACCTTACCGCAAACGGCGATTTCTTATAATCCTTATGGGGATATTGCCTATGTGATCAGCGAAAATGGAAAAGATGAACAAGATAATCCCATATTCACCGCCAATCAAATTTTTGTGACTTTAGGAGATGTCCGTGGGGATCAAATTGCTGTCCTACAAGGATTAAAGGCCGGGGATAGGGTGGTTACCAGTGGTCAATTAAAACTGAAGAATGGGAGTCGGGTGATCATCGATAATTCAGTCGTGCCGTCGAATAATCCTGCACCACTCGCAATCGATGAATAACTTGAGATAATTATGCATTTTACCGATCTGTTTATTCGAAGACCAGTTCTCGCCATTGTCTTGAACCTATTGATTTTGGTGATAGGGATCCGATCTATTGATCTATTACCGATCCGTCAATATCCCTATATGCAGAATGCCGTGATTACGGTGACCACGGCTTATGTTGGTGCAGATCCGGCGTTGATAGCAGGTTTTATCACCCAGCCTTTGGAAAACTCCATTGCTCAGGCAAATGGGATTGATTATTTAAGCTCTTCCAGTATGCAGGGCACCAGCATTATCAAAGCCACGTTACGGTTGAATTATGATCCCAACAAAGCATTGACTGAAATTAATACCAAGGTCAATGCTGTCTTAAACCAATTACCAAAGGAGGCTCAACAGCCAACTTTGAGTATCGCAATTGGGGATTCTATCGACTCTATGTATATCGGTTTTTACAGCAATGTTCTACCGAGTAATAAGATTACCGATTATTTAATTCGAGTCGTGCAACCGAAGTTGCAGGCTGTCGAAGGGGTTCAGCAGGCGGAAATATTAGGGATGCATCAGTTTGCCATGCGCGCATGGCTTGATCCAGATAAAATGGCGGCCTATGCCCTTTCCAGCAGTGATGTTGCAAATGCCTTGGCAGCGAATCATTTTATTGCCGCTGTTGGTAGAACCGACGGGGACATGATTACGGTTAATTTAACAGCGAATACAGGGCTTCATACAACCGATGAATTTAAAAATCTGGTTATTACTGCTAAAAATGGCGCCTTTGTTCGATTGGGGGATGTGGCGAATATTACCTTGGGCAGTGATGATTATGATACCTCGGTCAGTTTTGATGGCAAAAAGGCGGTTTATATTGGGATCCAAGTGGCGCCCAGTGCCAACTTATTAACCGTGATAAAAGATGTTAGAAAAATATTTCCAGATATCGAGAAGCAATTGCCCGGAGGGTTGAGTGGAAAAGTTGTCTATGATGCAACGAAATTCGTCGAAAGTTCCATTACCGAAGTGGAACATTCTTTGTTTGAAGCCCTGCTCATTGTTACCATCGTCATAGCACTGTTCTTAGGCTCACTGCGATCCATTTTTATTCCAGTTATCGCCATTCCACTTTCTTTGGTGGGCACCTTTTTTATTATGTTGATGTTTGGGTTTTCGATTAACTTATTAACTTTACTAGCCTTCGTCTTGGCCATTGGTTTAGTGGTGGATGACGCGATTATTGTGGTTGAAAATGTGCATCGGCACATGGAAGAAGGAATGTCGCCATTAGAGGCGGCATTGGTTGGGACACGAGAATTAGCAATGCCAATTATAGCGATTTCCGTGGTTTTAATCGCAGTGTATTTACCGATTGGATTTATGGGTGGCTTAACGGGGACATTATTCACCGAATTTGCTTTTACCTTGGCAGGGGCGGTAGGGATTTCAGCGATCATTGCGTTAACATTATCACCCATGATGTGTTCAAAGATGATGGTGTCAGGCCAAGCTCAAGAGGGTTTTGGCAGATTTGCCCATTACCTAGATCAGCAATTTGATAAGCTGAAAAAATTATATCAAAGATCTTTACATCGGGCCCTTAATTATGTGCCAGTTATTTTGATGTTTGGGGCAATTATCTTAGCCAGTATTTACTTTTTGTTTATAACGTCAAAAACTGAGCTGGCTCCCCAAGAAGATCAGGGGGTGATTATTTCCCTGTTGACGGCACCACCGAATGCAACGTTAAAGCAGACTGCTTTGTATTCAAAGGAAGTTTACAGAATAATGTCATCTTATCCAGAAACAGATCATGTTTTCCAATTAGATGGTATCAATGGGTTGAATAGTTCGATTGGTGGCATGGTATTAGTCCCTTGGGAAGAGCGAAAACGTTTAACCAATCAATTACAGCCAGATGTGCAGAAAAAAATGGTGGGGATTGCAGGTGCGAATGTGGTTGTTTTTCAACCGGCACCGCTTCCAGGTGCGGGTGGAGGATTGCCGGTACAATTTGTGATTGGGACGACAGAATCGTTTGATAAATTAAATGAGGTTAGCCAAATCGTGTTGCAAAAGGCGGTTGACAGCCATTTATTTATGTTTATTGACACGGATTTAAAATATGACAAACCTCAGGCGGTTGTTAATTTTAACCGAGATAAAGCGGCACTTTTAGGTTTAAACATGAAGGACATTGGCAATGTCTTAGTGTTTGGATTGGGCGGAAACTATATTAATTATTTTGATTTGTCCGGGAGATCCTATAAGGTTATTCCACAAATGAAGCGGGCGGATCGCTTCAATTATAATCAATTGTTGGATTACTATATTACAATGCCATTGGGAGACTCGGTTTCTTTATCGACATTTTCTACTGTAGAGCGAAGGACGGCGCCACAATCTTTGAATCATTTTCAACAGTTAAATTCGGCAACAATTTCTGCTGTTCCATTTCCAGGGATTTCCATGGGACAAGCGTTAGAAAAGATGCAAGAAATCGCGAACGAGAATTTACCTCAAGATTACAGCGTGGACTACACTGGGCAGTCGCGTCAATATATGCAAGAAGGAGATACTTTGGTCTTAACCTTTGTTTTCGCACTCATCATTATTTTCTTGTCTTTGGCAGCATTATTTGAGAGTTTTAGAGATCCCATTATTGTGCTAGTGAGTGTCCCGATGTCGATAGCAGGGGCCATGATTTTTATCAGCATGGGGATCGGCGGAGTGAGTTTGAATATCTATACAGAGGTTGGACTGGTGACATTGATTGGTCTTATCAGTAAACACGGAATATTGATTGTCCAATTTGCCAATGATTTACAAAGGGAAGGAAAGAAAAAACGAGAAGCATTAGAGTTGGCTGCTGCAACCCGATTACGCCCTATCCTGATGACAACGGCAGCAATGGTATTGGGGGTTTTACCTTTGATTATGGCGACAGGAGCAGGGGCTGCCAGTCGATTCAACATTGGCTTAGTAATCGTCACAGGTATTTCTATTGGGACTTTATTTACGTTATTTGTTTTACCGGGAGTCTATATATTTTTAGCACGGGATCATTCAAAAGATATCACTCAAGTCACCTGATTTTAATTCTTTAAAGTTCCAAAGTTTGGAGTCCATTAATTGACTGGGTTTAATATTCTGCAGGGCATGTAGCATATTACTTGGAATTTTGGGATTATCGATTGCTAAATCATCAATGAGTTTTTTGATGCGAGCACGGGCTAAATTTTCTTGGGCACCGCATAAGTTGCAAGGGATCAGCGGAAATTTACGTTCTTTGGCATAGGTGATAATATCTTTTTCTTGGCAGAACGCTAAGGGTCTGATGACAATGTGTTTTTTATTGTCACTGAGCAGTTTTGGTGGCATCGAACGGATTTCACCATTATAAAATAGGGACATTAACAGGGTTCGGATCAGATCATCCCGGTGGTGTCCTAAGGCTATTTTGTTATATCCGTGTTCTTCGGCGTAACGATAAATGATTCCACGTCTTAAACGGGAGCATAAAGAACAATAGGTTTGGCCTTCTGGGATTTTTTCTTTGACAATCGAATAAGTGTCTTCGGTTAATACGGTATAGGGGATTGCCTGTTTATCTAAGAAGCTTTTGAGCTCTTTATCATTCCATCCCGGTTGTGCTTGATCTAAAGTAAACGAAAAGAGTTCAAATTTATTGCCAGATCGTTGCTTTAGCAGTTTGAGCAAGGCCAGGAGTGTAAAGGAGTCTTTACCGCCTGACAGACAGACCATGACTCGGTCGCCTTTTTCGATCATATTGTAAGTAGCGATTGCTTTACCTGTGTAATGTAAAAGTTTCTTTTCAACGACTGATCGAAAGACTTGAAGGGGCTGTGTTACTTCCGCCACAAAATTTCCTAACGCTTTTTTGCGAAATTATATTCAAATTTTTCAGCATTGACAACTGGGAGTAGGAGTTCTTGTGGCCCCTTTGGATGCGTGGTTGCTTGGCGATAGCCGGGATTGAGCCGTTTTAATTCGGAAATATGAATGTCGGCTAATTTAGCCGCTTGATGAAAATTCAGGGGGGTTTTAGGATTCACGGGAACGAAATATGGCTTATTATCAATCGGGGGTAAACTGATAGCATGTTTTGCGGGATTATTAACGATCTCCGCCAATGCTAAGAATTTTGGAACGTAAGCTCGGGTTTCTTTGGGCAGCTTTAAATCCCAAAAGGTGGTGGGTTTCCCAGCGCGTAAATTTTGTTTAATGGCACGGTGTACGGTCCCTTCACCCGCGTTATAAGCTGCGAGTGCCAAAGTCCAGTTTTGATCAAATTCTTCGTACAAAAATTCTAAGTAGTTTAAAGCCGCTTGAGTGGAAGCAGTAATGTCTCGTCGACCATCGTACCAGGCGTCTTGTTTCAGTCCATAAAATCGCCCTGTACTGGGGATAAATTGCCATAGACCTGCTGCACCGCGGTGAGAAGTTGCGTTGGGTTGGAAGGCACTTTCGAGCATGGGAAGTAATGCCAATTCTCCCGGCATATTTCTTTTTTCGAGTTCTTCAACAATATAGTAAAGGTAAGGTGTTGCTTGTTTTGATACTTTTGCCAGTGTTCGTTCATTTTGTCGATATTTTTTGACATATTTTTGAATTTCAACTTGTCCTTTTTCTTCTAGGGTCGCGTTATTCATGTCGTAATTATCGCGGATCCGGTGCCAGATTTGGGAATGCTGTTTGGGACGGGGAGAAGGCCTATCAATTTTTGTGTTAGTTTGTGAAATTAATTGAAAAGAAGTATTGATTTGCGGTTCGCAGGCAGACAAGACGGCAAAAGTAATTCCGACAAATAGGGCTTTTGCATAGCCAACGTAAGGATATATTTTATTTGTCATTCAGATAACCGCATTGATTGGTGGTTGCTCCTAAGGTTTGAAGGGTTGATTTCATCTTGTTGTATTTGTTAAATTTTTTTATGAACACTGGCATTTTTCCTTGTATTTTGAACAAATATTCAATGGCCAGCCAACCTTTTCCAGCTCACTTTTACCTTAAAAGGGATCCTACACTTCGTCAAGAGGCAATACGATCAGGTGTAAATAGCTGGGTGGTTTGTCTTTGGAGGGCCAGAGTATCATCACCATTTGGGAATGATCAGTGTCATACTTATATGCTGGTATGACAAACAAATTGGCAGACATAAGGTTCTTAAAGCAAGCATGCTGAATTTTTTAATGCAAAAGCTGGATATTCGTCAGTGGTGGGAAACGCCGTTGGGGCGTGCTTTTTTTAATCAAGAAAGCTTGGAAGTCAAACGATTAATCTCGGGTATTTTTGGCTACCATATTTTATTAATGGGGGAACCTCATTTTCTGGCGTGTTTACAAGAAAGCACCATTCGTCATCGTGTTTGGATCCACCCGAATGCAAAAAGTGAGGCCGATGGAAGTGCGTTGGCGTCTCGATTTGATAAACTACCGGTGATTTCTGACGGGGTTGATCTCGTTTATTTGGCACATTGTTTAGAATTTATTAAAAACCCACATGAAGTCTTACGAGAAACATTTCGTATTTTGTTGCCGGAAGGACATCTGATTATTTCTGGATTTAATCCCTGGAGTTTATGGGGGATCGGGCGATGGTTAGGGGGTTGGACGAAACGTGCTCCCTGGCACGGTTCTTTTATTTCTGCTGCGCGGATGAAAGATTGGCTTTCATTGTTAGGATTTGATGTCATGCAAACGTCCCCCTATTTTTTTCGTCCTCCCATCAATCACACGAAATTCCAACAAAAAACGTTTTGGCTAGAAAAAGTGGGTCGTTTTTGTTGGCCGTTTGGACATGGTGGATATGTCATTTTGGCGCGAAAACGTGTTATTACGTTAACCCCCATTAGACCTTTGTTTCAAACCACTCGCAAGGCATCACTGGCTGCAGAACCCATCGGGGCTGAGTAACGGTGTTGGATAGGGCAATTTGAACTGAGTTATCACTGTTTAAATTTTTTTCGCCTGGTTGTTGCTCTTACTTTGTGTTTCATTTGTAGGCGAGGATCACAACAAGCCGCGATTGCGACGCGTAACCCTGAGAGGTAAGCTCCGTGAACCGATTCTCGATGTTTAGCGAGCGTATGAGATCCCGCAAAATATAATCCGCCGGGTTCGGGCTTCGACAGTTGAGAGATTTCGTGTTTTTGGAATTTTGGCCCAAAACAGGAAGTCGTGCCGAGCGCATAAGGATCTGTGTCCCATCGAGTCACTAACGCCATTTGCAAGGGGGTTACTTTGTGGCCATAAGCTTGGCGTAAGGGTTCTAAAGCGCGCTCGATGATATCATTATCGTGTTGATCGCCAAACTGTGCCGCTTCGGCATAAAAGTGAGCCACTAAAGTGGCAGTTTTACCCCCCGAAAAATGGAGTAAGTTAAAATATTCAGGCCATTCGTGAAGACGGTTGCTTCCCGGAAACACGTAATGGGCATCCGTTGGCCAAAAAGGTCGTTCAAATTCCAGAATGACTTTATTCTGAAAGCCCTTATTTAAATGTTGAAGTGCCAGTTGTTTTTCAGAAGATAAGGGCGGAAAAAACTGCAGGTATGTGCTCTGCAAAACGCCAAGCGGGACAGTACAAATCACAATTTTTGCCTTATACGTTGTTTCGCGGCAATCAACGACTTTCACCTCGGTCTCTTTGGGGGGATGATGGATTTTTTCAACGGGCGTGTTCAATTGGATAAATACTTTTTCTGTTTCCACGGCTTTTCTTGCTAACAAATGTGGAAGTGCTTGATAACCGCCAAAAATAAAGTGTTCTTCTGGGGAGGGATCTGAATCATTGAGGAGTTCTAGTAAGGAAACATTTTGGGGCGAGTTGCCGGTGTGTTGATCTATCATGGCGGTTAATGTTTGTTTGGCAAGAAAGGCTGGCGTTCCAGGTCTTAGAGGTGTAGGACCCAATGAGAGGAAAGTGTCGAGCGTTGGCAAGACGTCCCCACTTTTTTGTTTGGAATTTTGAATGTTTAGATAAGCCGCTTGATAATGATCATGAGCTGCCAATAGAATTTTGGATAAAGGTTTAGATTTTCCATCGGGACCCAATCCTTGGAAGTGTTGAGGGTCGACTGGTAAGTGTGCAAGGTCTGCGTGTCTTAGGAGCGGAATGATGGGGTTTGGTTGTTCCCAAGTCCCGGGATTTTGCAATAATGCTGCCCCAAGTTCTAGGGGAATATTGGGATGGTTAAAATGAGTTTTGACTCGCCCGCCGACGTCGTCTTTGGCTTCTAGTACCAGAACATCTGCTTGACTGAATTCTGCAATAAAATGAGCTGCAGTAAGACCCGCTATCCCCGCACCGATAATGATAACATCATGATTTTTGGCGGACAAAGAACACTCCTTGGGATATTCTTTTTTGATTACAGGGGAACCTTAGAGGAAACTCCTAAAATCATTCTGGAACGCATATATACTGTAGTATAGAGACATTAAACGGGGATCAGTCGTCTTCCCCGCAAATTTTTAGTTTATTTTTATGGGCAAATTCCAAAATGTGTTCATAGAGTGCTGGATTAGACTCTTTGAGGGACTTATCCAAGATTAAACATTTGTTTTCATTTTGGATGGAAGGTCTTAAAAGCGGTGAATAATAAATCCGATGATTACGAAAGGTAGAAAGACTACCGCTAAAGCGTTCTGCCCAATCGCTTGGCCTAAATGTTTCCCCAGTTTCCGTGATGCCTTCAATGACAATTTTTGAATGAGAGTTATCTTTATCTTGCATATTCATTCAGTCAATCTTTATAAGTTATATACTAAGTTTAGATTAAAGTCCTAAAAGCTGGAAACAGTTTGTTTATAGGTCGTAGCATTCTAGCATTATAGTTTACGCATGTACACCGAAACTAATGCTAAAGAAGCAAAAAAAATGATCATGGGAAAAGCAGGGCAAATAGAAGCCCTGATTGCTGGCTTTTCTGGAGCGAGCAATCCCAAGACCGTTGGTATTATTTGTCACCCGCATCCGCTTTACCTAGGAACCATGAATAACAAAGTCGTTACCACGGTGGTACGAACTTGGCAGCAATTGGGGTTTGCGACGATTCGATTTAATTTTCGGGGAGTCGGTGAAAGCGAGGGGCAATATGATCATGGAATTGGCGAATTGCAAGATCTGCTATCGGTTTTAGATTGGGTAAAACGAGAGTCTCCAACGAGTGAGATTTGGCTTGCAGGCTTTTCATTTGGGGCGTTTATTGCATTACAAGCAGCCATATCCGAGCGCGCGGTTGTCGGATTGCTGAGTATTGCGCCTGCTTTGCCCTTATTTGACTTTACAGTGTTACCCATGCCAAGTTGTCCTTGGCTAATTATTCAAGGCGATGCAGATGAACTGATTGGATCAGAGATGGTGAACGGTTGGTATCAGTCTTTGCCTAAAAGTGCTAGAAGTGCTAGAAGTGAACGTTGCGAACTGATTTGGGTTCCAGGAGCCAGTCACTTTTTTCATGGTCAGCTGCTGGAAATAAAACACGCTATTTTGTCCTTTATAAATCCCTCCTCGTCTTTACCTTGAGGCGAGGGTGGTTGACGGGGCTGGCTTCGTCCTTGATAATGAAAATGATTCTCATTTACTTTTGGAAATAGGCATGATCGTCACTCTCGCAGAGTTACACATTGGAGAAAAAGCTAGAATACTGGGATTTAAAACAGGCAAAAAAGAATATCAACAAAAATTACTGGCCATGGGTTTAGTCCCCAATGCGGAAATAGAAGTCATCCGGGTAGCCCCTTTAGGGGATCCCGTAGAAATTAAAGTAGAACGTTACTCTCTTTGTCTTCGTAAAGAAGAAAGCGCCATTTTGCAGTTGGAAAGAATAGGGTAGAGATTGATGAAAAAAGTGGTTGCTTTAGTCGGTAATCCAAACAGTGGAAAAACCACGTTGTTTAATCGCTTAACCAGTCGGGAGCAAGCGGTTGGCAATTGGTGTGGTGTGACGGTTGAACTAAAGCGTGGGTTTTATCGAGATCAGGGCAAATTGGTAGAAGTCGTCGACTTACCCGGTTGTTATTATTATTCATCAACGTCAGAAGGGGCAAGAGACGAACAAATTACAGCCGATTATCTGAACACCCGGGCAGCCGATGTTATTATCAATGTGGTTGATGCAACCCATTTAGAACGTCATTTATATTTAACGCTACAACTGTTAGAGCATGGCTTTCCAGTGATTGTGGCCTTAAATATGATGGATGCCGCAGATAAAATGGGTATAGACATCGATTCAGAACGATTGGCGGAGCACCTAGGATGTCCGGTTGTTCCATTAGCGGTTGTACAAGGAAAAGGTCTCAACGATTTAAAAAAAGCGATTCACACTTTTCAGATAATAGAACCCAAATACGATCCAGATTCAATTCCTCCCTCGAGTTTTGAGGCACAAGATGAGGTTGAGGTTGCCAAAGCTCGTTACGATCGGATCCATGAGATGACGAAAGCTTGTATTCGTCGATCCTCTCAATCGGTTAAAACGACCTGGACAGAGCGCATCGATCACATTGTTTTAAATCGATTTTTAGGCGTGCCTTTGTTTTTGGCTGCGATGTATGCAGTCTTTGTGTTTGCCATTCATGTTGCCGGGATATTTCAAGATTTTTTCGATATCGCTTCAAAAACCGTTTTCATGGAAGGGGTACAACAGGGATTAACTTATTTGCATGCTCCACACTGGCTCATCAGTGTGATGGTGTCTGGTGTTGGGCAAGGGATTAATACGACCCTCAGTTTTGTTCCAGTCATGATTGGCATGTTTTTGTCTTTAGCATTTATGGAAGCTTCTGGTTATATGGCTCGAGCGGCATTTGTGA
>Ga0206800_1002_pt1 | contig 115014 bp, 102 predicted proteins | sample Alteio_BWOrgCont_64_FD_152898 | JGI IMG/M metagenome (GOLD analysis project Ga0206800, IMG submission 152898) | Enriched cells from forest soil in Barre Woods Harvard Forest LTER site, Petersham, Massachusetts, United States -... | ecosystem: Environmental > Terrestrial > Soil > Temperate forest... | reverse complement strand
ATTGCCGGTCGACTGGCTGCCGAAGTGCTGGAAATGATTGGTCCTTTCGTTAAACCGGGGATCAGTACCCTAGCATTAAATGATCTGTGCCATGATCACATCGTGAACAAGCAACACGCCATTCCCGCTTGTTTAAATTATCGCGGTGCCAGCAAAACCCCTTTTCCCAAGTCTGTTTGTACCTCGCTCAATTATGTGGTCTGCCATGGAATCCCAAACGAACGAAAATTAAAGTCAGGCGACATATTAAATATCGACGTAACTGTGATTAAAGACGGGTATCATGGTGATACGAGTAAAATGTTTTTAGTCGGAGAATGCTCTATTTTAGCTAAAAAAATAACTAAAGTGAGCCAAGAATGTTTATATTTTGGAATTAAAACGGTTAAGCCAGGTGCCAGGCTAGGGGATATTGGTGCTATTATTCAGAAATATGCAGAATCTCATCATTATTCCGTGGTAGAGGAATATTGTGGTCATGGTATTGGAACCCAATTCCATGAAGAAGGGCTGCAAGTATTGCATTATGGCACCAGTGGTACAGGTCTAGAAATACAGCCTGGAATGACATTTACGATAGAGCCCATGATCAATGCAGGCAAGAAGGCCATCAAGCTTTTGCCCGACGACTGGACTGTGGTCACCAAGGACCATAGTTTGTCAGCTCAATGGGAGCATACCTTGTTGGTAACCGCCTCTGGGGTGGAGATTTTAACCCTCCGGGAAGAAGAACGGCCATTTTTTACTTGACTGTTCGGCAAAGGGGATCTACTTTTGGTCTACGGCATCTAAAAATAGTGGGAGGAGACCGTGTCAGAATCAACACTATACGTTACGTACTATGTCGCGCCACAACAAAAAAGTGGACTTCGTCGTACTGATACAGTCAATGCTTCTCATCGGGGAATCTTTCGGACTTCTGCACCGGGATTTTCGAGCACACCAGAACCGATTCATCAACACAAAACCGTTCAAGATTTCTTGGCGAACCAGAATCCACGTGGAGAAATCATAGATTCTTATACGGAAATTCCAGAAACGCGCCGCAGTGCCAAATGGCCGCAATTACAAAAGGCGATAGAAATTTGCAGGCAAAGAGGAGCGACGTTATTAATTCTAGAGCTTGGAACCTTAGCCAGCAACGAGTCTTTTACCCAAGTACTTTTGGCTTCTAATATTTCATTCCACTGTTTGGATCAACCTTTTGTCAACCAAACAATTCTCGAAGCATTAAGCAAGCACGCCGAAGTCCAACGCAAATTACATGGTAAATTGATCCGAGAAGGGTTGAAATTAACTTCAGCAAAATCCGGAAACCCTAATGCCGCAGAAGTGATCAGCAAAGTCAATAAACCCAAGATCGATACAGCCATTGTCTTTGCGCTTTTATTGCAGCCTATTATTCAAGATTATCGTAAAAAAGGTTACTCACAACGACAAATGGTTAAGGCATTGAATGAAGAAGGTTTCACCGCACCCGAGGGCGGGAAATGGGTTTTAAGCCAATTACAAAAAGTGTTAGATCGCGTGAGACTCAATGAAATCGCAGGCGAATTAAAACCAACCTTAGAAGAATTAAGCAAACAATCATTTTCCTTGGCACAAATAGCCGATTCCTTAAATGCCAAGGGCTTAATCCCCTTGAAAAGTCCTGTCTGGGATGAATCCCAAGTTAAAAAACTACAAGATCGCATTTTGCAAATTCAAGATATTACCTTTATTAACCGTTTTGTTCTCAATTTATTACCTGTTTTGCACGAATACCGAAATCGTAGGCTATCCCCTCTGGAAATCCTAATGGAATTCCAACAAGCAGGCATACCCATTAAGCAAGGCACTGCGCTAGTCGCTTAATTTGATTGATTAAAAGGAAGGAATGATGCAAACAAGTCTTTCAGAATCGGACATTGAAGTCTTACTACAAAAGCTAAGACAGGAATTACAAACCTTAAAAGGGGCGGGATGCCTCGAATTTGCGTTTGAATCGGCTGCAAAACACATCCCTGTTTATTTAAAAATCGTGAAAGGCCACATTGACCAACTGGCCAACGTGCTTGAACTTGAAACACATAATCACCGAAATTTAGATACCGCAGAACTTGCCGAACCGGTCATACAATTAACCCAACTTTTTCGAGAATTAAACGATGAAGACGTGCAATTACTCGAAGCTCTAGCATCGGAATCCCGTAACTGGTCAATGGAACCCGTTGATCACTATATTGAAGACCCCCAAGAAAGCACAGTTTCATCGGAAGCCTAACACTCAGCAAAGACCATGGAATGTTTTGCATGACATTTTTAAACGATCTGTGGAAAAAATTTAAGACGCCTGTCTCTGCAAAGAGTTGGGAAGACACTGATGCGATTGTCGATGAAGTCCTCGAACCTTCAGAAACTTCCACTGCAGAGACTTTAAAAAAAACAGAGTCTTTATTAACCACTTTCCAAGAAACCGAAACCGAATATCTCCAAAGAGACGAAATTCTAGCCAAACTGAAAACTATCCATTCGTTATTAGCATCCCCTAACAGCCACCCGATTGATGTCCAATTCGATGAAATCAATCAACATTTAGGCATCCCTGAATGTTATGAAGCCTTAAGACAACAACGTTGGCCACACGATATTCAATGCCCTAATTGTTATTCCACTCAGTTAAGACGTATCCCTCAAATTCCGCCTGAATCTATCCATAACCACCGTTATCGTTGCTTAAGTTGTCATATGGAGTTTAACGATGACACGGGGACTCCCATAGAAGCAGGTCAGCCTTCACTGAATGTTTGGCTTCAATGCTGGTATTTACTGGGCTTCACCGACTCCTTGAATTACATTGCAAGCAAATTAAATTTAGATCTGAACTTAGTGGAACAAATGGTTGCAACGCTTAGAAAACTCTTTAATGCCCAAAAGCCGATAGTGCACACCGAATTGGAATTAGAATGGTCAGAAAAAACCAAACAACTGCGTAAGCAATTATCGGAAGATCTGCTGAAACAATATGAAGTTTTAAACGCGAATGTCGCAACCTTACCCAGAGATTCAACCGAATTTCGTCGACAACAAAACCTTCGCCGCACCTTAAAAGCCACAACCGATCCTGCCTCTCCCAATCCCAACCCTAAAAGAAGGTGACAGAAATCCAAGGAGGGAATCCCATGCAATCGCATCCTGTTAAACGCCCTCCTGGACCTACGTGGCGCCATTTAGGAGAGATCCTGCATCAAGACCCAGAATTCTATAATCTAGAATATCCGCTTATCCTAACGCGGCGTTATGGCGGGTTCGTTTATTCCAGTCCTTTCAAGCTTTATCTCGTCAGCGAACCGGATGTTTTTGAACATATCTTAAAAACCAATGCTAAAAATTACGTGAGACAAAAACTCGTCTACAACCACATGAAACTTTTCTTTGGTAACAGTTTGGTTGTCACTGAAGGCAATGCCTGGCGTTATCGACGCAGAATGGCACTGCCCGCTTATCAACATCAGACCATTAAAAGTTATATCCCAACCATTACACATCTTTCGGAAAAACTTCTGACCACATGGAGAAGTTCACTGCCTAAAAAAATTAATCTGTTGGCAACGCTCAACAGTTTAACCTTAAATATTGCCTCACAACTATTTTGCAACCAAGAGCTGCCACCACAAACATTGGCATTTTTAGGAAAAGCCATCCGTTTTTGTAACGATTATTGCAGTTTTTCCCAGTGGATCCACCCTTTAAAGCCAACACTTAATAATTGGCGTTTTTTTTGGTATACCAAAAAAATTGACGAAATATTTTTACCTATTATTCGAGCACGGCGTAAAAATTCAACTCCGTACAACGACTTACTCGATCATTTGATCCATGCAACCAGCGAAGAAACTGGAGGCCCGCTAACCGATCAAGAAGTTTTGGCTGAATTTAAAACCCATATCATTACTGGCCACGAAACAACTGGGTGCAGTTTAAGTTGGATGTGGTATCTGCTGGCACAGAATCCCCAGTATCGAGAGCTGCTCGAGGAAGAATTAGAGTCCGTTTTAAATGGGCGCTTGCCCACATTAGAAGATATTCCCAAACTCGTGGTCACACAGGCAATTCTATCCGAAACCTTTCGCTTATATCCCCCTATCTGGTCTTTAGCGCGCACAAACATTGAGGCAGATAGCATCCAGGGATACGAAATTCCACCGAATTCCCGGATTACCCTGCATTTGTATGCCTTACATCGAAATCCCGCCTATTGGGATTGCCCGAATGATTTTTGTCCAGAAAGATTTTTAGAACCAGAAACCAAAAGACATCCGTTTTCTTATATTCCCTTTAGTTCCGGATCACATACATGTATTGCCAGTCATTTAGCCACACAAGAATCCATTCTATTAGCCGCAACCCTGGCACAAACCGTTCGTTTCGAGTTGGTTAAAAAAACGGAAGTATTTCCAAAACCCTGTATTACCTTGTCCCCAATCGGCGGAATACCCATGCGACCCATACTGAGAGATAAATCAATGTCATCGCCAAAACAAAGACAATACCAATCGTTACCAACAGTTGCATTGGAAACCAACCCAACATAAACCACGCCAAAATATAACAAGCGAGTGAAACCGTCGCTCGTTCCATCCATCGATCTAACGGCCGTTTAGTCAGTCCCTCTAACCCTACCATCGCACCGCGAGACACATCCCCAACGGTATACATCTTCCCCCAGGCAGTTTTAATATACAAAATCATCACCGCTGTTCCTAAAATTTGGATCCCAGGCAATTTAAGCCATACGGTCCATTGGATCCAATCTGAATTGCTTAGGCTTGGGACAGTCATCCCAAAGAAGATCAGTGGAATCACACTGGATTGTATCAATGCCCGCCACAGTGAAGCGCCAATGGCAGCTCTGGCCACCAAAGAAGCCATCCAAGGTAGCCACACCAACCACCAACCGACAATGAGATAGCTTAACCGACTGTGTAACCCTTCTGGCGTTAAATATTTTAGGGTACGGCTTAATTCAGCCTTTTCTTCCACTCCAGAGGCAAGCCCTAAAGTAAAGTAGTCGCTCGTTCCATGTAACCATAAAATAAAAAAAGAAAAGGCAAAAATGTAAATCATGAAAGTCGATCCAACCGAAAGTTGTGCCTTTCTCATATAATTGATCAATTCTTTATTTTTTTTGCGAAATATAATAATGACTAACGAACAAATAAAAATAGTCCGTAATGGCTTAAGAAACAGAGTATCCCAACCAAAAATCGTATTCACGGCTTCACAAAAGCAAACCAGCGCCAGAATGGTCACAAAAATAAATGGCACCAATGCCGCCATATTAAATACATCGTTTAAAAAACTCATCAAAAAAGCACTGTGCGTTTGCTTTTTATTGGCAAATAATTTTTTAAATAAAAGAGGGTTTTTTCCCACACAAACGTTAAAATACGCCAATCCTATCCCTAAGATGGCATACAGTAACCACGGTCCAAAACCTAAGCTAAAGGTGTGTTGTTGAATGATTTGTAAAAAATAACCATTTTCAAGCAATGGAAAACGACTGTTTTCTTGACTCTGGAATTCGAAAAAATAAAATAACAACCCGGAAATGAATAAAAGTGCCACCTGACCCAACCACAGCCCACCGACTGCTGATTTAAGCGACAACGGTGAATCTGGAACATCCAAACTCAAAATAGGTCCTTTATGAATACAAACGGTCAACAGAAAATTCAAAAGACCGAATACAACCAGAAGGCCCATTCCAATTGCCAGTGGTTTCATTAAATAAAACGGAGAAAAAGCCGCCAGTCCAATCACACCTATGATCAGAGCATAGGAAAACCCCATACTCCATTTGGAAAAGCGGCTTTTGATCATTCAAACCTCTTATGCATCGGGTAACTTCAACAACCCAGTTTCCAGTTAGCTGCTACACCCCGGCAAACTACTAATTGCCACTGCCCGATGAACTACTGGATGAACTATTTGACGAAGCAGCACTGGCGCTAACGGTTGCAGCAACCGCTTTTGATGTCCGTAAATTTTGCAAAGCCAAGAGCGCCAATAAGGCTTCTACCCGTTCAGTTTGGCGATACCGTTCATATTCAAGCCAAAGTTGATTGGCCTGCATGATTGCTTGCTGTATTTGAACTTGTTGCGGTGTTAATGTCGCAAGACTTGCTGCCCAAGTGGAACTCATCGCACGCGCCATGCCTTGCTGCTCCATGACTTGCATTTGAGAAACAGCCGGTGGCGGGTTATTACCCGACGCCGTTACTTGGGTTCGCTTGGCCATCATTTCCGCAAAAGGCGCTGCAATGATCGACAACGCTGTGACATCCGACATTGCTTGAACAAACGCTGCTTGAGTTTGAGGACTGCCCGTGACATCTGCAGGACTCATGTTATTTGAAGACATTTGCGCTTGAAAATTCGTAATCCCAGGAACTCCAGCAGGATTCAACAAATTATTTAAAAATACACTTGCAGCACTCTTGCGTGACTGATCATAAAAAGTCCCGGCCCAAAGAACGGAACCTTTCTCATCGCCATATTGCAGTAAAGGATCGGTAGGACAATTCCCTGTTTCTGGCCCACCGCAAAAACCTTGATCGAGAAGAGCACCCGTGAAATGAGTGTCAACCATTCCGATACTGGTTGGCGGCGTTCCGTAAAGCGTATTGGTAATTTGAGCATTTATATTTGTTTCAGCCTGATCACGCGTTTGTGATATCAACGATATATTTGCAGAATCTATCGGAGGATTTACGAGCGGAGTGCCACTCGCGCTTGTCGGAAAGTTAGTTGCCACATCCTGAGAAAGCTCGTCAGCATAGACAATCCAGCCCAACAAAGCTCCCATTAACGTGACCCCAATGACAAAAGGAACCAATGTTCCTTGCTTCCCCGCTTGTTTCATTTCCGTTATCCCCTTTTTAGTCGATGGCAGACTCATCCTTGCCAGAATTGTACACTACTCATCCTGTTGCTCTAACGCCTTTAACACCAAAGAAACTCTTTGTGGTGCAAAGACCCTTGATAATAATTGTAGACGTTCAAACACTAAATTGCGTCGCAAAAAGAGCTGCGACACCGGATCGGGAGTTTTGCCTTCACCTTCTGCACTGGCTTCTTCGGCGTACATGAGGAGTTGGGAAGCGGAACCTGGTTTTGCAATATCCAAGGCTTGTAACAGTCGCAATGCACGACCCGCTCTTGTGTTAGCCAACACCCTAATGAATTTTGCTTCTTCACTGAGTTCAAAGCCACTGGCTTGATCCATGACTTCTCCCAAACGGATCAAGGCTGCTTCTATTTCTGGGATATCATCAATGACCCAGTTTTCTACACGTTCTAAAGCCACAATCACACGATATAACGTGCGGCGATCATAACTGTCCCAAAAGGCATTGACGGCGTCTAAGTGCAGATCTGGCATGGAATTGCTGGTATCCTAATTTAGTCCTACCCTATAATAATATCGCTAGGTTGAAAAATATGCCAGGAGGTATTAGAAACATGGGTTTTTGGAAGACGACCAGAAAAATTGTAGGTCATGTGATTGATATCCGGGTCGACCGATGGGTAGACTTTGAGTACCACAAAAAAACACTCCGCTATCTGCGAGATGAATGGAAAAGATTATTTTCGCACCAAAAACCAACTCGTTCTGAAGAGTTTGATGAAGCCGTTCAACGTCTTTCTTTAACTCCGGATGATCTTGCCACCCAAACCCAACGCTTTCGCTACCTAGCCTGGTTATTTATCGTCTTATCTTTAGCACTGCTTGCTTACGCCTGTGTCATCGGATCGAATGGAAACTGGACAGGAACCATTATTAGTGTCTCGATTGCCTTCTATGCACTCACGTTAGCATTTCGTTTTCATTTCTGGTACTTCCAAATGAGTCAAAGAAAACTAGGCTGCACGGTTCAAGAATGGATGCGCTCGCTATCACCCATCAAAAGGACTAAATCACTATGATGAAAAAAGGATTATTTTTTCTCGCCTTTTGCCTGATTTGTCCAGAGGTACTAGCTACCGTATTTACCGTCAGCCCCTTGGACAAATCTCAACAATATCTTGGGCTAATCTTTGGGAGTACCGTTGGTGGTATTAACTTAGTCGCGAGCAGCAATAACGCGACTTTATCCATGATGTTCCAAAAATTTAATTTCATTATTGTCACGGTCGGTGCAGTGGTATTAGGGTATTTGGCCGTCACTGCAACCGTCAATACAGCGCGTGAAGGTGAAGCCATGGGGAAAAAGATCTCCATGTGGGTTCCGATGCGTGCTCTCACTGGCATGCTACTCATGGTTCCCGGCCCAGCCAGCGGATATTCCGTGGTGCAAATGACCGTATTGTGGATTGTTTTAAATGGAATTGGCGCAGCAAACTCTATTTGGAATGTTGTTTTAACCCAACTCTCACAAAATGTTGCTACCGTGAGTGGTATATCGTTATCCTCTTTAACCCAACCCCAGAACCTGGTTAAATCTGCCTTCTACTCTGCTACCTGTATGGCTGCCATTAATAATATGAACGACTTGGCCTCAGCACCTGGCGTATATCAAACAGAGGGCCCTATTGCAATTACGCCCGTATTGGGCCCTGAACCCACTCAACCAACGACTAACCCCAGCAATCCGTCCCAATTAACCCTAACGCAATCGGCTAATATCAGTGTTGGCCTTCAGAGTGCAGCACCTGGTTCAGGATATGATACTATCTGCGGCCAATATACAGTATCTGTCACGCTTTCTAGTACAGATACGGCTAATTCCTTTAACATTGCAACGCTCACCCAATTGCTCAACGTCAAGATCGAAGCCGTACAAGCCATGCTGACTGCGCTGTCTCCTGCCGCTCAGCTCCTCGCCATTACTGGTTCTCAATATGTTGCTCCAGATCCGGGGTATACGTATGCAGCCACGCAAGCCTATCTAGGCCAAATGGCCCAAATAGCCACCGGGCTTCAAGTGGCCGCTGGTGCAAATGCCAATTCCTGGGAACAAAATCCGAGCACATCAAACGCAATCAGTTCTGCTTATCAAACCTTTCAAGAAGCAGGTTGGATCCACGCAGGCAGCTTTTACTTCACGATGGTTCAAGCAACGAACTCTACGATTAATCCACAAGCCAATACACTGCCCACCAATAATTTAACCCCGAATTATATGTCAAATTTCAATGCAACCAGCCTGCCGACCAGTTGGCCGACTTATGGTGGAAACGCAACCACCACTTACGTCCCGCAGATGTTAAATGGGAGTCAATTAACCCGACTAAACGGTGCATTGAATAATGCCACCAATTATATTGCCAGTGATACCACCAACACTCCGGGCAATCAAAGCTTGAGCTCAACCTCAGCCAGTACCGGTAACGGAGTTTTGGATTCTATTGTGCAAGGCATCGCCAGCGCTATCCAAGATCCCATTATTCAAGGGATGGAGAACATAGCTTCTGGCAACAATGGTACAGATCCCCTGGTTTCGATGGGACAGTTTGGTTCCGCACTGATGTGGGGAGCAGAAATTGGCGTCTTTGCCAGCATGCTGGTCAGTTTTATTGTCACCTTAGCAGGTTCTGCTGTCGCTTGTATGAATCCCTTTCCTTACGCGATTACGGTCTTGGTTCTTCAAATCGTACCTGTATTGTCGGCGGCTTTTATTTCTCTCTGGACAGCCGGGGCAACCTTGGGGATTTACGTACCACTCATCCCCTATTTAATTTATACCACCACTGCATTCGGCTGGTTAATTGCGGTGATCGAATCGATGGTGGGTGCTCCGCTGATTGCGCTGGGGTTAGTCCATCCTACCGGAGAAGAATTAGGCAGAGCGACCAGCGGGTTGGCGATTTTAGCCAATATTTTCTTAAGGCCTACGTTGATGGTATTTGGCTTTGTCATGGGGGCCAGTTTATTAAGAGCGGGTATTGCACTGATTAACTTTGGTTTCATCCCAGCATTAACACAAGGAACCTATCCCAGCATGTTTAGCATTTTAGCGGTGATTGGGATGTATACCATGTTAATCATGGCGATTGTGAATAAATCTTTCTCTCTCGTTTATATGTTACCCAATCAAATCATGCGTTGGATGGGTGGTCCTGCCGAAAACTTTGATCCCAGCGATATGACGGGTAAAGCCAAAGAAGGCTTTGATGCTGGCGCGAAAAAAGGTCAAGCCGCGGTTGAAAAAGGCGGCGGCGGGGCCGGAGAAAAATTAAGCAATGTAGACTCGGCTCAAAAGGGCAATCAAAGATATAAAAAGGGCCAAGAGATGAAAGAGAAACAAGGCGGCGGTGGTTCTGCTGGGGGAGGAGAGAGCCCGGCAGCCTCCTCGAGCAGTTCTAGCGCCCCAGCTACACCCTCTGCAACACCTCCAGCTGGAGGTGCCAGCGGCGGGAGTCTACCAGAACCACCCGTAACATAATTAATTTGGTCTTAAACCCGGAACAGCTGTACCTGTTGAAGATGTCGATCTTTTGTAACATTCGGGTACTACAGAGAAGACAGTGGATGTTTCCTCCTAAGCTGAAGAACCCAGTGTTAAGGGTTTAAATTGTATTGCTGCGTCTTCTGACTGGTGGTTCACTACTTGTATCACTACTATCTGGTATGGGTGATATGGGAGCAAATCCTCCTGACGGCCTTCTGGGTGTCGCTGGTGGTGCAGATGGTGTTACTGGTCGTGGTGCCTGAGCGCTGTAGGCAGCTGTCATTGGTGCACCAGAAACGCCATTACCTCTAGGTGAGACAGGCATGCTAGTAGCGCTTTGGCGATACCCCGCCGATCCTGCAGTAACTGCAGTAAGCCGCGTTGCCAATGATTGGTTCGTATTTGCATTCGCTGCCGACGTAATACTAGTTTGAGTATTAGCACCGGCTTTGGGATCGGCAGGCGTTTGAACAATACTCGCAGGAGTATTAGCACTAGCTGCGGGAGTTTTAGGCTTCTTTACATCTTCAAGATAAAGAGCTCGTTGTGCACCTAAAGTCCCTCTGGCTAAGGCGACGCTCGCTTTTCCCAAAAACCCCCCGATCGTTTTTAAACCTGGACCCGTGTTTTTCATTGATTGCAATGCCGCACCCGGTCTACCGATCATTGTCAGACCTGCTGGCTTTACTATACCTCGCCAAGCGACCATACCGACCGCGGCTGATGCAAGAAACCCTACGGTTAATGCGGTTCCTATCGTCCCACCCACTGCATTTGTCACAAATTTAAACATTTTGTCTAAAAATCTTTCAAAAGAGTCTTTCTCATGTGTAGAAGGGTGAGTAACATCTCTATTAGGTTTAACTTGATTTTGATTGCCATCTTTTTCTAGGTTATGGTCATGCAGTTCCTCCTCCTCTCCTGTTCTAGCTGCTTGAAGTTGAGTCGACCTCTTACCACCTACTCCAGGGATACTGGCTGTGGGTGCGTTGTCATCAGGCAGCTTCTCTTTTCCCTCGCCTCCTAAGCCATCTACAGATGCTTTAGGTCCTTGCGCTTCAGCTTGCGCTTCATGCTCATCATAAGTAGGCGGAGGGTCACTGGGCGTAGGGTCAACTGGTTTGCCGCTACCACCAGGAAGAACAGGGTCATCAGGACTCTTAGCCATAGAATTACTCCAAATCCTGTGTAATTAAACCTGGATGTAAGCACAAGATCAAAATACATCCTTCTAAACATATGACTACGTTTCAGAGGACAAGTTCCAAAGCCGCAAAAAAACCAGTGTAATGCTCCTATTCCCCATTAAGTGCGCGAAAATTAAAAAATCATGCTGTTCTATTACAATGTGAATGCCGTCATTGCGAGCGAAGCGAGGCAATCCATAATGATCAGTCTTTTTTTAGATTGCTGCGCTTCGCTCGCAATGACAATATTCAGTGCTTGATTATTAAATGTGTTTAATGGGGATCCCTCAGTCCGGCGAAGTGCAGTAGTGTCCGGGGGAAATGGTGAGTAAGTACAAAGGGATGGTGAATTTGGTGATAAGGTTTTACAGCATGGAACTGTTATTTTCAGGTTTGGTCATTCCCGCGAGATTGGCGCGCAATGTCCAAAAAAGATCATTAACGCGCCTATATCCCTCTAAATAAAATTAATGACGTGCCGCCGCAGCTGCCTGATAGTCACCCAATTCTCTCTCCGTAGCTGCCAATTTTTGTTGAACCCTTACAACTTCAACATCATGTTGCCTTACTATTACTGGCGAACGGGAACGAGCTTTCTCTTGAAAAGAATCGAATGTGACAGAAAGTAACTTCGTAACAGCACTATCCAAAGGGGCTGGGAGACAATTTAAAACATTGCGATCGATAGGTTGCAGAGAAGTTCTATCAACGTAATCCAACCAGGCTTCCTGACTTAAAGACATTTTTGCTTCTAAAACATCTCTAATATAAGCCGAAAAAAGTCTTCGAGTATTGGCTGCTTTTTCGCTGATTCCAGGTTGATCCACAAGCGATCTCTCGATACCTGCCAATAATTGTTCGGCCAATTTTCTTTTCTCTTCAGTGATAGGAAGCGCAGACAAATCCGGTGTTTCCCTTAATAATCGACGCTCTGATAAATCTCGAATTTTTCCCTGTAATTGAGATATTTTTGCAGCAAAATGCTGTTCTACGGCGCCATATGCTTCTTCGGATAAACAACTGATTAACATAACGATAGATGTCTTGTCACGAGTATCATAGGGCTTTGCCGAAAGATACGCACGTAATTCTGCTCTCCTGCTTTCATCTTGTTCAAGAGCGACAAGTTGAGAAATGAAACGATCCTTAAAGAGACGCATTGTGTTTTCTCGTCTGGAAATCTCAGTACTTGGTTCATCTTTTTTGAATCTACCCAAGGGCTCAACATTCGTGTATTCCCCGGTATTAAAATTGTACGAAAGACTATCGGCACCTTTTGTATACAAGTCTTCAAAAAAAACTGTTTGTCTAATCAGTTGCATCATGCTTTGGGCCAATGCGATTATTTCTCTTCTTCTAGACCCTTGATATAATTCAGCTAAAATCACTTTTCCGGCTTTCATTTCAGTCACTCCCCTTTTAGGATAATAATCAGTACGATTTTATAACAAAGTGAGTTAGTCAAGCAAGGGGATATGATTATTTATTTACATTTTTTTGATTTGCATCCGGTTTTAGCAAGACAAAAAAGCTTTTTTCTGGATCCCCGCTTTCGTGTATAGACCGGGGATGACACCCTAAATATGGGATGACATCCCAAAAGTGGGGTGACGATCCGGAAATAGATTCACAACTCCAAAATTAGACCCTTGATACGAAAGCCTTTTATTCTTTTCCGCCATTGCCCGAATCACCTTCATCCCCTTCTTCTTTTGTTTCGGGTGGTGGGGGTAGTTCTTCCGTCGATTCTGTGGACACTTCACCTTCTGCAGAGGTCAGATCTTCTAAATCCGGCAATTCAGGAAAATCTGGCAATTCGCTTAAGTCGGCAACGTCTTGAGTGGCTGCATCTTGAACAGCTATGTCTTGTTTTAAGGCTCCAATGTCTAATGGTCCGCCGCCAAACATGACGATTAAATCAGAAATATCGTGCAATACTCCATCGACATTTTTTTGAAATTTAATTTCAGGGGGAAAGCGCGTCGCGTTTTCAATATCGGTAATCAAACTGCTGGAAATTTTGATGGCTTCTTGTTCTGGTTTACCACATAAGCGCTCAATATGTTTCATTTCTTCAGTGGTACTGCCACGACGAATCAACGGTAGAGAAAACAGCTCTTGATTCTCTTCGCCAATCATTTGTAAAACCATCGGAGTCGTAAATACCTTCGTAAAAGCTGACATCTCATGTTCAACGCCAGGATCTTCAAACGGAACACTGAGATCACGTTGTTTTTGGACTTCTTGTTCTAATAAGGAAATCAGTGCTGAAATGCCCCGCTCAAAGGGTTTGAGATTAATGGCTCCCTGGAAAGACTGTACCAAAGTATTAATATCGTGGCTCTCTGGCGGTTCTGGCAGTTGATAATTGGGCGTAGAAAACACTTGTTTAAAGCGTTTAAACCGCTTATCCATATTGGTTAATTGTTCTTCCGTTGGCGGTTCTACTTTCAAAAATTGGTTTAAACGGATTTTTTTAACGGGTTTTGGCGATGCAAAGAACATTTCGGCCCGAATAATTTTAGATTTAAAGAAGACATGCGCTTCACCTGGTCGTTGATCTTTCAGGTCTAAAAGATCAATACGCTGCCGTTTATCGACCGAGGCATTCCTCGTATCCATATAATTCATGGTTAAACTCGATGAGTCCATTTGAAAGCCGCTGACATTGGTTGTATAAGATTCGCCAGCCACCTTATTAAAAAATTCCCATGTTTCTTGGGGATCTTCTAATTTCATACAAATTTTCACGTTACAGTTCGCACCAATAGACGCAGCTTCTTCTTTTGAGGCTTTTTGAAAAGCGGGTAAATCTTGACCGGCAAAAATGGCAGAAAAGCCAAGCGACCGGGCTTGAGCTGGCACTACGGCAAACCCTTCAACGGCATAATATCCATACTCGTCCATGATCGAGATAAAAGGTGCTGGTGAATTCGTCGGTTTTCTTAAAACAACGTCACGATAATCTCCTTCCACTTCCTCCCCTAAACCGGAAGCCATCATGGCTTTTAAAGACGCAACAATAATCTTACCCAGATTCGACAATTCTTGAGGAGACTTTTCTAATGCAGGCAACAAGACAACCATGATACGACGGTTTAACACCACGTCTTTAAAATCGACTTCCGCCAAATTGGTTCGAATAATATGTCCATAAGTATCTGCCAGAGAACCGAATACTCGGGTTAATTGCATGGTAATAAAACCATGTTGCTCTCTTACTTCACTCCCCTGATTCCCTTTCTTTTGACGGTTATAACCCGGCAGATTGAAAATATAAGCGGTCAGCGGCTCTAATATTTGCTTTGGGAAACCATCTAGAGGAACACTGTAGGTATCTGTTACGGGAAATCGTTTGTCGATGACAATGGTTTCTAATTTTTCCAAGATAAAATAATCTCGAATACTATTGGCATCGAGTAATACATGGCCCGCATCTCGCATGGCAGCCAAAACTTTCATTAAAGCTTCTACAAAGTTAATGGCACGACCGGTCCACATATCATCGTTACCACCCCCTTGTTTTCCGCTCGACATCAAACTCACAACCAACTGAGACAACATGCTAGAGGAACCCCGAGAAAAGGGATTCATCGTATTGGATAATCGGGTCTTCTGTGGTCCTAAGACGTCTCTTGCACCCGTCATAAAGTTAATGAGTAACATATCATCTTCGCGTCCCATGGAACGCACCATTGAAAAGACTTTCGCAAATAAACTGTTATCCCCTTTTCCATCAATATAAATAAATCCGCTGCCAAACAAGAGCGAGTTAAACGCTATCGAAACCAGTGCTTCGGTTTTACCACTCCCGGTTGAACCGAAAATAAGCACATGAGTCCGCATATCGTCGTTTGAAAACCATAATTCTTCATGTGAAATGCGATCATTACCAAAAAAGGCAATGCCCTCCCCCATTTTTGGTTTGTTACTTCCGGGTTGAGGATCGTTATAGTCTTTAATATGAGCAGATCTCGGGATCCGAAAAGGTAAAGTATTCTTGCTAAGACAGGAAAAAGTAAAAAGGCCTACGCAAAATAAGGCCAGCAGATCTGTTATGGCAGGATAAAAAACACCCATCATAATACTGCACACACAGGCTAAGAGAACCACCTCGGGTTTAGCAAAAAATTCTGCAATGCGCGTTCCAAGCGGCCGCGTGTCTCTAGCCAATTGCCGGGCTGATTGTTCCTGCTTAGAATCTAGGCCTCGAATCATACGGTACCTTTCTCCGTCTGTTCAGCATTGTGTTCCGCCTCTTGATTATTTTCCTGACGCTTTAAAATTTCCATTTTTTCTTTTTCATCTGGAATATAGATTACCTCAGTCAGAGCAATTTGTAAGGCATGAACTGCGCTGTCCACTCTTGGAACACTTAAAGGCCGTTTTAACGCCATTTCATAGTACCAGTGAGAAAAGATGCCTGCGACTTCAACACAAGGGGTTTGTCGACCCACATTATTGATGACATACCAAAGCCGCCGGTCTAGAGGTTTGATCCATAAGAAATCTGAAGACGGTACAACTCCATCCTCTCTGGCAAACTGTAATAAGGATATAAATACCGTAAACTCATAAGCATGTGCCGCACAAATTTCCTGGACTCTTTTCTCTTTAATGTGTTTTTTCCATAACTCGTCGGCTCCTTTACAATCGACTTGCCCATTGGCAGCTGAAGTAGCCAATTGTACCACCAGCGCATTCGCGGCCTTGGTATCACGAGTGCCTCTTGCGGCAAAAATTGCAAATATAGCTCGCCGATAGGGCAACATGGCCTCACAACCATGCCAGGTGCGCCCCAATTGAACAGAAAAAGCCCGTTCGGCCCGTACTTTATCAACCGTCACTACAAACTCTGGCGCTTGAATTTTAGAAAAAGGGGATTGAGAAGCCGCTGCCATCTCTACCGTTACCAATCGGTTTTTTCTGGCAAACTGCACAGGGCTCATGGCCATTGCCCAAGGGCCGGAATCTAGGTCTTCATTGACTAAATCTAATTCCGTGACAATTTTAATTTGCGGCCAATTAACGCGCTCCTGCAAAGATAAAGTATGCATATTGAACTTTTTACGCAACCGCAAGTGAACATTAAAACGAAACACCAAAATTCCAAGACAAAATAATAATATCCCAATGGGATACCGTAAGTATTGGCCCGCAGCTTCACTTAAAACGCCCGCGATTTCCATATTAACGTTCTCGGGGGTTAATTGTCTGGCCGCCGCTAGATCAACGCCCACTTGATTATACAATTGGTCACAAGTCTCGCCGATCCAAGGAAAGTCTGAAGGGATAAGGCCAAAGAAAAAGTGAATCGCAGTAATTTCGTATATGCGCACATAAATAAAAAATAATTTTAATTCAACTTGAAAGAGATACCAAACAATCGCGCCAACAATAAAGACGAGGATCAGCAGCCAAATTATATAATAGGCATTTTTATCTGATCCTTGCTCTTGATTCTGTGATTGCGCCATTTTATTCCGTCATTAAATCATCTAAAGAAACGGCTTCCGGGGAAGCGGCTTGTTGCATAAACTCGTAAAGAACATCCGTGGCGCACAATAAACGCAACACATTGGGTGTTGTGTCATCAAATTGTGCAACGACTCCCACCATGCCCGTTTCGGAGCGGTCAAACGTGACACCCAGGCCATAGCCCAAACAGAAGGAACAAAGTTGGTCTGCTCTTCTGAAGATTGCAGGCAGAAGCCCGGTTTGTGAAAAAACCTGCTCATAGCCAATCGGATCCCCCCGTAGGGTAAAACGACAGCCCATGGCTTTTGCCACTGCAGTTAACTGCTCAGATAAATTCAAGGTTCTCTCTCCTTTTTTATAATCTTAGTCGAAATTAGATTTTCCTACCTAAAACTGAAAACCTAAGTTGACAAGCAAGCTACTTGGTTGCTTCAATGACTACAAGAGTTTGATATTTATTCATCTGTTTGAAACTGGATCGATTAGCCATGCAAAGAATTTTAACACTTGTTCTTGTTCCCCTGCTCGTCAGCTTGATTGGAGGTTGTACTGTCCTTAAAAAGCAATCTGACGATTCGATTATTGATGATTCTAAGCAAAATAGCAAACAAAAAACCAGTCGTTCGAATACCAGCGTAGAGTCTCAACTGCTGGCAACTGCCCAATCAATCGAAGAGTCTCTCAATACGTTGGCAGCAGCAGAAAAAGCTGAAAATGCTCCGATCCTCAATACAGCTCCCTTGGTCGCTCCAGAGGGCGGAATGGGGGGATTGGTGGATGTAGATTGGACTGGACCCATTACCCCCCTGATTGAAAAAATTGCCAATATGACCGACTATCGTGTCAAGAGTTTAGGAAATGAACCCTCCATTCCTATTCTGGTTTCAGTCAGCGCCAAAAGAGCCGTGATTGCCGATGTCTTACAAAATGTCAGTTTACAGGCTGGCAAACGTGCCCAAATTCTGGTCTTTCCAACCAGTCGGCTCATTGAAGTGAGGTATACTCCTTAATGTTCAAAATTTTCTCGCCACTCGTCTGTCTTTTAATCATCGGATTAATCGGGTGTGGACAAAATAAAAGTTCTAATCCCACCAGCAGCTTAAAATCTTTACAAAAATTATCGAACGGGGGCAATAAATCTAATGCTGGAGCCATTCGATCTCAAGCGCTCCGTGACACAGCCCTCAGTGTTGGCGCCCGCGGCGGATTGGCCTGGCGTGCTCAACAAATTAACAATGTCTTACTGCAACATGAAAATATGCTGTATCGATTATTTAATTTTAACGCCATGCTCTTGGAAAAAAACGTTCTTCCCCCAGTGCTAACCGAGGGGCGCAATACGCTCACTTTAGGGGGAACCGACACCATTCGAATTGCGGATCGCACCTACCAAATCCTCAGCCAAGCGTCTTTTGTGACAACCCCCCCAACCTGGCGAGATTACCTTTGGCTTTCCTATAGCCCACCGGAAGCACCCGATCGCACTTTGTTGCCTCGCAATCGGGAAGAACGCATCGTCTGGAAAAAATATACCGAGGATGGATGGCGAGCGGGGATCCAACAAGCAGAGCTTATCTTTAAGGAAAGTATTGCCCGATTAAAACGCGATTACGAAGGCATGATCCGGTATCGCACCCTATTAGCTCAAAATATGGTTAGCCCGCCGTTTGTCGCCCAAATGGATATGGGCATTACCGGGGGTGGTTCTGATCTGACCGTGAATGATCGCATTTTAAGAATCACTGCCTTCCCAACCTTGCAAAATGACAGCCAAAGTTGGAAAACCGAGATCATCCCCCATGAATGAATATTTATTACAAGATGAACCCATTCGTTTTTCGACGGAAACATTAGATCGAATGTTATTACATTGTGTCAATCTTTCTGCATCTGATATCACACTGCAGACCAATACACCCGTTTTTGCTGAAATCCATGGCCGACTTTACCCCATTACCTCCCGCAAATTATCAAACACCGAAGTGGGTGATATGTTGAATGCCATTTACGGTTCAAACGGAACCACTCAAATTTTCAGTGGTAAAGATGTCGATACTCAATATGAAATTAGGCCTAACCGTAACCAACGATTTCGGTTTCGTGTCAATGGTACTGGTTGCCAAACAGAAGGGCACGATGGTTTACAGCTGACCTTAAGAACCATTCCAACGAGCCCTCCTAATCTAGACACCTTAGGCGTTGAACCTGAAATCATTGCCGCAATGGCGCCTGATCAGGGCACTGTGGTTGTCACAGGACCAACGGGTTCCGGGAAAAGTACGTTATTGGCCGCGATTATCAAATATTTGGCAGAACAGCCCGATGGAAACCGTAAAATGCTCACTTACGAATCCCCCATCGAATTTGTGTACGATATGGTAGAGATGCCTTCCTCTGTCATGAGTCAATCTGAAATCCCAAGACACCTCCCCAGTTTTGCGGCAGGTGTCCGAAATGCATTACGGCGTAAACCCCGCTTAATATTGGTCGGGGAAGCACGAGATGCGGAGACCATCAGCGCTGTGATTGACGCAGCACTCACCGGTCACCCCGTGTATACCACCCTTCACAGTAATGGTGTATCGGATGCTGTCAGACGCATGATTTCAACCTTCCCAGCCGATGAACGCAACGGTAGAGCACTCGATATTTTAGAGACCCTTCGGCTCATGGTATGGCAAAAACTAGCCCCCAGTACTGACGGGAAACGCGTGGCTTTAAGGGAATTTTTGATTTTTGATCAAGAAGTTCGAGACATTTTAATTGACACTCAAGTCGAGCTCTTAGCCGCTAAGACCCGTGTCCTGCTGAGAGAACGTGGCCAACCCATGGTTGTCGACGCCAAACGAAAATTCGAAGCCGGGATATTACCCGAACGCGAATACCGAATCATCGAAACCAGAGCTAAACTTTCAGATAAAGATGCCGGTCTAAGCTAGGACAGGAGGAAACAAATTATGGCCATCCTTGAAAGTACTCATTGGCGCGATGCTGCACGAAACCCTAGGTTTTATTTTATGGATGCCTTTGCCGCTTTTCCAATACTCTTTTTCTTAATGCATATTAGCCTTTGGTCCTTTATTGTTTCGGTGCTTTGTATCAGTTTTTTCGTTATGTTAGAACGATTTAAATTTACCATACCGGTTTTCTCCCGCTGGCTTAAAGCGACCTTAGCTGGCCCCTTACGAATCGCCAAACCTTGGTGGCGAGAATAGGACTATTATTCAGGAGTATTGCCTATGCCACAAGACAGACAAGCCATCATTGCAGAGAACAGCGTATTCTACCGGAATCAATTTCGTTTCTTACTCACGCTGACCTTTGTTTTAATCGGGATTGCCTTTCTCTTAATCGGTTTTATTATTTACCAAGCGATGACCCTCCCAACCCCACAATACTTTGTGACGACCTCTAATGGGCAATTATTTGAAATTCAACCCTTACCCTGAGTAATTCCCACAAATTTCATCGAAATTTATAGGGATGCCTCAGCGGATTCTCGAGGATGACTAGACTTAATTGCTTAACTAATAAACAGTTTATTTATCTTAGCGGGATTGATTGCCAAAGCTAGGTTTTAAGGCCAGAAATAGAGTTTTTCTTATAGAGCGTGTAGATTTCATTGATCAATTCTTCGACCACGCTTTGTGAACGTTCATCAGAAATCAGCCCGTCTTTGTCTTTCAGGACACTCATGCGTTCTTCAACCACCCGTGCGGCCGATCCTGAGGGGTACATGATGGCTAAAAACTTTCGAGCTTCGGAGGCGCCAATTTTTTCATAAAGCGCATTGCGAATCCTGGCATCTTCAGCCGTCGTATTAAATGCCCAAAGCTCTATGGGGCCAATGGTGCTGGTGATCAGTTGGGTGTTGACGCCCGATTTGGTTGAGAATTGAGCCAAGAAAGTCGCGCCTCCCGCCCTTGGACCGTGAACGCGGGTTTCTAAAGCGAGTTTTGCAGTATCCGACAAACCAAAGACCTTCGTCGAACGTTCAATCGCTTGCTTGGGACCCGCATCCATGATAAAGACCGAGGTGGCAAATTCGACCATCACTGGATCGAAGTCATCTAAGGATTGCGAGATCAATGCGACCTGCACTTTCCATTTTCGGCCTTCGCGCATATCCACGATCACTTGATCACGGACCGCTTTGGCTTTTGAAGTTCGATGGAATTCGTCGAACACGATGCGTTTGGGATCTTCCCGAATTTCTAAGATGCGTTTCTTGTGGTGTTCTTGGTACATGGCCGGTAAATCTTTTAATACGTCTTCCGTTAAATAGAAGTGACGAGCCAGAACATATCTTGCCAACATGTACATGATGGCCGTTTGTCTATCGGCGGCTTCACCCCCCGTTTTGGCCACTTCGTCTAAATCTAAGGAAACTATTCGGGATTCCCCCAAATCGAATACCGTGGGTTGCGATAAAATGGGATATTCGCGAATAGCACCCGAGATCATTCGACCAAATGCAGCAATAATCGGCTCACCCGTAGGCGATTTAATGGAGCCATAGAGATCGGCTACCGTTTGACTGCGGCAAATGGAGGCGGCGTCAGCCAACAGCGGCATAGCATAACGTTGTGCCACACCCGCTTCATGGGTTTTGCCGGCTTTAAATAATGCATCGGTAATTTCCCACCAAGTCGTATGGCTGTCGGAGACAATATTCAATTCTTGGACGCATTTATCGACCATGGGTTCCAGATTGCTGGTATAAGAGCGAGGATTACCCCCATCGGTTAATGATTTGTAGAGTTCGTCGACAATCATTCCTGCCATATCGGAAATACCATCGTAAGCGCTTTCTTGACCGACTGGTGTTGCCAATAACGTTAAAAAATTGACTAAAAAGGCTCGTTCTTGCGGAGTGGGGAATCGAGCACCTAATTGGGTATCAAAGGGATTAATCGCCATATCGGTCCGCATGCGCATCCGGTGATAAGCGACCAAATGTTTTTTATCGGCTGGCATGGCTTCGCGCAATAAAGAAACCAATCCACTGGAAGAAGGGCCGATATCGACGATCGCAATGTAGGGCAGCCGTTGGATCCCACCCGAAAGGCATAAGGCAAGATTCATTGCATTCGAAAGGACGGATTTACCAGAACCCGGTCGGGCATACATTAAATCGATCCAAGTGGTTTGTTGTGTTGAGCCCGGTTGGTATGGCCAAGGTTTTCCGTCAACGGATCGGAAAAGAACTGCACCCGTTGCCCAAGGAGAGGCCGGTCGGGTAAAAGGTAACATATAAGTGACATCGCTCAAGGGAGCAACAGAGGTTGCACCAACACTGCGTGTGGATATTCCTAACGCACTGGACATCATGGCAGAATAAGCGTCACCCGAAATTTCTGAAGTCTCGCAGAATCCCCATCCTTGAATGGATTTGGCTAATTCTGCCACTCTTAACCGTAATGTTTTTTCTTCACCGACTTTTGCCCAGGTCGTTGCGGTGACTCGCAAACGTACAATGGCATCATCGGTATTGACTTCCAAATAGCGTAAGAGATCAACGGCGTTGCCAATTAAGCGATTATGCGCATGCGCAAAGCTTAGAATCGTCGAGATGGTCGATTTTAAACCCAGTGATTGGATGCCACCGCCTTCAATTAAAAAAGAGATCCGCCAAGGGATTTGGGCATTTAAGACTCGATTAAAGAGCGTTCCAAATGCGGATAATTCCTTGGGAAAGAGTTCAATGGAAACGGTGCCGTAGATGCGATCGCCTAATCGAGCAGTACGAAGATCAATATTTTCGCCATCGCGCGGAATTAATTGGCTGGCCAGCGGTGGCCAAAGGACATCAGAGATGTCGCCTGCGAAATTTTTTGTCTCGCGCATGGGGATCACGTCACCGGGTAGGGAAGGCTGCCATTTGATATCGGTAAAATCGGGATCAACGGTTTCTCGAATCGCATGACAAGCCGCATGAACATCCAATAATACTGTGGCTAGTCCTAATATGCTGAGATCGTCGACCAAAGCCCGAACCAGGGAATCGTGGCCATCACGAAGTTCAGGGACTCCGCGTAGAAAGTCTTGGGCGTTTCGAATCAGAGGTATTTTGCCGGTTCTAGTGCGTTCTCCTCGGTCTTTGATGGATTGTTCTAGTTGTGCTTGAGTCAGACTGGAAGGACGGGACCATACCACAATATACATCGATTCAGAAGCGCAATAGCGATACAGTTCATGGACACGTTCCGTAAAAAGATCGTCCAGCGACAATTCCAGTTGCTTTGCCGTTTGGCGCGCAGGTGCTAGGATATTTTCCAAGTCCCGCGTCACAGTTTCTTTGTCGTGCATGAAATAGAATTGAACGGCACGCCCAGGTCTGGCTAAAGAGGTCTGCAAAGCTTGAGTGAGGCCTTGATGCATTCTGGCGAATTCATCTGGCCCCACTAAAAAAGTAGCCCCATTCAATCGCAAGATAGACACCAGTGACCCATCTCGGGCCACTAAGGTATGACGGCTATCGGCAGTTTCTAGTTCACAATAGGTTTCAGAGAGCTGCCCTAATGCGGTGCTTATCCAAGCCAATACACCATCAATGGTATCTATTATGGGATCAACAATACTCATGGACCTTCTCTCAAGCTGTTACTGTCGTTTAGCTTCCACCCAAGCCTGATCCACCACCAGCGGTTGCAGCTGAAGTAGCACCAGATCCAAGCAGTGAGTTACCTGCAACGGTGAGAATGGTTGGCAAGAACAAGAGACAGGCTGCCACCACAATCATCACGACGGGTTTACTGAGAGGAGTCTGTTGAGGATTTTCTTTATGGGCTTTGAACTGTAATATTCCGCCTAACGCAAATCCTACCCCAGCTACATATGCGGTAATACTTAACAGTTTGGCGATGGAAGTCGCTTCGGTCGAGACGGTAGAGGCCAATGCTGTAATATCGCCTCCTTCAGCGAACGCAACAGTGGACAATCCTGCGAGAAGGCCAAAGGCCAAGGGTCTTATTCCAAATTTCATGATGCTCTCCTTAAGAATATTCATCTATAGAAATTATGAACCAGAAATGGCAATTTCACCATTTATAGTGGGATATTGGCAAAAACAGTTGTTTTCCAATATTCGGCTTGGGATTTATAGTATTTTCGGGCCGGGAGTAGTTTTAAGTCTTGAAATATGGTGTGATTTTGTTGCGCTTCAGTTAAATCGCTGTCAATTAAGGCCTGGCCAAAAGTAGCAGGCTCATGTGAACTGGGTCCAAAGATGTCTTCGATAGGTTTGGCGCGATCAGTCAAACTTAAGTAAGCGGCTTGCAATTTGCCTTTATAAGGGGCTTCGCGCAACATACTACAAAATAAGGTTCGGCAGAAATGATTGAGATCAGCCTGGCTGATTTCGGGTAAATAAATAATGGTTCCGCCACTCTTGCCGTCGAGCCCTACGGATTCTATAAAAAAACATTGACTGCAAAACTGGCAAGCCGTCGCTAAGTTGTCCAGCTGGTTATTGTCATAGTTCTGATCGATGTTCACGACTTCTTGAAATTGTTTCAGTTGAAACCCGCAGTAGCGGCAAGTATAGTCATCGCGTGAAAAGACTTTATCTCGTATGTTTAGAAAGGTTTTATTGGACTTTCGGCTCATATACCGTTGCCAGTTTCCCCGTTTGGCGGTCAATTTAATCGGTAACAAATCCATTTTATTTCCCAGTCATTTAATGTCCTGTTAAAACGCGACCACCGCCAGCCGTGGCTGAAGAAGTGGCAGTTGTGCCAAAGAGTGAATTCCCGGCAATCTCCATAACCGTTGGTAAAAAGAGCAGACAAGCTGCCACTATAATCATCACAACCGGCTTACTTAATGGGGTTTGTTGTGGATTTTCTTTATGGACTTTAAATTGCAAAATCCCTCCTAACGCGAACCCGACCCCTGCCACATAAGCTGTAATACTTAATAGTTTAGCAATGGCCGATGCTTGTGTTGTGACCGTTTGAGCTACCACAGACACGTTACTATTGGTGGTCGCAAGAACAATCGATGAGGCGATTGCGAGAATTGTAAATGTTGTTATTTTTACAACTTTGTTATTCCCAACTACATTCATTCAAAATCTCCCAAATACCTTTTGTCAATTATGTACCAAAAATGGTATTACTGATAACGTTTACTGCGCCAATAAAATTCATGGCGATGACCCCGCCAATGACATGCGTAAATCCTCTCGCCACACTGCCAGGTTGGGCACCTTGGCCGCCGGCTTTGGATAAAATGAACCAACCCTTGATCATCGATAAGAGACCTATAAACTGGATGTATAAAACCAGAGTATTGGCCAACGATGCCCATTGTTGACTAAACGAATCCCCTCCAGCATACCCTAAAAGCGTTGAGCCTGTTCCTAAATTTTGATAATTAATACTACCAGAACCGAAAATGGAAGCACTAGTACTAAAAATGGAATTCATCATCGTATCGGTGGAAGTGGGTAAATAGATTAAAACAGCCCCGATGATTAATTGCATGAGGGGGCCACTCAATTCTCCGGGTTGGGCCTGTCCCATTGACACGGTGCCAAATTTTTTCATTTCAGTGAGGGCGTGGAAAATCATGTAGATACCAGAGGCAAAAGAAATCATGAGGACCATCGCCGTCAATGGCACGATGATATTACTAACGTTCGTTAGAATAGTCTGTAAATCATAGTTCCCCATGGGTATCCCCCTTCAAAGCACTAAGACAAATCCCTCAACTCAGACAGTCGTCCTAAGATTTAGCGGAAGGCTATGCCAGAGCTGGTAAGAACGACGCCATTCGCGGCATCGATGACCAGAATTTTGCCATAGTTTCCGATGGTATCTCCTTCTGCGACCGTCACTATTTGTCCTTTGGAAGATTTAAGCCACGCTCTTCCTGGGATAACGGCATGGACCACATATTCTGGCTCTTCAATGGTTATCTTCCCCTCTTGTGGGTTGGGCTTCTTTTTCTGGGTTATTACCCCTAAATTGACATCCAGCCCATCGTCCTTTAGTACCTGTTTCACGTGGCCCACTTCATTTCGAACAGTCCCTACATCTTTAGACAAGGTAGAAGTGGTATTTGTTAGCGCTAATAGACGACTGTCCATGGTACTAATAGAATCGTTCAGTTTGTTTAAATTGTCGGATACTTCTCGGGTATAGGAATCTAAGTATTTGATTTGATTAAGAATATAATCAATTTGATGGTTTAATTTATTTAGCCCTTGATTTAATTCAGCAGCTTGATTTTGTGTAGGAACATCAGGGGATACTGAATTTGTTCCTGCCACTCCAGGAGAAGAAGTGCTGTTTGTGGCTGGAGCAGCGTTCTCTGTTTGCTGTATTTGTTCGGGCGCAAATAAGTCTTTTTGTAACTCCTGGATGCTGCCGCTGGGAATGGTTGCCTTCGCTGGAGCCGATGTCACCGTGGTGGAGGGGGCAGCCGTCGGTGTTGGGTGAACGGCCGGCACGGATGGTTCAGTGGAGGAAAACGCAGCGGCAATGTCATTAAAGTTTTGATCCGTTGTTCCCGTGGCTGGCGCATGAGTCGATTTTGTGTTTGGAACGGAGGGAGGAGACACAGTCGTCTTATTCGGTGCTGGGTTCGGTTTTGCGAGCGATGCTTCGATGGTATTCGGATGCGCTAAAGGACTGGAAGGGATCGGGGCTTTAAAAATTTTATACCCCATAATGCCAATCACCGAAAAAACGATCAGAAAGACAATGAACAGCACCATCTTGTTCAATCCCGCAGCAGGAACTTTTTGTTTAGGGCGCGATTCCGTTTCTGCTTCACCAAAATCAAAGTCGTCATTAAAACTTTGATCTAACTTTTCATTTTCGGTTGGGGGCGTTTCGCTCATAATGCTCAATCCTCATTTTCTCATGAACCCGATGTGACATCTTGTAAAATTAACAAACCAATCCCGGTTCCTGAGTTGACTGTAATAGTATTCGGTGTAGCAAAGTACGTAGAAGTTGCGTCCCCAAAACGTTTCCCGACTTGTCCTAAGGCCGCAAAAATTTCTTGTCTGGGGCTGAGTTGAGGAGTAGTCGTTGTGGTACTACCCGTTGCACTGTTTGTGGTTTGTACGGTCCCTTGAGAGGTAATGACTTGCGCGTAACCACTCATGAAGGAAGAAGAAAAAAGAGTGCCATATCTTAATAAATAGTGGTGATCAACATCACTCGCTAAAGCCGTTCTCGCGGTATCTGGATCGATAGCGACAGCTTGGATGGGAAAACTCTTGGGAGAGTCAGGAACGTTTAGAGTGGTAAAGCTCAGCGAGACTTTTTCAGGGCGGTTGCCAGCGCCACCCGGTTGGTTTACCAGTTGGATACTGCCAATCACTTTGGCTCCTTTAAATTGTCCTTGGGAGATGGTTGCCATGGCAGGACCAGGTTCATCGGAATTAATAGCAGTGTCTAACACCGCATACAAGATGGCGCCTGCTTTAATTAATACGGTACCGGCTTGTGAGCCAGCACTACTGCTGCCGCTGCCGCTCCCGCTCTGAGGATTGGATCCCGAGCTTCCGCCGTTGCTGGAATCACCTTTTTTATCGCTTTGTTCGCCTTGAACGAATTGTTGACCACTGATGTCATCCCACATTTTTATGTAATTGTTAGATTGATTTTCCATATCACCCATCAACGCCGCGATTTGTTTTTGTTGCTGATCCGTCAGTTGAACTTGACGGGCTTTTCGCGTTTGGGCTTCTTTTTGTTGCAGACGGTGACTGTCAATGGTTTGAATTTTTTCTTGATCAGTTAAGCCCGCCAATTTACCGCGGTTTGCTGCAATAATTTGTTCTATATCTGGGACTTTATCAAGAAGTGCTTTTTTGAAGGCAGGATCATTGTCCATCAATGCTTGCACCATCTCAGGAGCTACCTTTGCCATGGTTCTGGCGAATTCAGGGTCATTTAACATTAATTGTTTAACCAAATCAGGATGTTGTTTTGCCATTTCTGCCGCGAAAGCCGGGTCGTTTTTCATTAAATCTTTCACTAAATCAGGATCATTTTTCATCAACTGGCTGGCAAAGGCGGGATCGTCTTTCATCAATTGTTTCACCATATCGGGGGCGAGTCGCGCCATTGCCTTGGCAAATTCAGGGTCATCTAACATTAATTGTTTAACCATGTCAGGATTTTGTTTTGCCATTTCTGCAGCAAAGGCCGGGTCATTCTTCATCAGTTCTTTGACAAGCGTTGGGTTATTTTTGGCAAGCTGTCTCGCAAATGCGGGATCATTGCGCATCAAATCTTTCACCATATCAGGATTGGCAGTTGCCATTGCTTTGGCAAATTCCGGATCATCTAACATCAGCTTTTTAACCATCGCAGGATTATTTTGCGCCATTGCTTTGGCAAAATCCGGATCAGATTTCATTAAGTCTTTGACCATATCGGGGTTTTGCTTGCCCATTTGGTCTGCAAAATCCGGGTCATTTTTCATCAGGGTTTTGACAAGGTCTGGGTTAACCTTGGCCATTTGTCTTGCAAATTCCGGATCCTGTTCCATCAGTTGTTTGATGAGTTCGGGGTGGAGGGCTGCAATGCTTTTGGCCAAATCAGGGTTTTCTAACATCAGCTGTTTAAAGAGCGCGGGATTTTTTTCAGCCAATGCTTTGGCCATATCGGGACATTCTTGCAGCATTATTTTGGCCGCTTCTTTGTCGTCTTGGATCAGTTTTAACGCCAGATCGGGATTTTGTAAGCATAACGCTTTGGCAAAACAAGGGTTTTGCTGCATGACTTTGAACGTATCGCTGGGGGTGGCTTGTACTTCCGCAATCAGTTTGGCTGAAAAATCTTTATTATATTCTGTGCCCTCGCAAGGCTTTTTCTGTTCAACAGGGCATTGGCAGGCCCCGTTTAATAAATCTCCTTCGATACCAAAGCTCTCTTTTTTGGATAAACCATCTTTATCGGTCGAACCAATAATGGTGGCGACTGCGCTGCCTCCCGTCGTTTTGGCTTGCTCGGCGCGACGGCGATTGTCTTCTTCTTGGAGTTGTTGGTATTTTTCTGAAGTGACATTTCCTGGAATGGCGGTAATTTGGGGAACTTTAGCGGTATGAGATTCGTCCGTTTTGAGCGTGTTTGGTTTTCTGGCAGAGATCACGATGGCAATAATAATGCCCAATAATACAAACCCACCGAACAGTAATAGCGCTCGGGATTTAGAATTGCCTATTCGGTCCGATGCTTTTTTTGCCATACGCCTAAAGTCCTTTGAGCTCAATCTTGATTGGCTTACCGTTTTGGGAAGCCAAAATTAAAGTCGTTTTAGCCATTTCATAAACGCGTGTCCCATCAGGGCTGGATACGGTTGCACTCCATGCGGGAGACAAAACAGTTAGCTGGGTGCGAAACAGTAATTTGCCTTGAGAAAGCCAGGCACGACCATATCCCCCGCTGACTTCCAGCTCTTGGCTGTTAGGGGGAGGAACTCCATCTAACACACTGAGTAAACTGGTGCTAACCCCTGGGGTATTATCGCCTGCGATGGGGGGTAATGCGTTTGGTCCGCTGCCTTGGACTTGTAAATCGACGCGGTAATCGACTTCCCGCTGTCCAGAAACCAAGGAAAGCATAACGGGGGTATCCAGGGTGGCTAATCGAATGGCAAGATTAGCGCTGGAATAGGCTGAAGTACTCTGTATAAATAAAGTATTGGTTTTTTTATCCCACTGAATATTAAAGTTTTTGGGATTCCCTAAACTGTAATCTGAAATAGGCCAAGGTTGGCCGGTTGAATCCACAAAGACGAGAGAAGTCACAAAACCCGCGGAGAGTCTGATCACAGGCGGCGTAACGCCTGGCGAAAGATCGATCGTCAGTGTTGAAGAAACCGGACGGGGTGGCGTATTTGGGGTGGTGGCGACCGCTTGTTCTGTTTTGTCTTGCTGTCTTTTCATCTGGATAATTTGATCTGGGGTCAACGGTGAAATTTTATCTAACAACTGTTTAAACGCCTCGTCCCGTAAGGTTGGACCTCTCGTGGCGCTGGAAGTATCGTCTGGCAGAGCGTCTGCGGCATCCGTCCCTGCACTGCCGACATTGCCCGAATTGTCTGTGCCTGATCCTGCAAGAGAAGGATCTATGGGCGGAGCCAAATTGCCGGGAGGGAGTCCTTGTTTTACTCGAGCTTCTTGAACCAGGGCGTTTAGCTTGCTGTACGAGGGGGTAGCACCAGCATCAGCAGCCAAGGTTGATTCACTCGTACTCATTAAAAATAGGACGAGTGCTAGCAAAGTAAGCGGTTTACGGCTTGCTTTCGTTTGATGATTTGGGCTAACTGTTAAGTTCAGGGCCGGCCTCCCGTGTATTATATTGCGCAATGCCAATTCCTTTCGGGGCGTCGCTGGTTGGCACTTGAGTGACTAACACTTCGACCAGCTCTTGGCGGGTTTCATTAACATTAGCGCTTTGATATCGAACTAAAATAGGGACTTGGATCCGCCAGGAGTGCTTGTCGCCCAATTCTTCTTCAGTTAAGACTATCGCAGGACCGGTTGCCACGGCGGATAAGATCAATTTTTTCTCTTGAATCGTGGTTAACATCGCAGTGTTTTGGAGGGAGGCAGAAAAATTCGCATACCCGTCGTTTGTAAAATAATTTTTAAGTTGATCGACTTGCGTCTCGAAATTGACAAAGTCAAAGGTAAAGGTAGCGGTAGCTGCCAGTGTCACCCAGCTTAGTAAAGCTTTTGTCGAGACATTTGGCCTTTCGAGTGCAAAGAGCGTAGCGGCCGTATTGTCTGGGTACCGAGCGACATATTGACCGGGTGAGCGCGTTGCAAATTGGAAATATGCAAAGCCTATTAATCCAAGGTATACAACCAATAATGAAAGTATGATTGCCAGCCAATCTTTATTTGACATATTCAGTAATACTCAATTCGGTTCAGTCAGTGAATTTCCCAACGTATCAATAGTATAGCAGGTGGTTTCTAATATCTGGCAAGTTTTTGACAAGCACCAAACTTTAAATCGTTAGAATATCTTTTTTTCACTAATGTATCATAATTTTACTCCAGGATGGGAGAAGCGCATGCTATCTTGCTATACTAAAACAGCGATTTGAGTATGGGATACAGCATGGAACGGCACGGCTTAGAGCGAATTTTGATCCGAAACCAGTTTTATTGGGAAAATTATCGGTATTTAGGATTGGTTTTTGCCTTGTTGTTATTAGTCATACTTATGTTGATTGGCCTCGTGATTTATCAAAAGGTGACTTGGCCCAAACCGAAATACTTTGCCACAACCCCTGCGGGGATACCCATCCCCGTTATTCGATTGGATATTCCTTACTATGATGATGAGACCGTTGTGACAAACTGGGTCCAAAAGGCGGTGGTAGCCATCTATACCCTAGACTATATTACCTGGCGGCAGACGTTACAAAATGCGGAAGTTTATTTCACCACGCAAGGATACCAGGATTTTTTAAAAGCATTAAAAGCCTCGACTAACTTGGAAGCTATTAAATCAAAACGTCAAGTGGTGTCGGCGCAGGTTACGGGCGCACCCCAAGTGAATCGTCGCGGTCAAGTATCCTCGGATCTTCCCTATAGCTGGGACATTCAAATGCCGATCACGGTGACATATCAGAATTCAGAGAATGAAGTCATTAAACAGGATGGAACCGTCACCGTTTTAGTAGAAAGAGAATCATTCTTGCGATATAAAGAAGGGTTGGCGATTGCCCAGTTGGTTTTACAAGCAAAAGATTGATTGAGGGAGTAGAGTCAGTGGGAGCGAACGAAGAAGCCCAAAGAGCCATCGTTGAACAAGAGAAATTTTATTACGATCAATTTTTTCACTTGGTATTAGCTATATTGTTGGTTTTAGGCTTGGGTGCAGGTATATTGGGGATTATTTATTTGTTTAATTCAACTGCCAATCCGCCACCCGTGTATTTCATGGCAACGGGTCAAAACAGTTTGATTGAAGAAACACCTCTAGATCATTCAAATATGGAAACGAATGCCCTGTTGAATTGGGTCACCGAAGGGATGATGCTATCCAATACCTTCAATTTTATGAATTATCAAACCGTGATGGACAATGCCAAGGACTATTTTACAAAAGAAGGGCTGGATTCATACAATAATGCCTTAAGTAACAACAAAATCACCGATCGGGTTATCCAAAAAAAGTTAGTCTTACATGCGGTTCCAACCGATGCTCCTCAAATCCTACTGGAAAAACCATTTGCGGGTCGCTATATGTGGAAAATAAAACTTCCGATGAAATTTTCCTATCAGAGTGTCACAACCGATATACAAGATTTAATGGATGTTACGTTAATTGTGATGCGGGTGCCTATCACAGAATCCCCTAATGGCGTGTTGATTTTAAAGCTTGATTTAGTGTTGAATACCGCGCTTTAACCTGACGTTTAGCATTATAACGTACTGATCAATCATGAACCCAAAGACGTTGTTCTTCTTCTACTCGATCCGTGACAATTGCCTCCCGAATGGCTTGCATCAAACGATTCATATACGCCACATTATGTAATATTAACGCTTGAATGCCTAAAAATTCGTTCGCCCGAAATAAATAATGCAGATAAGCTCGCGAAAAAACTTTGCAGGTTTCGCAAGGGCAAGTTGCATCGATGGGCCGTTCGTCTTGTTGATGTCGACGATTACTTAACACAATATGCTCTCGGGTCGTCTCTTCCCCTTGAACAGCTCTGATCAAAGCACCACCATGCCGAGCCAAACGGGTTGGATGCACGCAGTCAAATGTATCCACCCCAGCTGCAACCCCTACAAAAATATCTTTGATCCCCCCAATCCCCAGCAGATGGACCGGACGACTCGAGTCTAGCAACGATAATGAGTGGTCAATCACCTCATACATTTCTGCTTTTTCTTCTCCCAGTGATCCCCCAACCGCATGACCAAAAAAAGGCTGGCTATTCACGAACTCGGCCGCTTGTTGCCGCAAATCAGGATAAACGCCACCTTGCAGGATGCCATATAACGCTTGCCGACCATCGTGATGCTGCTCAAATTCTTGGAGGCATCTTAACCCCCAGCGATGCGATAAATGCAACGATTTTTCTGTATACGATTTATCGACATGGTAGGGCGTACACTCATCAAAAACAACGACAAAATCTGGTCCCAACTGTCGTTGCACTTGGATTGATTTTTCCGGTGTTAAAACGTGTAAACTGCCATCTAAATAGGAACGAAAGGTCACCCCTTCTTCGGTAATTTTTAATACGGTCTTTGGCCGACTGTCCATTTGCTTTTTCTTAATTTCGTGCGAAACAGATCCATAGCCCATACTAAAAACCTGGAATCCCCCTGAATCGGTTAACAAGGGCCCATCCCAAGCCATAAAACGATGCAGACCGCCTAAACGTTCGATCAACTCCCCTCCGGGACTTAACATCAAATGGTAAGTATTCCCCAACATAATTTGAGTGCCAGCTGATTTCATTTGCTGCGGGGAAGCGCCTTTGATGGCCCCTTTGGTGGCGCAAAAAATAAACGCAGGCGTCGCGACCTCACCATGGGGCGTGGAGAGTTTTCCCACCCGTGCCCGAGACTTTACACTCGTGTTCTGAATTTGAAAGGAAAAATGAGGATAACTTAGCAACAAAAACCCACCTCTATTGACGTTCAACCGGCACACGCACAAAACGAGCGACAATTGAATAAGCGACAGGTACCACGAATAAAGAAAACACGGTCCCCACTAACATGCCCCCGATAATGACGCAACCAATGTCTTGGCGCGCAATGGCTCCCGCACCCACGCTGAACATTAACGGAATCGCGCCAAAGACCATCGCTAAAGTCGTCATCAAAACGGGGCGTAATCGATACACTGCTGCCGATAAAACGGCTTCTTGCAGCGAAAGATTCGACGCTCGCAGGCGATTGGCAAAATCCACAATCAATATGCCGTGCTTGGTGATGAGCCCAACCAATGTGACTAAACCAATGGAGGTATACATATTATTAGTACCTCCAATCCAGTTAATCCCCCACACAGCCCCGGTAATGGATAATGGAACTGTCAATAAAACGATAAAAGGATGCACAAAACTTTCAAAAAGTGCTGCCAAGACCAAATAAATAAACGTAATCGCCAGTCCGAAATTGAGCCACATTGCTATCTGGGATTCTCGATATTTTTCAATCTTTCCTCCAAATCGATAGCGCGCATCTTTTGGGACATACTGTTCTAGAATGGGTTCTAAAGCTTTCATCGCTTTGTCCAAAGACATATCCGGCTGTAATACCACATGAATGGCGGCTCCCCGCATCCTGTCGTAATGTTTAATTTGAGTGGGTTCTAATATTTCCTGGAGTGTCACTAAGCTGCCCAAGGGTACCCATTGTTTTTCGGCATTTGCCACAAAATAGGAATTAATATTATCGAATTCCGAGCGAACTTCTAAGGGGGCTCTTACTTGCACATCGTAATCATGCCCTTGGAAATTAAAATCGGTCGCCTTTCGTCCCGATAAGAAAGTATATAAAGTGTCTTCAATCGATTCGATACTGATCCCTAATTCCGCAGCCAACGCCCGATCCACTACCACTTTCAATCGCGGCTTCTCCCAGGCTTGTTCACTCATTAACGCTTCGAAACCGGGAAGTTTTCTGGCTTCTTGAATAATCTTTTGAATACTATGAACCAAAAGCTCTTGTTGACCCGAATATTGAATAATAACTTTGAATGTGTCATCGTCCCCCCCGCCTGAAAAGTCGGGATTATCCATCACCACCACATCTGGCCCAACAATAGCCTTTAATGGTGCCCTTAAGCTATTGATGATTTCGCGGCTCGTTCGCTTGCGTTCATCCGTTGGTTTTAAAATTAAATTCCACCACATCCACTGTTCTTGCCAAACTCCCGTTAAAACGCGCTCGCCTTCTGGCACTTTTTTTAAAACCGCTTCAACGTCTCTAAACCACCCTTCCCTGACGTCATCCGTAACCGAATTATCGGCGTTAATCGATCCAATAACATAGCCTTCATCCTCGATGGGGATCAATTCGGAAGGTAACCGTTGAAATCCATAAACACCCAACAAAGCAATTAATAATAATAGTAAGACAATTTTCGTCGAATTCTGTAGCGCAATTTCTAAAGCAGATCGATAGTAATTTCCGGCCTTTTCCCAAAAAACAACTTTATGGGTATCTTTTAAAAATTTTCCCCCTAAGGCAGGCGTGAGTGTCAAAGCGACAAACCCAGAAATGACGACACTTCCCGCTAAGGTCCACGCAAATTCGCGAAACATTATCGCAGATTCATCGGTTTGAAAAACCAAAGGCAAATACACGGCCGCCAATGTCACCGTCATTACAATGACAGCAAAACTGATTTCTTTCATGCTGCGTTTAGCGGCTGTAAAAGCAGACAATCCTTCCTCCATGTGGCGGTAGATATTTTCAACCACCACGATGGCATCGTCCACGACTAAACCAACGGCTAATACCAAGGCCAGCAACGTGACCGGGTTGATGCTAAAATGCATCAGCCACATTAAGGCAAAAACGCCAATCAAACACAATGGAACGGTAATCATCGGTAAGAGCGCTGCCCGGAAGGAAACCAAAGACAACGTCACCACAATTCCAACCAATAATATCGATTCCCATAACGTATGCCGCATTTCGACAAAGGCTGCTGCGAAAGGTCGAGTCGCATCAAAAGTCACGATGACGCTTAAGGAAGATGGCATTGACTTCCGTAAATCTTCAACAAATTGATAAACCCGTTTGGCAACCTCCAAAGGATTGGCCTGCGGCTTCGCTAGTATTTCTAAACCAACAATATTTTTACCGTCATCTCTAATCTTCAAAAAAGTCGGTTTGGTTCCTACTGCAATGGTTGCAACATTTCCAAGGGTTACCCGCCCTTCCGGGGTTAATTTAATGGTCACATTGGCAAAGTCCTCAGGTTTTTCCACCATTGCAGACAAAATAACCGATTCCTTGGCCGTAATTCCTTCAATTTCACCCCCGGACGCAAAGACTTTTTCGCGACGCAGGGCATCGGCCACTTCGTTAACCGTCACGTTGTGTTCCATCAACAATGCCGGATCAGGCTTAACCGTAATGAGATACAATTCGTTGCCGAAGTGACCAACAGAGGCAACTCCATCAATGAGACGGATGCGATCTTCTACCACACGCAAAATATAATCGGACAATTCAGCAATGCTTCGAGTGTCATCCTGAAACTTCATGTACATGATGGCCCGATGTTCTTCACTTTTTTCTCTGATTTCTGGGCGTTTTACGGCTTCCGGTAAATTTGGCATCGCGGCCAAAATTCTGTCTCGAATTTGTCCTAAAGCGATATCATGATCAATCCCATGCTGAAATCGAATAGAAATATTGCTCTGACTATCCTGGCTCGTCGAACTTAATTTCTTAATGCCATCTAAACCAGCTAAGGCATCTTCTAAGGGTTTAGTCACTTGATGTTCGACCGCCTGACTGTTGGCGCCGGGATAAATCGTATTGATCGTAAATTCGTTTTGAACCGGGTTAGAAGTATGACGTAATTCTAATTGATGATAGCAAACCAAACCCGCGATCAATAAAACCAAATTGATGGCAATGGCCATCACGGGTCGACGGACAAAAACTTCCGAAAACGACATTACCAATCCCCTGTCCAGTCATTGGCGACCGCGTCTGCTCCTTCTGCGATGAAGTTAGTCCGAACCAACACAACGGAATCGCCCAAGGTTAACCCCGAGACAATATGTGCCCGCCCCTGATGTCTGGTCCCAATGGTAACAACTCGACGTTCAATTTTTCCATTTGAAACCACAAAAACATTGTAACCTTCCAGGGTTAATATCAAACAGGACTCTGGAATGACCAAAGCATCTGCATGAGTGGCTAAAATATGACGCACATGCGCCGACATGCCCGGCCATAAATTTTGCTGTTCATTTTTAACCGTAGCACGAACTAAAATCGTGTAGGTTTTTCTGTCAACGACGGGTGAGACATATGTCACAATCCCTTGAAACGTTTCTGTCGGAAATGCTTTCACCGTGACTTCGACGGGTTGATCTACCGCTAAACGCGAAGAGTAGCTTTCCGGAACCCGATACGTGAGTGACAATAAATCTGTATTCACTAAATCAATTAATGGGGTCCCGTCTTTGACATATTCACCCGCTTTGACAATCCAATCTGTTAAATACCCATCGAAAGGAGCGCGAATTTCGGGTGCCGCAATTATGTTTGCCAATAAGGTTCCCTCTTTAACATAGGACCCCGACTCAACCAAAATGCGCTGGACTTTCCCAGGCCCTCCCGCTTTAACGGTGATCTCTTCTTTGGCAGTCAACGTCCCAATAGTTTCAATGAGATCTGGCATTGGGGCTGCTTTAACCCGAACCGTTTGGACTTGCTGGGGCATCGACATTTCGTCTGCAGGTCCCATGAAGAATTGGTAGATGCTTCTACTGAAACCCAATAAAATTAGAATTGCGGTTAAAGAAATGAATAATATGGGCCGTTCTTTGATAAATTGTTTTGGCATACCGTCTAGCCCCACTCCGAAACCTATGGTACTGTTAAGCAGGATACTTTACCAGTTTTAGGAATGATTTGCCATGGAAAAATTAGCCCCAATGATCGAATCTGCCTATGAATCTCGCTCCACATTAGACCCAACCCGTGTAGATCCCTTATTACGAGAGGCCGTTTTTCAGGTTATTGATGCACTCGAAGCGGGAACCCTGCGCGTTGCAGAACCAATCAATGGAGAATGGAAAGTTCATCAATGGATCAAAAAAGCTGTTTTGCTGTATTTCGCGCTCAATAAAAATAGCCCCATTCCCGGCCAATTTACCCAATTTTATGACAAAATTCCTTTACAATTTACCGATACCAGCCCTGAACAATTTGCTGCCGCAAAAGTCAGAATCGTTCCCCCTGCCACCATTCGTCGCGGTGCTTATATCGGCCCAAACACCGTATTAATGCCTAGTTATGTCAACATTGGAGCCTATGTGGGTGAAGGGACTTTGGTCGATACTTGGGTGACCGTGGGATCTTGTGCCCAAATCGGACGACGAGTTCACCTTTCAGGAGGCGTTGGCATTGGGGGGGTTCTTGAGCCCTTGCAAGCCAATCCCACCATTATCGAAGACGATTGTTTTATTGGCGCGCGCTCAGAAATTGTCGAGGGAGTGATTGTCGAAAAAGGGGCCGTTATCTCGATGGGGGTTTACATTGGCCAAAGCACTCGGATCTACGATCGCGAAACGGGTGAAATCTACACGGGGCGGGTTCCCGCTTATAGTGTGGTTGTTCCTGGCAATCTCCCCAGCCCGGATGGTCGCTATAGCTTATATTGCGTGGTGATTGTCAAACGAGTCGATGAAAAAACCCGACAAAAGGTTGCGCTGAACGAACTGCTAAGGGTTTAAGATGCAAGATAAATGGCCATTAAAACTGGTTATTATTCTTACTTTTTTTGGTGGCGCTGCATTGTTTTTAGCCAATCAATGCCACTCTGTTTCAGCCTCCCATGACACCTTGGCAAAACAAAAAGGACGTGAACTGCCCCTAGAAACCCTACTAAAGCAGATGGTTCCCGGTCAAGAAGAAGCGTGGCTTCGGTTGCTGACTGTCACCAACATTCTAGATAAACTACCCAAAGAAGAGTCACCCACGGTTGTCTTAGACCGCCTCAATCAACTCTTACAAGAATTTTGGTTGAGAAAAGCAGGATCAGAACGGTGGCAATTAACAGACGACACACTCACGGCCTTACAAAAAAAGAGTATTGCAGAAGCATTTACCGAGCTCGGTCTTTATCAAGAGATTGCTCCCACCCAAGAAGGTGGACAATTTAAACAGTATGATTGTGCTTTTTTAATGGGCGCTCTCGCAAGCAGAATGGAATCTCGGCTTAGATACCTGATGAAATTATGGGAGCAAGGCGTGCGGTTTGATCGCCTCTATGTCTTAGTGGGCTATCGAAAATTATCCCCTGATCAAGAGCCCATTACCAAGACTCTAGAAGGATTAGGAATTGATCTGAATGAAACCAACATGGCCACTTACCTTGTTCCCCATATTTTGCAAGAAATTGGCGGTTTCCCTGGAGTGGAAATTATCTATGTTAATACTCCAATCAACGGCAAGGCACAAAGAGCAACCTGCACCGATACAATCACGACTTGGAAAAATCAATATGGTCTAGGTGGGCAATTATCTACACGAGATCGCCACATTTTGGTGGTTTCCAACCAACCTTATGTTGAATACCAAGCCTCTGTTGCCCGCCGAATCTTATCTGATAATTTTCGCGAAAGAATACAGATGATCGGCCATCACAATACGCATTTTCAAATCGGCAATGGGTATACAATAGAAGCTGTTGGACACTCTGGCGTTCACCATAAACTCACCGTAGGATTAGACAGTCTGGCTCGCATTGTGTATGAATCTCACCCGTTGTGGAAAAAACAAATGGTTGACTTTCAGCAGGATAAGCTTATAAAGTACCCCTAAGTAACCTCCCTAAGGATTGGCTTCGTCATGGATGATCTCAATTCCCCAACAATAACACTTGCACAGCAATTAATCGCATGCGAATCCATTACACCTGCCGATAAAGGCTGTCAATTAATCATCAGCGAGCGTTTACAGAAACTGGGGTTCAGTCTTCATCCTTTGCCCTTTGAAGATGTCCAAAATCTCTGGGCAATCCACGGACATCAAGCGCCGCTGTTTGTTTTCGCGGGTCACACCGATGTGGTTCCTCCTGGAAATTTACAGGATTGGGACTCACCTCCTTTTACCCCAACTCTCAAAGGCAAATACTTGTATGGACGGGGTGCCGCCGATATGAAAGGCAGTTTGGCAGCGATGATCACAGCGACCGAACGCTTTCTCCAACGTTATCCGCATCATGCTGGCTCACTGGCCTTTTTAATCACCAGTGATGAAGAAGGGGCGGCGGATCATGGAACGCAACACGTCATCAAATATCTAAACAACCAGAAGATTCAGATTGACTATTGTGTAGTGGGTGAACCTTCAAGTCACCACATCGTCGGCGATGTTCTGAAACATGGGCGACGAGGTTCCCTGAATTGCAACTTAAAAATAGTGGGGAAACAAGGTCATGTGGCCTACCCTGCTAAAGCCAATAACCCCATTCATCAAGCTCTGCTGCCATTGGCAAAGCTCGCAACCACAGAGTGGGACCAAGGCAATGTCCATTTTCCAGCAACCTCTTTACAAATCTCCAACATCCACTCAGGGACCGGGGCCGTGAATGTCATCCCAGGAACTCTGCACTGCCAATTTAATCTTCGTTTCAGTAATGAAGTTACCCCCCATTCTTTAATCGCACGGATCAACGACATTTTAATGTCCTGTGACGTCAATTACTCACTGGAATACAAAGTTTCTGGCGTTCCCTTTTTGACCCAATCGGGTTTATTGGTAGAATCTTGCCTTCGAGCCATTCAAGAAATCCAAAACATCACCCCAACCTTGTCCACCACTGGTGGAACTTCGGATGGTCGTTTCATCGCCCCGACGGGCGCAGAGGTGATTGAACTCGGTCCCTGCAATTCAACCATTCATTGTGTTAATGAATCGGTGAACATTCAGGATTTAAATCTGTTGTCAGCAATATATGAGCGCATTTTAGAATTAATCTTAGTGAAACAAGGATAACCGATGGGCCCATTACTCACGAAACGCTTACAAGAAGTCTTCGGGAATATTCATGAAATCTCTTTGGAACAGTTAATCAGCAAAATGGACAATCAAGAAGCCTTTTATTTAATTGATGTTCGAGAAGACAATGAGTGGCGCGAGGGATCATTGCCCTTGGCGATTCATGTATCCCGAGGAAAATTAGAGCTCAATATCGAAAGTGTGACCGAAGATCCCGCCGCAGACATTGTGCTTTATTGTGGGGGCGGAACGCGTTCAGCATTGGCAGCAGAAAGTCTGCAAACCATGGGATATCATAACGTTAAATCTTTAAAAGGCGGATTCCGAGGTTGGAAAGCCACCGGTTTGCCGACGGAAATCCAGTTTTAAGTCGACGATTTTTTGACGAAATTTTCCCTCAAATAAACGGGCTCCACCTGTTCAGCCGTCATTGCATTTCCCAAACCATATTCCACCACCGCAATGCTCGCAACTGCCTTTGCAGAAGGAAATCCGGTCGCAAGTGTCCAATTCCCTTCAGGCAACACAATTTCTTCTCTTTGACCGATATGCTCTTTCGAAACCGGTTGCACTAAACCTTCGACAACTTCAAACAATCCCCAATAGACGGCCCCCCTACCCACATCGAGTGTCGCCAGTATTTGTTGCGAACTCCCTTGCTGTTTGGCACCTTCTGCCACTGCTCTTAAGGTTGAAACGGGCACAATGGGGATCTGTAAGGCAAAACCAAAGGCCTGAACCACACTGCACGCCATTCGGACTCCGGTAAAACTGCCAGGCCCTCGGCCAAACGCCAAACAATCCAACTCCGCTAAGGTGATCCCGCCTTCTTGCAACAAGCGATGAATCGTCGCCAGTAAAACGCGGGTATGCGATTTTGGGGATTGTTCATTGTATTCGAGCAGGGGCCCGCCCAGAGCAAGCGCTACAGAACACACATCTGTGGATGCATCTATGGCTAATAATTTGGGGGAAGGTGAAATCGACACATTAGGTCTTGAACCGGATAATCGATGAGCCTGTAGATACCACCAAGCGCCGCACTTAAGAACACTGCCTTAGATAAGTCCGGCGCTTAATGATAAAGGGTAGACTTAAGCTGCAGCGGCTACTTTTGCTGCGGGTTTACGTCTACGTCTTGTCGTCTTACGTGCGCCAGCAGCTGGTTTACGAGCTACTCGCTTTTTTGCACCTGCCGCTTTTGGTTTGCGGGCAGTCTTTCTCTTCTTGGTCGCTTTTTTAGCTACGGCCTTTTTAGCTACAGCCTTTTTAGCAGGTTTCTTAGCAGCGACGCGCTTTTTAGCAACGCGCTTCTTAGCACCTACTTTCTTGACTGCTGGCTTTTTGGCAACGCGCTTTTTAGCAGCAACCGACTTCTTAACGGTTCTCTTCTTAGGCTTTGCCACCGTTGATGCTGCTTTTGCAGCCTTGGACTTCTTTGCAACTTTTTTAACTTTTGCCATTCTCGATCTCCTATGGCTTAACTCAAACTTAGACAATACAAACATAGCACAAATATTATATTAGTACATACTACTAATCAAATTTTTTTTACAAATTTAAATCGAATCCCCTGTTCAACATCGACTCCGCTCTCGCAACCAACCGTCCCTGAGAGATTTTTTGTGACCGATCGCACTGAAATTATCCGGGGTTTTGCGAAAACCAAATTCATAAAAAATCTGATATTTTCAGATAAAATAAAGATACAGGGGCGAACCCCTCTTGTGGCCCGAACGGGACCCGCGGTGAACGCCAGTAACATTACCCCATTGGAAAATCAAAAGTTGAACGGACGAAAAAATGACACTCGTTTTCTTTTTTTGTTTATAAATTAATCGCAAAGAACGGTAGGTCATATCAGTAACAGCATTTGAACGATTCTTGAAACTCAATTTGGGAATTATTTTTCTTTGGAATTCTCACGAATTTCCTTCAATTCCAAAGCCTTAGCTTTTTGAATGACTTCTTCTAATGCAACCTGAGACAGCGCCCCTGCATCAGCATAAACCACCATTCCCGCACGAAAAATGACCAGCATGGGGATGGCTCGCACTTTGAAATCTTTGGCCAATTGCGGCTCTCTTTCGATATCAACCTTTGCAAAAACAACATCCGTATATTTATTGGAAACCTCGGTATATGTCTCACTAAATGCTCGGCAAGGACCACACCAATGCGCCCAAAAATCCACCAAAACCATCTCCTGCTCGGTGACTGTTTGATCAAAATTGCGCTCGGTTAATTCCAGGACTGCCATGTTAATGCCCCCCTCCTATTCCCCAGGGACTGGCTATTTTGATAATCGTTTCAATCTTCTTCTGAACTTCTTTAATGTCTCCACTGCCCTCGACTGCAAAATATCCTTTACTCTTCCCCAGTCTGGCTTGATACCACTCTTTTAAAGGTTCCGTCTCCTGATGAAAAGTCTTAAGACGATTTCGAATCACATCTTCTTTATCATCCTCACGCTGTACCAAAGGTTCTCCGGTAAAATCATCCTGCTTAGGAATTTTGGGAGGGTTGTACTGGAGATGATACACGCGTCCGGAAGCCAGATGAATTCTTCGGCCACTCAAGCGATCGATAATGGTTTGATCGGGTACCTCTAAGGAAATGACACAATCAATCTTGACTCTAGCTTCCTCCAGAGCTTCGGCTTGTTTCACCGTCCGTGGAAATCCGTCGAATAAAAATCCTTTATCACAATCTTTGGAATTGATCCGTTGTTTAATAAGCTCAATCACGGTTTTATCGTCAACCAATTGTCCTTTTGCAATGAGATCGTGAACGGCTTGACCTATCTTTGAGCCCGCTTCGATTTCCGCTCGCAGCATATCCCCTGTGGAAATTTTTGGGATGTGAAGCTTATCACAAATAAATTGTGCCTGAGTCCCTTTTCCCGCCCCTGGCGGACCTATAAATATCACGCGCATGATTCACACTCCCCTTTCTGCAAAAACGACGTAGTATATCAATTGGCCAAATTCATCGCCATATCATCTAAGGCTTGGCTTTCCACTTTCAATCCCTCTCGATACCCTTCGATCGCTACTGCGGACAACCCCAGCGATTCTAACCAATGCGAATTTAGGCTATTTTCCCCATCCCCTAAACCCATCCCTTTTAATATCTGATCGGTCAATTGAATCAATGCCACATACGGCTGATACTTTCCAGTATAATCCACGCAATGGTGATATCGAGTCGCCACAACAATGGGTTCTGGCATGCCCCAATAGTGCAATAACCAAGCTCCCAATCGTGCATGACCATTTCCCACAATCTCCATCGCCTGACCCATCCCAAGCAATCGCTTCTCGAGATTTTCAACCCGCGTTTTGGGATTCTGGTGCAGCCATCGATTGAGCAACTGAAACTCAGGCGGACATAAATGGCCTAGTAATAAGAAACCAAAGTTATGGAAAAACCCAATTAAATAGCTGAGATCAGCACTCACACGATGCGGATCCAAAACATCGCTTGCAATTTTTTTTGCCAATGTGGCACTTTGCAAGGCATGTCGCCAAAAGGCCTGTAAACCCAATGGACCTTCTTCTGGAATGGTAAAACTTCGGCCTGCCGTAATCCCTAAGGCAATATGACTCACCGTCTCAAACCCAAGGACTTTGGTAATGACATCTTGCATTGCCTCAACCCCTGAAGTCGATTCTTTGTCCACACCCGATTGATGCGCGCACGCCAAAATATGCGATTGTACGATGGGATCATTCGAAATCAAATCTGAAAGGAATTGAGCAGAGTCCTCCGTCGGATGGTGTGCTATCTCTAAAATTTGGCGTGCGATTGGGGATAAAGGAGGGCAGTCGAACTTCATTTCATCCGATGAGTAAGCCGATATGGCAGGATTTTCAGGGCTGGTAACCGCAAAAGAACAGACCGTCGCTTCTCCCACTAAAAACTGAAAATCATCACTTTTCATCTGAATCAGAGCAGTATGAGACCCAGTTTGAAAATAGACAAATTCTAGGTCACTCATGGCGCTATCCAGAAAGAGAGAACAACCATAGGCATTGCCAAAAGGGGGATGTGAACCGGGTTCACAATCATAAAAAAAACGATCGGTTTCTTTGACCGATAGTATTTGAAATGAACGAGGTGTTGTCCGAGAGAGTTTCCCTAAATCAATCTGATGGCTTAACGGAAAAATCGCTAATGCCATGCCTAAATCATCTTTCATCAGCCTAACCTGGAGAATCTGCTCGGGTTCAATCTCTAGTATGCGAGCAACCTCCAATACTGAATAGGTTCGCTCATGAGCCAACGTCCGGTAGGAAACATGATGATCGTCTAAAAAATGTTTTACCGTTGCCGCTAATGTCATCGGTACTCCTTGTTTTTCTTTGCCTTCCGCTGCCTGCACCTCAAAATAACCTAGGAAACTAAATTTTACTCAGTCTTCCTCGTCCAAATGCGCATGCTATAGTAATTATAACTGGAGTAACCAAATGAATACACCGAATTCAAATGTCCGCCCAACATCGCACCTGGTCAATGACTCTGTCTTAACCCGTGAGTCCTGGAAAATATTTCAGGTAATGGCCGAATTTGTAGAGGGCTATGAAAGACTCATGCAAGTCAAACCTTCCGTCAGTGTCTTCGGATCTGCCAGAGCCAAGGAGGGGGATGCCTACTACCTGTTATCAGAAGAGATTGGGCGTAAATTATCGGATGCTGGCTTTTCAGTGGTCACCGGGGGAGGACCTGGTACCATGGAAGCCGTTAATAAAGGTGCCTATCACGGCCATTCTTTTAGTGTCGGCTTAAATATCGAATTACCCCATCAAGAAATCACCAACCATTATCAAGATATTTCCCTCAGATTCCGTCATTTTTTTACTCGAAAAGTGATGTTCGTCAAATATGCTGCCGCCTATGTTGTCATCCCAGGTGGCTTTGGCACATTGGACGAATTATCTGAAATTTTAGCCTTAGTCCAAACAGGAAAAACCCGAAAGATTCCCATCATTTTAATCAAAGAGGCATTTTGGAAACCGCTGCTCCAATGGTTTAAAAACACCTTGGTCGCCGAGAAGATGATCGACGAAGAAGATATGCATCTCTGGAAAATGGTTGAAACGCCAGACGAAGTAGTCAGTGCCATTCAAACCTACTATAAAGATAAAGATCTACCACACGAAACATTCTCGTGATGGATAAATAGGCCCTGTTTTACCGGGTTAATAAAGCTATCGATTCTATGTGGGTCGTCTGCGGAAACATGTCTAGTACCCCAATAGACTCTAATCGAAACCCATAACGATTGACCCACTCCCCAATATCTCGAGCCAAGGTGGCTGGTTGACAAGAAACATAAACGACTCGGTTAACCGTTGACCGCGCCAGAAAAGGGATGATTTCAGGAGCACCGGCACGCGGCGGATCAAGCACGACTTTATCATAGGATCGCTTAATCCAAGAACTGTCTTCATCTGGTTTCTGCAAATCGCTGGCAAAAAACTCCACTGATCCTAAGCCATTATGCTCTGCATTTATCTTCGCGCGCGTAACCGCCGCTCGGCTGCCTTCAACCCCAACGACTGATGCTCCTAAACGGGCTAAAGGTAACGTGAAGTTTCCCAGTCCACAGAAGAGATCGAGCATTTTATCGCTGGTTTCCAGTGCTAATAATTCAATCACCCGTGCAATTAAGTGATGATTCATCTCGGAATTGACCTGAATAAAATCCGTGGGAAGAAATTGAATTTCAAGGTGATAGTCTGGCAAATGGTAACTTAAATAATGATCCCTTTCCGTTGGCCAAAGTTTCTGAATGGAGTCTAATCCATTGGGCTGCAGGTAAATAGCCATTTGATGGAATTGGCCAAATTCGACCAAAGTTCGTTGGTCTCGCTCACTTAGGGGGACTAAATGGCGAAACACTAAAGCTGCCATTGCATCACCGACAGCAACTTCGATCTGTGGAATGTTGCGATTTGCTTCTAAGCCAGCTATTAGCTGATAAATCTCTCTCCACCGTTTCGCAATTAAGGGATGCAATGTTTCACACCCTAGGCAATCTGCAATTGCACGGGGATCTTTTTCATGAAAACCCATGATCAGTTTGCCTTTTTTAGGCATATATTTCACACGAAGCCGAGCTTTACGCCGATAACCATAGGTTGGGCCCATTAAAGGGGGTAGGATCACACGCGGTTCAACTCGACCGAAATGTTGTAATTGTTCTAACACGACCTGCTCTTTAAATTGGACTTGCGCCAATGAGCCTAAGTGTTGCAATGAGCAACCGCCACATTCTGTAAAATGCCGACACCGCGGCACCACTCGTGAAGCTGCCGGCGTTAAAATATCCGTAATTTTGCCCTCTGCGAAACGGTTTCGGTGTCTTAGATACTGAAATCCAACGGTTTCAGTGGGCAGCGCACCCTCAATAAAGACGGTTTTGCCATTCACCGTGGCAATACCTCTCCCTTCATGGGAAAGCGCATGAATATTGGCAATCAAAGAACTATCGCTCACTGCCTTGCCACGCCTCTAGAAATGCTAATAAATGGGGTTTTCCTGAGTTCAACAAAAATTGCTTCAGACGTTCAGTTTCCTCTTCCATTTTCGTTTGATCAAATTGACCCCGAATATACTGAAAACGACAATAAATAAGATACGTATTGAGCACATCCGTCTCGCAATAATCTCTGATTCCTTGCAGATCGCCATTCTGATATTTTTCGAAGACTTCACCGCCATCCATCCCCATCTTCCCGGGAAATCCTAACAAAACAGCAATCTCATCCATCGGGGCATTGGCACGATTTTGGTATCCAGCTAAAACATCCATCAAATCGAGATGGCGTTGATGGTATCGGCTTAAGTAATTATTCCATCTAAATTCGCTGTCTCGCTCTCCCGTCTCCCAATACCGCGGCGCTACCACCCCATGCAGTAATGACCGGTAATGTAACACCGGCAGATCGAATCCCCCGCCATTCCAAGAAATCAGGGTTGGGGTATACCGTTGTACCCCTTCAAAAAAACGATCAATAATCTCGGATTCGTCTGCTTGCAGCTCCCCTAATGACCAAACCTTGGTCCACTGAGGCGTTGCGACGACCACTGAAATCGCCACAATTTTTTGAAAATAATGTGGAAGAAAAGAACTGGCTCCTTGTGTTTGTAAAGCTCGTCGAGCCGATAAAGCCGCGACCACTTCCTCGTCAGAACTTTCGTGCAGATTCAAAATTCGGCGGCCCAACTGAATATCGGGAATTGTTTCTAAGTCATAAACCATTGTAACTGCCATCTTTTCTCCCTAATAAGCTCGTTGACCCACCACTCGATAGGCCCATTGCACACTATCTCATAACCCGGCACAATAGTTTGATGAAATTAGGTATTAAGCACCAGGTCCTATTATTAGCATTGGTCCCCACCATCACTATTTCAGTGCTATTAGGCACCTACTTTATTAGTACACGCTTACAAGATCTTGAACATGCCTTTCGCTCGCGTGGTGAAGCCATCGTATCGCAAGTTGCCCCAGCCGCAGAATATGGAGTATTTTCCCAGAATAAATACCTACTCGAAAGGCTTGCCGAGGCCGAGCTGCGTGAACACCATGCCGAAGGCATCGCCTTTTATTCGGCCGCAGGGAAAGTAATCGCATCTTCAGGAAAGTTGATCCATCATTTTACGCTGCCCAAAGAAGCTGAAAATCCTAAACTCAAAGTCACGATCCATGAGTATCCCCATTCTATGGCTTTTGTTGCACCCATTGCCATCTATAAAGAATCCAACGACATGCGTGCGGAATTTTCCCAGAGTGAAACCATTATTGGTTGGTTAATGGTTGAGTTAGAAACTGAATCTATCCATATGCAACAGTTACAAATCCTATTGCACGCGGGTCTTATCTTCTTATTAGGTCTAACCGTCAGTGGATATTACGCTTTTCATATGGGTAGAAATGTCACTCGCCCGATTTTACGTCTCGCGGAAACCGTAGAACGCATTAAACAAGGGGCATTAAATACCCGAGTTCAAGTGAATAGTTATCGTGAAATAGATGTCCTAGGTTCGGGTATTAATACCATGGTACAGGCCTTAGAAAATGCACATACCGAATTACAGAGAAAGATTGATCAAGCAACCTTAAGTTTAAGGCGTACCCTAGAAACCATTGAAGTTCAAAATATCGAATTAGATATTGCGAAGCGGACAGCCGAAAAAGCCAACAAAATTAAATCCGAGTTCCTAGCAGACATGAGTCATGAAATTCGAACCCCTCTCAATGGAGTACTGGGGTTTATTAATTTATTGCAAAAAACAGAATTAAATCAAAAACAAAAAGAATTCGTTAACACCATTCAGCGAACCGCTAACAATCTATTAGCTATCTTGAATGATATTCTGGACTTTTCAAAAATCGAAGCTGGAAAACTGCGCTTTGAGCAGGCCCCTATGGATATCCGAGAGTGCATTGATGAAATACTCAATCTCTTAGCGCCCCATGCGCATGAAAAAAATATTCCACTCATTCCTTTAGTCTATTCAGATGTTCCCACTCTGATGTTGGGAGACCCTTTGCGTATCAAGCAAATTATTACTAACTTAGTCAGCAACTCTATTAAATTTACCAGCGATGGCAGCGTCGTGATCCGCGTCCTGTTAGAACAAGAAACCCCATCACACTACATCATTCGTGTGAGTGTGTCCGATACGGGGATCGGTTTATCCAAGGAAGAGCAAAAAGTATTGTTTCAAGCCTTTAACCAAACTAAATCAGAAACGACCCGAAAATTTGGAGGATCAGGACTGGGGCTCGTTATTTCCAAAAAATTGGTCGAACAAATGGGCGGCAGTATTGGTGTCGAAAGTGAACCGGAAAAAGGCTCCACTTTTTGGTTTACCTATAAAGCAAAAAAATATACTGAAAATACCAACCCCAGCCCACAAATCGAATCGGCCTCCAACGAAATGCCAGCACATTCTCAAAATGAGCTTAACCTACCCATCAGTGTTCTGGTCGTTGAGGATAATGAAGATAATGCCAAACTGCTTGCAGTTCTCTTAGGAGACATGGGTATCGAAGTCAAAATTGCCTATTGTGGATCAGAAGCCATTCAAATCATCCGACAACAGGCCTTTCAGCTGATCCTAATGGATATTCGCATGCCCGATATGAGTGGCATTGAAACCTCTCAAGCAATCCGTACCATCGAATCAAACCTAAAGCGCTCTAAAACACCGATTATTGTTCTCACTGCCTACGTTTCTGCGAATGAAAAAAACGCTCTTTTATCCGCGGATGCCAATGATTATCTCACTAAACCCATCAGTGAAACTGATTTAAAAAATGTGATTAAGAAATGGGCGGGATTTAAAAAACCGGCTCGGGCGATAGATTGGGAGCTTGGAAAAACTCTAGCCGGTGGGCGGCTGGAATTGGCTACTGAGCTATTGGGAAAATTAGCCATTTCACTGCCAGACGAAAAGACTAAAATAAATGAACAATTCTTAGCAGAAAATTGGCAGACACTACGAGATCAAGTGCACAAACTACACGGAGCCTGCTGCTATTGCGGCGTCCCAAGATTAAAAGAATGCGCACAGTTATTAGAAAACGCCATCGAGAGTCAATCACCTGAGATAATCCAGCCGCATTTGGACGCTTTCAACCAAGCCATTGACGACTTCTTAAACGAGGTCTCAGGTTAAAAGGCCCGAAGATTGAGTAGAACTTCGTCATCCCCGCGGTAGAACTTCGTCATCCCCTACGGTAGAACTTCGCCATCCCCGCAGTACAACTTCGTCATCCCCTACGGTAGAACTTCGTCATCCCCGCAGTACAACTTCGTCATCCCCGCGAAAGCGGGGATCCATTCAAAAAAATAAGGCTTAGAGAATTCCCTCTGGATCCCCGCTTTCGCAGGGCGATACTAAACACTTAGTTAATCTCTTGAGAATCCCTTCGGACCCCACTTTCTTAGGGATAACGATACTAAACGCTTGATTAATAAATAGCTTTTTTCCTTAGTGCCATTCGTTTCAGGTTGACAAGCCAAGGAAGAGGATTTACGATCTAGCCTGTTTTTGTTTTGCCTCAGTAACCTCTACTGGGGCACTTTTTAACCCATCAATATCACAAATGCCACCGCGAATTCCTTTTCATCCGCTAAGGTTAAATGACTTTCAACCACACATTGCCGGGTTAACTCTTGTGCAGCGCCACCCGCAAAAAGCAGATGAGGCCTGCCCAAAGAATCATTTTCAACCCCGATATCACTCAATAAAACGCCTTGTGGCCGAAATCCTGTTCCTAAGGCCTTTGCAGCAGCTTCTTTGGCCGCATAACGCTTGGCTAAAAAAGGAACGGGATCCTTATATTTAGGAAAATGCTCTAACTCTTTTCTGGTTAAAATTCGACGGGGAAACGCAGAACCATAACGATCCCAAATCTTTTGGATCCGGCTGAGTGAAACAATATCGGTACCAATCCCAATAATCTTCATAATAACCTGCGACTTTCTATCGGCTTATTTCCTAAGTGTAGCGCTAAAGCCTGGCGCATCAACCGCTTTGCATCACCCAATACCACCATATCATTCAAGCTTTCTGCTGCTAATGCCAATAAACTCTTACCACGATAAAATTGATTGGATTGCTGATGATCCGAATTCTGTCGAGCGATATCGACTAAAATAGGGCCTTTTTCTGGATCATATAGGTAGGTTCGATCAGGATGAACGGCATCACCTGTTTCAACCTCTTTAACCAACTGTAATTCATACCCCAATGTCTTCAATAGAGTTTTTTCAAATAATCGAAGAACATGTTGTTCTTCATGGATCGCAGCTAACCCTTGTATCGCCCCTTCGTAACCTTGATACAGTTCTTGGTTTGTATCACCTCGGTGTAATAACCGCACCATTAATTCATTTAAATAAAAAGCACTCACTAAACGACGTCCTGTCAGCAGTGGAAACGATCCAACCGAGTCGAAATCACTCAAAGTTAATAGTTCTCCTCGGCCAACACAAGCAATTAACAGAGGAACAAAGGGTTGTAATAAGCCTCGAGCACGCGCCTTGGGTCTTTTAGCTCCTTTCGCAACAGCACTAATTCGCCCATATTCTAGGGTAAAAATTTCCAACAGTAGACTGGTCTCACGATACGGCCTACTGTGCAAAATATAGGCAGGTTGTGATTCAAAGCGATGCATGTTAATGGGTTTTTCCTCAATCTTCTTCTAGATCAAAATAACCAAGGCTTTTCATGGCCCGCTCATCGTTTGACCACCCTTCACGAACTCGAACCCAAAGCCTCAAATGAACTTTTTTCCCTAACATTTTTTCAATGCCAATCCTCGCGCGCGTGCCAATCTCCTTTAATCTTTCTCCCTCTTTGCCAATCACAATGGGTTTTTGAGCATTTCGTTCTACCCAAATAATAGCACTAATTTTGACAATCGTTTCTGAATCCAATTTTTCAATTTCTACTGCTGTTGTATAAGGTAATTCAGCACCCAAACCACGTAGGACCTGTTCTCGAATCAACTCCGCGATCCTAAACCGCGGCGTTCTATCCGTTGTTTGGGTTTCCGGGAAATAATGCGGGCCTTTGGGTAAACACTTATTAATCACTTGTTCTAAGGCCACAATATTGGTTTTTCTTCTAGCAGAGATAGGAAGAATATCAAAGAAATTAAATCGCAGAGAAAGCCATTTTAAATGAGGCAGCAATTGATTTTTCTCGGCTAGGACATCCACTTTATTAATAACCAGAATAACAGGGCACTGAACTGCCTGAATTTTATCTAAAACAAATTGATCTTCTTCCGTCCATTTCAGGCCTTCTACCACAAACACCACGACGTCAACATCATGCAACGCCCGCTTAGCCACTCGATTCATATACCGATTCATGGCTCGAATTTCTTTGATATGCATACCCGGAGTGTCAACATAGACCGTTTGAATCGAACCCATGGTTTTAACGCCCAGCACCCGATCTCGCGTGGTTTGTGGTTTTCTGGAAGTAATGCTTAACTTTTCGCCTAGAATATGGTTTAACAAAGTGGATTTACCAACGTTGGGTCTACCTACAATCGCCACATATCCGCAAACCGTTGTATCATCCAATTCCATCATTTTTTATTCCTTTTAACGCTGCTTCCGCAGCATTTTGCTCGGCTTTCTTTCGGCTGTTTGCGACTCCCTCTACTGATATATGTAACGCGGCAATAATACATTTGATTTTAAAAATTGGACTATGGGCATTTCCCATGGTTTCCATAATGCAATACTCAGGTAATGGTAAATGGCGAGATTGTAAATGTTCTTGTAAACGGGTCTTGGCATCTTTTTGTGAAGAACCCGGCACTAATGCATTTAAACGGCTCTCATACCATGCGATAATTCGATCGCGACAAACTTCCACATTAGAATCAAGATAAAGAGCCCCAATAACCGCTTCTAAGGCATCCGATAAAATAGACTCTCTTTGATGCCCACCACTTCTTTGCTCGCCAGCCCCCAGGCTCAAATATTCACCCAAGCCTAATTCACGGGAAATTTCCGCAACCGTTTCCCCCTTAACCAATACGGCCCGCATTCGCGTCAGATCACCTTCACGTGCCCTAGGAAAACGAGCATATAATTCCGCCGCAATAATAAAATTTAAAATGGAATCCCCTAAAAATTCCAATCGTTCGTTATTGGTTGTACTACTGGAACGATGTGTTATTGCAGAGCGCAATAGCTTTACATCAGCAAATGTATGCCCCAGCTTGCGAGAGAGCCTTTCAGCTTTTTCTTCCCAACCACTACTCATCTTTAATCTACTTTAGAATATAATCGACCAAATCGGTCCCAACGAACCGAATACTTATCACTGTCCCAGCTCATCCAAATCGCCAAAGCCCTTCCCTGAACATCGACATCTTTAACAAATCCCCAAAATCGACTGTCTCCGCTATTGTCCCTATTATCTCCCAATACAAAATAACTATCTGCCGGTACTGTGACATTATCATAACGGTATGAAACCATTTTATTGTTGTCGGATTGCACATATATTTTGTATTTAATATCCCCTAATTGTTCTGTGAGTTCACGCACAGAATATGTTTGCCCACGTTCATCACGCTCGGTCTTTTCTGAGACAAACTCTTGCTTTACGGGTTTTCCATTAATGTAAATCATTTTATCTTTATAAAGAACATGGTCGTGCGGCAACCCAATAACGCGTTTAATCATATCAATAGATTCCCCATTTTTAATATGTTTAAACACAATTATATCGCCGCGTTTGGGCGTCCCCAAGTCCAACAATTTAGTACCAAACAAGGGAAACCTTAATCCGTAGTCATATTTATTCACCACAATAAAATCGCCTTCCAATAACGTTGGCCGCATAGAGCCCGATGGAATACGAAAAGGCTCGGCCAAGAAAGAACGCAACAGAAATACTATGAGTAAAATCGGGAAAAATGACTTGGAATATTCAACCCACCAGGGATCTTTCACTGTCTCATTCTTAGAACTTAAGACATATAGACTACGACGATAGCGAGAAAACAAAACGTCGTAAGCCCAAATACAACCTGTCACTGCAGTTGCAATTAACAAAATTTCTGAAAACCTCATTTTTTATCCTTGTCAACTTTCAAAATGGCTAAAAAGGCATCTTGTGGAATCTCCACCTTGCCCACCTGTTTCATCCGTTTTTTTCCAGCTTTTTGTTTTTCTAGCAATTTACGTTTTCTCGACACATCCCCACCATAACATTTAGCAGTGACATTCTTCCGTAACGCCTTAACAGTCGTTCGGGCAATAATATGAGCGCCAATGGCCGCTTGAATTGCAATATCAAACATTTGCCGTGGAATGATAGATTGTAATTTATCCGTTAACTCACGGCCTCTTTGATACGCCTTATCTCGGTGGACAATCCATGCTAAAGCATCCACTTTCTCGCCATTGATTAAGATATCCAATTTGACCAAATCAGATACCTTAAAATGAATAAAATGGTAATCTAAAGAAGCGAAACCACGACTCACCGACTTTAACCTATCAAAGAAGTCTAAGACCACTTCATTCATCGGAAGCTCATACGTCAAAGAAACCTGATTGCCCAAATACAGTAACTTGGTTTGAACCCCACGTTTTTCTGTACACAACGTAATCACATTTCCTAAATAGGTTTGTGGCACTAATATATTCGCCTCAACAATGGGTTCTCGCATTTCTTCAATGGTGCCAGGATCCGGCAACTTTGCGGGATTATCAACATTAATCAATTCACCCTTACGAGTTAAAACTTCATAAACAACAGTCGGCGCAGTTGTAATAAGATTTAAATTATATTCGCGTTCCAACCGCTCTTGCACAATCTCCATGTGCAACAAACCTAAAAATCCACAGCGAAAACCAAATCCTAATGCGTGTGATACCTCAGGCTCATAAAATAATGAAGAATCATTTAACCGTAATTTGGCTAATGCATCTCGAAAGTCTTCATAATCTTCAGTTTCAACGGGAAATAAGCCCGCATAAACTTTCGGCTGACAAACTAGAAATCCTGGTAACGGCTCGGATGCAGGACGATTGGCCAGGGTAAACGTATCTCCCACGGGAGCACCATTTATTTCTTTGATCCCCGCAATCAAAAAACCCACTTCACCGGTCATTAATGCTTCTTTTTTTACTCGCTTCGGAGTGAAAATACCGACTTCATCCGCAATATGCGTCTTACCGGTAGACATGACTAACAGCTTATCACCCGTGCGTAACACCCCATTTTTAATCCGGACTAACGAAACCACCCCTAAATAACTGTCAAACCATGAATCCACAATCAATGCCTGTAAAGGCGCTGCTGGATCGCCCACCGGCGGTGGCACCGCTAAAACTAAATGTTCTAATAACTCTTGTACTCCAAGACCACTTTTGGCGCTGATCCGTAAAGCATCTTTTGCCTCGATCCCGATGATTTCTTCGATCTCTTGAATCACACGCTCTGGTTCTACTTGAGGTAAATCAATCTTATTCAGAACCGGGATTACCTCCAATCTTTGTTCTAGCGCCGTATAACAATTCGCAACAGTTTGAGCTTCCACACCCTGAGCAGCATCGACCACCAATAAGGCGCCTTCGCAAGCAGCCAGCGATCGAGACACTTCATAGGCAAAATCCACATGGCCTGGCGTGTCAATTAAATTAAATAAATAGGTTTGCCCATCGCGAGACTTAAATTCAAGAGAAACACATTGCGCTTTAATGGTAATCCCACGCTCGCGTTCCAAATCCATGGAATCTAGAACTTGATTGGACATTTCTCGTTCAGTCAGCCCACCACAAATCTGAATAAATCGATCAGCCAAGGTCGATTTGCCGTGATCAATATGGGCAATAATAGAAAAATTTCTGATCTCTTTCATAGGATTGGGTAATAAATCAAACTTATATGCCTTATCAGTGATTTAGGCGTTGATTTTACCCTATTTCTAAGGGATGTGCATCAAAATTGGTTTACTGCTGAATTAAAGGTTGTACCGTTTTATCGATCGCCGCACGAGCACGAAAAATGCGAGAACGGACTGTTCCAACCGGACAATGCATGATATTGGCTATCTCGTCATAAGATAAGCCATCTATTTCCCGCAATATAATGGCCGTACGCAGATCTTGTGGTAAGTGATCAATCGTGTCATAAACCAAATGCTCTATTTCATCCCTCATCAGGATATGCTCTGGTGTTCCGTTTTCTTTAGGCCCATTTTTAGCTGAAAACCTCTCCATATCGATAATTTCAAAGCCAATACTGGGTAAACGGTGTCCCTGCGAAATCAGATAGTTTTTGGAGGTATTGATGGCGATGCGATACAACCAAGTGTAAAAAGAACTGTCTCCACGAAATTTCTTTAAGGCTCGAAAAGCTTTGATAAATACCTCTTGGCAAACATCCATTGTTTCATTGGGATCTTTAACCAAACGTGCAACAATTTTATAAACACGTGTTTGATAACGAATCACTAAGACATCAAACGCTTTTGTATCCCCTTTCTGACTGGCTTCAATGAGTTGTAAATCCACTTGATCTTCGTACATTGGACTAGTCCCCCTGTCGATTACCAGTCCTTTGGGTGGAATGTGTGCTGTTATTTTTAGTTTAGTTAATTAAAAAACTTATTTCAATAGGTCGGGCAAAAACGCGGGATTTATCGCATGATGCTACACCTCTTGCTGAGAGCAAATGGCAAAAATGAAACACTCTTTCAGTGAAAAAATCGTATTCGTGTAGATAATATTTGGTATTCTCTTTGCCTCAGTGCATCTACTGGTATAATGACATTTTGGATCCGAGTCTTAAAGCGAAAATGTAAAACCAAGACCCAAGCACTGATAAAAGACTCTCCTGCTAATACCCCCACAGCTCGATGACCTTGCACGGTTTGACACCCCCATCTCCCTTTGGGATCCTGCCAAATCTTAATCACAGATCGCTTTGCTTTCCGGGATATGTGTAGGTTCAGGAGAACCCACCCATAGATTATTAACAGTGCAACTCCCGCTATTCTTAAAAAAACAGGGATGGGTAAATAGCTGATGATCAATAGGGTCGCTAAACAAAACCCCAATAAAAAAATGGTGAGAATCTTAGAAAATCCTAAAGAGAATTCTACTCTTTCCACGCCGCTTGACGCATGAATTCAATAATAGATTGCAACATGGGATCCGAAGGCTCACTGCGGCCAATGACCCATTGGTATAACTCTTGATCCGGAAATTCTAGCAATTGAACAAAGGCTTTTTGCTGTGGTACCGATAATGTCTTATAACGCTCATCAAAAAACGATAATAAAATGATGTCTAATTCCAGCATGCCCCGACGGCATTGCCAACGAATGGCTGAAACATCCGGAAGTTCGGTATCCATCTTTATCCAATCACCTAAACCATGGTATGCTTATTATTGCTGGTCCAGACGAGTGTGTAAAGATGGAAATTTCCCCTAATATATTTATCGTTGATCTTAGCCTAAGCTATGGCCTTATCTCGGTTTCAGGCAGCAATGCCAAGCATTTTCTACAAGGCCAGTTGACTTCAGATCTCGACGACATCACACCTAGCACACATGGCCTGGGAGCCTATTGCAATCTCAAAGGAAGAATTCGCGCGTTATTTAGAGTGTTTTTCTTCCAAGAAAATTATTATCTGCAAGTCCCACTCCCAGTGCTTCCATTAGTCTTGCCTGCTTTACAGAAAGTCGCTCGATTTTCCAAGGTCAGTCTTAAGGACGTGAGTCAAGAATGGCGGCGGTACGGCATTGGGATCAAAACTCGTCGATCCAAAACAAGTGACACAGCAACACTCAACCTGTCTGCTGGTGAAGATCGAGCATTCAATGAATGGCTTTTTGGATCTCAAACAGTCAGAATTCAACCAGGAGAAACGCATTGTAGCAATAATAGAGTAGTGCTAACACTCGCCAATTCGCCCCCGCGATTCGAGTGCTTAGGCACGACTGCTTCTTTTGATGAACAATGGGATCATTTCTCGGTTAACATTAAACCAGGCCATTTAAATGATTGGAAACTTTTAGATATCCAAGCCGGAATCCCAGAAATTTGGCCAGAAACCGCACAGTTACTCTTGCCACATTATTTGAACCTCCCTCAATTGGGTGCGGTCAGCTTTAATAAAGGATGTTATTGTGGACAAGAAATTATTGCTAGGATGGAATATCGGGCAAAACTTAGCAGAAAGATGGTTCGGGCGTCACTCGAGCATGCACCATCACTCCCGCTTCCTGGCACAAAATTGATCGATCCCAATGCTCCCGGAGAAGACGTAGGGACAGTGATTACTGCTGCAACAGTGAATAATGAACATGTGGAAATGCTGATTGAAACAAAATATCCTGAGGGTCAAAAATCTACATTAGGTCTTCAAATAGGTGATCATTTAATCCCGGTCTCGATTAAACCCTGATCAATTCCAATATCATGACTCCATTGCTGCTGCACGCCTTCTGCGATATTCCTCAATCGTGAGGAGTTGATCTTTCGGTACCAATTCAATGAAAAGTCGACCTTTGACGTGATCAATCTCATGCTGGATAATACGAGCCAAAAAGCCTTCTGCGATCCCTTCTACCTTTTGACCTTTAAGATCATAAGCTGTGTATTGTATTTTTTTAAACCGTTTGACGGGACCCGCTAAATCATTGGCTGAAAAACAACCTTCATAATCCTCATTTGTGTCTGTACCCATTCCCTCATAAGTGGGGTTGATCCAAAGGGTTTTTTCCATTGTTTGCGTAAAATCGGCACGCCATTTTTTTAATTTGGGATCCTCGGGAGCGCTGAAGATGATGATTTGCTTTGAGATTCCGATTTGAGGGGCGGCTAACCCCGCACAATTTTCTTCATGATCAAATTTCTGCTCTAAAATCCTCACATCAGCCAAATCTTCTGGCGACAGAGGAAAAGTGAGCTTTTTTCCGGCCGTGTGTAAAACTTCCGGCCCCCGGTTATCCTTCCCTTCAATGCAAACATACTCCGGTAGATCCATCGCAAAACCCTCCCAACCAAACCCAATGATAACGAATGTGACTAACAATGGGATCCCATTTGGTATCAATTTTTTTTTGATTGTCATCCAACACACCTCAATTCGGTAAGCAGGCATTATAACGTGTGAATTCAGCCTTCGATACCCTGAAATTTACGGAGGAGCCAATTCAACAATTTTTGTTGGTTAAATAAATATAACGTCTCGGGAAATTCTGTGTATACTAAAAAAAGGACTGCGCCAAGGAATGATCATCATGCAAAAAATATTACTTTGGATCACGATACCGATTATCGGGAGCTTTGGACTTTTCCCAATAAATGCGGATGAAATCGTCGAAAATCCCCCGGGTAATATGACCGAATTTACCTGTACAGATTTCAAAGTTAACGCCGACAAATGTATCAGCTATTCCTGCCAAACCGCTTCGAATGTCGATCCCTCTACCACCATCAGTTGGAAAATTATTGGATCTCAGAATAACCGCTGTCTTATTTCAAGTACGACGAACGATGTCGGGTTAAAAGATGACAATGGAAACCCAAAACCCATTACCAAAACCTGTGAATACGACGATGCTGGCGTCAACCATTTAGAAGATTTGATGGATCAACTGGAAAACGAGTATTTTAACCCGGAATCCAGTGCATTTACCGATGGCACATATAATTGCCAAATTACCTCAAATGACGAACCTCTGACAGGGGAACCTGATTCAAGTCAATCTGACGATTGAACGCGCATATGAGGAAATAATAAGACATCGCGAATGGATGGAGAATCTGTTAACAGCATCACCAAGCGATCAATCCCTATGCCTTCTCCTGCAGTGGGAGGTAACCCCTGTTCAAGGGCTAGAATATAATCTGAATCATAGTGCATGGCCTCTTCATCACCTGCTTCTTTCGCTAACACTTGTTTCTGAAAACGGCTTGCTTGATCTTCTGCATCGTTCAACTCAGAAAATAAGTTGGCAATTTCACGACCTGCAATAAAAAGTTCACACCGGTCTGTCAGTTCGGGATCTTTATCACTACTACGCGCAAGCGGAGATACCTCTATCGGATATTCCATAATAAAGGTTGGTTGTAATAATTTAGATTCAACGGTTTTTTCAAACAGTTCCAATTGTAAGCGCCCCAAACCCCAGCTGGATTCAGAGGGATAGCCTAATTTTTTCATTAGCCTATCTAATTGATCTCGATGAATGAGATCCATTTCTGTTAACTCTGGGTTAAATTTTAAAATGGCTTCTTTAATGGTATAGCGGGCAAAGGGTTTAGAAAAATCGATCTCAATCCCCTGATAGCTAACCTTTGAGGTATTGAATATCTTTTCGACCACCTCTTTAAGCATTTCTTCCGTTAAATTCATAAAATCTTGATAATCAGCATATGCCTGATAAAATTCTATCATGGTAAATTCAGGGTTATGTTTGGTAGAAAGCCCTTCGTTTCGAAAATTACGGTTAATTTCGAATACCCGTTCAAACCCACCGACCACTAATCTTTTTAAGTACAGTTCTGGGGATACACGCAAATAGAGATCCATATCTAAGGCATTATGATGCGTAATAAACGGCTTTGCAGCAGCTCCCCCTGGAATGGATTGCATCATGGGAGTTTCCACTTCTAAAAATTTTCGTTTTGTTAAAAACTCTCGAATATATTGGATAACCTGGGATCGGATAATAAAGACTCGACGGCTTTCTTCATTGACAATTAAATCCAAATAGCGTTGACGATACCGAGTCTCATGATCGGTCAACCCATGCCATTTATCCGGTAAAGGCCGCAAAGCCTTGGTCAGTAACTGAATTTTCTCTACCTTGACCGACAACTCTCCCGTCTTGGTTTTAAAAACAGTCCCAGCAGCACCAATAATATCTCCCAAGTCCCAACTTTGAAACTCATCGTATAATCCTTCTGGTAGCGCTTCTTGTTTGATATACAGTTGGATCCTGCCTGACATATCTTGCAGATGGACGAAGCTCGCCTTACCCATCAGACGACGCGTCATGAGTCGCCCAGCAACGGATCCTTGAAGATTTTTTTCTTCTAACTCTTTGGTTTCAACGGAATTAAATTCATCCAACAAGTTTTGAGCAAAATGAGATCTCCGAAAATCATTGGGAAATGCAGGTCCTTTTTCCCTCAATTTAGCTAATTTTCTACGACGCTGTTCTACCTGTTCATGGGTATCTTCACCATTTTGATCTGTCACAACCCCTCCTTCAAACTTGCCTCTATAAATAAATCAATATGCCCGTCCAAAACGCTCGATGTGTCCGTTGTTTCAACTCCAGTTCTGATGTCTTTGACTCGCGATTGATCTAACACATAAGAACGGATCTGGCTGCCCCAACCAATATCCGCTTTGTTTTCTTCTAAGGTTTGCTTTTCTGCGGAACGTTTACGGTATTCGAGTTCATATAACTTAGCTTTCAACTGTTTCATGGCATAGGAACGATTTTTATGTTGAGATCGATCGCTTTGACACTGTACCACGGTATTGGTAGGAATATGGGTGATCCGAATGGCAGAATCAGTACGGTTAACGTGTTGTCCTCCAGCCCCACTGGCTCGATAGGTATCTATTCTGAGGTCCGCTGGATTGATCGCGACTTCAATATTATCGTCTACCTCGGGATAGACAAACACCGATGCAAACGATGTGTGTCGACGATTTCCAGAATCAAAAGGCGACTTTCGAACTAATCGATGGACGCCCGTCTCTGTGCGCAGCCAACCGTACGCATATTCTCCTTCAAACTTAAGAGTGGCACTTTTGATCCCAGCCACTTCTCCGGCAGAAACCTCGAGTAACGTTGTTTTAAAACCTCTTCTTTCGCCCCATCTTAAATACATTCTGAGTAGCATTTCAGCCCAATCTTGGGCCTCTGTCCCTCCCGAACCCGACTGAATATCCATAAAAGCGGAATTGGGATCCATTTTCCCGGGAAACATTTTTTGAAACTCTAAGGCATCTAATTTGTCTGCCAATTTTTGAGTGTCTAAGACTAACACTTGAAAAGCTTCTGTATCTTGCTCTTCTTGCACCAAAATTAATAACTCTTCTTGATCTTTAAGTTCTTGCTCGAGTTGTTGGATCCCAAAGATCACTCTTTCCAACTCTGCCCGCTCTTTTCCGAGCTCTTGGGCTTGACTGGGATTATTCCAAATGGTGGGATCTTCTAATAATCGATTGACTTCTACCAGGCGCTCTTCTTTGACATCGTAGTCAAAGATACCCCCGTAATGCCAGAATTCTTTCCGCAAAGTCTTTCAAGGCATAAATCGTCGGATTGAGCTCTAGCATAATAAAATAATTTCGGCGGTTCTAAATCAAAATAAGCTTAATTGTTATCCCCACCGGAGTGGGGACAACAAAAAAACTAAAGATCACATTAAGCGACTTCTGCAGCAACTTGCTTAGTGGTAGACGTTGTCGTTCCACGCACACCAGTCGTGAGTTTTTCCAGCCATTCTTGCAAAACTTTCGCTTGTCGGATCGCCAATTTCGGATCTTTAAAGGTATGCGTTAACAGGAAAATACCCTGAATGTTCGATACCATGTTCAATGCCAAGTCAGCAGACTTATCACCAAAACCTAAAGATCGGAATTGCGTTTCACACCACATTAAAAGATCATGCAATAACTTAGCTGCTTGATCTGCCAATGAGCCACCTTGTTTTCCAAGTTCTTGGCACAACCCACCAACCGAACATCCATAACGAGCAGTTAGCTCTAAATCTTCAGTGCCAAATTGAATCAATGACATTAAGCGTGCACGCGGATCTGAATTTTCATCCAACTTACTAAAAAATTCAGTAAATTCCACGGCGCGTTTTTCAATAACCGCTTCACCAATGGCTTCCTTGGTTTTGAAATAATAGTAAACGTTGCCTAAAGGAACATCTGCTTCCTGGGCAATGTCCGCCAGTGTTGTTTGATTGAATCCCTTTTGGTGAATCAATACTTTTGCAGCTTCGATTAATCGTACTCTTTTATCAGTTTTCCGTGGCATAGCATTATAAATCCATTGTTAAAGTTAAGGGGCTTTATCCCCACCTCTTCATTATGACCAAGTTATAAACACTTGTCCATAACGACCCATTCTGCTAACTATGAGATTATACTAAATCTCACGTCAGTTGAATACCAATTAAATCAGCTCAGTGTTTGCGAGTCCTTTGCAGGCGTAAGAGCGTCTGTGAAAAAGGAGCCCGCACAGCTCGAGCTGATTGATTAATGTTAGCTTTCTTGAAAAAAACGTATGGCTAAGGTCTAAAAGGGAAGACCACGCAGAGTGTAAAAATGGTTTCACCAGCTTTGTAGCCAGTAATCCAACAATCCTATTATAACAAGACACATTCTTCTTATTGTGCATTTCGTAAGATTCTCCTCGCGGATTTTCCTCATCAACACCCAGTCAGCTTTTGACCCTTTTCTAGGGTGAAAGCCCCAATCTTTCAGTCCAATATTCCATTCAGAATATCAACCTTGAACAATTCCCTATTCCGTAAATCGGGATGCAAGTCAATTGTCACAATATCCGCTTTTCTAAATTGCCTGTCAAATAGGTCAACAAACTATTTTTGGGGATTTTTGATTTTGACCATGAGCCAAATAGTCATCGCCTCAGGAACCAAGCCTGAACTGAAGGGTGGCTAGAAGGTGCGGGTAACTTTAACGACACTGCTTTCAAGAGGCTGCCAAACTGGCCCAGCCCGAGTCAGCCAAAAAGCGCTTCCCATGACGTTGCGCTAATAAGTTGAGTCTTTGCAACAAGAGTGACTCACCTTGTTCTAAGACATAATGCATTGGCCCACCGCGAAAGGGCGGAAACCCAGTGCCAAAGATCATTCCCGCATCTAAGAGATCCGGTGATGAAACAATTTTTTCACGCAGACAAGCAACTGCCTCGTTGATCATCGATAGAATTAACCGATCGATGACATCCTCTGGGACTCGAAAATTCGGATCTGCTTTTGGTTTAATTATCTTTCCAGCTTTGTATTGATAAAATCCTTGTCCCGTCTTCCTGCCCAAATGGCCTTGTTCTACTAAAGTCCGAAGTTTTTGGGGAATACTGCCACCAAAGTAACGACTGAGACTTTCTCCAGCATAGAGACAAACATCTAAACCCACTGTATCCGCTAATTCTATTGGCCCCATTGGCATGCCAAAATCTAATGCCGCCTGATCAATGGCATAGTCGGGAATACCTGACTCTAGCAAGACAATGCTTTCCATCAGATACGGCATTAAAATTCGATTCACTAAAAACCCTGGCGAACTCTTAACCGGTAACGGCAGCTTTTCAATTAAGCGCACAAAAGCCATTCCTTGATCGACGAAGGAAGGTTCGGTCTCATCCCCCGTAATCACCTCTACTAACGGCATTTTTGCCACTGGATTAAAAAAGTGTAATCCAATTAATCGACGCTGAACATCTAAGTCCAGAGAAAGCTCTTTTAATGGGATGGTAGAGGTATTGGTTGCTAACAAGGCATCTTTTCTGGCCTCTTTCGCCAGCACTGCAAATACGGCAGCCTTAATCTCAACTTTTTCCACAACGGCTTCGATAATTAATTCCGCCCTTCTAACTCCATTTCCTAGAACATCAGGGATCAACCTATCTTTTGCAGCCATGATGAGATGCGGTTCTTTTAAGTGTTTGGTAAATAAAGCTAAGGCACGGCTCAAGGAATTTGCAATAGCTTTCTCATTTTTATCCTGTAAAGTCACGTAAAATCCTTTCAAAGCACACCAAGCTGCAATGTCTCCTCCCATCACACCAGCACCAATGACATGAACATACCGAGGATTAAAACTCACTTCACGACCTAAGCCTTTTAACGTGTCTTTCAAATCGAACACTCGCACCATATTACGAACGGTTTCGCTCAACATCAATTGGGTAATCGATTTGGCTTCTACCATAAAAGCCGCATCATTCTCTACTCCCTGTTCTATCCAGTGTTCCAAAGCAATATACGGAGCAGGGTAATGAGCACGATTGACTTTCGCCGCCAGTTTCTTCTCTATCCATCTCCCTAAAAGCCGTCGCGAAATACTCCAATTTGAGATTTGCTCGACAAAATTCAATGTCCGCTCTTTGGGTGAATTCTTTAAATAATGTCTAACCGCCAACAGACTTTGCCGTTTCGCGACAACCGCATCGACAACGCCCATTTTATAGGCAGACTTTGCGGTAATAATCCTTCCCGAAACAATCAAGTCCATGGCTTTTAAACCACCAATTAACCTAGGAAGGCGGATCGTCCCTCCCCAACCAGGATGAATCCCCAACGTCACTTCTGGTAATCCCAGCTTTGTTTTAGGATCATCAATCGTAATACGGTATCGACAAGCCAATGCCAGTTCTAACCCTCCGCCCAAACAAAAGCCGTGAATTAAAGCAACCGTTGGAAACGATAATTCGGCTAAGTGGTTAAATACGAGTTGTCCCTGGCGAATCAAATTAAACGCTGCATCATGCGTTTCAATGGTTTTAAACTGCTCTATATCTGCGCCGGCAATGAATCCATTTTTCTTGGCGGATTGAATCACCAAACCTAAGGGTTGTGATCCCGATTGGAACGATTGTAGAATGGTAAGAAGCTCTTCCAATACTTCCATATTGATCGTATTTGTACTGGTTTTTTTCTTATCTAATGTTAACCAAACAATATTGTCGCCATCGCGTTCACACCGCCAATGTTGATTTATCCCTGCATCCATTTTACGTTACTCCCGACACCCGTTCGATTAACATTGCTCCCCCTTGCCCACCACCAATGCACAGAGATGCAACGCCCCGCTTTGCTCCATTTCTTTTTAAAATATCCAATAAATGTAAAACCAATCTAGCACCACTGGCTCCCACAGGATGACCGATTGCGATGGCTCCACCATCTACATTCAACCTATCCAAAGGAATTTTTCCTAAAGGACTCTCTCCAGTCTCCAGTTCTTTTAAACAGGCTAATACTTGTGTGGCAAATGCTTCATTGATCTCCCAATAATCAATATCCTCCAGTGACAATTTTTGTTCTGATAGTAATTTCTGAATGGCATAAACCGGCCCTAATCCCATCACTGTGGGATCTAACCCTACCCACGCCGTATCGACGATTCTACCTAAAACAGGCAAGTCGTATTGTTTTACCGCCGATTCGCTGGCTAAGATTAAGAAAGCTGCCCCGTCTGTTATCTGCGAGCTGTTTCCAGCAGTGACCCGCCCAAATGGCTTATCAAAAGCGGGTTTTAGGGTTGCCAATTTATCAACAGAAGAATTCTCACGAACACCGTTATCGGATCCAACCACCTGACCATGCCAATCAAATAACGGCGTAATTTCTGCAAGATGTCCTTCTTGCAGCGCAGCACTGGCCCGCTGATGGCTCTGCACGGAAAAAGCATCCATTTCTTCACGGGAAATATTGTACTGATACGCGAGGTTTTCTGCTGTCTGTCCCATGGAGAGATTGACCACAGAGTCGCTTAATCCTTTCAACAAGGCAACCACCGGCGCTAAGTAACGTAATCTAAATTTGAGCATCGATTTACATCGATTGGAAAAACCTTTACTCATTCTAAAATCTGCCAACCATTCTAGCAAAGCATTTTGGTATAATAATGGGGTACGACTCATACACTCTGTCCCACCGGCTAACACCAGATCGACATCACCATTCATAATATGAGCCGCGGCACTATCCAACGCTTGCAATCCTGAAGCACAATTTCTTTGCACTGTCCACGCGGGGACTGCATGCCCACACCCTAAGCGCAGCGCGATGATCCGAGCAATATTGGCTTCATCCGCAGCAGGTCCGACACAACCTACAATGACTTCTTCGATGGCCTCTGGTTCAAAAGACTGTCGAGCCAATAACGGACCCGCCGCCGCTATGGCTAAATCTGCTGCCGACAATGGATTAGGGCGTGCTAATGCCTTTAGAAAAGGGGTTCTTAAACCATCAACCAAATAGACTGCCCGTTTTTTACTCGCCATAGTATTTATTTCCCAGTCAACTGTTCTTTTGAAAACTCATCCACCCGAATAGCCTCAAGCCGTGCATCTTCTAAACGATCGAGCATTTCGGCTTCTTCCGGTGCCAATACCTTCTCGGCCACCGCTTTGGCAATCTTAGCGTGTTGATCTAACCACTTTGGAATAACACCACTTTTGACACCCGCCTCTAATTTTGCGGTCACTTTTTCGCTCGCTATGGTTATTTTTAAAGCTTGTTCAAGATGAAAAAGAGGATCACGATTTTCTTGACTGAGATAACACTGCTGAGTTAATCGATCTCGAAAATCTGAAGGACACATCATGGCAGCAGCTACCTGATGTTCTAGGTGATCACTCGGCAAAGAATGGCACGGCCCCGTTGGAAAAAGTGTCCAACGGAGCGCTTTCCCCAGAATTCTAATCGGAAAATTGTGACAAAATTTAAACAGCGCTTGTTGCGCAAGATACAAACTGGATTGCAAACACCACTCAACATAGGGTTCATCTTCTTTTTGATGACCAAAATCATGATGGTATTTTAAAACAGCTGAAGCCAAATATAAATGACTTAAAACGTCCCCTAATCTCGCCGACAATCGTTCTCGACGCTTTAACTTTCCGCCCAACGTAATCAAAGCGACATCTCCAGCAAATGCTAAAGCGACCGACAGTCGTCCCAGTTGGCGATAATATCGTTTTAATCCGGTTTTGGCTGGCGCCCTGCAAAATCTTGCTCCTGTTAAAGCGTGGAAAAACGCACGCGCTTTATTACACAAAGTATAGGAAAAGTGCTGCCACAACGCCTTGTCGAATTGTTTCAATCCTTCTTCCCGATTCGGATTTTGCATGGCATCCATTTCACGTTGAATATAGGGATGACATCGGATCGCTCCCTGACCAAAGATAATTAAATTTCGCGTTAAAATGTTTGCTCCCTCTACCGTAATACTAATGGGAATACTTTCATAACAACGCGCCAAATAATTATTGGGGCCCAACATGATGCCTCGGCCACCATGGATATCCATCGCATGATTCACAACCTTTCTTCCCATTTCGGTCATATGATATTTTGCAATAGCACTCACGATTGCAGGCGAAATTTGTTGATCGATGGGGGTCAATGTAAACAGCCGGGTTGCTTCAATGAGATAAGTAAGCCCGCCAATTTGAGCCATCGCAGCTTCGACACCTTCAAATTGACCAATCGAAACATGAAACTGTTTGCGGACCTTAGCATACGCACCGGTCGTGCGAAAACAAATCTTGGCAGAAGCTGTACTCAATGCCGGTAAAGAAATACCTCTCCCAGTAGATAAACACTCAACGAGCATCTGCCATCCTTTGCCAATCATTGATCCTCCACCAATGATCCAATCTAAAGGAACAAACACCTCTTTTCCGCGAGTCGGACCATTCATAAAAGACTGATGTAGCGGGAAATGTCTCTTTCCGATTTCAACACCAGGATGATCCGTTGGGATCAAACAAACGGTGATACCTAATTCTTCCTGGGTGCCCAATAAATGATCGGGATCATAAAGTTTGAATGCCAAACCTAATACCGTGGCAATTGGCGCCAACGTAATATAACGCTTATTCCAAGTTAACTTCATCCCAATGATTTTTTTTCCTTGATATTCTCCTTCACAAATAATCCCCACATCGGTCAGCGCACTCGCATCACTCCCAGCATCCGGTGAAGTCAAAGCGAAACAAGGTATTTCTTCACCCATTGCAAGTTTTTTGAGATATCGAGCTTTTTGCTCTACGGTACCATACCGAACCAGTAATTCAGCCGGCCCAAGGGAATTTGGGACCATCGCCGTAATGGCTGCAGTCAAACTGTGTGTCGCAAGCTTTTGGACGATCGTTGAATGCGCCAAGGCGCTAAACCCTAATCCCCCATATTCTTTTGGGATGATCATGCCAAAAAATCTTTCTTTTTTAAGATATGACCAGACTTCTGGTGGAAGATCTAAGTCCTTCTGTGAGACTGTCCAGTCATCAATCATTGAACACAGTTTATCCACTCGATGCATTAAAAAATGACTTTCTTGATCCGTAAGCTTTGGCTTAGGTAATTGCAACATCCAATTCCAATCGGGACGTCCCTGAAATAATTTCCCTTCCCACCAGACTTGTCCCGCTGCAATCGCCTCCTGTTCGGTAGAGCTCATCGGTGGCAGTTTTAACCGGAAGATATTGTAAAACCATCTGCTGACATAACGACGCCTTAACCAAGGACAACTGAAAAACCCAATGAACAACAGGGGAACTGCCAGGGTACTGTAGACGAGCAACGGACAAACAGTGACACATTGTAACAGCACCCCAAACGACAAAATCAAACAGAGTGCCCATGCCCAAAGAGGTGCTGCAAAAAAGGCTAAGCCCCAAAGAGTGATGATCGCCACAACCCCCGCCAACAATACCTGCATCCCTTACTCCCTCTGTGATGACACCTCATCTTGTAACGAGATGATACACCTAAATATTAGATGAACGATTCCATAAATAAAAGTCTAACTTTGTTAGTAGGATTGCAAATTAAATAAGATCAATTTGCGAACCGCGTAAACTGAGGTATGTAAAATATGATACGTGCACACGAGTATCCTGTCGTCGGAACCTGGTATTGGGACATCGATCACTTAGATCGGTTCGAAATTGTTGCGCAAGATGAAAAGTCGCGTTCTATCGAAATCCAATATTTCTCAGGTGAAATCGAAGAAGTTGACTTTGAAACTTGGTTTAACCTGCGGGTTGTTTCGATCGCTGCACCCAGGGACTGGTCAGGCCCTTTTGAAGTCGATAAAGAGGACTTCACAGAACTGAATGATGAAATGCTCCCATCGACAGTTTTAACCAAATACTGGGATACAGATTAGACAGTAAAGCCTTTTTGCAATCCCTCGATATATATTCATTACACTTCAAAATGAGAAGCCAATCCCCTTTATTGGTTATCAGGGACGGGCATACTGCCCTCGACTTTGCGCTAATAATCCGGGCGCAAAACGCCCTTCTAACCAATAAAGGGGATTGGCTTCTTTTCCACACCGTTCACAGCTTGAAGTACGATGGACATATACACCTATTATTTAATCAGTCTGGACAACAGCACAGCTTTAGGGTAGTATTGTGTTTTACCCCAAACCAACCGTGAATTCGCAGGAAAGTTATATGACAAAATTAACTAAGCGCCAGCAGGAAATTCTCGCTCTCATCGAATCACACATTGCTACCAGTGGTTCGCCTCCAACCCGAGCAGAAATCGCTAAAACCATGGGTTTTAGGTCCCCTAATGCCGCCGAAGATCATTTAAGAGCACTGGCACGAAAAGGGGTAATTGAATTAGTGCCTGGAACTTCGCGTGGAATTCGTTTAGTCCGTTCCAGTACCGCTATCCCAATTGTTGCCATGGAACGCATTCACCCGAACCAGCCCATTTTTTCTGAAAACCACCTTAAGGGCTCATGCCAAGTATTAGATCGTTCCTTTTTTGCTCCTGCCGCAGACTACTTTTTACAGTATTCTCACAAAGGTATCCCAGAATTGGCGATTCAAGAAGGTGATTATCTCGCAATCCATCAAACGCATGAAGCCGAAGCAGGCCAAATCGTGCTCACCAAACAAAATCATGAAATTCATATTCGTCGCTTACCCTTGGATTCCCATCACCATTTTGCCATTGAAGGGGTAGTTGTCGGGGTTATCCGATCCTTCAACACCACAACCAGGTTGTCATGAATGGAAAGACCAAACGCGTAATTATCGGCCTTTCGGGAGGCGTTGACTCGTCCGTTGCCGCTTTTATGCTGCTGCAAGAAGGCTACGAAGTCGAAGGCCTATTTATGAAAAATTGGGAAGAAGACGATAGTGACGACTATTGTCCAAGTGCCCAAGATTTACATGATGCCCAAATGATTTGTGATATTCTGAATATTAAATTACACACGGTTAATTTTTCGAATGAATATTGGGACCATGTTTTTGAGCATTGTTTAACAGAACTGCGCCAAGGGCGAACCCCTAATCCGGATGTGCTCTGTAACCGAGAAATCAAATTCAAAGCTTTCTACAATTACGCTTTACAACTAGGCGCAGACTACATCGCTACCGGCCACTATGCTCAAATCAAGCATGCTTCAAATTGCTATTATTTGCATCGGGCAAGAGATCAGAATAAAGATCAAACCTACTTTCTTTATAATTTAGAACAACCTATCTTAGCGAAAACACTCTTTCCGATTGGTCACGTAACAAAACCCGAAGTCAGAAAAATCGCCATCGAGAAAAAATTGCCCAATGCAAATAAAAAAGACAGCACTGGGATCTGTTTTATTGGGAAACGAAAATTTAAACAATTTATAACGAAGTATTTGCCCTTACAACCCGGGCCAATTGTAACTCCAGATCGCACAATCGTCGGCCAACACGATGGTCTTATGTTTTATACTCTGGGCCAACGACAAGGACTCATGATTGGTGGTCATGCAGACTATAGTGGACTCCCTTGGTATGTCGTCGGAAAAGATCTCACAGAAAACACCCTAATTGTGGCACAAGGGGATTCTCACCCCTTGCTCTATAAACAATCATTAGAAACCGCAGGGGTTCATTGGATCACTAAACACAACCCTTCAGAACAATTCGCCTGTACGGCTAAGATTCGTTACCGACAGATGGATGTTCCCTGCCACCTAGCAGCACTGGGTGAAAACGCCTATAAAGTTACTTTTGAAAATCCTGAAAGATCAGTGACACCGGGACAATCCATCGTTTTTTACCAACAGGAAATCTGTTTGGGGGGAGGTATTATTCAATGATCGATTCAACCACCGAATATCGCACCCTCGCTTTAGCTGGCGTCTTTCAGGTAGCCGCTCTTGTAAAACAATTGGCTAAAACAGGTCGTGTCGATGAACAGTATTTCATTGCCAGCATTGAAAGTATTTTTAAAACCCAGGTCAACAACACCCTCGAAGTCTATGGCGAACCGCAGAATTTACGTCTAGGCCTCAATGAATTGATCCGTTTATTTTCCAATCACAAAACCCCAAAAGATCCTGAAATTGCACGATACGCATTTTCATTATTACACTTAGAAAGAAAACTATCGAAGGATCCAAAAATGTTAACCATTATTCGTTCTGGTATCGAACGCGCAGTCAACCAAGCTTCGCACTTTTCTTCTACTCATGATAACGTAATGGCAAATTTAGCTTCACTCTACACGGATACTTTAAGCACTTTTAGCTTTAGAATCTACGTCGCTGGTGAACCCATAACGCTTAACCAAACCCATACACAAAATAAGATACGAGCACTGTTGTTGGCGGGCATACGTTCTGCAGTCTTGTGGCAGCAGTTGGGCGGAAGACGGTGGCAGCTATTAATTGCACGTACCGGTCTCTTACAAGCCGCAAATACTTGGTTAAAAAAGTGTACCGTCGAAACTTATAGCTAACCTAGAGATGCTCATATCATACACGTAATATTATTCGAACTTTAAGTTTTCCCTCGAGTCTGATGAATTAGCAGAGATAATTCACAGAAACGTTGAGGGGAAAGATGGCACTTTTTTCGAATAACTGGATAAAACGTCTTAAGAAAATAATGGATGCTCTCCAGGAGCATTACTCATCCGAAAATCCGAATTCAATTGACACCACTGCCCCTAACCCCAATGCCAAACAAACCACGCCTGCCTATAGAAAATTTGTTGAGAAAAGTAGTAAACCCCTCGATCCAGATGAAGTCTTAGTCAAAGATATTCGTAAAATTTTGGTCAATGCAGACCTTCATCAGAAAAAAAATCATTAAGTAATAGGTCATAGCAATTGTACTACGGCTCTGAGTAAAATGAATGTTGAAGATCCCCCTTCATTTGAGTGAACCATCCAGATGATTATTTGACTTACACAGGGATTAAAGGCAATACTGTCACAAAACAGCAGCACTACACGGAATTTTGTAGGCTGGCTATACAAGTGTTCAGCAGGACCAACATTCTAAGTCATGAGAATCATGCTTTTTCTTTCTGACTCAATATACCATAGGATGAATGCTCAAAATGCAACTGTCACATTCCATCGACTTTGAACAACTGGTCGCTGCACTGCCAGGTTTGGTTCATTGGGTCGACAAAAACAATGTGTATTTGGGCTGTAATGAACTCCAAGCTTTGGTCCTCGGGTTGCATTCTAGAAATGATATTATTGGAAAAAAAAACCGCGACTTGAATCATCGAACCCCTGAAATTTACGATAATCAAAACCTAGATGTTATGAATAAAAAAACCCCTCAAGTTTTCGAAGAGCTGGTAACACTCAGTGATGGCACTTACGCCATGATCCTATCTCATAAAATACCGTTATTCGATACGACTGGTCAGGTCATTGGTTTACTAGCTGTTTCTTTTGATACAGTGATCCAAAAGGATATTGAAAAAACTGCAGCCAAAGCAGACAAAGAGGATGAAGAACTTGATAGCCAAATACGCATCTTGTTGGTAGAAGATCAAATTTTCACAGCCGAGGTCACTAAAATAATTCTCAGTGAATTAAACTGCGAAGTTGACGTTGCCAACTCTGCGAAAATGGCAATGGTGCAAGCAAAAAGCAAAAAATTTGATTTAATTTTTATGGATATTGGTTTACCTGATTTAGATGGATATGCGACCACACAATGGATCCGTCACAATAGCTTAAGCTTAAACAAACGAGTCCCGATTATCGCTTTAACTGCTCTGGCAGATAACCAAGATAAAGAGCGTTGTATGGAATCTGGCATGAATGCAATCCTAATTAAGCCTATTTATAAAAACAAAGCTCTGGATATTCTGCATGCTTTTATTCCACGGATCAGTGATAAAGCCAAAGTTCCCATAGCCGCCAATGATGAAACAGATTGGTCAGTTCTCTCTGGGAAAATCATTGATCTCGAACTAGGCTCACAAATGTTTAATGGCAACGTAGAACTCACAAAAAAAATGATCTCGACTTTAATTGTCAATCTCAGCACAGAATTAACTGCTTTAGAATCATCCTATAAAGCAAAAGACTGGGAAAAAATGGAAAATATCGTCCATCGCTTAAGAGGGGCAATCAGTTATTGCGGGACTCCAAGACTGCAAGAAGCTTGTGCCCGACTAGAAAATCATCTTAGAGCAGGTTACCGGGAACTTGCCCCCTTATTGTATAAACAGCTGTTAAAAGAAATTGATGCTGTCAAACACGAATATGCCTTACTGATTGGATAAGCCGCTCTACCATGCTCTCGCAAATTTTCTTCGAATTGAAAATATGATTGGGATCAGGGCAAGGATCACAAAACTAAACAGTAACATTGTTTGATACGTCGTGCGATCTCCCGTCTGTAATTGTACGGGTGGAATATAGACAATCCAAAACCCAAATAGACAGGCACATATTCCAATCCCTGCAATTAACCAAATGCCCAATTTTCCTCCCGGAATTCGAAACGTCCTATCGATATTCGGTTGTGAATAACGCAATTTAATGGCTGCGGCAAATACAAAAGTATATTGCACCACGGTAAATTGTGCTGATAACGCGGTTAACACCCAGTAAGCAGCACTATGACTGTCCATCCACAAAAATACTAATGATAAAATAGTCCCAATAATCGCCTGAAAGACTAACATTCCGGTTGGCACACCCAAATGATTCGTTTGCTTCAAGATAGGAGGCAAAAAGCCATCCTCAGCGGTGATCAAAAGCCCCTTCGCTGGCCCAATTGTCCAGGTATTAATCCCTGCCAGTGAACCGATTAAGGCCAATAATGCCATGATGGGAACTGCCCACAACAGATTAAAATGTGCAAAAAATACCTTGAAAGCTTGGATCAGTCCTGATAGTAAATTAATTTCCGTTTGAGGCACGACGATTGCAATAGCCAATGTACCTAAGATAGAAATGGACAAAATGATACAAGAAGCGATGGCCAACGCTTTTGGATAATCTTGTTGTGGATTTTTGGATTCTCGAATATGGAACGCCGCAATCTCTACCCCCGCTAAGCCTAACAGTATTCCAGAAAAAAACACCATGGTGTCTAAACGAAACTCAGGGATCAAAGCATTCCAATTAAAATCAATGGCCGTCATATGACCTGCCAATATCCACCAAATCCCGAGTCCTATGATCAATGTTCCTGGAATTAAAGTACCTGTGACAACACCCAAGGCACTCACCCAACCAGAGGTTTTAATCCCAAAAAAATTTAAGAAGGTTGCTCCCCAAAACACACTGAGCATCACAATAAAATAAAAGATTTTGCTATGCTCCAGACCCGGAAATAAAGGGGCACAGAGATGGGCCAACATGGCCGCGGTAAACGCCAAAATGGCTGGAAACCAGGCAATACTCTCCATCCAAGCCATCCACAAAGAGAAAAAACCGACGGGTTTCCCAAAAGCTTCTGATACCCAGACATAATTCCCCCCAGCACGCGGCCAGCCGGTTGCCAATTCAGCTGTTGTCAAAGCGATCGGAATAAAGAATAACAGCGCTGCGACAACAAAATAAAAAACAGAGGCCAGTCCATATTCGGCGGGGAGCGGTAAATTTCTGAGGCTCACAATTGCCGCCACTGTCATCATCGCCAGGGTAAACTTACCTAGCACCCGTTTTTGCTGCATATTTACGCCCCCTCTAGGCTACAAAACCAATCTCGCGCTACGACCCTAAAAGGCCTCAGATTATCATAGATAAGGTGTAGACACACTTTAATTTTAGTGACTCCTCAGGCCCCCCAAAACCCGTTTTTAAAACAGAGAGTTATTCTAGGTTTTGTCATCCCCGCGAAAGCAGGGAACCAGGAAATTACCTAAAAAAACAATGGATTCCTGCTTGCGCGGGAGTCGTTTCCATAGAAATGACGACACGATTGACGTTACTCATTTCTAAGGTTCCATTCAGCGATATTTGTCCCCCTATCGTCTATACTTTTTATATAAGAACTGAGAATGACCTCCCCTCACTATTCTCAGTGTGTGAGTCGCTATAGAATAGGATATACATTATGTTATTAAGTGAATTAGCATTAAGAAATTCTTTCCTGATGTATGAAATGGAATTAAATAGAGATATCGTTGCATTACAACAGCAGTATGCTCCACAAGGCAAGCAAAATTCAGAACTCTATTGTGAGGCCATTTGCGACTTGCTTCTGATATATATCGATAAATGCTTAAACGAAATGGAAACCGAAATTGATAATAGATTGACGGAAGACCCTCATATAAGTCTCCCTGATTTTAAAGAGATAAAATCTGAAATTGGACATGAAATGAAACCCATTACTGACAGATGTATCAAAATCCTTGAGGGTGACATAAACCGATGCACTGAAGGCGATGACACTCTTCAAAATAAAATTAATGAAGAACTTAAGTTCTCGGATCAAATTGATCACAAGATAAGTTCTTTTTATAAGGATTTTGAAAGAAAATTAAAAACACTGAAACTAATCGACAAAAATCGCATTTCATCCACTGAAAAACCCCATCATTCCAAAATGCCATTAATACCAAACGCTGAAGCTCAGTTGGTAAAAAAATCGTACAATATTTCGCGCATTTCTCTTATTTTTTCGACTGTATCCCTTTTAATCTCAATTCTACTTTTTATTCTAAAATAGATAAAAAAAATGCCCTCGAGTTGAGGGCATTTTGAATAATGAAAAATGTAAATTTCGTGCCAGCAACTAGCTAGACGCTTCTACAGGTTTCCCACTTAAACCAACTGCTGCCGGAGCTTCCGTATCTTCTCCAGTTTCTTGTAACTTTTCTAGATATAACCTATTCAAGGAAAAGACAGAATATATCCAGGCAGCAACAACAATGGCGACAAAGAAGAGTAATACTGGCAAGTTATCCGCAATTGCGCCAAACATCAAGACAACCTGCAAGATAACACCACCCCCAGATTTTCCTAGGCGACCGCCAACCACGTCGATAGCAGCTTTACCCTTTACCTTAGATTCCTGATCTAAAGGAATGTAAGCCATCTCTTTAGTTGGATCAAACAGAGAATACTTCGTCGCTTTACTCAAGATGTTTTGAGTAGCACCAGCAATCACCGCAATCCAAAGAGGCGTGTATGAAAACATTCCATCCAGCTCATTTTTATACATCACGAAGGCAAAGAAAATGCCGCCCGTAATTAAAATCATGACAGGTGCTGATAACGCTGCAACTAACCAGCCGAGACGTCGAATAACGTTACTGCCTACTGTAACCAAAAGCAACGTTGCAAACCCAGTGCACATGGAGAAATACCCCATAAAGGTATTGTAATCATTCTCATTTGTGAACTGTGCCCCAAGCTGTGATTTCCATACCACTTCAATCAGATTGATAGAAATGCCATATCCCAAAACCAACAGGACAATACACCCTAAATACCGTGAACGACTCAGCAACAAAAAGCTTTCTGTTAACGTGAGTTTGGGTTTAGATTTTTTCGGCATTCGATCAGCCGGATTATAAAGGCGTGGATCCGTTAGCACGTTTTGATTCATCCACCAATAGGCCAATACTATGACCACACAAGAAATGGTAATCGCGCCCATTAACCAATGCAGTGTTTCTCCCCAAGCATCCACTCCCGCAGGCACTTGGCTGCGGATATCCGAAAAGTGAATGATGGTTAATCCCGAAGCAACCAAGGCCAAATTCCCTAATTGACCAAACCCTGCGTAAAAGCGTTTAGCTTCAGCAGAACGAGTGATCTGATTAGCAAATTGCCAAAATAACAGTGAGATCCCCATGCTTCCCCATAATTCGGAAAGAATATAAAACAAAGCGTACGGCCATACGCGAAACACTTCCACTAATTTAAATAGGGTATCGTGCATGCGCGCAGGTAAAGAAGAATTAATAAAAGCTTCTAAAGCATCCGCTGTGTGAGTAGGACTCACCAACTCGACATTGGGATAGATCAGAAACCCAAAGCAAGAAAAAAATATCAAAAACGGAGCAATCACTGCATAGAACAAAGTAGTGGGTTTCAATACATTGCTCAGTTTTGCATAGATCACCACAAACAAGATGGACATGGGCAGCGTTCCCCAGAACTTCAAGAAGGGAATGGCTTCGGCCCCTGCGGCAATCACAATAAGAGTATCTTTAGTGTCGCGCATGATGGTGTAATTAAATAAAAAACAAAACATCATTAAGACCATGGGTAAAAATTTCTTCAACTCGTTGTTATGGATCGGCCAAAAGATTTTTCTAAAACCGGTGAACTCCGGTTCCCCACTGCTAATTCCCACCTTGGTACTCGACATATGATCTCCCACCCTATATTGTTTGGTTGTTTAACTTGAAGCCATATTCTACGGAGAATTTCACCAAACAACAAGTCGTGATTTTGTTTGACACACTTTCAATCTATTGTATCAAATAAGTACTACGCATTTACACCGTCAGAAGAGACGGACTGCTCTGAAACAAGCCAATAAAGACGCTTCCTGGCACGAGTCGCAGCGACGTATTGTAATCGAGTGAATTCATGCGATGCGCGCCGGGCTTCTTGCCTTCTTAAATAGGCATAAATCGGATCCTGCTCGGTACCCACCGCTTTAATGGGCGCTAGAATAAAATAACTGCCTTGTTGCTCATTCAAACCCTCTTCCCACAACATGAGTTTTGCAGAATCAGATCGGGTTTTTCGATTGATCCCTGGCACGATCACGGTATCAAATTCTAAACCTTTTGCCTTATGGATAGTCATTACTTGCAAGGCATTAGAGTCGCTCGACTGATTTTCTGAATACAACGCTTGGATCTTTTGTTCCAAGCCCCCAACCTCAAAAAAGTCTTGCTCCGAAATTTCATCCAAAATCACAAAAAAAGCCTCTGCATCTTGAATCGCCATAGGACTGTCCAAACACTGCAGTCCTCCCAAACTTTCCCATGTTCCCTGAACCCACTGGCGCAAAGACACACGCCCTGCATCCAATAACGCCTTTGCAATAACCGGAACCATTTTGCCCAACGCTGCCTTCCCACTCGCACTCAGCGGCAATTGCTCCCAATGCGATTGCAAAACAAACCAAATTGGCAGAGCAGGTTCGACATTCGCAATCATCCAAATATCCTGCAAAGATAATTGACTCCAAGGCGCTCTGAGTAGCGCCAACCAAGCAATACGATCACTTAAATGTCCCAGCGCTCGGGCTAAAGTTAAGAGGTCCTGGACAATTGGCCGATCGATCAAGTGCTCTAACTGAACTCCTTGATATTCTATGCCAGCCTGCCGTAACACCGGGAGAATTTCGACCAAATGCGATCGCGCTCGAACCAATAAGGCAATGCTTCCTTCTGGATCTTCTGCTTGAACTGTTTGAATAATCTCCGTGACAATTTCTGCCTCTTTTTCCAAAGGCACATCATAAACCTCGGCTTTTGCTTGCGGTTTACTCTGACAACGCGCCTCAGACGCGCTAAAGGTAACCGCTCCTGTCATTCCATCATCGTGTAACGGAAATTTCTGTTGAAAGGTGAAATTCACCCATTGCACAATTTTGGGATCCGATCTAAAGTTCGCGGTCAGCGTTAAGGGGGTTAAAGCGATTGCCCCCACCCCTTGTCGCTTTGCCCGAATAAATAATCCCACTTCGGCTTGACGAAAACGATAAATCGATTGCATCGGATCACCGACTAAAAATAAGGTCCTGTCTTCGTTTGCTTGCCAACCTGCAGTCAACTTTTCCAACAAACGAAACTGTGCAACCGAGGTGTCCTGAAATTCGTCCACCAAAATATGTTGAACTTTATAATCTAACTCTAATGCTAAATCACTGGGAATATCCTCATCCCCTAATGCTTTTAATGCTGCCAAAGTCACTTCAATAAAATCGACCTTCCCCTGTTCCTGAAATACTAACAAGAGTTCAGCCGTGAGTATTGGCAATAATTGGACCAAGCTTTCTACAATTTGCCATTGTTTCTCGTCATAGCGCGGCGGCGGACATTCTCGGATCTCTTGTAAATTTTCCCTAAAAATAGGATATTGATTGAGCCTTTTCAGCAAGTTACACATCCGTTCTTTCATGAGTTGATAATACTCTTTTTCGGCTCGATCTTTAGCCCCGGTTGGAGCCGGAAAGCCTTGGTGCAGAGTGACCGTCTGACGCCACTGATGATCTTCTCGCAATAACAATTCCGCCAAAGCCAACCAACCGGGTAAGGACTGAATGTGATTGTGTGTGGCATGATCGAATACCGTTTGGCATTGACGGATCAATGAGTCTTTCTGCATCCGTTCAAGCTGCTGTGCTGCGAAAACCGCGCATTCAAAGAGTTCAGTTTCTTCTACCGGCAATGAAGCTTGCAGAGCTGAAATCTTAGATTCGATCACTTGGGCCAAACCAACTTCGAGCCGTGCGCGAGAACGCTCCTCTGCCAACGATTGCCCAACATAAGGTAACCACTGATCCCGGTGAGACAACATTTCTGCTAATAGACGTTCTGCTTGAGACAAATTATTATCCAAATGCACTAATAACATCCTAAGAGCAGAAGACCAAGGCACTTTGTCACTCAGAGAATTTAAAATTTGACGGGCCGCACTTCGATACAGCGGCATGGGATCTTCAACAATCTGGGGTGACAAACCAAAATGAGAAACCACCGGCATTCTTCGCGTAATACCCGCACAAAAAGCATCAATGGTTTGGATCTTCAGTCGATTAGGATATTTCATAAGTTCCCAACCCAATTGCTGATCCCGTTTTAGCACTGCTCGTGCAAGTTCCCACGTTTTTCTTTCATGAGGATCGTCGGGCACCAAAGGTTCAACCGCCCGTTCTAAGGCCAATAAAATGCGATCGCGCATTTCAGCCGCAGCTTTACGAGTAAAAGTAATCGCTAAACATGCTTCAGGGACCGCTGCCGCACAGGATAATAAAGTTAATAAACGTTGCGCCAAAAGGGTTGTTTTTCCCGAACCCGCTGGAGCCTGAATGATAAAAGATAAGGAAGGATCGAGCGCTTTGTCTCGAGCTTTGTTATCCGAACTTTCTACTGACATTGCCTTCACTCACTGCCACACACTAGATTAATCCGCTATTTTACAGTAATATTGAAGATATCGTATGCGTATCACAAAATTTGTCATCTTACTAACAGTTTTTTGGCCGTTGGCCCTCAAAGCCAGTTTGCCTGATACCACCGTTTTGCTCCCTACTTTACCACAACAATTTCTGGAAGACAGATTCCAACAAATTCAACAATCCTTTGAAGAACGAGCCACGCTTTTTTTAAAGGGAAAACCCTTTCAACCCTGGACACCCAATAAACCACAACACAGTAGGCAAAACGAATTCAACCAAATTAATGAGTGGAGAACCCACACTTGGTACGTCGATCCCAATGCTCGCCCTCTGATTTCCCGAACAGATTTTAGAGTGGCACAAGACTTGCTGGAAAAAGGGCTCTACCGACATCCAACCTTTATCGCATTTGATTACAACCGAACGGATGGTCATTATAATTCAAGCACCATCGTCTTAAATGGTTTTAAATTTTTAGCACTCGAAGCGCCCACCCACACAACACTCAGAAATTTTTTCTTGCTCCTTCAAAACTTCCGCGTAACACAATTGATCTGCCTCTCTCAGTCAGAGGAACCCGAAAAAGATAAATCCGTTGCTTATTGGACAGGTCATCTGAAAAGTGAACCTAAATCTAAAGAAACTTATCTCCGCATCCCAGCACGTTACAATCTCTCCCCTTACTCTCTGCGATATTATTCAATGAATAACTGGGTTCAAAACCGTGGCACCGATCCAAAGGAACTCTTACGGCTCATCTTAAAAGTGAAAAAAAATTATCAGCCAAACGAATTGATTGCCTGTCAATCCAGCCATGGGAACGGGAGAGCTGGGACATTTATAGCAGGGTTTTTGTTGATCACTGAAATCGATCGACAATTGGCTGCAGGGACGGCCTTAAAATCTCTGGATATCAGTATCGAAAAAATCGTCATGCAACTATCTCTGCAGCGGCCTTATCTTGTCAAGACCTCCGAACAATATATGACGCTTTATCGATTAGTCGACTTGTACATCAAAAATCTCATTTAGTAACTGCTCGTATAGGTGTGGATCCGACATAAGGGTTTCAGTGAACACAACCGACACGTTTTTTCACCTTCCAAGGGTTCTACGGCTGCAACGCCCTCCCTAAAATTTTCGGCCAGGGTTTCCAGAGTTTTCCCCCAGACCTCACATTGTTCTCCCCAATGTTCTTCACTGCCTACATGCTTGGTTTGTTCTAGAGACTTAAGACCTACTAATACCTCTTTGTCTTTCGCAACCCCTTTAAATGCCACGGTTTCTGGACGAACCACCGCAAAGGCAATTCCGACAGGTTTCGGTTCTCGTGTCACACAATAAAAAGGCAATTGCGGATCACGCGGTCTGGCACCAAACCAATCGCCCACATTGGTTTCACCCGTTTTATAATCGATTAATATTTCATCTTGGCTGGCTAAGCGATCAACCCTATCAATGCGAATTTTGATTTTCAAACCTTTTAATTCAACCACACTGTTTTTCTCTCTGGAAACCACTTCAAAATACGGGCGTTCTTTTTCATGCTCCAGCAACCGACTTACCAACCAGAATATCCGCTGTCTTTCCAAATCCCAGTAATCAGGCGTTAGCGTGTTAACATGACATTTTTCTAAGGAACCTATCACTCTCCCGATCACATTTTTTAGTTTTTGATCCAGATCGGATACCGCAAGCAGCTCTGTTAAATTATCAATGTCCTGCCAAAAATATTCGAGGACCTTGTGAACAACCTCTCCTCGTTCACTGGCTGTTAATCCAAATGAAGCGGTTGGCAAAGGAAGCGCCTGTAAGCGGCCCTCCGCAAATGCCCTAAATGGGCAAAGCGATTGCAATTTTAATAGGTGAGTACCTCCCAAGGTTTTTTCTGCCTCAGACACTTTAGGGGCCCGCTCTTGCTGATCATAATTCACCGCGAGAATACGACCCCAAGTCTCTATATAAGAGTACGCCCCCGAAAGTCCTAAGTCATCCACAGTCACCTCCGGCACATCTGCCAACAAAGGGCTAATATGGCCTTCTCCTGTTTCAAGTATTGACGGGACACTAAAAATAACCTGTGCCGCACCACGACATAAATATTCCGTATATTTTTTTGCCATTTGCAGTTCACGTTCTGCGCCACTTCTTGAAACGCCTTTATCCCGTTGGAGCGCCAACGGAATAAACGGATTGGGTGATGGTTCCTTGGGCCAAGTTTCCCGATTAAGACCCGTGACCCAAAGAAAATCAAAAGGAATACCAATGGCTTCCAATAAACCCAACACTTGAATATTGGCAGGGCTTTTTTCAGGTGAAAAGGAAATCGTTCCGGCAAGACGATTGAGTTGCAATACAGCCTCTCCGTACTGGTGTGCTTCCAACACAGACTCCATCGATTCATAATCCTTTAATAATCGATCCCACTGCCGCTTGATCTGTGTTTCTTCCTCAGTTAAAACGCGTTCACCCGGCCAACCAATCATTCCTAACATCTCTTGAAAATAAAGACTCCACTGTCTTGCCAACTGTTTTCCCTCTGCCTTGGATTTTAGAGCTAATAGTTGTCCTAATCGTTTCACCCCACTTAAAGTGACAATCTTAGAATGAAGTGGCTCCATTGCTTCACAGTGTCGGATAACATCTTCCACGGCCAGGACTTCTTCTGCATCCTTTCGGATCAAAACATCCAATGCTGCACGCCCCATTTGCTCTGCTTGCAACTCGCCCCAAAAGGGCGACCGTAAAAACCGACTCCATTTTTCTAACGGGTGATAACCTTTCATTAAGGTCAATCCCAACAGTGCGTTTTCAATCAGAGGATAACGGACCAAAGGTAAGGGTGCAGCGATATTGAATGATTCTGGCAGAAATTCTTCTTCCATCACTCGCACCACTGTTTGGCGATCCCGTTCTAACTCGGGGACGACGATCCCAATGACCGCATCAGATCGCTTGCCCTGCCATACTTTAGCCATTTTGGCTGCCATCCTAAATTCATCTGCTTTGTCTTTCACCAATACGCAACTCAGATTGCCTGGTTCCCGGACCAAAGTTGTAAACTCTACCGAAACTCCAAGCGCTTTGATTTCAGTCAACAGGATTTCCAGTTGTGGCGTTAATTCCAAAAAACCAACTAAAGTTAAAAATGAAGGAAAGGGGATGATCGGTTCAGCCACCAAATCAATGATCCGATCCACAAAAGTGGCAGAATCGACCCAATGCTTTTCAAGACAACGTTGCTCATAGACTTCCACCCATTCGGAATACGCCAAAGTATCTTCCGTCTCTTGAGTCGGTAATGGACGCGACAGCTTCCATTGAGTGGATAATATCCACGCGTCCCGCGCCAATCGAGCAGTCCCAGTTCGATTGAGCAAATTTCTGCCCAGAGAAGACTCACCAATAATATCTTCCCAAATGGCAGCTTCTTCATGAACGGTTAAGCGATAAGGGAGTCGGGGATTTTCTCGCTGCAGTTCATCATACAACCGCTCTAACCATTCACCGATGGACAAAACATCGGCGGTAGGATAAATCGATTTTAAGTAAACTGCCATCCGCCGGTTCGGCGTTAATTTCATACAGACTCATCCGCCGACAAATATCGACGTTCGTCTATTAACAAATATGACTGAGGTTCCATATGAGAAGAAATCCTCTTGACCAATCCTCCCAATGTTAACCCTTGAACAGTGATGGAAAAAAGGACAACCACATAAGTGATGCAGACAATAAAATCTCTCACCGGACCCGCAGGTATTGAAAGCGCCAAGGCAATTGAAATCCCGCCTCTTAACCCTCCCCAAGTCATCAATAAAACAACGCTCGGACTGAATTTACGAAACAGAGAAACGGAAGCCACTGGAATCATCACACTGATCCATCGAGCTGCCATGGTAATCATAATAGCCCCTAATGACGCAAAAATAGTATCCCATGTGAAAGTTAATCTCAAAAACTCAAGTCCTATGGCAACGAATAATATTGCATTCAAGACTGCATCTAAAACTTCCCAAAATGCATCCACTCGTTTTAATGATTCCTTAGACAGATTGCCATTTTGTAAAAGCGCTCCAACGGATAACCCTGCAACCGTCATACAAATGGGCGCTGACACTTCCATAATGGAATAGGCAAAAGAATGTCCTCCAGCCACCATCCCTAATGTGATGAGAATTGCCACCTCATAATTATCGATGCCACGAAGTAACCTTGCTGCTAACCAACCAATGATGGCTCCTAAAATAATTCCACCAATCCCCTGTTGCAAAAAAAACCACATGGCCATTTGAGGGGTCCAGGTCTGATGCCCCCCGACAGCGGCCCCAAGCAAAATAACAAATAAGACAATTCCCATACCATCATTAAAAAGGGCTTCGCCGGCGATCTTCATTTCTAGTCCTTTAGGCGCATTGACCGTTTTCAGAATTCCCAACACCGAAATGGGATCGGTCGGTGAAATCAATGCACCAAAGACCAAACAATATTCTAGGGGAATCTGTATGCCAAGGAGTTGAGTGAGAAAGAAAATCCCAAAACCAATGATTAAGGTCGACAATAATACGCTGACGGTTGCCAATAACCCGACAATTGTTTTGTGCTTTGAAAGCTCCATGGTATTCACATGCAAAGAAGCTGCAAATAATAAATACCCTAACATTCCATGTAAAAAAGTTTCGTTAAATCCAATTCCATTCAATAAATGCGTGGCAAAGCCTTCTACATCCCACCCAAAATTGCCACTTAAAGCAATGAGCCACGATAAAATTAAGGTAATAAGAGTCAGTCCAATCGATTTAGGTAATTTAACGTATCGATGGTTGATATAGCTTGAGACGGCTGTCAGGGTCATTAAGATCCCAATAACTTCTTGTGAATGCATGACATCTCCGTCGACCGAAGTTCAGATTTCTTATCTACAATAACAAAGAACCACTTTAATTTAAATGCTCAAACATCAGATGAGTGCAAATCAAGGAATTTAGTTTATTGTCTAAATTATTTAGTGAATTACCTTATCCTAAGTTCGGCTTGATCGGGCATCGAGGACTCGCTGGGCGAGCGCCAGAAAATACCCTAGCAAGCTTTAGGGAAGCAGCCAAGCTCGGACTAAATTGGGTGGAATTTGACGTTCAATGTTGCGCTTCCGGCGAATGGGTCCTCTTCCATGATGCAACTTTGAAGCGAACCACCAATGGTGATGGATTGGTTGCAGAGATTCCTTATAAAACGCTTCAAACTTTGGACGCAGGTTCATGGTTTGATCCTCGTTTTCAAAATGAACCCGTCCCCCTCTTTTCTGAAGCACTCACCCTGCTGGCACAATTAGGTCTCTACCCGAATATCGAAATTAAAGCGAATTTTTCGGAGAAATCCTTAAGAATGCAAGACTTTTTAAGCCAAATCCATCGGCACTGGCCTGCCCCACTCTCACCCCCCTTAGTATCCAGTTTCGACAGCGAATTGTTAGCTATTTTAAGATCCCTAAGCCCACAAATTCCTCTGGGATATTTAACGCATGATTTTTCGGAAGAAGCTGTCAGTCTTGTCTTAACACAGCAATTTGATACCTTGCATTGCCAAGACACCTTTACCAATCTCGAGCCTTTACAGTGGGCGCAAAAACAAGGCGTTCCCCTACTGGTTTACACTGTCAACGATCCCAAACGCATTCAACAATTACTCGAAGCCGGAGCAACGGCAGTATTCAGTGATATAACTAATGAAATTTTTCTATTAAAAGATTGAAACCTCCGCGGTTGCCAACTACTTTTAAAACATGATCTCAATAAATGATCTCCAAAAAATTGTTAAAAAAGGCGACACGGTTGTCCATACACTCAAGGGCATCACGCTCAATATCGAGCAAGGACAAATTTTTGGTGTTGTGGGCAGAAAAGGGGCCGGGAAAAGCTCTCTCATTCGCAGTATTAATTTATTAGATCCGCCTTCTAGCGGAGCGGTGACCGTGGACAGTTGCGTATTAACGACCCTCTCTACCGAGGAGCTGCGCAGGGCCAGACGAAATATTGGCATGATCTTCCAACATATTAATTTACTCAATTCCAGAACGGTTTTTGAAAACATCGCTCTACCCTTAGAAGTCAGTCGAGCTCCCTCGCACACCATAGAATCGTTGGTAACCCCTTTACTTGCTTTAACCGGTCTTGCTGACAAAGCCCATTTATATCCGAATGACTTAACCATGGGACAAAAACAAAAAGTTGCCATCGCCCGTGCTTTGGTTCTGCAACCCAAAGTCCTGCTATGCGATGAGGCGACGTATGGCCTAGACCACAAAGCAAAACATTCTGTCTTACAACTGTTAAGTGAGATTAACCAAAAACTCAACCTAACCATTTTACTCATCACCCACGAAATAGACGTGATCAAAGCTATTTGCGATCGTGCTGCGGTACTCCATCAAGGCGAAATTATCGAAGAAGGGACTGTTTTAGAGCTTTTTTCTCACCCGAAAGCAGAAATCACCCGAGATTTTATTCGATCGGAAGCACGATCTGATCTTCCCACGGTATTAAAAAATCGCCTGCAAGCCCAACCGCATGAAAACTTAAGCCCAATTGTCAGAATAACGTTTGCGGATCCGACTCTGGAAGATCCCTATATCGCTGAAGTCATTCAAACCTTTAGCCTGTCGATTAATATCATCCAAGCACATTTAGAGCCCATTCGCGGAGGGCGCATGGGTATTATCATTGCGGAAATGATTGGAGATAACGAAGACATTCAACAAGCCATTCAATCATTAAGCGAAAAAGATCTGCACATTGAGGTATTGGGCTATGCTCCACGAAATTCTTAATGCCTTAGAAGAAACACTCTTTATGGTATTTTCTGCTGGGCTTCTGACTTGGATTGTTGGTTTGCCCTTGGGAACTCTATTGGCAATCACTGGCCCCAAGAAATTTCTAGCCAAACCCCTCATGCATCGCACTTTAGAATTGCTGATTGGTGCTACCCAATCACTCCCCTATATTGCTTTAATGGTAGTCGCAATCCCCTTAACCAAAATATTAGTGGGCTCTGCGGAAGGCTGTATTGCCGCCATTGTGCCTCTAACGCTCGCTTCAATCCCCCATTTTGCCCAATTGTGCCGAAAAGCCATTAACCGAGTCCCCGCTGGTTTGACTGAAACCGCCCAAGCCATAGGCGCTTCTCCTTTTCAGATTGTCACTAAAATTTTGATCCCGGAGGCAATACCGAATATCATCAGTGGATTAACCGGTACTCTTATTCACCTGCTGAGCTTCTCCACCATCGCTGGTGCATTAGGAAGCGGTGGATTGGGTGGACTGATCCTCCACAAAGGGTACCATTCGTTTCAATTAGAGTACGTATTGACCACGGTGGTTATTTTGATGGTTTTAGTTCAATTGATCCAAACTTGCGGCAACTACATCGCTAATGGAAGCATTCACCACAATAGTAATGCTTAGTTGTGAAAGAAACCGTTTTATCTAATGTCACCCATTCACTGCCCGCGTTGGTTGCACTGTTCACATTCTTGCTGGCCTATTTTTTGGTTGTTATCGAAGAATTTACCCACTTACAAAAATCAAAACCCTTAGTCATTGCCGCTAGCATCATTTGGATTTTGGTTGCTTGGCTTGCCCATCAGCAAGGGCAAAGTTCACTGGCGAATGATGCGATTCGCCACAATTTGGTCGATTTTGTAGAGCTTTTGTTGTTCATTTTAGTCGCTATCACTTACATTAATGTCCTAACCGAACGAAAGGTTTTTGAAGCATTGCGTTGTTGGCTCACCAAACGCGGTTTTAGTTATCGTCAATTGTTTTGGCTGACGGGTATTATCGCCTTTTTAATGTCTTCGATTGCCGACAATCTCACCACTGCATTAGCTTTGTCGGCAGTCGTTATAACGGTGGGTAAAAATAACGCTCGATTTACCAGCATGGCTTGCATCAATTTAGTCGTCGCTGCCAATGCCGGTGGAGCGTTTAGTCCATTCGGCGACTTGACCACATTGATGGTATGGCAAGCAGGCTTGCTCCCGTTTACCAAATTTTTCGATTTATTTTTACCGTCCCTGGTAAACTATATAATCCCAGCGCTGTGCATGCACTGTGCTATCCCAAATGGGCACCCGGAACCTTTGACAGTCGATACCTCTCTTTTAGCCGGTGGAAAACAGGTCATTTGGTTATTTTTAGCAACAATCGCAACAACCGTCACTTTGCAAAATGCCTTTCAAATGCCTCCCGCACTGGGAATGATGACGGGTTTAGGATTCCTCCAATTGTTTGCCTATTACACGCAACATCAAACGAAGATTCCCCGTTTAGCTATATTTCCTGCGATTAAAGAACTCGATTGGGATACCCTACTCTTCTTTTACGGCATTATTCTTGCGATCGGAGGATTAGCGACTTTAGGTTATCTAGACTGGGTTTCTACAACAGTTTATGTGGATTGGGGCAAGAACATGACTCCAGCCTATCAGCACACGCCAGGTAATATTGTGATTGGCGTGTTATCTGCTCTGATCGATAATATCCCTTTAATGTTTGCCGTGATTACCATGCATCCCGCAATGTCAGAAGGCCAATGGTTATTATTAACCTTAACCGCAGGGGTGGGCGGAAGTCTCCTGTCTATCGGCTCTGCCGCAGGTGTTGGGATCATGGGACAAGCGCAGGGCAAATATACATTTTTTTCCCACCTTAAATGGTCATGGGCCATTGCTCTCGGTTACATTGGCAGTATCGCTTGTCATTTATGGTTAAATGCTGCTTCGTTTTAGCAAACACGGCCTTGTAGATCAGCTGTCTATAGGATATCCCTAGGATTCCCACAAATTTCGTCGAGTCATCCCCGCGAAAGCGGGGATCCAGAATAAAGCCTTTAAAAACCTCGACTCCTGCTTCTGCGGAAGATTATTTTCCATGGAAACAACAACCAAAGACGAATTCGGTCTACTTGATATTTTCAATAAATACTCTATCTTTAAAAGTAACCTAACTTATTTTTGAGAGATCCATATGATTAATAATATGTCAAAACAAAAAGGCTTCACCTTGATTGAATTAGTCATGGTGATCGTCATTATTGGGATTTTGGCAGCTGTCGCCTTGCCAAAATTTGCAAATTTAACCACCCAAGCCTATACCGCCGCTAACCGAGGGATCGGCGGAGCATTGGCCTCAGGTGCCGCGATTGCCCATGCCGCTTGGATTGCCGCTGGATCAACCGGCACATCGGTGACTTTAGATGGCTCAGCCGTCAGCGTAAACGTCGATGGCTGGCCCGATGGCGGCGGGCTATTAGCCCCAAGCAGCACAAATTGTGCCACCATGTGGTCAACCTTACTCAATGACGCCCCCACGGTGAACAGTACCAGCTGCGCCGCAACCACTGGAGCTTGTTATGTCTCATCAAGCGCCGGCGCTGTCTGTACTTTCGCGTATTATAACGGGGGGACGGCAGTTGCGGGAACAAACATTACCTATAATGTCACCAGCGGTCTCGTGACCATCACTCCATAAAGGTGAATTGTGACTTTTTGCAGCCGGCTAGCCGGCTGCAGTTATTTTTAGCGAATGTTTTTTTGAAGAGAGGCCAACCTGGCTTCGTGAAGACGACATTCTTCCTCGGTTGCTCGAATAATGTTAAGTGCTTGCAAAGAGTTGCGCTCAATTTTTTGAATGTGAATTTTAATTTCGGTATCTTCGCGACTCTCCTGTTCCATGCCCAAGTGCATATCCGTTTGCCCCGCCGTCATTGCCAAATAGACTTTAGCCAATAATTCCGCATCGAGTAGCGCACCATGATAATTTCTGTCGGAATTATCAACGTTATAACGACGACACAACACATCGAGATTATTTCTTTGTCCGGGATGTAAACGTCTGGCTAACACTAAGGTATCAATGACACCCAAATATTGCTCAACGGGCATCCAGTCATAACTCAACAGTCCTAATTCATGATTGATAAAGCCTAAATCAAATGGGGCATTATGAATAATTAATTCCGTTTGTGCTTCCTGCAAAAATGTCAAAAAATCATCGACTACTTCTGAAAATTTCGGTTTATCTTGCAAAAATTCGATCGTCAGTCCCGTAATAGCAGCGGCTCCTGGATCGATGTCTCGCTCTGGGTTGATATAGGTCTGAAACCGTCGTCCCGTTAAACGACGATTGATCATTTCTAAACAACCAATTTCAATCAAACGATGTCCCTTGGTGGGATCTAATCCCGTGGTTTCCGTATCCAGTATTACTTGTCGCATACAGTTCCTTTTACGGTTGACCCGCTAATAATCGATCGATGGCAGCTCGTGCTAAAGCATCCACGCGATCATTTTCTGGATGATCACTGTGTCCTTTTACCCAGCGCCATTCAATGTGGTGATGTTTCACTGCTTCTGACAATTCCTGCCAAAGTGCTTGGTTTTTAACCGGTTTTCCGGCGGAATTCTTCCAAGCTTTTTGCTCCCAAGTCCGGATCCATTCAGTGATCCCATGCTTGACATATTTAGAATCCGTATAAATAACCACATGACAGGAACGCGTCAGCGCTTTCAGTCCCTGAATGGCTGCCATTAATTCCATTTGGTTATTGGTTGTCTCTCTGACGGCGCCGGATAACTCTCTTTCCCCTTTTGGATGCCGTAATAATACCCCCCAACCTCCCGGGCCAGGGTTTCCGCGACAAGCGCCATCGACATAGATTTCGATTTTATGGGTCACCACATTCTCTCCAGCCCACACTATACTCATTACGCTTCAAAATGAGAAGCCAATCCTCTTTATACGTTATCAGGGACGGGCATCCTGCCTTCGACTTTGCGCTAATAATCCGGGCGCAAAACGTCTTCTAACCAATATCAAGGATTGGTTGCTTTTCCACACCAATCGCCGCTTGAAGTACGAAGGGTATATACATTTTGGGCAAATATATTTCCAGGTATTAAACTGAACTCAAGGCAGATCATTCCAAGGAAAAATATGGATGTTTAGGGATCTTGATTTTAGTATGAGTGAGACACATAACCTTTTACGCCAAACCATCACTCAGTTTGCCCAACAAGAAATTGCACCACGTGCAGCAGAGATTGACCGAAATAATCAATTTCCCAATGAATTGTGGCAAAAAATGGGGTCACTGGGACTCCTCGGGATCACCCTTGCAGAACAGTATGGCGGCACCAACCTCGGTTACTTAGCACAAGTCATCGCCATGGAAGAGATCAGCCGTGCTTCGGCTTCTGTGGGATTAAGTTATGGAGCTCATTCAAACCTTTGCGCCGATCAAATCCATCGCCATGGGAATGAGGCACAAAAACAAAAATATTTGCCAAAACTGATCCAAGGAATATCTATCGGAGCACTCGCCATGAGTGAATCGAACGCAGGATCAGATGTCGCCAGTATGCAACTCACCGCGCAAAGGCACGGATCCTATTTTTTACTGAATGGAACCAAAATGTGGACAACGAATGGTCCAGACGCCAATGTGATCATTGTATATGCCAAGACAAAACCCTCTTTGGGTTCACACGGCATCACAGCGTTTATTGTTGAAAATCATTTCCCAGGTTTTACGACAGCACAAAAACTCGACAAACTCGGCATGCGAGGTTCCAATACCTGCGAGTTGGTTTTTCAAGACTGTAAAATTCCTACCGAAAATGTTCTAGGCCGAGAACACGATGGCATCAAGGTATTAATGAACGGCTTAAATTTTGAACGTCTGGTTCTCGCCGCAGGACCTGTCGGCATTATGCAGGCATGTCTTGATGCAGTCTTACCCTATGTTCGAACACGAAAACAATTTGGACAAGCAATTGGCGAATTTCAATTGATCCAAGCAAAATTAGCCGACATGTATAGTACGCTCATGGCTTGTCGTTCCTATCTCTACGCCAGTGCAAAAAACGCTGACGAGAAAAAACTGACCAATAAAGACGCTGCCAGCATCATTCTTTTTACATCGCGACACGCAACACAAATGGCATTAGAAGCAATTCAATGTCTGGGTGGAAACGGCTATACCAATGAATACCCAGTCGGTCGATTTTTAAGAGATGCTAAATTGTATGAGATTGGTGCGGGCACTGCCGAAATCCGACGCATTATCGTTGGTCGAGAACTTTTTAAAGAGGCACCCTAATCGCAGCAAGAAAGGAGAAGACCCTAAATGGACACAAAAGATCCGATTGTCATTGTCGGTGCTGCCCGAACCCCCATTGGCAGTTTTCAAGGTATCTATAGCCATACGCCAGCCCCACAATTAGGTGCTGCCGCCATTAAAAGCGCACTCCTTCGCGCTTCGGTCAATCCAACGTTGATCAGCGAAGTCCTAATGGGATGCGTTCTCCCAGGCGGCGTCGGACAAGCGCCAGCCAGACAAGCCGCACTCGCTGCAGGGATCCCCCAATCTGTTGGCGCAACCACCCTTAACAAAGTCTGTGGATCGGGTTTAAAAGCCATTCAAATTGCGCACGATCTCATCCGAGCGGGAAGCGCCCGTATTATGGTCGCTGGCGGCATGGAAAACATGACCAAAGCCCCTTATCTTCTCGGTCAAGCACGCAGCGGCTATCGCATGGGGCATGGTGAACTGAAAGATCATCTGTTTCTGGATGGATTAGAAGATGCTTATGAAACCGGAAAATTAATGGGCGTCTTTGCCGAAAGAACTGCAGAAAAATACCAAATTTCTCGGAAAGCACAAGATGCCTATGCACTGACTTCCTTAGAACGAGCCCTCACCGCAGAAAAAAATAAGGCTTTTTTATCACCCGTTGAAATCACACCGTTTACCCTCAAACTTTCGGCGAATCAAATCATTGAAGTGACTGCAGATGAACAACCTTCTAAAGTCAACAAAGATAAAATCCCTTTATTAAAACCCGTCTTTCAAGAAAATGGAACCGTCACTGCTGCCAACTCGAGTTCGATTTCAGATGGCGCAGCCGCTGTCATCTTAATGAAATTAAGTGAAGCCAACGAATTGGGTATTAAACCCTTGGCAAAAATTTTAGGACATGCTTCTTATGCCATTGAACCATCCTGGTTTACGATAGCACCCGTGGGCGCTATTCAAGCTTTACTGAACAAACTCCAGTGGACAACGGATACCCCTCATTTATACGAAATCAATGAAGCCTTTGCAGTGGTTACTTTAGCCATTTTACAAGATCTGAAAATCTCACCCGATAAAGTCAATATCCACGGGGGTGCCTGTGCCTTAGGACACCCTTTAGGGGCGACGGGTGCTCGAATTGTTTGCACTTTATTAGGGGCATTAAAGGCGCGTCAACAATCCTTTGGCATCGCAGCTTTATGCCTCGGGGGTGGGGAAGCCGTCGCCATTGCCATTGAAAACCTGGAGAATTAAATGTCTATTCTAAAATCTGATCTCAAAGCAAACAATTCTCTGTTCCAAGAAAATGCGAAAGCCATGAAAAACCGCCTGAGTGAACTGCAGACTATCCACCAGAATATCCTCTTGGGTGGCGGGATTGAACAACAAAAAAAGCAGACCGCTTCGGGTAAATTATTGGTCAGAGAACGCATCCAAAAACTCTTAGACAACGACAGTCCCTTTCTAGAGCTTTCACCGCTGGCCGCTTTTGAGATGTACGAGGGTTCTGCTCCGTCAGCCGGAATTATTACTGGGATCGGGAAGATCTCGGGTATTGATTGCATGATCATTGCAAATGATGCCACGGTTAAAGGAGGAACCTATTACCCCATCACGGTTAAGAAACATCTCCGCGCCCAAACCATTGCCGCAGAAAATCGCTTACCTTGCCTATATTTAGTGGACTCCGGGGGTGCCAATCTCCCCCATCAAGCAGAAGTCTTTCCAGATCACGAGCATTTTGGCCACATTTTTTTTAAGCAGGCCCAAATGTCTGCATTAGGCATTCCCCAAATTGCAGTCGTCATGGGTTCTTGCACTGCCGGCGGGGCTTATGTTCCCGCCATGTCCGATGAATGCATCATGGTAAAAGACCTTGCAACCGTCTTTCTGGCAGGGCCGCCCCTGGTTAAGGCAGCCATAGGCGAAGAAATTACCGCAGAAAATCTAGGCGGCGCTGATGTTCACTGTAAAGTATCGGGTGTCTCTGATCATTACGCACTGAACGAAGTCCATGCCTTACAATTAGCGCGAGAGGCCGTATCTCACTTGAATACCGCCAGCATTCTTTCTTGTCACCGACAAAACTCTAAACCACCGCTCTATTCCATCGAAGAGTTGGAGGGCATTGTGCCCGTGGATCCCCGTCAACCGTTCGAAGTGCGAGAAATCATTGCACGCTTAGTCGATGGATCTGAATTCCACGAATTTAAATCCCAATTTGGCAAAACTTTGGTGTGTGGTTTTGCTCATTTAGAGGGTTACCCCATCGGGATCCTCGCGAATAACGGGATCCTTTTTAGTGAATCCGCCATTAAAGGAACCCATTTTATCGAACTCTGCTGCCAACGAAAAATTCCCCTCATTTTTTTGCAAAATATCACAGGCTTTATGGTGGGCAGCCATGCCGAGACCAGCGGTATTGCAAAACACGGCGCTAAAATGGTGATGGCCGTTGCCAACGCTAAAGTGCCAAAGTTAACCATCATCATTGGCAATAGCTTTGGTGCAGGCAATTACGCCATGTGCGGGCGCGCCTACGAACCCAGGTTTTTATGGACTTGGCCCAATGCTCGCATTGGGGTCATGGGGGGAGAGCAAGCCGCCAATGTGATGGACAATATTCAGGCCGCCAAACAAGTGTCAAACAAGGCCAAAAACCCACAGAAAATAACTTTTGATAAAGCTTCTTTGCAACGCCAATATGAGTCGGAAGCAAAAGCGCTTTACGCGACAGCAAGGCTTTGGGACGACGGGATCATTGATCCAAAGGAGACTCGAACCGTATTAACCCGTGCCTTGGGTATTACCTTACAAACGCGAATCGAAGAAACACGATTTGGGGTGTTCAGGATATGATTTTGTCATTATACAGGTGATTGATATGAAGAAACGCTATTTTATACTTGTTTTGATCAGTTCTATTATTATAGCAGTCTTAATAACTAGCCACCGTACAAATCTGTCTCATCAAATGGTTAATTCAATCAGTAGCATGTGTATTTTTCAAAATCCCAAGATGTCAAGATTGAGAGGTCCCTGCGATCCACCAAGCATATCAAGCTGTTTTATCAATGATCACGCTTTACAAAAAAAAATTAAAGCCGGATTACCGGATTGGGGTAAAGAACAGATAAAGACAGATTTATCAAAATTCACCACCATTTCCACCAAAGACTTAGATAACTATTTTAATAAACATCGATCGAAACATAATCAACTGGTTCGTTTTAAAATAAATAATGGGAAAGTAATGGACTCTACCAATTATTTTGAAACTAATCCAAAACAAATACTGCCAGCAAATAACAAAACTGAAACGATTTGTAAGGACCCCAGAATCAGCGCTATAACTTACGTATTAGAATATCTCGTCAAAAATAACTACATATCTGACACGGACTTTATCCTTGGTTTAAATGATTATGTTATCACCGTTGACAGTGATCCCGTACCAATCTTTACTTTTGCTAAGGATTTAGCAATACCTGGAGAAAAAGATTTAATACTAATCCCCGATTGGCATAATCTAAGTTCTTTACCAGCATTGATGCCAATGATCAGGAAGGAAAACGAACTGCATCCTTGGGAAAGTAAGAAAGAGATTTTATTTTGGCGCGGTGGAAGCGGATTGGATAGCACAGGATTTCGGAATGAAATTGTTGAATTTTCCAAGCATCACCAAGATAAAATTGATGCGAAATTTTGTGACGTACCCCAATATGTCCCACCAGAAGACCACCTTAACTATAAATATTTAATTTCGATTGATGGCGGGCGCTGTTCGTGGGAACGATTTATCTGGCACTTACATTCAAACAGTTTGATCTTTAAACATGAGAGCACTCAAGTACAATGGTATTATAACGGGCTAAAGCCCTATGTTCATTACATCCCAGTCAAAGATGGAAACGCCATCTTAACACAATTGGCTTGGGCGAAATCACACGAATCGGAAGTTCAGCAGATAATCAAGAATGCCTCTACTTTTGTCGACTCTAATTTAGAGTTAGAAGATTTGTATCATTATATAGCTGTTCTATTGCAAGAATATACCAAAAAACTCAACAACTGAAATGCGCCTCCCAACATACCCTATTCGACGATTGTATCTCCACCAGAATCTGTATAAGGAGGGATACTGGAAAGTATTGCCGGAGATCCATTTCAAGCCGATTAAGAACACCCCTCCCTGTGAAGCTGAGGAACCCCCACGAATTTTAGCTAGGTATTTTTGCTAGCATTTAAGCCATATTTAAGAGAATTAAGTCACTGCGAGCATAGCGCAACAGTCCATGCAGCCCTTTTAAAAACCTGGACTTTCTTTTCAATAGAAAAGAGGGTCCCCTTAATCTCTAAATGGATTTATATCACACTTGAGACTTACAATTGCTTCAGGTACATTCTAAAAGTCCCCGATGAAAACTTAACTATTGTGCTTCGTATGCTAAATAGATCATACTCCGAAAATGGCCGACATATTCGGAGTATGGTCTGTAAATGTGTGTTGATCATTCTCATTTAATTTAGATCTTCCAATAGGGTTAAAGGTACCTGCATAAACTAGAATTTTCTACTTTTGGATGGCCCAATTTAATGGGGGAAGGTCAAATTTTATCACTGGATCTCCGCTTTCGCGAAGATGACTGGTTGTTAGATTGAAGGTGTTTAGTTATTGATGGTAGGCTGTTACATTTGAGGTATTAAGTTATTTATGGCGGATGGTTAGGTCTAGAGTACTAGAGAAATGAAATTTGATGCTTTTAAATAGTTTGGTTAATAACAACGAGATTATTACTTTTTAACTATTAACTACGATTATTCCCCAGGAATGTAAAAAGCTTTTAAAAATCCAGAATAAAAACTGGTAAATTGAAAAGAACTTGAATTCTATTGTGGAATATTGTACAGTAATTTCCAAATCATGTTTTGCTTGTTCTTAATGCTCTAAATTAATAGCCCAGAGCAAATAGTAGGTGGTTTCTCTTACAAAACTTTAGAAAAGATAGTAAAAAGGGGGGAAATGGGCATTTATTTTCCTTGGAGAATTAAAAACGCATTGCCACAAGTAGAGGTGGTCAAAGCTCTTTTGTCTACTTTGCAAGTGTTGGCTGATTACGATTTAGCTTGGCAGTTGCAAGCTGAGGGATATAAAAGGGCTTGTCAGCAAGCTATAAGTACTATTCCACTTTATACGGGTATTCACTCAGATTAAGAAGAAAAATAAATGTATGGTTTAATCGTGAGGGTATAAATATGCTATCAGCAGTTTTACAAGATGACACAGATGGCTCTGCTGCAGGCCAAATAAGACAAACTGACATTGAGCACTGTTTTGAAGTAAATTCCCTGACGACTCTGCAAGAAGCAATCAAGCAAGAACTTGGTGAGATTATTATTAGTGGAGACGAAGGCCTATTAAGGGCGGCTTTTAACTATCAAACAGGTATTAAGAAAGCATCCATTCTAGTTATTAGAACAACTCGTCTTTCAATGATGCACAACCAGGATATAAAGCAACTTATTAAGAGCGGGTTATTAATATTATATATCGAAGTAGACTGTATTGAGGCCCCAAATGCTTTGATGGATAATTGCAATTTCTATTCTTCATTGCAAAAATTAAGCATCAATAGTAAAAAATATACTGAGATATCTTTTGGTAGAGGCAGCGAGGAAGATGAAAATTATGCAAGAATTAGAGCCTCAATAGATAAGAAATGTAAAAAAATTACTCTGTTAAATGGAAGAACAAAAGAATTCATTGAAAAAGATCTGGCAAATTATCAAACTCAAAGCGATGAATTAGGAAAATTAAAAACAGATGAAACTGGTGTTTTAAGTAATGATCAAGTAAAAAAAGGTATTTTAATCGCTAAGTACCGTTCATTTTTTAGTAAACTGATAAAATTCTACCAAGACATACTTTGCGACTCTACTTTTAACTTGTTATTAGATATCGCACGAGAATGGGACATTCAAAATATTGTTATTAATAATAAGATAGATAAATTTCAAAGAGTGTTACAAGTTTTGCCAGGTTTTGATGTTAATTGCCAATATCAAGCCACTGGGGGAACATTCACCAGGCTGATTGATTTAGCAACAGAGAATGATCATTTAGAGATGGTTGTCGTTCTACACAACCAGAGAGCCAATATTTCGCGTGGCTATGTAGATAATCGTATTCCCGGTACGCCTAGGCCATATGCTAACGCGCTTCGTGATTTATCTAATTTTCCATTTGTCGTTGCGCTGGCGAGAAAAGAGTCTGAACTAAATAATTTTTTTCTGGCTCAAGAAGAATCTCTCTACGATGGCATTGCTTGGTTGATTTATATTAATGATCATAGTTACTTTGACGATGTTTTTGAAGGTAGAAAAATTGATTTTAACAAACCCATTTCTCATGGATTATTTAATGGATTCACATTGTTTCAGTTGATGGTTTATTATCAACGCACAGAGCTGTTTTTTAAGACTATTGAAAAAATTTCTGATCCTTTGACATCATTTAATAGCATCTTCCCAAATCGAGAAACTTTTCCGTATAGTGGATGGTCTGCATTTGCTATGATTATTTATAGGGGAATGTTCGATGAGTTGGAGTGGCTGTCAAAAAAGGCGGATATAAAAGGAGCCAATTTAACAAACAACAAAAATTATAATGCTATTCAGCTGCTTGTAGAAGGCTCTTCACAGAGACGACATGCTGTTCCTGTATTTGGATTTGAAGGTAGCGCAGAAAGTGGAAAGAGCGAAAACCACAAAAAAAGCCTAGCAATATTAATGCAATTTATTCAATTTGATGGAGAGAATTTTGAATTATTTTATAAAGAATCTAATAGAAACTTGCCTTTGCTGCACTTTTGCATTCTAGCAGGCGTTTTCTCTGTGATTAGAGGGCATCGATCACTTTATGAGGCAGATTTAAATCGTAGAGTCAACTTTCCGGTAGGAGAAAGTGAGCAGGAAATTGATGCTTTACAGCTGGTTGCCATTTCGAATAGTGATAACGATGAAGGAACTGCAGAGTACTTATTTGATTTATATAATGAGAGAGAAATTCTAACAAATATTATAGAACCATTGGTTGGTTTGGAAGGCATTAATTTATTTCAATATTGTATATTGTATCGAAATGCTTTATTTTTTAAACTTTTAGATTGGAAAGACTGCCCAGTTAATATGCCCTTTCCTTCTTCACATTCCTGGTATCCAGGCTGGTTGCCAATTCACGTCATTATATTAATGGAGAAAATAGGAAATTTAAGCGATTATTTGTTCGCTCTGCTGAAACGAAAAAATGTTGATATTACCATACCAATACCTGTAGAAGGGAGACCTCATTATATTGCCGGATATTACCCTAGTAGTGCGATCTTTTATAATAGGGCTGGAAGCGTAAGTCCTCTGAAAAATAGTGAACTTCATGGGCCTATATTGTCAGGAAAGTTAGAGTATTTTATGCCGTTGATAAAGCGTCTATCCCACAAAACCAAACGAAATATTTTAGATCAGGCTCTATTTTTTGCTATTGTTCATTATAATGGTTGGATTGGTTCTGCACACAACAATCAAATTCAGCTTTTGGTTGCAGAGGGAGCGAACCCTTATCAATCATTTGGAACAAATGGAGATTTAATTATTGATTTGGCAAGAGAGATGGGATTGCTTCATCTCTTTCCCAGCCATCTTGAAAATCGAGTGCGGAAGGTAATGCAACAAATCCCGTTAATTTCAGGCAATGTTAGGGAAAGTGAATTGAGTTCTTTTTCTAAGATTTCTTTACAGGTAAACGAAGATTATTATTCTGTTATTTCTTTAGTACGAAATGGAAAGAGTGGGAACGCTGAGCATGTGTTAATTTTGGTGGAACAAATTATCCAAGGTCGTTCGCTCATGCATTTTATTGATTTTGTTAAAGATCGCGAAAGAATAGGGCTGGGTAAAGTGAGGCATTGTTCTTTACGGGGAAAAACTACAGACACCTTACTATTCTCTTGTACACTACCAATGATGAAGATTGGTGCAGTTGAAGATTTAAAATGTCAATCATGGATAATTCCTAACGAAGCAGCTAGAAAACTGCTCGATTCTGTAGAAGCAGATGTTAGCAAGGATATTCATTATGCATTACCTGGAAATAGAAGTTTGTTTTCTTGGTCGAGTAGTCAGAAAGGGCATAATTGTTATACTTGGGCTAGGGAAAAATTGTTGTCTACAGAATCACTGAAAATCCAACAGGCTTTAACGCCCACGCTTGAAGAGTGGTTAGGAACTCTTCCAAGCTTGAAGGATAGTCCGTGGTATAAAAATAAATGCTTGTTATTCAGCGCAGCTTCTTTAGGAGTAGCAGTGGTGGGGACTGGTCTGAGTTTATATGCAGCTTCGTTTAACAGTGAAGCTGGTTCGCTTAAATTTGAATTGTAATAGGAGATAAACGATGAAAAAAAGAGTAAGTGAAATAGATGAAACTCATGTGATTGATGAAAATAAATGGGTATTAACAATGGCTCGTAAAACGACGGGGAGTCATCAACAGCATACTTTTTTAATTGTGGAAGGGATCCAAAACGATCAGGCGGTAACTTGGTTTATGGATTTAGTGGGCCCAGGCATGAGTGTTCTGTTGCCAAATATTTTGGATTCGCGCATACGCATGGAACATTATCAAGAACAGTCTGAAGCTGAGTTAAAATCGAACCCTATGATATATCGCTGCGATAAGAGAATGATGGATTTGCGACCTCAAGACGGTATTGCGGAACAGCATTGGTATATTGACCAAGAAGATGCATTGAGGTTGATTCAATCTATTAATAAAGACAAAGAGCACCCACCTGTTTTCAATATCTTAGGAATAAAAAGCGTTATTACAAGTGCCAGTGCACAATCCTCTAGTAAAGAAAAGGGGCATAATTGTTTTACTTACGCAAGAGAAAAAATTGTAAGCTTAAAGCTTCCTCAAATTGTAATAGACTGTGATAATTCAGCTTATTATATTGAGCAAGTCGCTGGTGTTAGCAGTTTGACATTGCGAGATAAGAGACAGAATCCACGTGTATTTTGCCCGAATTACAAAACAATATTAGCTGCAGGAGCTGTCGCGGCAGTAGCGAGTGTTGCAGCAGTAGCCGCACGAAGCTATTATTCACCTCAATGAATAATAGCAATGAAAAAGCTTGAAAAGCTAAAAATTTCATATGTCATGAGATATCACAGTTTTAATGAATACTCTCAAACCGGGTGCAAATCACCCTCCCTTCTGATAAGATTTATAAGGCTCACAAAAATAAACATTTGCTTTCAAAACCTGAGCAATTTCTTTATGTAAAGAGAAAGCCACATCATTATCTAAGGTCAGCGATTTAATCGTTTTATATTAGCTTCTCTTCATATAGTTTAGCAGCTTATTAGTAGTAGACTGCGCTTTTCTAGAAGCGTTTTTAATAGCAATAATTAATCGCGTCTTTCTTTCTCTTAAGGTAAAAAGATTGGTTTGTTTTTTTCTAAATAAGATTAAGTCTCCCTCCCAATAACCAGGCGTTTCGTGCGAGCTATGCTAGTTGGTCTATCTATGGGTATCGCAAAACGCCCTTTTAAAAAGCTGCCTTTATTGTTGCATCAATTCCCACACTTTTTCTCCAAGTAATTTTAAATGATGATCTTCAGACAAGCGATGATCCCCACTTTTAATTAAGGTCAATTGCGTATCTTTAGAGTGAACTTTCTCGGCAATTTGAACCGATTTTTGCCACGGCACATCTTGATCCAATAATCCATGTAATAAACGAATCGGGCAATTGACTGGAATTTCGCTCTGTAGCAATCGATGTTGACGGGCTTCTTCAATCAGTTGAGCAGAGATAGGATAAGGCTTGTCCCCATACTGAGAAGGCATATAACAAATCCCATTCTCGTCTAATGCTTTTTGTTGTTCCGATGACAAGCGGGCAAAATCATCTAAAAAATCTGGCGCAGCGGCAATTCCAACCAACCCCATGACTCGAAGCGATCTTCTTAAGGCTGTTAATAACATCAACCACCCCCCCATACTGGAACCCACCAAAATCTGAGGGCCCTCTGTCAAAGTATCTAACACCCTTAATGCATCTGATAACCAACGACCAATTGTTCCCTTTGAAAATTCCCCCCCAGAGACGCCATGACCAAAATAATCAAACCGTACATAAGCCTTACCCCATTTTTTACACTGTTCCTCCAAATAGAGCGCTTTGGTTCCCGTCATATCGGACATAAATCCACCGAGAAAAACAACACCTGGAGACTCTCCAGGAATTTTTTGGTAAGCAATGTTGACGCCTTCTTCATCCTGCAAAAACTGATCCATCCTATTGTCCTCATTCTTCTGCTAAAAATCGATTGGGTGGTGTTAAAAAAATTGAATTTGTACCAATCCATCCCCCAATCCCGACTAGAATTATGCCAACCAGCGGGAGACCAAACAGAAGCGCTGTGTTCACATGATAGGGAAGATTAAAGACTGTCTGCGTTAACCAATATTCAACACCGTTTGCCCCAAAAACTGCTAATACGCCGGCTAAAAATCCTAACAAAATAAACTCGGACATTAAAATCAACCGCAAGCGTTGATTATTGACACCCAGCACCCTTAACAAAACTGCTTCTTGACGTCTGGCATCTAATGTTGAAAGGATCGTTGCAAACAGCAAAACAAAACTGATGATTAAGGTAAAAGCCCACAGTAATTCTACTGTAGCCAATACTACTTTAAAAAAAGCCGCCAATTGAGTCAGGATAATTTCTGTACTAATCAAATTAACCATGGGAAAATCATCCACCAGAGATTTTAATAAGGTGATTTTTTGGGGTGAAAGATAAAAACTCGTCATATAGGTAGTAGAGAGAGACCCTAATGCCCGACTTGGGAAAATGACATAAAAATTGGGTTGAAAGGAATCCCACTCTACCGAACGAATACTGGTTACCTTTGTTTTAATATTTTTATCGGAAATTTGGAACTCTAAAGTATCTCCTAACTGGATGGAAAGCCGATCTGCAAATCCTTTTTCGACGGAAATCCCGGACTCCAATCCCTCTGTTTTAAACCATTCTCCCTGAATAATCTGATTATTCAGAGGAAGCTCTTGGGTAAAGGTAAGATTTAACAATCGCGGAAACGTTCTTTTTTTCGGCACTTCATCTCCACTCATCTCAACCGGATCTTCGTTAACCGCCATTAATCTGGCTACAAACATCGGATACAAAGCAGCTTTTTCAATTTCGTGGTTTTTCAACCAAGTTTGAAATGTGCCTAATTCGCTTGATGGAATATTCAGCACGAAATAATTCGGTGTATCGACAGCAATTTCCTCTTTCCAAGTCGTTAACAAATCGAATCGAATCAATGACAATACACCCAACAATGCTAAAACCAAAGAATAGGCCATCACTTGATAAGCATTTTCATGGGCTCGACTTGCAACATTGCGCAGGTTCAATCGAGTGGTTAAATTGTAATGATGGCTGATCTTACCAATGCCCTTTAAGATCGCCTTGATTACAGTTAATACCACCAATGCAATCGCAAGACTCATGGATAAAAGAACCAGGGTAACTTTCGTATCTCGGACTTGTACTAAGACTAACGATAGAATTGCCAGCAATTGTAAAATAATGCCAACCCCTCGATTAAAGTGATTACTGTGTAATTCGCGGCGTAAGACTCGTAACGGCGAGACTTTCATTAAATTCATTAAGACTGGAAAAATAAAGCCAATGAGTAAAACCAAAACGGTTATCAGTGCCATGATGACGGGATAACCCAAAGAAATTACGGTGTTATCAACCACCAAATTTGGATAAAGAAGCGAAATGACACTATACCCAATCGCAGAGCTGCACAATACTGCCAATCCGCCTACACCCAGTCCTAAAAAGGTTAAACTCCATAAGTATCGGCTAAAAATAGCCATACGAGTCGCACCAAAACAACGCATTATGGCAACACTATTCAATTGTCTTTCACAAAATCTCCGAACACTCATCGAAATCGCAATGCCGGCAAAGCCCACATTGACTAAGAAAATGAGACCCACATAATGATTAATCCGCTCAAATGCGGTATTGACTAACGGTCGAGCGTGGCGCGCATCCACAAACGATTGGGTGGACAATAATTTTGGTTTTACCCAGGATTCAAATTGATCTAAGGCTGGTTCCGATCCGGCCAAATATAATTTATAGGTAACCCGGCTGCCTGGCTGGATAATGTGTGTCCTCGGTATGTCTTCTTGATTCATCAGAACCCAAGGCGCTAAATTAATGCCTTCTAACGAACGATCTGGCTCATTGGTGAGTACCCGCATTACTGTAAAGGTTGCCTCACCAATCGTAACCCTCTCTCCCACCTTGACATTCAATAAGGGAAATATCCTACTTTCTATCCAGATTGACCCTTTGGCAGGAACGGATTTTGTTGGCTCATCTTCTGCAAACAATTTCGAAGCTGTTCTCAATTCCCCACGCAAAGGGTAGTGCTCATCGGCTGCCCGGACATCTGCTAAGACTAAATCTGTATGATGAACCAACATTGTTAGAAAATTGATAGTTTGACTGGTCCGAATGCCTAATTCTGCGGCTTTTTCAGCAATGGCAGGATCGATTGGCTGTGGAGAAATAATGACTCTATCGCTCCCCATGATATTTCCACTTTTATCATCCAACCTCGCTTGAAACCCTTGTGTCATTAACACAATGGATGTCACCGAAAAAACAGCCATAAAGAGTGCAAAAGCCAATAACTGAAGCTCCCTGCTTTTCCAATTCCGAATTAGAAATAAAAATACATGTCTGAATAATACCCTCATGAAATCAAACGACCTCCAGCCAAATGAAGCATTTTTTCACAGCGGTCTGCCAAAACGGGATCATGAGTCACACAAACCAAGGTTGTCTGATATTGTTGATTCAATTCAAATAACAATTCAATAATATGAGCCGCGGTTTTTTGATCCAAATTTCCAGTGGGCTCATCTGCAAATAAGACTCTTGGGCGAACGGCAAATGCCCGAGCTATTGCCACACGTTGTTGCTCTCCTCCGGATAACTGTTTGGGATAATGTTCTAGCCTCTCTTGTAAGCCTACTTTCACCAATAACTCAGTGGCTTTTTCCAATGCTTTTTCGGTCGCATTTAATTCTAGCGGTAACAACACATTTTCGATGGCCGTTAAATTTGGTAACAGTTGAAAATTTTGGAAAATAAATCCAACATTCCCCGATCGCAATTTTGCTCTCTGATCCTCATTCTGCAGCGTTAAATCAACGCCCTCATAAATTACCCGACCACGGGTCGGCAAATCTAACCCCGCTAATAACCCCAATAAAGTCGATTTTCCAGATCCCGATACGCCTAGAATGGCTAACGAACTTCCTGATTCGATATTCAATGAGATATCCTGTAAAATGATAAGGGTCTGTAACCCAATATTAACCTCTTTACTAAGGTGTTCTGCACAAATGAACATATGTTTACGCTTCCTAATCCTGATTCTATTATTCAGTCGACCGCTATTAGCCATCGCGCAACCCACGCTTTTAGTCGTGGGTGATAGCTTAAGTGCCGCGCAAGGGATAGATCCCACACAAGGGTGGGTTACCCTGTTAGCCAAACGCCTAGCCGATGAACAATTTCCCTACCAGGTGGTGAACATCAGCATGGGGGGAGACACAACCTCCAATGGCATTGATAAACTCCCCGCTGCCTTGCAACACTATCACCCCGCGGTTGTTATTCTAGCATTAGGGGCAAATGATGGTCTACGCGGACTCCCAGCAACCTTGATTCAAAAAAACTTAAGCACATTGGTAGAGCTCGCCGAAAGAAGCCAAGCGAAAATACTATTAGTCGGCCTACTAATTCCCTTGAATTACGGTCCTGACTATCGCCAACAATTTGAAGAAGCCTACCAAAAGGTTATTCGTCACTATCACTTGATTCATGTCCCTTTTTTACTCAAAAACATTGCTCTAAACCCCAACTTGATGCAAGCCGATGGTTTACATCCGACTGCCACGGCCCAGCCCATTATTCTCGAGAATGTCTGGCCCTTTTTAATGAAAATGATCCAAAAAACCTGACATAGACAGTCTAGACATTGCTATTATGTTCGTACGGATCGTATACACTAATGAGTATGAACGACGAAAGTCCTGTGCTGCTTGAATTGCAATTAGGGGTTGCCACCATCACCTTAAACCGCCCTCAGGTTCGTAACGCCCTGGATCAAGCCACTATCCAAGCTTTTATCCAAATCCTAAACGACATTGAAAAACAAAATGACATCAAAGCGGTGATAGTGCGAGGTAAAGGAGAACATTTTTGCTCCGGAGCCGATATTCAAACCATGTCTCAGTCGGCCCAACTGACACAAGAAGAAAATCACCAAGACGCTTTTCAGTTTGCACATCTCTTTCAACGGTTATTTTCCTTAAATAAGCCAATCATTGGATTGATCCAAGGTTCCATTTTCGGGGGAGGCGTCGGATTAGTTGCTTGTTGTGATCTGGTTATTGCTGATCCCAATACTTTATTCTGCTTTCCAGAAGTCAAATTGGGTTTGATCCCAGCGACCATCAGTCCCTATGTAGTTGCTGCCATTGGGGCACATGCAACCAAACGGTATATGATGACAGCAGAATTATTTACAGCGGAAAAAGCACTCCAGTTGGGCTTGGTCCATGAAATAGCTACCCCAGATAATCTTAATGCCCTACTCGCAAAAATTCTGCACAACATTCAGCAAAATAATTCAAAAGCCATGAAAATTGCTAAAAATTGGATCCAACAATTGGCCAGTCATCCTCGTACGGCTGAAGCTCAAATGATCCAAGCCGCTAATCTGATGGCTGAATTACGGGTATCAAAAGAAGCGCAGGAAGGCTTCAACGCCTTTTTAGAAAAAAGACCCCCGAAATGGACTTAAAATGAGTAATTTCCCAAATCATGTTACCCTCGTGGAAGTTGGACCTCGCGACGGTTTACAAAATGAAAAAAATATCATTCCCACAGCCATCAAGATTGATCTCATTAACCGTTTATCCCAAACCGGACTCAAAATTATAGAAGCAACCAGTTTTGTATCGCCTAAGTGGATCCCTCAATTGGCAGATGGAGCGGCAGTCTTAGCAGGTATTTCTCTACAAACCGATATTCGTTACCCAGTACTTATTCCAAATCTCAATGGCTTGAATCGTGCCTTGCAAGCCGGTGCAAAGGAAATCGCGGTTATTTGTGCAACCACAGAAACTTTTTCTCAAAAAAATACCCACTGTTCTATTGCAGACAGTTTAAAACGCATTCAAGAAACTTTGGTAACCGCCAAGCAACATCAACTGCGAGTGAGAGGCTATATTTCCTGCGCTCTCGGATGCCCATTTGAAGGGACAGTACCTCCTAAAAAGGTGCTGGAACTGGCAACTCAACTGATCACCCTGGGATGTCATGAAATTTGTCTAGGCGATACCATTGGGATTGGAACGCCTCTTCAAGCCACACAATTGATCCAAACGCTCGTTCCAGAAATTCCGATCCAACGTCTTGCCATTCATTTTCATGATACATACGGTCAAGCACTGGCCAACATCTACGCCTGTTTGGCATTAGGGATCAGCACCATCGACAGCTCAATTGCTGGCCTTGGGGGCTGCCCATACGCCAAAGGAGCCACAGGCAATGTCGCCACAGAAGATGTTCTATATCTCATGAATGGCTTAGGCATCACCACTGGGATTGATCTCGATGCTTTGATCTCAGTCAGCCAATTTGTCGCACAATTTACCGGTCAACCCCCCCGCTCTAAAGTGACACTCGCTAAAACAAGGATTTAAGATGGCAGGATTTCATAAGGTTGTTCAAAGTTATCCAGAAGCCCTAGAAGGGTTAAAGAATGGTATGACAATCATGGTGGGAGGATTTGGCTTGTGTGGGATCCCGGAAGGCTTGATCCGATCCGTAGGAAATTTAGGCACGACAGATCTTATCTGTATTTCAAACAATGCCGGGATTGATGACTTCGGTTTAGGCATTCTACTTAAGAAACGCCAAATTAAAACCATGATTGCATCTTATGTGGGCGAAAATAACTTATTTGAAGAATTGTGTTTAAAAAAAGAGATGGATGTGCAGCTCATCCCACAAGGAACATTAGCAGAAAAAATTCGTGCAGGCGGTGCTGGAATCCCGGCGTTTTATACCCCCACCGGTTTTGGGACACTGGTGGCAAAAGACAAAGAATCCCGAGAATTTAAGGGACGTTTTGCTATTTTAGAAGAAGCTCTAACAGCAGATTTTTCGCTCATCAAAGCCTGGAAAGCCGACACTTTTGGAAATTTAATGTATCGAAAGACAGCCATGAATTTTAATCCCATCATGGCAACTGCTGGCGCAATAACAGTCGCTGAGGTCGAAGAAATTGTCGAGGCAGGCGATTTAGATCCGTCTCATATCCATACCCCAGGTATCTTTGTCGATCGAATCATTCAAGGTCAGTTCGAAAAAAGAATCGAACAGATGACGATTAAATCATCCATCGGGAGCACCCATGCCACTCAGTCGTGACCAAATTGCCAAACGCATCGCAAAAGAACTCAAGGATGGATACTACGTTAACCTTGGGATAGGCATCCCTACCTTGGTCGCAAATTATATTCCCAAAGACATTCAAGTCATTTTTCAATCGGAAAATGGCCTGCTCGGTGTTGGAGAATTTCCAAGCGAGGCCGATGTTGATCCCGATCTCATCAATGCCGGAAAACAAACAGTAACTGCCATTACAGGAGCCTGTTATTTTTCTTCTGCCGATAGTTTTGCCATGATCCGAGGGGGACATATTGATCTCACTGTCCTAGGTGCATTCGAGGTGGATGAAACCGGTAATATTGCGTCCTGGATGATCCCTCATAAATTAATCAAAGGGATGGGAGGTGCAATGGATCTCGTCGCAGGAGCACAAAATATTGTTGTCGCGATGATCCATGCAAACCGAGAGGGCCAATCGAAATTATTACAGCGCTGCCAGCTCCCATTAACCGGGGTTCACTGTGTTAAAAAAGTAGTCACCGATCTGGCAGTGCTTGAGATCCACAATAACGCGTTTTATTTAAAAGAAAAAGCGAGAGATGTCTCCTTAGAAACTATCAAACGCTTAACAGAAGGCAGATTAATCATCGAGGGTACCATCCCTGATATTGAAGTCTAACTCTAAATTAAGCTAATTCACTTGCTACAGCAACGGTTTGACACTCAACGCAACAAACACTGTCATCTGTCAAATAAATATAATATTCCAATTCTTCATCCCAATAGGCGACGAGTTGATCAACGCCACATTGAACACAGCGTCGTTTGATTTCATCCTGAAAAGATTCTTTCAGTTTCCGACTGTTCATTCCGTTCTCCTTGCCACTGGATTAGATCTCATAGATTCTACTGCTCTCATGCTCTGCATCATAACCCTTTTGCTAGTACTTTGTGTCAGCTTTTGTCGTTTCTTTTCGCGACAATAATTCAGTGAATATGCACATTTCATAAATCTTCATTTTTTTTCTTCCTTTTCTTGCCCAATCATATTAAGGAACAAATGACAAAGCTCATCTTCAAACTCTCTCATTTCATTTTTGGGTTCTAAAAAATGATCCGTCATGACAACAAAAACATAATCTTTCTGTTGTTGAGTGGTTAAAAAACCAGACAAAGCCCTGGCACCTAAAAAAGTTCCTGTTTTTGCTCGAATGGATCCTCGTGCAAAATCTATTGGCTTTCGACTGCGCAATGTGCCTTCCATCCCCCAGACTGGCAATGCGTCCATCAACGGCTGTTTCAGTATTTCACTCTGATGAATTGTCATTAATAACTGTGACAGCTGCTTTGGCGTCAGTAAGTTATAGGTGGACAAACCAGAGCCATCCATTAAACGAAGACCAGCAAAATTGATCCCTGTCGGTTTTGCCAGGATCTCTGCCACTGCACGAATACCTGCCTGAAACGTTCCGTTTTGGAAGCGCACAACTCCCAGCGTTTTCAAGAGGCTGTCCGCATACAAATTATTAGAGTCCTGCAAGACCTTCTTTAATAAACCCTCCAAAGGCTCCGAAAAATGAGTGGCGATGATCTCTGCCTCCTTTGGCACATCACCCACTCTCACTTTACCTAACAGTTGAATATTCTCTGCCTGCAAAACATCCAGCAAAACTTTTTGCATATAGGCAAATGGATTTTTAACCGCTACCTTTACCGTCATCGGACCAGGATTCGTAGGCCAACAGCCCGAGAGGTTTAATTCATTTTTTTCATTCATATTCACTTGGATTTGGCACTCTGAGTTCGCGGCACTTTCCGTCACCGAGAGAACATTGGACTGTATCGGGATCATTACAGATTCTTCTTTTGCCAATGCAACTTGCACCTGCTCTCCCAGCTTCTTAGAGTCCAGGGTTATTGCAACCCGATTTTCATTTAGGATAACGGACGTCACCGGCGCGGCATAATACCAAGCTAAAGAATCCCAACACCAACCCAAAGCATAATTTGGGGCTTGAAACTGCGACTGCTCTACAATAATATCGCCTTTAATTTGGGTAATACCCGCAGTTTTAATCGCCAAAATGAGTTGCTTAAATTCCTCTATAGAAAGAGAAGGATCCCCACTAAAAGAAAGATAGAGGTTATTGACGAATGCCTTTTTTTTGTCCAATTGAGGTTCACTTTTGACCACCGTTGCAAAACGATATTTTGTACCAAGTTCCAATAACGCAGCGGTGGCAGAAAACAATTTTGCGGTACTGGCGGGCTGAAAAAGTTCATCCGCTCGTCTTTCGTAAACGACTTGACCAGTTGCTGTATCTAATAGGGCGATTGCAACACTCGCTCGAGGAACTCGCTGCTGAATTAAAGATTCTACCGTTCGATTCAACTGAACTTTGTCCAAATCCCCATAAACAACTTGTCCCCACAACAGCTGAAAAGTAAAAGAAACAATCCCAAGTTTTTTGTTAAAATTCATATCGTTATTTCGACCGAGCCCTCTGATTTAGAAAGGTAAGTGTATGGAGGATAGTTTGATTTTGTCAACTCAAATATTGTTTAAAAATAGTCTCCCTAATAATCAACAGAATTATCAGTAAAAGCATTTGGGTGGTTAGAAATCTATCATTAAATACACAAAATTGAGGACAAAGATTATAAAGGCTAAAAATAAGAAGCAATCTCACCGAGAAAGCCAATTTTACCAGAGCACGGGCTGCAGTCGTGCCAATCTTGGCCCCTAAAATCAATTCTTTAACTTAATGAGCTTGTGTTACTGAGAAAATTTTGCTAAATCTTAATTTATGCTAGCTAATCCTACCTTAAACCAAATTGAAGAAGGTCATGAAAATTTAGCTAACTCGATGACCCTATCTTTAAGATTTCACGCTCTGGATATGTTGCGCAGTTTTGCAATGCTCCTCGGAGTGGCCTTACATTCTTTTATTTCTTATTCAATGACACCTTTTCCGCAATGGCTGGTCCGTGATCCCAACCAGCATTATTTCTTTCAAACTGCCATATTAATCATCCACCTTTTTCGAATGGAGTTATTTTTTCTTATCAGTGGCTTTTTTACCTACTATCTTTATCAAAAAATTGGAGGGATCGCATTTCTCAAAAATAGGTTCCTCCGAATCGTCATCCCCTTTCTTGTTACATGGCCTTTAACCCTGCTGGCTTTTATGTTAATTCCTTATAAACAAGCACTGAACTCTAGTCTAAGTGAAACACCCATCTTTCACTTGTGGTTTTTAGAGTATTTGCTCGTTTTATATGGTTTCTCTGGCTTATTGCTACTGTGTCACTCCTGGTTCAAAATACGATGGCAACGAATCGACACCTTACTCCAAAGGCTTTTTCAGTCGCGTTTTCATCCTATCCTCTTAATTTTACCAACTCTCCCAGCACTTTTTCTCATGCAAAAAACCATCGTCGACACTCCTCTCAATTTTTTCATTCAACCACGACTTGTTGGCTATTATGGTATTTATTTCCTCATGGGTTGGTATCTCTATCGACAACCAAATATCCTCATACTGATTCAGAAACATGCCCGCCTATATCTGTTGGTTGCACTCTTCACTATCCCCTTTCTGCTCTTTAGTTTCTCCGTACAAGGGTTCTATCCTAAAACCCTGACACCCTTATTAGTACTGACGCGGATTTCCTATGCACTCTGCACTTGGTCATTGGTATTATTGTTCATCGGGTTCTTTCAAAAAAATTTTCAAAAACCGTCGATGGTTATTCGGTATCTGTCTGAGGCTTCCTACTGGATTTTCCTGACTCACTTGCCCATGATTGTTTTTCTGCAAAATGCGCTGCTGGATTCCAACATTCCAGGGGTTTTAAGACCTTGGATCGTCATCGTGGCAACACTCATGCTCTTGTTAATCGGTTACCAACTGCTGGTACGGCATACCCTATTGGGTAGGGTGTTAGGTCACAAAGCGGTAAAATAATATTACCCCTTATCATTTTCCAACAATCTGTTTGGCATAATAGAATCCCGATCCTATAGTTTGATTGTCCTAGCCTATTCATTCATTGGGGAGAAGTGTGACTGAAGTCTGGAGTTTAGCTGCATTATGGTTAGGCTTAGCATTGCTGGCAACTTTATTGTCCAGTTGGCTTAAAATTGCGACCACCCTAACTGAAATCATTGTTGGGATATTAGCTAACTTTTTACTTGTTACCCTAATCGGGGGTCTAGTCCTCGGAAGTGATGAACCTTGGATCAAATTTCTGTCCAATAGTGGGGCAGTGCTATTAACATTCCTTGCTGGAGCAGAGTTAGATCCTGCTGTGTTTAAGCTAAAATGGAAAGAAGCTACGACCATCGGCTTTTTTGGATTTATTGCCCCTTTCCTAGGGTGCACTGCCGTTGCTTATTATTGGTTGGATTGGTCCCAACACTCTAGCCTGCTGACCGGTGTGGCCCTCTCTACCACATCTGTGGCAGTTGTATATGCTGTGATGTTGGAATCCGGTTTAAATAAATCAGGATATGGAAAAACCCTGCTAACTGCCTGTTTTATTAACGATCTCGGCACCGTGCTTGCGCTCGGTTTTCTATTCTCCCCCTTTACGATTAAAACACTTATATTCTTTGGTGCAGGAATAGTGATTTTTATTATTTTACCCCGACTCACCACATTGATTTTCAAACGCTTCCATGAAAAACCTTCGGAAATGGAAACAAAATATCTACTCTTCTGTCTCTTTGGTATGGGGGCATTGGCCACTTGGGCAGGCAGTGAGGCAGTCTTACCAGCCTATATTATTGGGATGGTCTTAGCTGGCAGTGTCGGCAAAAATCACGTATTTATTCGACGATTGCGCACAA
>Ga0206800_1001_pt1 | contig 124739 bp, 117 predicted proteins | sample Alteio_BWOrgCont_64_FD_152898 | JGI IMG/M metagenome (GOLD analysis project Ga0206800, IMG submission 152898) | Enriched cells from forest soil in Barre Woods Harvard Forest LTER site, Petersham, Massachusetts, United States -... | ecosystem: Environmental > Terrestrial > Soil > Temperate forest... | reverse complement strand
ACTCGTCTCAGCAAGGGGTTTGACTAATCGATGGACAAAGCCAAGTTTTCCAAACAACTCGTCTCCTGCCTGTCCTCCGGATTTATAGAAGACCTGTTGGTTTTGTTCATGTGATTGATTTCCAAAATTAAAATTAGCAGCATAATAGCCTTCTGAGGGTGGCTTATCAACCAACATGATTCTGAAGTTATCGTATACGTAATATTTAGGGGTTTGAGAATTCTTACGTTCTAGAGCAAGTGCAGATAATACGGCAGTGTCGTTTCGAAGCTTTTCCTCAACAGAACGTTCACTGTTGCTTCCAGGTGAAAATAGGATGGGAGGGGTCGTGTTCGTGATGGTGGATGTAGCCGTTGTATTATTGGCTGCTGGAAGGGTTATTGCTGAGCCCTGTAATCTTTCGGTAGCGTTTTGGTATATGCTCGCAAACCTTTTAGCACTCGTCTCAGCAAGGGGTTTGACTAATCGATGGACAAAGCCAAGTTTTCCAAACAACTCGTCTCCTGCCTGTCCTCCGGATTTATAGAAGACCTGTTGGTTTTGTTCATGTGATTGATTTCCAAAATTAAAATTAGCAGCATAATAGCCTTCTGAGGGTGGCTTATCAACCAACATGATTCTGAAGTTATCGTACACGTAATATTTAGGAGTTTGAGAATTCTTACGTTCTAGAGCAAGTGCCGTCAAAACAGCAGCGTCCGCTTGGAGTTTTGCTTGAATGGCTGGACTGATTTGTGGTAATGGTGACGACGCTGCGCCAGCACTCAAAGAACTGCTGGTGCTTGAACTGGGAGGAATTGGCGCTGTAGTATTGATTGCCGCCGCGGGTGGCGGGATGATTGCCACCGCGGGTGGTGGGTTCTTCTTAGCGGGAATAGCAAGAGTTTGGTCGACCGCTAATTTGATGGTCGCTAACCTTTGTGTCGGTGTTGCTAATTCAGGTGCTCGAACATTATGCTGTAAAGGGTGTCCGGCCTCAAATCCCTCGAATAATTGCCTCTGTTTCAAATCGGCAGCGTCTTGTCGGGCTCTCGCTTCAGCAGCGTCTCTCAGTTTAGCTGCTTCGATTTGTACTTCTTTTGCGGCTTCTATTTGTTTTTGAATGGCATCGTAAGCATTAATGAGGGCATCTTCATCCTTTTCGTTTATCGCGATCAGTGGCCTATATCGTTCGTCTCCTATACCGTTGTTTAATTTATCGCGTTCTTCCGCAATTCCCAACAGTTTGCTTTTTCTTTGACGAGCTTCAAACGAAAGATCCGTATTGGGTTGTTGAACTCCCATTCTCATTTGCATGGCAGCCGCCATTTGGTTTGCACTTGGAAGGGATGAACTCGGTGAACTTGATGCACCTGAAGTGTTGGACGACCTGGTCGGTAGAGGTTTTACTGCAACTGGCGTATTGGGTCGTGCTGCTGCCACTTGTTGTTGTCTTACTTTTAACTCTTGGCTTTTTTGGGCAAACTGAGCTCTAGTCGCTTCTGCGACTGCACTTTTATCGTTTTCATCTAACTGTGCTACTGTTTGGCGGAGCTTATTTACTTCGGCACGTAGTTCAACCATGGATAAGGTACCACCTGGAAGAGGAGAAACCGAGGGTAATCCATTACTCCCCGCAGCTGCCTGAGCGATGATTGGAATTGCCAGTTTTTGAGCCGCTTCCCATTCTGCTTTTTTTGCTTCCAGTTGTGCTACGAGCGTTTTTTGGTCCTCAATGACTTGTTTCAAGCCAGCCATGAGCTCATTTTGGCTGTGAACTTCTTGTCTTAAAGGGATATATTTAGCGACAAGTTTTGCGATGAGTGCTCTTTTTTCAGTCGCAGGATCAACGGCTGCATTGGAGCTGCTCGAACTGCTTGAACCAGCAGAAAGAGTTGGCGCAGAGGGTTTAATAAGGCCGCTCAGTTTTTGCATTTCTAGCTTAAGAAATTCAAGCCTCTTGTCTTCCTCTTCATCACGGCCTTGCTTTCTTTTTAAAAGGCTAGCTTCAAGTTCAAACTGCCGCAATTGTTTCGCAATTCTCTCTTGTTCCGCAGCCTCTTGTTCCCTCAGAGAACTAGAGCCAGAACTGCTGCTTCCTTTCTGTGGTGACATTCCGGTAGGTGGCGCTGTAACCATGAGTGGTGGGGGTGGAGGAGGTGCAGGGGGTGGGCCACCCATCGTTGGTCCGGGTGCCGCAATGGGCCTACTAAAAGCACTCACTTGTGCATTTAATGTGCCAATGCGATCAAACCCTTCTCTAATGTTGGCTAGTAAGGTCTTAATACCTTCGTCGCCATTCAAATTCTCTTTTTGTGTTTTTTCTAGTACCGATATTTTGGTTTGTAATTCTTTAATAGCATAATCTAATTCTGCGATTTCCGCTTGGCGTTTTTTTTCTTCTGCCACTTTTGTTTTTCTAATGGCTTCTTGCTCTTCCCTGTGTATGAGTACTTCTAAATCAGATATTCTCTGACTTTGTGCGTCAATATAAAGTGTCAATTCTGCCACTTTTTTTACTTCGGGTCTGGGATCTTTCCATCTTACGTCTTCTATCGCTTTGTTTCTAAGCTCATTTGGTGTTAAATCGGGGATCCTAATGGCATCACGTTCTGCTGTAAGTTTGTCTTTGTATTGTTGGCGCAATCGAATCTTTTCAGTATTTGAAGATGCTATGGATAGACGAGTCTCAAATTCTTCAGAGGCGACTAATTCTCGGATATCATGAACTTGTTGTCGTAACAATTCCAATGCTTGTTGTTCTTTTTGGATTTCTTGATCCAGGGCGTCTTTTCTGTGCTGCAGTGGTCTGGGATCATTTCCAGTAGAACCCATTACTGATTGCTGAAATGTTGTTAGTGGAGGAACAACAATACTCGATGACTCTTGTTGTTTAGCAGTAATCAATGCGAGTTTGGTTTGGATTTCTTGTTCCAATTGTTTGGATCTTTCTACGTAAGATCCACTTCCATAAGATACTGACGTACGCTTGGAAGTTAAGGTCATTGTGCTTGATTGACGAGTGAACATAGGGCCCTTGCCTTTTGCCATACTACTGCTGGAACCAGCAAGGCTACTACTAGAAGCCGCAGCTGCCGTAGGTGTTGGAGCTGGGCTTGTCCGTGCAGAGAATGATTTTTGAGGATTACTCTTTGAAGAAGGAGGTGCTGTCAAACTAGAACTGGATCCAGAATGCGTTAGACTAGAACCTGCGGTAGTGCTACTGTTATTGGCTGTCACTGGTGTTTTAGTGCCCGCAGGTAAACTGTCTTTTAGCTGAACATCTGCGAGGTTCTGGGTAGCTGCCCTAAATTTTTTTTCAAGCATGGCGTGTTTTCTGCGCGCATGCTCCATCTCACGCGTCAATGTTTCGATTTTTCTTGCGTATTCTTCCTGTAGGCCAACTTCAGGTCTGGGATCTACTTGCCCATTAAACGTCATCTCTCGTTGCTGTTTTGGGGTAAGGGCCGGCACAGTTATCGCGTCATGTTCTTTTTGTAATCGTGCTATATCAGCCTCCCACTGTTGGAGTTCGAGAGGGGTATTTGTTTCTGATTTTGCAAGTTTATCCTTTGCTTCACTCAAAGCAGCTTCTGCTTGCAGTAGTGCTTCGGACTTGCTTTTCTTGCCTAAACCATCAGTAAACATATTTCTTCTTAACACTCAGTTAAACTCTTTGTTAAAATTAAGGACACCTAAGACTACGAATAGTTCCGTCATATTTTTGAAGACCTTAATAGAAAAACTATTTTTTATTCACATCTGTTTACGTAACCAGTTTTTTAAGAAACTGGAGCAAATGATCTATTAAACTAACTATTAAACCATGATTGACCAAGACTCTAACATAGTAGGTGCTTGTCCGCAATGGTAATTTGAGAGAATTTTGGGGGTTATAAACGTGTAATAGCAGCTATAAATAAAGAACCTTAGGCATCACGCAGCTCTAATTTGCTTTCTGTTGTTTGATTGCATGGAACAGTCGCTACCTGGCCGTGATGAATATTGAAGATCTGATCCAGACCTTTTAAGGTTGTTGCACGATGAGAGACCAAAATAACTGTGGGGATCACAGAAAATAGGAGGTTTAAGATCTCTTGCTCAATGTCAGAGTTTAAAGAATTCGTGGTTTCGTCCAATAACAAAATTTCTGGCTCCATTAATAGGGCACGAGCCAGTGCGATTTTTTGTTTTTCCCCACCCGAGAGTTTAATTCCCATTTCGCCCACCAGACTGTCGAAACCTTGATGAGACTGTTCAATCAGTGGCATGAGCCCTATTTGAGAGGCTATTTTTGTCAGTTTTTGATCAGTAACGTGGAGAGCTCCATAAGTGATGTTTTCTCTAAAGCTTAAATTAAAAAGTCGAAAATCCTGTGGAATACAATGAATTATTTTTTTGAATTCATCTTTCGGGATACAATGAATGTCACGGCCGTGGATATAGATTTTTCCCTGGTTCGGGCGAAGAAGTCCAGCGGTAAGATTTAAGAAAGTGGATTTTCCACATCCACTTTGGCCAATAATGCCGATCTTACGATGAGCAGGGATGTTTAGAGATAATTGGTCGAAAATAGTATTTTTCTCATGATGGGAAAAAGTAATATCTTTGAAAACAATTCCTTGAAAAGAATGTGTCAAGTAAACCAAAGAGGATGGGTTTTCTGCTTGTTTTGGAATCTCGAAGATCTGAATAATTTTTTTAATGTCTACCAGAGACTCTGCCAATTGTCTAAATTCTAGAGAAAAACTCTTTAAAGGCAGGAAAGCCGCGATGAGCTGTCCTTGCAGCATGACAAAATCGCCAACGGTCAGTGTTTTATTTTGGATTGCGAGCACAACAGAGGCTAAGATACCGGTAATGGCGACACCTAGAACAGTCCCAATAGCAATATATATAAGATGTAATCGAGTATTCGTTTTGTGCCAGAGCACGGCTTCTTGGTGTAATAAATCGCCTACTTTTTTCATCTCAAAGCCGAGAAAAGACCGAATAACTTTGGTGTTTAAAATACTGTCACTGATTCGTGTTATGACTTTATCGCTTAACTGCCAGGCACTTTCCCGGGTTGCCGCATACCAGCCAGTTCCTTTGTATAATATCACCATGGCGATCATCAGTGCCGGGATAAGCCAGATACCAAAGAGACCCGCTTTCAAAAGAATGATTGCTGCAATTAATAGTTTAAAAAATGTTGGGATAATCAAGAGAAATACAATTTTAATGAAAGAGCGCGCACTAAAACTAATTCGCCGTGTACAGTTAATAACTTCGGGTATTGATAATTTATGATAATCTGGCAAGGAAATATGGTGAATGTGTTCGACTACTTTGAAATTTAAGTCTCGAATGGTTAAGTTAATGATTGGGAAAAAGATAATTTCTTGGATATGGCTAACTGTTTTTCCCAAAGTCCAGAAAAGGCCCAAGAGTAACACAGAGACCCAAACACTTTCGAGTAGGTTCAGTGAAAGGATGTCGACGATATTTTTAGAATAATAGGGGACCAAACTGGCGACGGCAATATCTGTCACGATCAGAGTAACTGCTAAGAAAAACCGAGCCTTGATCCCAGGGTAAGACCAAGTTCTTTTACAGATAAATAGAGCAAAGGTTTGTTTAAGCCAATTAAAATTAAAATTCATAATGCCTCTACAAAATTAATAAGACCATGATGCTCCGAATTGGATGATAGGGCCGGCTAAGAGGATATCCAATAATTTCAGGATGACAATTGCAATCATTGGAGAAACATCAATGCCAGCGATCGTCGGGACTAATTTTTTGGCAGGTGCCAAAACCGGCTCCGTCAATTGGATTAACACAGTGGTGAGTGGGTTGAAGTTTTTTGGGTTAAGCCAGCTTTGTAGAACCAACAGTAGAATTGCGAAAAAGAAGACATTAATCATTTGGCTGATGAGCTCACCAATTGGCCAAATCAGCAGACTGAGCATGCTGGGGGCGGCATGAAGTTTTAGCAGGCAGGTGATGGTAAATTCAAATGCTTTCAGGAAAATTAAGATGAGAAACGCTCCAAAATCCACTTTTGGATGGGGGGGGATGACCCGGCGTAATGGGATTAAAATAGGGTTTGTGACTTTAAAAATAAACTGAGAAAAGGGATTGTAAAAATCGATTCTAAGAATATGAAACATAAAACGTAATAGGAAAAAAAAGAAGCAGACGTCAATGACTGTTTTCATTAAAAAGAAAAGGGCTTGTTCAAAATAGGTATTCATGTGTTTATTCCTTGCCAAGTTTCTGGCTGATTTCAATCGTTCTCTTTCTCGCGGTTTCTAAGGCATTTTTGAATAAGGAGCGTATACCGCCACTTTCTAAAATCTGTAACGCTTGTTCTGTGCTGCCTCCAGGAGATGCGGCCTGTTGGCGTAATGCTGCTAAATCAATTTCATTTTCAATCGCCATCCGAGCAGCCCCCAGAGCCGTTTGCAACGTCAATAGGCGCGCTGTCGCATGAGAAAGACCCAGTTGTTCTGCGCCTTGCTGTAGTGCTTCCATCATTAGAAAGAAATAAGCAGGGCCTGAGCCGGACAAAGCCGCGATGGTGTCGATATCGTGTTCATGATCAACCCACGCGGTGAACCCAACGGCTCGGAGCAGAGACTCTGCCAGATTCTTTTGTTCTGGTGAAACGCGGGTATTTGCATATAATCCGGTGGCTCCGGCACGAAATAAAGCAGGTGTGTTGGGTATTGCGCGGACAATCGCTAAATGAGATCCCAACCACTGTTCCAAATGCTGGGTATTAATGTCCGTTGCAATAGAAATAATCAAAGGTTTTTTACTTAAGAGAGTTTCTTTGAGTTCAGTCACGAGCAAATGGATATCTTGAGGCTCTACAGCTAAAACCACAACATCGACGAGATTGACGGCTTTAGGGTTAGAGAGTTCAGTTTGGATTTGAAAGAGCTCTTTCAGTTGATTGAGTTTTTTTGCATTGCGATCGGTCCCCCAAATGTCGGAGGGATTAAAACCACTTTCAATTAACCCGCTAATGAGGCTTTGCGCCATGTTGCTGCTGCCTAGAAAGGCAATTTTAGGTTGTTTTAGCATGTTGGTTCTCTCCATCCTTCCGTTATCTCCCATTGTGCTCGATTTTAAGGGAGAGGGTCTATACTGGATAGTAAGTCTTTGGACAAACTAGGCTTATCTCAGGGCTGACCATAGATAATTTAACGAAAAATGACATAGGTCTATTGAGTTTCCTAGCAATAACACAGTCTATGGCGGGAAAACAAATTTAATACTGCGATGATTGGGCACCAATCAGGGGGATTACGTGGATATCACCGAATTACTGGCATTTGGTGTCAAAAGCAATGCTTCAGACTTACACTTATCTGCTGGAATGCCCCCCATGATCCGAGTAGATGGGGACATGCGTAAAATTGATCTGCCAGCCTTAGAACATAAGGATGTTCGTGGCTTAGTCTACGACATCATGAATGATAAGCAAAGAAAGAGCTATGAAGAATATTTTGAGACAGATTTTTCATTTGAAATCCCCAATCTAGCCCGATTTCGTGTCAACGTTTTCAACCAGAATCGAGGTGCCGGAGCAGTTTTTCGAACCATTCCTTCCAAGGTGTTGAGTTTAGAGGAACTGGGTTGTCCTGCAATTTTTAAAACCATTGCCGAAAATCCCAGAGGAATTGTATTGGTCACAGGTCCAACCGGTTCGGGTAAGAGTACAACATTAGCCGCGATGATTGATTATGTGAATACCAACCGTGGGGAACATATTTTAACGATTGAAGACCCAATTGAATTTGTTCATAAAAGTAAAAAAAGCCTTGTGAATCAGCGTGAAGTCTTTCGCGATACTCAAAGTTTTGCTGCTGCGTTACGATCGGCGTTACGCGAAGATCCAGATGTGATTTTAGTGGGTGAAATGAGAGATCTAGAGACCATTCGACTGGCCTTGACGGCTGCTGAAACTGGACACTTGGTTTTTGGTACGTTACACACGACCTCTGCAGCAAAAACAATTGATCGTGTAGTCGACGTTTTCCCTGGGGATGAAAAAGAGATGGTTCGTGCGATGTTATCAGAGTCGCTCCGAGCCGTTATATCGCAAACACTCTTAAAGAAGATTTCTGGCGGACGGGTGGCAGCGCATGAAATTATGATTTGTAATCCGGCAATTCGGAACCTGATCCGCGAAGCCAAGGTTGCTCAAATGTATTCTGCGATTCAGACAGGCCGTGCGCTGGGCATGCAAACATTAGATCAAAATTTACTGGAATTAGTCGAGAAAGAAGCCGTTCTACGCAAAGATGCCAAATTGAAAGCTGAAAATAAAGATTTATTCAATTAGGGGTGTATAGAGATGAGTCTTGATGCCTGGTTAACCATGATGGTCGAAAAAAAAGCATCCGATCTCTTTATTATGGTTGGCGTTCCTCCCACTGTGAAATCTAACGGAAAAATGGTTGCGTTAACGACAGAAAAATTGACCAGTGAAGAAGCCAAAGAGGTTGTCCACTCGATGATGACCGATAAGCAAAAAGATGAATTTATAAATCATAGAGAATTAAATTTTGCTATTTTTAGAACCGATCTGGGAAGGTTTCGGGTCAGTGCATTTCAACAGCGTTCGTTCGTTGGGGCGGTTTTAAGAAGAATTGAAACCATTATCCCAACCCTAGAAGAATTGGGGGTTCCTTCAGCACTCAGCGAATTTTCTTTGATACAACGTGGGTTGGTGATTGTAGTCGGAGCTACGGGTGCTGGAAAAAGTAGTACCTTAGCTGCCATGATCGGATATCGAAACAGAAAGTCTTCTGGGCATATTATTTCCATTGAAGACCCGATAGAATTTGTTCATGAACATCAAAATTGTATTGTCACTCAACGAGAAGTGGGGATAGATACTGAATCATTTGAAGTGGCCTTAAAAAATACATTGCGCCAGGCGCCAGATGTGATTCTAATTGGAGAAATCCGCAGTCAGGATACGATGAATCATGCCATAGCGTTTGCGGAAACCGGCCATCTATGTTTGGCGACTTTACACGCCAATAATGCCAATCAAGCGCTCGATCGGATTGCTAATTTCTTTCCACCAGATATGCAGCATCAATTGTGGATGGATCTTTCATTAAATTTAAAGGGGATCATTGCCCAACAATTGGTTCCAACTCTGGATGGAAAGGGTCGAGTTCCCGTGGTGGAAATTTTGATCAACACCCCAGTTGTCTCTGAGCATATTAGAAAAGGAGATGTCAGTTCTTTAAAAGAATTTATGTCTAAATCAAATGAGCTTGGCATGCAAACGTTCGACCAAGGGTTGATCAAGTTGTATGCCGATAAGAAAATCAGTTATGAATCAGCGCTGAAATATGCAGACTCCGAGAATGAAGTTCGATTAATGATAAAATTAAAAGGTGGCAAAGGACTGGACTCACCACCAGGATTGAGTATTGTCGATGATAAGCCCTACTCTTAAGAAAACTCTACTAATCCCAGTCATTCCTGACAATGATAAGATTCAAGCAATAAGAGTGAGACGGTCGCTTTATGCCTTTATTGGTGCGGGTATTCATACCTTAATGTGTATGATTCTCTGGGTGGATGGGTTATTTCGAACGACGCTTTGGGAATTTATTGGAGTATTTTCAGTAATTTGGATCGGATATTTTGTTAATTTTTTGATTATACGATTAGGAATAAATAAGAGGTTTAAAGATCCAAGGCTCACTTTCCCGATGATGCTTTGGGCAGTATCTTGCCTTATGTATACCATCGCATTAACCAATAGCTTAAGATCTGTATTGTTAATGTTTTATCTGTTGATTCTGGCAGTTGGCGCTTTCTATTTAAATCGATTTCGTTATGTTTGGATGGTTCTATATGGGATTGTTTGGTATTTAGCAATCATCATTTATTTCATTAATTATTATCCGGATCTTATCAACCTAAAAACAGAGATGGCCGTGTTTTTTTGTTATGTGGGAATTTCTTTTTCTTTATCAGTTGTTTGCGCCAAAATGAATAACCTGAGAAAAGAACTCAAAAGAAAAAACAGGAGTCTTTCTGCAGCTCTGAAGTATATCAAATCGATATCAGTCACGGATGAATTAACTGGCCTAAAAAATAGAAGATATATCTATAACATCTTATCTCAACAAAGGCTCATGGCCGAGAGAAAACAGTATGGATTTTCGATTTGCATGATAGATTTAGATTATTTTAAAAATATCAATGATCTTTACGGGCATCTATTAGGGGATAAAATGTTAAAATCCTTTGCAGCTACGGTGGCAAAAAAACTCAGAAAAATAGACTATTTCGCGAGAATTGGTGGAGAGGAATTTTTATTAATACTGCCTTTAACCGATAAAATTCAAGCAGAGCGAATGGCAGGGCGCTTGCGAGAAACCATCGAAAATGAGAATTTTAACAACATCGTTCCTGGGGCAAAACTGACCGTGTCTATCGGTGTGACAGACTATCGTTGGCCAGAAATGATCGAGGAAACGCTTAGCCGGGCTGATGGGGCGTTGTATTCAGCGAAACGGGCTGGGCGGAATCAGGTGAAGGTTGATTAAGGGGATCGATCGGTATATCGGCCGGCGGCAATAGTTTCGAGACACGTTGCTGATAAATTGTGATGGTATCCGATTCTCCGGCGTCCTCTCCAGAGGAATGCGTCACTTTGGCTTGTAGAGTGTGACTGCCTCTTTCTAAAGCGGGTAAGGTGATGCTCGTGGAATTGACGGGATCGCCGCTGGCTTGTCCGTCTACATAGAGGGTGACAAGATCATTGGCCTGCAAGGTTGGCGTAATAGAAAGTGTCACAGGAATTGATTGGGTTGCACTGGGGAATGTTTGCTGATCTTGAGGGCTCTCGATTTCAACCGTGTAGGAAACCGTAGAACTTTGATCGTCCGCTAAAACACTGTTGCTCAAAAAGCCACACAATACAATCAAAAGGATCCTTTTCGCTGCTTTCATGTTCCGCCTCCGTGCTAGATTAAATGTATTATAGCCGAATGCTACTAAGAGAAGGAAAGCTATTTATTCGTCAAACGCTTAGTATCGTCATCCCCGCACGTTATGAGTTTATTTCTTTGAGCAGGTATTGCTCAAACCTTTAAATTCCACAGTATTTATTAGCAATTTCCCTTATCTTAGTGCCATTCTATTATAGCTAATGTTTTTGTTCAGGATCCTGCGCGTTTCTGGGGAGAATAAACCCATCGGTTGCACGTCTTAAAATTCGGAGGGCATGGCGACTGTGGGTGGTATTCCAAAGTTCTTCAGCCGAGAGCAAATCGATTGCATCCCCTTTGTGATCCATTTCCCGGATTTCATGTAAAACGTCTATTAAACAGACAAATTGTTGTCCCAATTTGGCAAACAGAGGGGATAATGAGTTGTGCAAATTATCTGAGAGTGAAGCATAGGCGTTTTGACCAAGCCCGATGTAATAACTGATGGGGACGCGACGTTTTCTGGCAGTTCCCGGGAACAAGCCAGCATATAACAAACATTTATCGCCGACTTCTTGTAGTGCTTGTCGATTTTCGGAGCGGTATTTTTTGACATGAGTGAGATAATCAATGGCCAGGATATTGTTGATGATTTCTGGATTTTTTGTAAATCGCATCAAGAGGAAGACCAAATAACTTTCTAAATCTTCTGTTAAGGTGATTTCAGAGGACTGGAGGGCTTCTGTCATGAGCGCATGCCAGGACGCAAGTGAGGTCGGTTCTAATTTTAGGTTTTCCATACAAGTCACACCTTGATCAGCAGGACTTACACGCAATTTTTAAGTTTTTCAGCTTATAGTTACATTATAACGGAAAACTCTATACTATGTTAGTAAACAAAGTATTTTTTTGTAAAAATTTGCTTTATTCAGAGTATTATCTTAGTATTTTAACTTTTGTTTTATATCCACGGTTAGAGAAGTTCAAATGATTGAAAAATTGAGAAATATAGCCATTATTGCCCATGTCGATCATGGTAAAACCACTTTGGTAGATAAACTGCTCCGTCAGTCCGGCACCTTTGGGGATCGAGCCCAATTGGTCGAACGCGTGATGGATTCGAATGATTTAGAGCGGGAGCGGGGCATCACCATACTAGCTAAAAATACAGCTATTGAATGGCGTGATTATCGCATTAACATTGTGGATACGCCTGGGCATGCCGACTTTGGGGGAGAAGTCGAACGAATTCTTTCCATGGTCGATTCCGTTTTACTGTTGGTGGATGCGGTCGATGGCCCCATGCCACAAACGCGATTTGTGACGCAGAAGGCGTTTAAGCGAGGCTTAAATCCGATCGTTGTAGTGAATAAAATCGACAGACCGGGGGCTCGTCCAGATTGGGTAGTCGATCAAATTTTTGATCTCTTTGATAAACTGGGTGCGACTGAACAACAATTAGATTTTCCGATTGTGTATGCTTCTGCGTTAGAAGGATATGCCACCTTAGATTTGAAACAACCCAGCCAAGACATGACGCCTTTATTAGAAACCATTGTGCAACATGTTTCTCCGCCGCCTGCTGAATCCGAAGGTCCTTTTCAAATGCAAATCAGTTCCTTGGATTATTCCAGCTATGTGGGTGTGATTGGCATCGGGCGGATCAGCCGCGGACAAATTCGCCTAAATTCCCCAGTTTCTATTGTGAATCGTGAGGGGGCAGTACGTTCGGGACGCGTTTTACAAATCCTGACGTTTAAAGGGTTAGAGCGCAAAGAAGTCAACGAAGCATTTGCGGGTGATATTGTTGCCATTACAGGGATTGAAGACTTAACGATTTCGGATACTGTGTGCGCCAAAGAAACACCGGAAATGTTGCCACCTCTCAGTGTTGATGAGCCTACCATTAGCATGACCTTTCAGATCAATGACTCTCCCTTTGTGGGAAGAGACGGAAAATTCGTCACCAGTCGACAATTAAGAGAACGACTCATGGAAGAAGTGATCCACAATATTGCCTTAAGAGTCGAAGACACCGGAGATGCCGATAAATTTAAAGTATCGGGACGTGGTGAATTGCATTTAGGAATATTAATTGAAACCATGCGGCGCCAAGGGTATGAATTAGCCGTTTCCAGACCGGAAGTTATTTTGCATGAAGTGGATGGAGTATTGCAGGAACCTTATGAACAACTGGTTGTGGATGTCGAAGAAGTTCACCAAGGTTCGATTATGCAACAGCTGGGAGAAAGAAGGGGCCGATTGGTGGATATGATTTCCGATGGCAAGGGCAGAGTGCGTTTGGATTATACGATCCCGGCACGAGGACTCATTGGTTTTCATACGGAGTTTTTGACCCTGACTTCGGGATCAGGGGTAATGACTCATGTGTTTGATCACTATGGTCCTGCAGATAAAGCGCCGGTAGCGAAACGTAACGCGGGGGTTTTGATTTCGAATGCGGCTGGAAAAGCCACAGCCTATTCTTTGTGGAATTTGCAGCCACGTGGCCGCCTCTTTATTGGTCCTCAAACCGAGGTGTATGAAGGCATGATTGTTGGGATCCACACTCGGGATAATGATTTAGTGGTCAACGTCACAAAAGAAAAACAACTAACTAATATTCGGGCTGCAGGCAGTGATGAAAATATTATTTTATCGACGCCCATTAAGCTAACGTTGGAATATGCTCTAGAATTTATTGAAGAAGACGAGCTGGTTGAAATAACACCAAAGAGCGTGCGTTTACGGAAAAAATTCCTGAAAGAGCATGAAAGGAAGAAAGCTTCTCGGGGAGGTTAAGAAGTCTCCAAAAAAGATGCCCAGGTGAGGAACCTGGGCTAACACCGAATATGGTCGGTTGGAGATTGACCTTGTCATCATCTCGTATTTCCCAAGGGGCTTCTATAGGAGATTCACTGAGATTGGTGTAGGATATTTGCCATATGCTAACCCTTTATCCCGCGATTAAACCCTATGCGGTCCATCAACTGGCCGTTGATGACATTCATACATTATTCATTGAAGAGTGCGGGAATCCCAAAGGATTACCCGTGGTGTTTTTACACGGCGGCCCAGGCGCTGGGATTACACCCGATCACCGTCGTTATTTTGATCCGTCTTTATATCGGATCATCTTATTTGATCAGCGTGGTTCAGGACAATCAACACCGCATGCCTCTTTAGAGCAAAACACAACATCATTATTGGTTTCTGATCTCGAAGCGATACGGAAACATTTTGGCATTGACAAATGGGTTTTATTTGGGGGCTCGTGGGGAGCAACCTTAGCGTTAGTCTATGCCGAAACACATCCCAGCCGGGTTTTGTCACTTATCTTGCGTGGGATTTTTTTGGCGCGACCGGAAGACATTGCTTGGTTTTATCAAGTGGGTGGCACCAGTCGAGTGTTTCCCGATTATTGGGAGTCATTTGTTGGGCACTTGCCAGTGGATGAACAAAAAGAAATCTTACAAAATTATTATCAACGCTTAACGGGGCAAGATGAAGTCGCGAGAATGGCGGCCGCAAAGGCCTGGTCTTTGTGGGAAGGGTGTTGTGCGACGTTGCAACCCAACCGTGAAACCGTGAATCAATTCAGCCAACCGCATCTGGCGCTAAGCTTAGCGCGGATCGAAACGCATTATTTTATGCACGATTCATTTTTAGAGCCCAATCAAATTCTAAAGAACGTCTCTCGATTGGCGGGTATTCCAGGGATTATTGTTCATGGCCGTTACGATGTGATTTGTCCGTTGGATGCCGCCTATGCCTTGCACAAAGCCTGGCCTGGCTCCGAACTCGATATCATTCGAGATGCTGGACATGCAGCTTGCGAGCCCGGTATTATTAATGCTTTGGTGGTTGCGACCAATCGAACCGCGGAGCGTTTAAAAGACGGATCTTAGGAGAAACCCTGTATGGCTGCAGAGCAGAGCGATGTCAGTGCACAACTTCAATTGAGCGTAGCACTCCTGGCTGCTCAAGCTGCCTATCAACAAAGATTAGAAAGTACCACCCAGATTACTGTGACGCCTTCACCCGGCAAGTATGATATGGATGGAAGAAGTTATCCTGGAGACTTTTACCATATAAAAGCGAATCAAGGAACGCTCGCCATTCGGGTAACTCACATGAATACGACTGAACCTGGGACAATGGACGTTGGGATCCGGTTTCCAACTCGGTTTATTTTGACAATGTTGAAATTACATAAAACAAGACACGAAGATTTTGTTGTTGCGAGAGCCAGTGGGTTGGGAGAACCGGTTGAAACTCATCTAGGGGTTATTGACACCATCAGCGATCCCCAATATTTACAACATCCTGTTGCCACTTTAACGAACAATGGAAGAATAGGCCTAGATCGTTTTTATAATTGCGAAGAAAACGATGTTTGGTTGAAGGAAGACAAACCGATGATTGGGGTTCGAAATCCTACCACGCGTAGAAGCTAATATCTCGATCAGAAAGCCCATTAGGGCCTAAACGTATTCTAAGAGTCTGAAAACGAACAGGTATTGATTCACGCACTGCCATCCCCGAGAAAGCGGGAATCCAGGTTTTTAAAACCCTGAAAAATCTAAGAAGAGAATTGTCTCACAAAGTATTGGAAATGAGAATATTCAAAAGGCTGATCAGGGAATGTCTTTCGGTTTTTTGAAGGGGGTCGAAAAATTGCTCATCAATTTTTTCAATGATAGGGACTAAAGTGGCTGCGATCGTTTTCCCTTTTTTAGTTAAATGCACAGACTTGGCACGAGGATCTTCTGAGTGTTCGGTCCGTTTTACGTAGGCCTCTTTGACCAATTTTTTCAGTGCTTGCGAAACGGTCATTTTATCCAGCTTAGACCAGCGAATGATGAGGCTTTGCGAAACCGTTTGGCCTTGATTTTCAAACCATAAGGTGACCGCCAAGATCACAAATTGGGCATGAGAAATTTGATAAGGATCTAATGCTTTTTTAATCAAACGTTGCCAAGTGATCGTCGTTTGCCACAGCAAAAATCCTGGGCTGTCTTCTGGCTTTTCGAAACCAAAAACGGGTTTAGGCATTCGAACTCCTGGCTAAACGCACCAATGCGTCCAGATTTTTTGGAATGGATGCGGTAATTTTTTTGGCGACACAGTGCACCCAAAAGAACCGCAGCGGGCCAGAAACCGTAATGGTATTGGTAATGCGGAGTCCATTTGTAGTTTCTTCTAGTTCATGAATATCGTGCATTGTGGCACCAAAAAATCGACAGTAGTCTGTAAACGTTTTGTTTGGGACGACTTCTGATAAGGTGATCTTCACTTTGGGTCCACCGATGGGTTTTAACATAAATTGACTGCCTGCGATAAACTCGCTTTCCATCTTACAGTATTCTAATTCGGTATCCCACTGCGGCCAATGATTCACGTCTTTCCAGAGGCCCCAGACTGCTTCTTTTTTTACCTCGGGGTAGATTTTACTGAACGATTTAGTCCACATTGTGTTCTCCTGAAAAATGATAAACAGGAATATAATATATGAATTTACTATATGTCAAGGGTTGATTTTTTTGGCGTATATCCCATTATCTATATTTCCCACTTGAATCGAATCCCACTTATTAGCTATACTGTATTTTATCAGGTATGAAATAAGCGGAGAAAATGCCCATGTTACCCAAAATGGTTAGACCAGATTCCAAAGGGAGAATTACTTTGGGACATTTAGCAGACGGTGTCAGTAGCTTTTCCATCACAGAAACCAGCGATCATAAAATTATACTGGAACCTTATACAGAAATTCCTGCCAGCGAAAAATGGCTGTTTACCAATAAGAAGGCACTGAAGAAGGTTGAACAAGGGTTAAAAGATGCGGCGTCTGGACGTCTTTCAGACAAAGGCAGTTTTGCGAAATATGCCGATGATGATCTCGAATAATGTTCAAATTATTATTTACTGACCAAGCAAAAGCCGATTTTCACACCTTAGAGAAAAGTGCAAACCTTTCAAAACGCCTTAAAGCTGTGAGAAAGACTTTGGGATATTTAGAAACTAGCCCCCGTCATCCCAGTTTAAACACCCATAAGTTCCACTCACTCAAGGGGCCAAATGACGAAGAGATCTTTGAAGCCTATGCAGAAAACAAAACTGCTGCAGCTTATCGGATTTTTTGGTATTACGGTCCTGGTAAAAATAAAATCACGATTTTAGCCATTACACCGCACCCATAGAGTTTTTTGTAAAAGACCAGGATAGCGATCGGGCAAGCATTCGCTACAATATAAAAGGGAGACGTACTTCTGATGGAAAATACGGAAAATTTAATTGAATGGGCAAAACAATCTCTTCTCTCAAATGGGTACAGGCTTAGTCGCGCTCCGGAAGAGATCCAAAAAACTCCCTACTCGAGTGTTTATCGATTTTTCAGCTCAGAAGGGATGATTTACTTAAAACAAACACCGCCAACATTATTTTTAGAGGCTGCGATCATGCAAAGATTGTACGATGACTTTCAAGCGAAGGTTTCCTCTGTCCTTGCCACGAATCAAGAGCTTAACTGCTTTCTCATGAAAGATTTTGGCAGCCCCTTGCGAGACAGGTTGAAAATTAATTTTCAAGCCGATTTATTGTGTGGTGCGCTGACAATCAATACCGATATTCAATATAAAGTGGCAAATCATGTTAATACTTTTCTGGAATTGGGGGTGCCCGATTGGCGATTAACTGAATTGCCCAGACTTTACCAAGCAATGATTGCCAAAGACGCCTTATTACTGCAAGATGGGATCACCCAAACAGAACTGAAACAATTGAATGAGTTACTCCCCGTTTTATCCTCTCTGTGTGAATTGTTGTCTCAGTATCGTTTGCCTGAAACTCTGGATCATTGCGACTTTCACGATAACAATGTTTTGATCAAAAATGATTCAGATGAGATGACACTCATCGATTGGGGGGAATCAGTCATTGCACATGTCTTTTTTCCATTGATTTCGTTTAACAGTGCTGTTGCCAATCGTTATCAGCTGAAAGAGGGCGATCCTGTTTTCATTAGGCTTCTAGATGCGTGTTTTGAGCATTGGCGGAGTGTTGGTTCAAAAGAGAGTTTATTAGAAGCCATGCGCGTGGCCAAGAAAATATGGCCTATTTATTCTGCTTTAGGCTATTATCGTTTAATCTTTAGCGCTCACCTGAATGAGGGGGCAACCGAACTGCAATCCTATTTCACGGCTGGAAGAAACGCAGGCAGATTAGCTAAATATTTTAAAGAGTTTATTAAAATGAATATCGGTTTGCGGCCGAATGATGTCTCGCGAGTAAATTTAGGTGATCCGGCAAGATCCATTCAAGGTTAGGCCTGCCAGATAATATTTTGGTTTCGGGAGCTAAGCAGGCTGGCGAAACCTAGGGTGACAGCTTTATTTTAAGCCGATACACGACAAGTGGCCGCCAAAATCTAGGTCGCCTTGATGGTACGCTCTACGGCAACTAAAGAAGTATTCTTCATTGCGATACGTATCAAGATCAATAGCGGTTACAGATTTTAAATGAAATGCGCTAAGACGATTGTACACGTAATTTTTGAGATCAAAGAAAAAATGATCGGCCCGAAGTGCTGGTTTAAAATAGCATTTATTTTCTTTGTTATCGTCTAAAAATTGCAGGTAGAATTTGAGATCTATCTCATAGGAGTCTTGGGTAATACAAGGGCCAATCACGGCAGAGAGATCCTTAAGATTTGCACCCAGGGCCATCATAGCTTGGAGGGTGTTTTCAATAACGCCCAATCTGGCGCTGCGCCATCCTGCATGTGCTAAGCCGACCACTTTGGCTTCTTCATCAGCCAATAATACGATGGGGCAATCGGCGCTGTCAGATCCTAATAAAATACCCGTTTGTGTGGTGACCATTGCATCGGCTATTTCTGTTTCCGGTTTCGAGTATGCGAGCCAAGATTCATCGACGAATTTCACTTCACACCCATGCACATTTTTGACCGACATTAATTGTTCAGGCCGGTAGCCTAAATGGAGCATTGCCCGACGCCTGTTTTCCTCGATGTGTTTAGGTTCATCATGACCCGCATACGAACAATTGAGTGATGCATAATAGCCGGTACTCACGCCTCCGTGGCGGGTAAAAAACGCGTGTTGAATGTTTTGGATCTTCTGCAATGTTGGATCATGGATTGTCTTTAGCATCAGTCTCTCCTCCCAGCCAGAGAATTCTATCAAGGCAAGGTTTGGGAGGCAAATTGAACTACTCAGGTCTTGCCATCTTCGAATGATTGCTCATGTCCCGTCATCTCCGTGCAGGCGGGGAACCAGGATTTATGTGGAAAAATACGCTTTATACATGAATTCTCGCCTGCGTAAGAGACATTTCCATCGAAGTGACAATACCAAAATAAATGATTTGTTTTTTTAAGTAGGTTTTTGGGTACCTGGGTAGTTACGAATCTACGTATAACTGTTTTTAAAAACAGATCTTCAGAAGCCAGAGAGATTTAGCAAAGATTCTTAAAGCTTTCTACACTTAAGAGGTGTATTAATCAGTATTGAAATAAATTTCCAGTATTGATTCATTTTACGAATAGCAAAAAAACACCAGAATCAGAGGGATTTACAGGATGTTAAACCATCACGAACGTGAAAGGGATGTGTCTTTATCCGCAAAAAAAAGAGTTTATGCGATTGTTGGTGGAACCGGTTTTCTCGGGCAATATCTTTTGCATGCCCTTTTAGGATTGAGCGAAAAAGGGAAATGTGATTCAGTGGTTGTGATTGACCAATCCCCTTCAATTGAAAAAATAACGCTTATTTACCCAGAAGATTTTCGTGATGAAAAAACCAAACTTTATTTGAATGTAGATATTACGTGTCATGAACGATTGGATGAAATATTAACCGGTGTGGATGTTGTCTTTCATCTGGCGGCTCTCATAGCCTATGGCCGAAAAAACAAAGAGTTACTGTATAATGTTAACGCGATGGGGATCAAGAGAATCATAGAAAGTGCAGAGGCGGTTGGGGTAAAAAAAATCATTCATGTTTCTTCTTGTTCGACCTTGGGTTGTTTAGATGAGCGAGATAAGACCAAACTGGCCGCTGAAGAAACATGTCAGAAAGATTGGGATAAAGATAATTTTTGTTATTATGGGCGTAGTAAATATGAGGGAGAGCAATTGGCCATGCAGGCTGCTAACATCGAACATGCTGTGGTAATCCCAGGAATTTTACTGGGGCCAGGGCCTGGCCACCATGCCAGTAGTTTACCTTTTCAAATAGCCATGAAAAAAAAGTGGACAGTGGTGCCGGAAGGGGGTTCCAGTTATATCGATGTGAGAGATGTCTCAGAAGGTTTAGTATCGCTCGTCGAACATTCTGCTGCGCAAGGGAGATATTTGTTTGTAGCCCATAACCTTGAACATCAAGAGCTTTTACAACGAATTGCTAGTTTGGCCAATCGTTCATTGTGGCTTGGGGTATTTCCGAGAGTATTCAGTCCATTGGTAGTTAATCTTTTTTCATTTTTAGAATGGTTGTTACCAAGTCAGTCTCCCTTTTCAAAGGAAGGTGCGTTGCAAGCTTTTCGGTATCGCTATTTCAGTAATCAAAGGGCGTGTGATGAATTAAACTGGAAGCCTAAATACTCTCTAGAAGCAACGTTAGCGGATACTATTGATTGGTTAAAAAAAGAAGAAAATAAATGATTGAAAAAAACATTCCTATTGTGATAACTGGGGCCACCGGATTCTTAGGGAAATATTTAACGCAGGAATTTTTATGTCGTGGGTATAATGTCTTTATTATTTCCCGAGATTTAAAAAAGGCAGAACAAGTATTCAGCGGTTTATCTGTTAAGGCGCTGAGTGGTTCTATTACAGATGCTGGCTCATTAAAAAAAATACCGCAATATTCTAGAGTGTTTCATTGTGCTGCAATTACTGGAGCTGTTCAGGCTAGCCAAAATTCCTATGATGAGGTCAACGTGGTAGGGACAAGGAACCTCTTGGAAGCGTCTATTGGGCAGAAAGCAACGAGCTTTACGTTTGTGAGCAGTGTTTCGGCTGTTGGGGCAGTGGGCAGTTTAAATCATCCGATTACAGAACAAACGATAGCAGATCCTAAAACGTATTATGGACAGAGCAAACTGGCAGCAGAGAAAATGCTATTAAACATGGCTCCCGCGTCTTTGCCTATCACGATTGTCCGCCCCCCCTTAATCTATGGCGAGGGCCAGAGTCCAACGTCGGGTGTGGGGGCTTTATTGAGACTTTGTCAAAAATCAGTTATCCCGGTTCTTGGGGATCTAAAATCTCAGATATCACTGGCGAATGTTAATAATGTTGCTTCGGGCCTGATTGACTTAACGTTTAGTCATTCTGTAAAAGAGATTTTTAATGTTGCGGACAGTGTGCCCTATACATTAAAACAATTGAGTAACATCATGAGTGGAGCCAAACGTAAGAGATTCCTAAAAATCCCGCGTTCCTTTGCTTTGATAGCCAGTATTCCATCCGATGGCATTTCACATCTCTTGCGAAGAGATTTTGGTTTACGCTCGGAGGTAATCAAGGCTTTAAGTGAAAGTGGTTTCTTGATGAACATCGATAAAGCACTGAAGTTTGGGTATCGTCCCACAGTGACGTTGAGTTGAGGTGTCAGGCATTATTTGACAGAAAAATTCACCTACAGGATTGGAAGAAATGGATTGTGTATGGAGATATTCCGGAATGCTGCTAGTATATTAATGAGAACCGTTTGTACGGATAGTCCCCATGCAAGGATCACAAAAGGCTTTTTCGCTGATCGAACTACTGGTTGTTATTACCATAATAGGTATTATAACCGCGGTAGCTGTTCCCGCCTACAATGCGTATTTGTGTCGTTCTAGAGCTGTTGACCTTATGAATGCATTAGGATCTGGGCAGGCCGAAGTAGAAGAATATATTAACTCAGTTAATACCAGTGATTGTAGTGGATTGGGCAGTTCTCCGTACTATTTAACCAATAGTTCGCCTAATATTCAAAGTGTTTGGATTGATACTACAGGGATCACCTATCCTGCTTGTTCAATTGTGGCTGAGGGGAAAGCATCCGCTTTTGCAACTAGCTCTACCCCAACTCTCGTAGCACTGGCCAATGTAGGCGGGAATGGGATAAGTTGGACCTTATTGAACCCTAATAAAAATCCTTGTTTTTCATCTGATATAGAAACCAGTCAAAGTGGGGAAGGTGGAAGCAGTGGAGGCCCCTGTACCCTAAATTCACAATGCCCTGCCAGTGCCACTTGTGTGGGTGGTACTTGTGTCTCTAGTGGAAGTGGTGGAAGCGGTGGAGATGGCGGAAACTCCTGTGTTGCAAGTTCAGAATGCCCTGCCGGTACTATTTGTGTAGGGGGTGTTTGTTCCTCTGGTGGAAGCGGTGGAGATGGCGGAAACTCCTGTGTTACAAGTTCAGAATGCCCTGCCGGTACTATTTGTGTAGGGGGTGTTTGTTCCTCTGGTGGAAGTGGTGGAAGTGGTGGAGGTGCCGGAAGCCCCTGTACCCAAGATTCACAATGCTCTTCTGGTTACTCTTGTGTAGGGGGTGCTTGTTCCTCTGGTGGAAGTGGTGGAAGCAGTGGAGGTGCCGGAAGCCCCTGTACCCAAGATTCACAATGCTCTTCTGGTTACTCTTGTGTAGGGGGTGCTTGTGCCTCTGGTGGAAGTAGTGGAGGTACCGGAGGCTCTTGTTTTTCAGATTCAGATTGCCCTGTCGGACAAACCTGCAACGTAGCGACACAAACTTGTAATTGAGGTGTTAGGCTCCACCAACTACCAATGCAACAAAATTTTGCCGGCTTGTCCTGATTGCAGGCAATCAAAAGCTTTTTGAAACTCGGTGGCTTTAAAATGATGCGTAATCACTGAAGAGATGTCTAGACCACTCTCCAATAAATGTAACATTTTGTCCCAGGTTTCATACATCTTGCGCCCATAGATCCCTTTTAAAGTTAAACCTTTAAAAATGATATTATGACAGTCAATGCCGATTTCATGTTCGGGGATTCCGAGTAAGGCGAGCGATCCGCCGTAATCTAACGTTTCCAACAACACATGTAAGGCACCTTGTTGGCCAGACATTTCAAGACCCACTGTAAATGAACCAGATTGTTTGACCTCTTTGACAACATCAGAGAAGGCTTTATTTTGAAGATGTATTGCTTGTGTGGCGCCCAATTGAGTTGCCATTTTTAAACGAAATTCGTTGTTATCGGTGATCACGATATTTTTAGCACCGATGTGTTTAGCAACAGCAGACGCCATCATGCCGATGGGTCCTGCGCCTGTGATTAGAACATCCTCTCCAATTAAATCGAAAGATAGGGCGGTATGAACGGCGTTGCCGAGCGGATCCAGTAAGGTTGCGATGTCATCAGAGATAGCATTGGGAATCGGGATAATATTGCTGGCGGGAAGCGCTAAATATTCAGCGAAAGCACCAGGACGCTGTAATCCGATCCCTTGAGTATTTGGGCAAATGTGTTGTTTCCCCTCACGGCAATTTCGGCAATGTCCGCAGGCAATATGCCCTTCGCCAGAAACCCGTTCGCCCACTGTTAAATGGGTAATACTCTTACCGAGAGCGGCAATTTCCCCCATAAATTCATGCCCGACCGTCAAGGAAATGGGCACGGTTTTTTGTGCCCACAGATCCCAATGGTAGATGTGAAGATCGGTACCGCAGATGGCATTCGATTTTATTTTGACCAGCACTTCGTGATCCTGTGGAACGGGGATCTCTCGGTCTACCAGCCAAAGGCCGGGTTCGGATTTTGACTTGACAATGGCTTTCATGGGATCACCTTCAGTGCACGCCCAACTTTCTCAAAAGCCGACAGTGCGCGTTCTAATTGTGCTTCGGTGTGTATTGCCGAAAGTTGGATGCGGATCCGGGCTTTGTTTTTAGGAACAACCGGGTAAGAAAAACTGGTAACATAAATGTTTTCTTCCAACAATTTTTCGGCCATCCTTTGTGAAAGGATTTCGTCACCAAGCATGATGGGGATAATGGGATGAGCGCTAGAGATCACCGAGAATCCTAATGTAACCAGTTTCTCTCGGAATAAAGTCGTATTGCGTGCCAGCGTTTCTCTTAAAATTGGGTTCTGCACCATCTCTAATGCTTTAAGAGAACCTGCAGCAATAACCGGGGCCAAGGCATTCGAGAATAAATAAGGTCGGGATCGTTGTCTTAACCAGGCAATGATTTCTTTTCGCCCAGAGGTATAGCCGCCTTGGGCCCCTCCGAGTGCTTTTCCCAAAGTTCCAGTGATGAGATCAATCTTATCCATCACCCCATAATATTCAGGAGTGCCTTGCCCTGTGGCACCAACCAGTCCCACGGCATGAGAATCGTCTACCATAACGAGTGCACAATAGCGTTCGGCAAGCTCACAAATCTTGGGAAGATTGGCATATGTTCCTTCCATTGAAAAGACGCCATCTGTGGCAATCAAGCGGAAACGGTTTTTTTGTGACTGTTGAAGCTGCTGCTCTAGATCATTCATATCGTTATTATTGTAACGATAACGAGTGGCTTTACTGAGCCTGGTTCCGTCTATAATACTTGCATGATTTAAAGCATCACTGATAATTGCATCTTCTTCACCCAGTAGTGCTTCGAATAACCCTGTGTTCGCATCAAAACACGAAGAATAGAGCAGAGTATCTTCTGTTGTTAGAAATGCACTGATGCTTTGTTCTAGCTCTTTATGCACAGAGTGTGTGCCTGAAATAAATCGTACAGAAGACATTCCGAAGCCAAACTCGTCCAAGGATTTTTTGGCAGAGGCCAATATTTCTGGATGATTGGCAAGACCCAAATAATTGTTGGAGCAGAAATTTATCCCCTTGAATCCTTCAACCGTTTCAATGAGAGACTGTTGTGGTGTGGTGATCACTCTTTCGGATTTATATAAGCCGCTGTTTTTTAATGTTATCAGCGATTGATTTAGATAATCCTGAAACCTTTGATCCATGTCGTCACTGGTCCATTTTGGAGAGAGCATTATCTATTATTATAGCCAGTATGGATATTCTTGCGAGTCATTCAAGGGTACTTCTGGGTTGCTAGTAAGCCTTCACCCATGGTAATTCGGACCAGCACGTCGTGTAGCACGGTGAACGGTAAAGGGAGCGCATTCTCCAAGGTTTTTCGAATCCTTCTATGGCATATCTTAATGAACCAGGACCTATTCTTTCATTTATTTTATCTAAAGCTACCATTCTTCGTTCAGCCTTTAAATCTCGAGGATGAAAAATATCCATTTGCTCTTTTTCCTTTTGAGATATGTAACTGATAATTACTCCAGATTTTTTATATTTTAAACCTGCAAGGTACAGATGTTGAATACCTTGCAGTGCGGCCTTTAAAAACCGCTCTGTATTATCAACGGCCATTGGGATTTTTAATGTCACTGGGTGGTGGTAAGAACTATCTTGTCCGGTAAAACGGTCTGTTTGTAAAAACACAGTGATAACTTTAGCCATCGATTTTTGTCGTCTTAACTTTTCTAACGCTTGAGTGGTGTGAGCAGCGATTGCTTGAGTTAATTCCGGCATTGTGGTGACTGTTTTCCCAAAGGAACGCGAAACCATAATTTGTTTTTTAGGTTTTCGAACGGTTTCCAGAGGATGCATTACAATGCCATTTAATTCTAAAATAATAGATGCCAATACTTTATTAAATCTTTTTTTAAATGTATCGGGATCTTGTTGACTTAGTTGATAGGCATTTTCAATCTTCAAAATTCTTAACTGTTCGGCCCAACGGGAACCAATCCCCCAGATTTCTTCAATGGAGATAGCAGATAATATTACCTTTTTTTCAGCATGCAAGATATTAAAAGTTCCGTGATGATTTTTTTCTTTTTTGGCAATGTGATTGGCAATCTTTGCCAGCGTCTTAGTGGGACCAATCCCCAAAGAAACTGGGATCCCGGTTCCTTGACTGATTCTTTTGACTACCGTTCTCCCTAGAATGTCTCGTTCACCGTTCTCGAATCCGGACAAATCTAGAAAGGCTTCATCCACAGAATAAATTTCCAGTGCTGGAACAAGCTCTGTAAGATATTTCATGATCTTATCTGACATAGAATGATAAAGTGCGAAATTTGAAGAGAACACTTGTACATTGTGTTTTTTAATCAGATCTTTTATCTTAAAAAAAGGCATTCCCATTTTAATATTCAAGGCCTTGGCTTCATTTGATCGGCTGACGACACAACCGTCATTATTCGAAAGTACCACGACCGGAGTCCTCTGGAATCTGGGTTGAAACAGCCTTTCACAGGAAACGAAAAAATTATTGCAGTCGATAAGCCCAAAAACAGGCCCATTGGTTTTTGTCATGGTAATGCTCGTTTATTAGAATAGGGTGTTATTAGGTTCGGTGTTAATAATAGTTTGGCAAGAATATTAGAAAATGGCAAGCGCTAAAATATAGAGGGTTAGGTCTTGGGCTCTAAGGAGGAAGTGTAAAATTGATATTGTTTTTTCCCAAGTTTTTTGGCTTGATACATAGCGGTATCGGCCTTTTGAATCAAGATTTCTGGCTGAAAGCTGTCCTTGGGGCAATAACTGATCCCAATACTGGCTGAAATAAAGATCTCAACACCATTAATCGTCATCGGAAGATTTAACGCATCAACAATTTTTTTTGCGACTTCTTCAATGCCAGTGATATCCAAGGGATCTTCTAATATCACCGTGAATTCATCGCCGCCTAATCGCGAAATGGTATCGGATCCCCGTAAAGTTTCTTTTAATCTTTTTGCAGTTTCTATTAACAGTTTATCGCCCACTGCATGACCAAATTGATCATTAATTAATTTAAAATTGTCAAGATCCATAAAGAAAACGGCAACCAATGTATTATAGCGACTTGCTCTGGCGAGTGCGTGTTCCAATAGATTATTAAAACAGGTTCGGTTTGCTAAACCGGTTAATGCATCTTGGCTGGATATTATTTCCAGATGTTGCTTGGTATCGCGTAGTTTTTTATTTCTTAAGTGAACACTTTTCAGTTTGTTAGCCGCTTTTTGGTAACGTTTTTCCGCAATATGTAAGGAATAAGCAGTTACCCAAACTAAAGTGCTAAACGTTAAAATAACCAGTGAAACAATAATAATAACCAGGAAATCATCATTATAAAAACCCAGTTGTTGTCCTTTGAAAGCTATTAGCCCTAAAATAGGTGGAATGAAAATAACGATGGGCAATAACCAGCGTGCCAATGTCCCACCTAAGCTGTTCAACACAAAAATTCTCGTAAACCCGGCCTCAGGATTGGAGAATATCACCCCTAAGACAACAACTAAAAAAGTAATATTAGAATTTAAAGAAGACTTACTATAATGCGAGATGTGTTGTAATAAATGGTTCCCATAGGCATATCCGAATAAGGCATCGAAAGTTGTGATAAAAATGATGAGACACAGCGTATGCTTTAACCAAATATAGTTTCTCTCCAATAGAGCACAGCCACAGAGTAAAAAATTAATAGAAACGATGGCAGGCATACGTCCGGGAAAATCATTTGATTCAGCCCAATGATCTTTGAGTAAACACTCATCAATTCCTATGTTGATGTTCAGTGCATACTCGGCTAATGTTGTCCCAGAAATTAAGATAACGGTGAGTGGCAATAGAGTATCGGTAAGTAAATTAGAATGTTTCCCGTTATTCTTTAAAAATAATAAGAGTGAAATTCCTACTAAAGTAAAACAAATCGCAGCATTTAATTTTATATTGGCAGAAGTGTGAGTTTTATTCAAGAATTCGATGTCAAAAATCCAGCTGAAAATAACAGTAATCCCCATAAGCACAGTAAAAAGGGCTGCGGCTTGCGACAGCCTCCGGCATCGGGTGGCCAGTTCATTTTCGATGATTGCATTTGATCTGAGATCCATACTCACCACGGTAAATCAAGGTTATTATCTTAAATATAGACCAATCGAGGAGAACCCAAGAGATGTATATACTCAAATCGATTGATTATTAGGCGAGACGTCAAATCGTGAACAACCGGAGTCCACAGACAGTCAGCAAAGATTGCGGATCTCAAGTGTTATCAGCCCCAAAAAGCGCTTGTTTTGAGTATATACACCTAGTGATGGTAGGGTGTTAGGGGCTGTGTGCCCTTATTTAGGATTGTCACCAATTCCGCAACTCAATCGACAGTTGTGTGCGGAATAATCTCTCGGGGATCGTATTCAGGAACCCAGAGGCAATTGCTTTGTCTATCAGTTCATTTTTGTTTGTTGCATTGAATTTATATCTCAATTGTTCCAAATGTTCTTCAACGGTTCTATGAGATAATCCCAACAAGATGGCAATTTTTTTAACAGGTTTCCCGCGCAATAAATAGAACAGAACTTCAGATTGCCTATCTGTTAATTTCAGGTTGGTAAAATTTGTATTGAGCATATAACTATTCTGTCCAAGCAGATCATTGCGTAACCCTTGAGCAGAAAATTGTGAGAGCAGGGTCCCTATTTCTATGCTGGTTGTATTGGTAATATCTACTCCGTGATAGATGGTTCCAATGATATTTTTTGCCTCATCAAACATGGGGGCTTTTGTAAAGATATAGGCTTTCCATTGGCCTCCCGCAAAGGGATGAATGTCTAATATTCTCATTTTTTCGAGCGATTGCATAACTTTTTGATCTTGCGCACGAAATAAGTGTGCACAATTTACGGTATCACAAGGCATATCAAAATCAGTTCTTCCAATAACATCCTCATGATGTTGAAGCCCAATTATCCTGCCATATTCAGCGTTACCATACATAAAGACGGAATTCTCGTCTTTACATCCCCATGCTCCTGGCATTAGGTCAAATAAATTTCTTAACGTTGGATCAACTATTCTTTCCTGATTACTCATAGTGAGCTCCTTCAGAACTCTGGCAGTTGATTAGTAGCCCAGTTTTTTTCTCATTGTCCCTCTTTTCTTTAGGCCCATGTTTTGTGTAAAACTGAGGTATGTCAAAGAACAGATAATATTATCGAGATACGTAAGATAAGTACGGCGGAAGAGTATCATTAAATATATTCGTTGTCAATTTTGTTTAGGTTAGTGCGGATTGGTTCTGTGGCGCTTCAGGAAATTTTTGCCCGACATTTATAACGCATTGTTTGTAGAGGGTTTTTTCTTTAAATACTTCGCAGTTAAGAGTCCCGCTTCAAACAGTCCCCACATCGGCAATGCCAATAAAATTTGGGAGACGACATCGGGTGGGGTTAATAGCATACCCAAGACAAAGGCCGCAACAATGATGTAAGGCCTTAAATATTCTAATTGTTCAATCGAAACCAAGTTTGCTTTTACGACTGTGAGAGTCACAATGGGAACTTGAAAAGCAAGTCCACCAGCCAAGAGGACTGTTAAAACAAAGTCTAAGTAAGCTTTGATGTCGGTCATGACCATGACATTCGCAGGAGCACTTTTGGCAAAGAACCCTAAAGCCATGGGACAAATAACGGTGTAAGAAAAGAAAACACCCCCGTAAAATAAGACCAAGCTTCCAATGAGAAAAGGGAGAACGGTTTGTTTTTCATTTGGATATAAACCGGGGGCAATAAATGCCCAAAGTTGATAGGACAGAACAGGAACCGCACAAAAAATCGCGGTAATCCAAGCAAGTTTCATGGGCACCATAAACGGCGTCATTACTTCTGTCGCGATCATGGTATTCCCGGCGGGGAGCTCGGCTAATAAGGGTCTTGCAATCATCGTATAAAGATGCTCATCGATTGCAAATAGCCCGATGAAAAGCGTAAACACGAAAAAAGTGCAGAAAATAACACGTCTTCTAAATTCAATTAAATGAGGAATAAGGTTATTCACAGCAATTGATTGTATTTTTCCACAAGGTGTTGGTACCAACGTTTACAACGGCCGATGAATCGGCCTAGGTTATACGTCACTTCTGGCAGACGCTCCGGATTAATCACCACCAGAGCGACAATCAGAATGACAAAAAGCTCTGCAATACTCATGAGTCTTGTTTGTCTTTATCGTCTGTTCCTTGCAGTCCCTTACGAAAGTTCCTGACTGCATGACCTAAATCTTCGCCGATGTCCCTAATTTTTTTTGTGCCAAATAATAGCACAATAATTAAGAAAATTAATATCAACGATCCGATACTGGTTCCGCCTAATCCCATACGATATCTCCTCATTGTTTACATTCTGGGTAATGGTCCACCCCCGAGTAAGTGGAAATGGATATGATCAATTTCTTGGCCGCCGTCAGTCCCGGTGTTAATGACGGTGCGAAAGCCGCCTTCTAGTCCCTGCTCTTTGGCCAATTTAGGTAAAAGTGTTAGCATTCGAGTTGCTAATGAAGTGTGTTCTGGAGAAAGATGTGCCAAGCTTTGCACATGTTCTTTGGAGACGACTAAGAGATGGATGCGTGCCTTCGGGAAAATATCTTTAAAAACAACAATTTGATCATCCTCATAGATTAAGTCTGTTGGAACTTCTTTTGCAACAATCTGACAAAAGATGCAGTTTTTCATTCCAGGTACCTCCTATAGATTATCCACAGAATACTGAAGGAAAAGCCCAACAGCACACCAATGCTAACATCTTTCAGCGACAGTGCTGCATACTTTTGTTGGGTTGCCCATTTTTTTTCGTCAACGGGTGCTTCAGTGCCGGCATTTTTTGCCAATTCAGTTAAAACCCTAGAGATCAGATTAGGTATTTCAGGTAACTTTTCTAACCAAATAGGTCCGGCCAGCTTTAATTTGCGCAGGAGCAAAGGCAAACCGGTCTGACTCTTGACCCATTTTTCCAAAATGGGTTTGGCTGTTTTTAAGAGATCAATGTTGGGATAAAGCTGTCGGCTGAGTCCTTCGATATTCAGCAGCGTTTTTTGCAACAAAATTAATTGGGGTTGAATATTAATGTGATATCGGAGCGCGGTTTGAAACAGCTTTGCCAGTAATTGGCCAAAAGAAATTTCAGTTAAGGATTGTTCCAAGATAGGTTCGCTGACCGTTCGAATGGCGGCTTCAAAATCATCCATGCGCGTTGACTTTGGGATCCAACCAGATTCCGCATGTAATTCAGCCACGCGGCGGTAATCGCGATTTAAGAATGCCAGAATGTTTTCGGCCAGATAATGCTGATCACTTGCACTGAGAATGCCAATAATCCCAAAGTCCACCATGATATATTGCGGGCGCGCTTGGCTTTGTGGTGCAACTAAAATGTTTCCGGGGTGCATATCGGCATGAAAAAAACAATCGCGAAAGACTTGGGTGAAAAATATTTCTATCAGCAACTCCGATAATTGTTTTAAATCGAAACCTTGCTGTTTCAGTTGTTCCATATGGGCGATGGGGATCCCTTGTATTTTTTCCATAACCAGAACAGAGTGTCTGGTCAATGGCCAATAGATTTTAGGAATATACAGAAGAGGAGAGCGAGCAAAGTTTCGCCTGAGTTGAGAGGCATTTGCCGCTTCTCGAACCAGATCAAGTTCGTCGGTGAGTGTTTTTTCGAATTCGGCCACGATCTCCAAGGGCTTAAACTTTCGAGCTATTTTCGAATAGTTTTGTGCCAGAGAAGCTACCGTTTTGAGCAGTTTAATATCACGCTTCATCAGAGCATGAATGTGAGGCCTTAATACCTTGATGACCACCGTTTCTCCAGTTAATAAGGTTGCTGAGTGCACTTGAGCAACCGAGGCAGAGGCTAATGGAGTGAGATCAAAACTTTGAAAATGGCTTTCAATCGAAGCATTCAAAGAGTCTTCGATGATTTTTTTGGCGATGTTGCCTGGAAAAGGCGGGACCTGATCTTGCAGCTTAGCCAGCTCTTTGATGATGTCTTCAGGAAAAATATCTGAACGCAAAGAGAGTTGTTGGCCGAATTTAATAAAAATAGGACCCAGTTCTTCTAAAGTTTGTCGGATCCTTTCCCCGGGTGGATGCTGCTTTTGGATCTGCCAATGTGCAGGCGAAAGCCAAAATAAAAATCGTAAGGGGCGAAACAGGTGAGTTTCTAAAACGACTTTATCCAAGCCGTGTTTTAAGAGGATATAACTGAGGTAGATCAATCTGAAAGAACGACGAAGAATTTTCACTGACTTTCACCTACAGTTTCCAATAAGCCCAATTGTTCGATTCTCATTTCAAGTCGTTCGAGATCCGCTCGTAAAGTATCGATCTCATTCATATAATATTCCATTTCTGAACGTGTCGGAACCAAAGCTGCTTCTTCACTCAAATATTGTGACACGGCTTGCGATCCGTTGTAAGACATTTCCTTTCGGAATAGTTTTGATCTGCGAGTCAAGTTGCCCAATTCTCTGGCAATGACATCTCCAGTCCATTGGGACAGTAACTCTTCCCATTCAATGTTTAGGGAAAAAAACAATTGTTGTGCGCACTCTAACGTTGCCATATCGCCGCTAAAAGACAGGCCTTTTCGAGTGGCCATGCGGATATTTTTGGTGAGTGCCAGGATGAGGTACGCTTTCCATGGACCAGAGACGGTTGCATGAGGTTCGGCTTTGGAATTGGTTAACTGAATGCCTTGTGAAGTAACATTCGCATAAACCGTTTTTTTCAGGGGGGGCGGGTCGAACTCAAATGCCAGCGTTTGCCCTTGGAGTTTTTTCAGGGACAATAAAGCCTTGGGATCTAAGGCGAGCGCTTGATTGATCAGAGCTTCTATCAACATAACCAAAATAAAAAGAGTAGCATTCCCTTTTTCTTTGTGATACTGCATAAAAAATCAGCCACTAGAAAATACGAAATTGCCCAGTGAGTTTTTTAAGGCTGAAGCATAACCGGCTGCAACTCCCTTTGTTTTTGAGGGATGTCGCGACCAGGGACGGTAAGAAGCGTCAAGGACAGGATGTCCGTTCCCGAAAGAACAAAGGGGGTTGCGGCCCTTGAGGTATCTGGGCAGTGACGAAAAAACCTTTAAGAACAAGTGACGTGTGTGGGATTATTGAGGATTAAACGGGTTTTATTTTGTAACCAATATGTAAAGCGACCACTCCTGCTTGAATGTTTTGATAATCACAACGGTTAAATCCGGCTGCTAATATCATGGATTTTAACTCTTCTTGGTTGGGATGGACTCGAATAGATTCCGCTAAATATTGATAACTCTGTTCGTCATTGCACAGCCATTTTCCGAGTTTTGGTAAGACTGAAAAAGAATACGCATCATATAGTTTTCCAAAGGGTTTGGAAGTGACGGTGGAAAATTCTAAGATCACCATTCTGCCGCCAGGCTTTAACACTCTCGCCATTTCTTTGAGCGCTTTTTCTTTGAACGTGACGTTTCGCAGTCCAAAGGCCATTAGAATACGGTCAATACTATTGTTATGAAAGGGAAGATCCTCTGCATTGGCTTGGATCCGGGATACCCCTTGCAGGATCCCGCGGTTCACCAATTTCTCACGGCTTTTGGCCAGCATGGCAGCATTAATATCCGCCAGGATAACACGACCGTTGGGTCCTAACTGTTTGATGACTTCTTGGGTGAGATCACCTGTGCCGCCAGCTAAGTCAAGCACAGTATTATCGGGTTGGATGAGCGATCGCGCAATGGCCAGTTTTTTCCACCATCGGTGTAACCCAAGTGACATGAGATCGTTCATCAAATCGTATTGCTCAGCGACCGATTCGAAAACGCGAGAAACCCTTTTGGTCTTGTGTGCAACAGGGATCTTTTGGTAACCAAAATGAGTGGTTTCTTCTGACACGTTTATCCTAAGGCGTTCAACCTTTTATTGGGCAGCGCGTTTCATCGACTCAAAGAAAATTTCATTGGTTTTTGTTTCACGCAGCCGTTCCAGTAAGAACTCCATGGCTGCCAAATCGTCCATTGGGTGCAAGAGTTTACGAAGAATCCACATTTTTTGCAGATCTTCTGGTTTGGCCAACAATTCTTCTCTTCGGGTGCCTGAGCGGGCAATATTAATGGCAGGATACACGCGCTTTTCAGCAATGCGGCGATCCAAATGAAGCTCCATATTGCCGGTACCTTTGAATTCTTCAAAGATAACTTCGTCCATTTTGGAACCCGTATCAATCAAAGCGGTTGCTAAGATGGTTAGGCTGCCGCCTTCTTCAATATTCCGGGCGGCACCGAAAAAGCGTTTAGGCCTATGCAATGCATTCGCGTCGACACCCCCTGTTAAGACCTTCCCAGAAGGGGGTATGACTGTATTGTGTGCTCGTGCCAAACGCGTGATAGAATCCAGCAGAATAATCACATCGCGTTTGTGTTCAACCAGTCTTTTCGCTCGTTCAATGACCATCTCGGCGACTTGAACATGGCGGCTTGCGGGTTCGTCGAAGGTACTGGCGATCACCTCTCCTCGCACCGAGCGAGCCATTTCAGTGACTTCTTCTGGTCGCTCATCGATTAACAAAACGATTAAATGACATTCTGGATGATTTACTGCAATAGAGTGCGCAATATTTTGCAGCATGACGGTTTTACCCGCTTTCGGGGGCGATACAATTAGGCCTCTTTGTCCTTTCCCGATGGGGGAAACGAGATCAATCACGCGGCTGGTAATATCTTCGGTACTGCCATTCCCGACTTCCATGACGAGTCGTTCGTTTGCATGCAGCGGGGTAAGGTTTTCAAAGGCAATTTTGTTACGAGTGACTTCTGGTGCCTCGAAGTTGATTTCATTGACCTTCAACAGGGCAAAATAGCGCTCACCTTCTTTCGGTGGACGAATTTTTCCGTAGATATCATCACCAGTTCTTAGGCTAAAGCGTCGAATTTGACTGGGTGAGACATAAATGTCGTCGGGCCCAGCCAAATAGGAGCTGTCGGCCGATCGAAGAAAACCAAATCCATCTTGTAAGATTTCTAGGACACCATTGCCGTAGATATCTTCGCCGCGTTTTGCATGCGCTTTTAAGATAGCGAAAATAACCTCTTGCTTCCGGGCTCGAGCAACATCGTCGATTCCGAAAGTTTGGGCAATTTCCATTAATTCAGTAGGAGATTTTTGTTTAAGTTCAGTTAAGTTCATAACAAGATTTTAGTGTGATTCATGTGAAGAGGGTTGGGATGACGTCTTGATCCTTTAATAGCTCGTAATACGTCGTTATTGTTTAACACTTGCAGTGTAGCATCGTTCTCTCAAGTTGAACAGTCTACCGAGCATAATTTTAAAAGTCAATTACTGATGGCTGTCTAAAAATTCAGATAATTGAGTTTTGGTCAAATAGCCGGCTTTGGAGGCGAGCATCTTACCACCTTTAAATAGCATTAACGTGGGGATGCCTCTCACGCTGTATTTGGCTGCAGTGGCATTATTTTCGTCAACATTTAATTTAAGGATTTTAACTTTCCCGGCATATTCTACGGCAATCTCTTCTAAGATGGGGGCTATCATCCGGCATGGACCGCACCATTCTGCCCAAAAATCAACTAATACGGGGGTAGCGGATTGTAAGACATCGGAGTCGAACGAGCTATCGGATACGGATTGTAGTGTACTCATCGGGGTTGGTTTCTCCTCAGTTAAATTAAATGCGCCCTAGTGGCCATAGTGTAATCTAAGCGTTTAATTTCATAAACCTTTTCTTTCCCAGGATTTATTTTCCTATTGTAACCATTGCGCTGCTTTTTTGGCAAAATAAGTTAGGATTGCATCTGCACCTGCTCGTTTAATACAAAGTAGAGATTCCAATACCGTTTCCCGTTCGGGTAACCAGTTGTTTTGAAAGGCAGCCATGTGCATGGCATATTCACCGCTCACTTGATAAACAAAGGTTGGAAATTCAAATTTATCTTTAATGCGTCGAACAATGTCTAAATAGGGCATCCCTGGTTTAATCATGACGATATCGGCCCCTTCTTGAATATCCAGGGCAACTTCGCGTAGCGCTTCATCACTGTTTGCAGGATCCATTTGATAACTTTCTTTGGTTTTTTTGCCTAACTGTGTGGCAGATTTCACGGCTTCGCGAAAAGGTCCATAGTAACGAGAGGCATATTTAGCGGAGTAGGCTAATATTTTTGTGTTCACAAATTTTTTAGATTCTAACGCTTGGCGAATGGCCAGAATACGACCATCCATCATGTCAGAAGGGGCAATCACATCGACACCCGCTTCTGCACAAGACAACGCTTGTTGCACCAAAATTTCAATGGTTTCATCATTTAATACTGTGCCATGGGTATCGATAATGCCGTCTTGACCGTGAATCGTAAAGGGATCGAGGGCTGCATCGGCAATAACCCCAAGATTTGGAAAATTCTGTTTTAAGGCGCGAATGGTTCGTTGAATTAACCCTTCTGGATTAGTCGCTTCTTTGGCATCCTCGGATTTTTTATCGGAACTGATCGCAGGAAATAAAGCAATGGCTGGAATGTTAAGATCAACTAACGTAGACACTTCTTCGAGTAACAGATCGAGGGTAAAACGGTCAATACCGGGCATCGAAGGGATCGGTTCTCGTTGGCCTTGTCCGTCTTGAATAAAAAGGGGATAAATTAAATCATCCACGGTTAAAGCCGTTTCTCGCATTAAGCGTCGGCTAAAATCCTCTTGTCGCAGGCGACGTAAACGACTGTTGGGGTAGTAAAGCATAGGTTTCCTTAGGGGTAGTTAATTCTTCATTTTAACGGATTTAAAGCAGCAGAGAAAATTAAAAAATGCGCCATAAGGAGAGCCAGTAGGCTGATAAGTTTGACTATACTTTTTAAGTAAGAGATGAACAACAAAAGACATATCAAGAAACAAGTATTAAAAGTCATTGTTGTTCAAGATCAAATAAGATAGGGATGGCTAACTTGTTCGACACTCGGCACGTAGGTATCCCATTTTGAACATTGATTGGGAGGTATAGCGTGGCACAAAATGATAAATCGCCGTTTAAAAAACAGGACAACAAGAATAGTCGTCGTCCTTTGTATATCTTAATCGCATTGGTATTGGTGCTGTTGGTAACGGCATCACGGTGCGGAAAGTATGTGAACACGTCCTCTGAGTCTAGACCACAAAGTCCTCATGGACCCCACACTAAGACTCAAATTCTAAATCCTTGAAGTTCTGAGGATTTAGAAGTCACCCTCGCTAGCAGCCCCAATAGCAGGCTGGCAAGTTATCCCAGTTCGGGCAGTTAGTGAAGCCTCCCGGATAGCTGGTGCTGCACACGGGCGTTACGCTGGTGCCATCGGAACTGAGGATCCAATCCACTTCAAAAATGACGTTGGGATCGCGAGTGGAATTTCCTTGCGCCCAGATACCATCTTGTCCGGAGTCACAGCTACCGTTCTCATTAAAAGAGATGAGATAGCCGTTGGCGGATTGAAGTGCAATTTCTTTCTTGGGAGGTTCTTGCGAGCCTGGTAATGGCATATTAAAGCTGGGGTCGTTATAGAGGATGTTGCAAAGGCCGTCTATGGAGCTGGGTTCTTTTCTTACTACGTCTACTACCCCATTATTCGTGTCAGCTTTACCTAATAACCCGTACGTTTGGTTATATTCCTGGATGAGTGTATCTGCTGCATTGCTAAGCGTCAGAAAATTCGCTAAGTCAGCTTGGATGAGATAGCTTTGATAACTGGGGATGGCGATGGCCGATAAAATCCCAATGATTGCAATCACAATCATTAATTCAATGAGCGAAAACCCTTTGCGTTTAGTGTTCATACACGTCGACTCCCATCCTAAATTCCCACGAACTCATGTATTTGACCATTGGTCGAACCAAAGGTTTCCTATAGCATTTTTTGGAATAACCTTTAATTCGAGTATAGCAACTTAATAGTATGTTGTGGTTCAAGCGGGAAATGGTGTTATTGTATCCAGTTTTATTAGGGGAACCCGTCCCCATCTTAAATACTAATCAGATGAACTTGGCGACAGCCAGCTTCCAATGTTAGAATGAACACAGAAATTGTGAGATAACCCTTTAAATTTAGGTTTATTGATGAATATGAACACTCGCACCAGTCATGCGTTACAGGTCATCCAGCCGCATTTACCCATTGGTAATATAGAGGCCTATATTCAGCGCGTGAATGAAATTCCTTTCTTAAGCGCCGAAGAAGAATACGACTTAGCGGTTCAATATCACGAACAAGGCGATTTACAAGCCGCGCAAAGATTGGTTTTAGCGCATTTGCGGTATGTGGCGCGGGTTTCTCGGAATTATTTGGGTTATGGGTTACCGATAGCGGATTTGATCCAGGAAGGAACCATTGGTCTCATGAAAGCGGTAAAGCGCTTTGATCCAAAAATGGGTGTTCGCTTGGTTTCCTTTGCGGTGCATTGGATCAAAGCCGAAATCCATGAATATGTTTTGCGCAATTGGCGCATTGTAAAGATTGCCACCACCAAAGCACAACGGAAATTATTTTTTAATTTAAGAAGTGCCAAGCAACGGTTGGGGTGGAGCACTCAGGCGGAAGTCAACACCATTGCCCATGATTTGGGCGTTTCGCCAGCAGAGGTGCGCCAAATGGAAGAGCGGTTAAACGCGAGAGATGTTTCGTTTGACTTGCCGGTAGATGACCACAGAGATCCAGACGAAAAACAAGCCTTGGTGCCCGTAGAATACTTAGAGGATTGGGGGAGCTCTCCAGAATCACAATTAGAGTCCGACAATTGGAATGCTCATATCGGCGAACAGTTTAACCATGCCTTCCAATCTTTGGATGTTAGAAGCAGAGATATTTTAGAAAAGCGTTGGTTATCCAACGAAAAAGCAACGCTGCACGAGTTGGCTGCAGCCCATGGTGTTTCTGCCGAGCGCATCCGCCAGCTTGAAAAAAATGCCATTGAAGCACTTAAAGAGCTGATGCAGCAGTAAGTTTTTCCAGGGTAACGTTGTGCGGGTACCCCAAACATCTTGTTTAAAGAAACACAGCATTTATTTTGGGTAACTGCATAGGTGTCTTCAGCGGCAGCAACCCCCTTTGTTCATTCGGGAACGGACATCTTGTCCTTGATGCTTCTTACCGTCCCTGGTCGCGGCATCCCTCAAAAACAAAGGGAGTTGCTGCCGTTTATGCTTTAGCCTTAAATAACTACCTGAGCAGTTACTGTTTTGGTATTGTCATTTTGAAAGATAATTGCAATATCCCTTAATTTTTGCTAACTTCAGACCTCATCATTTTAACGACATGGGATGTCTTCCATATGTTTACTGATCCAAAAACTGATACTTTTAAGATTACTGGAAGTTCTGCTCTTAATTCGGGTTCAGGATCTTTAAAATCAATGCGAGAGGTGGCACGAATTCTCGTGGCTCCTCCGGATCTCAGTCGGTATGGTGACGAAACAACTGCAGATCCAGAAGATTTTTTTAGCGAACAACTCGATCTGGCGGATACTATTATTGTCGATGGCGAAGAGTTAAGAGGCAGTCGTCCTGATTCAGCAAAAACTAATACCAAAGTAGTATTGCAAAAATTGTTAGCCTTGCCCGTCAAGGATCCCAGAGTACTCGCAGCGTGTATCCATCAAGTTCATTGCTTGAATTGGGACACAACGCTTTTTGCAGCTCTGAATTTACTCAGTTCACAATATCAATTAGACCGCCGAGAGTGGAAATTTGAACTAGAGACTCCTTGCAAAACCCCCACTGCGAATTTTAAAGTGACTAGGCAGGGCTTGGTTTTTACATTTGACTTTTTTTCGACGGTGTATAAATTTTGTGACCCTTCCTCTGGTAGGTTTTTTAAACTCGATAATCAGGGGAATATTGTCAAAATCCCTACTAGTGAAGATCTCAAAACCACTGCTATTTTCCATCCGGTTTGTACCGTTCATTTAGTGGCAACTTTAGATTTAAGCAAAGAACTCCAAGAAACGCCCAGGGCCAGTCTAGAGATTACGGTTCAATCTAGGCATCGTCAGTTTTGTTATGCGGGGACTTATTTACAACACGATGCCGTACAGTTGGAAAATAGGCCAATGGGGGGAGAAGGGCATCGCTTAACCCGGTATCGTGGTGGTTTGCACTCTCCAACTGCAACAAGATTGAGTAATAAAGAACATGTTTTACAGATGGCAAATATTGCTATCGGTCGCATGATAGAAATAATATGCCAGCCTGAAGGTGATCCAACCGATTCTTATAAACAGTTAGATGCAACTGTTAAGTTATTTCATTATGCCTTATTGGTCTATTTGTTGGAGGAACTCAGTGAGAGGGATTTAAAAGTAATATTATCTAAAGCGGTCCTTCAGGATGACAGGCCAATACCGCTGTCAGAATTGATTGATATTTCAGCAGTTCATGGTTACCCCTTTTTAACCTTACTCAAGTCGACTGCTGAAAGGTTGGTTCTACTCTTCAGTGGATTAGAGTCTAGAGTGTTTGCACAGTTGCTCGCCCATTTTTTTAACAAAACATCTTCGGAAATTTATCAATCCATTATCTTTTTATTAAAAAATGATCGATTGTTGCAGCAATTTTCTGAGGAAAACCAAGTTATAAAAAATGATTTGAAACTTCTTTTACAATTTTTAAGAGCAGCAATTCTGACAATAAAATCCGCATTAAAAACAGTTAAAGAGAAACAACGTTATGAAATGGTATTAGGATTTTCTGAAGCTGCGCCTATTTCTAGCCTAGAAGAAATACTGCCATTGATTAGAGAGTATCTAAGAAATATCTCCCAGAATGAAACCTTTAGACAGTTTGTTCCGGATAACTTTCCCATGTCAGATTCTTTAGAAGAATCGACGGTAAGAATGACTAATCTTCCAGAAGCCGATTTTCCAGTGGATGAATCAGTTCCCGTAGAAGTGGTACACATGAGAGGGCAGGTAGAGGATCGCTTAGCATTAGATCCTAGAAAGAAACTTGAGGAATTTGCCGCATTAATTTATAAAAGTCCATTGATAGAGGGGCTAAATGATGGGGGTGCTTTAGCCAATACGGTATGGCGTTATTTATCTTTAGATCCGGATGCGAGAGTCAAGTTTGCACCTTATATATGGATACCCGATGTAGCTGCTGGAACATGCGGTGCTGTTATTGGCGTACGGGCAACTTGGAATCCCAATACGCCTCCTAATCACTTAGAACGAATCTGGAAGGCGGTAACTAATGGTCTTTTGGTCGGGATTTTTGGTACCTCTGTGGTCGTTGTGGGTTATTTGGCAGCACACCCAGAGACGGTGGATGTATCAGATGCGTTGTTTTGGGGGCAACTGGCTCCATTTCCGTTAATGATGGGTACCACCAACAGTGTGTGGTATTCTCTCTCGCCACAATTTAAAGAGCGGTGGTTTCCCAAACATTCAAGAAGGCATTCTGTGGAAGTCGTATTAGATTGTCTTACCCGTTTCTTTCGATATGCGGGTATCATTGACATCACTCTTTTAAATATTCTACAGGTCCCAGGACAGCCGATATATCTTTTGGTCCCAGCTGTCCCTGCGCTTCTTCTGACTTTGGGTCATTATACGAGATTTAGTCTGCGTCTCGAAGGTGTGATGACCTGTGCTTCCGCAATGAACTTTTTATATTTGTTGATCCAAGCGACTCTCACACACACATTTCCGGAAGTGCCGACTTATATCCGGTTAGGATTTTGGTTGGCATTACTGATGTTCTCAGCAGGTGTTACGTTACGAAATTCTGTAACTTTTGTGCAAGAATTTAAGGGTGAACCAGAGCTGATTGTGCGTCGCGAACTTCTTGGTGGTGGTCTTCAGGAGGGAGTTGCTCGTTCACCCAGGCAATTGGAGGACATGCGTCCTTTACAGACTGCAGCCCCTCATGAAAGGACACGCTTGTTAGCACCGATGTATGAACGATATGTTGATTCGCACAGAGCATCTTCTTCAGAGGATTCCAGTAGAACACAAAATCGCAGCAGAAGAGATTGGGGCTGTACAATTGTTTGATGACTATTTCCAAGGGCCTCCCAGACTCAGACCTTTCAAGATATTTAAAGCTTCATACAATTGGTAATCACTGTAGATCATGCTGGAAGGTGCCGGCGTTGCACGCCATAACGGATCTATTTTTTCCGACATTTTTTCGTCTTCTTTTGGTTTTTCTTTCGGTTCCTCTTTGGATGGATTTTTGCTGTTGCCATTTTCCAGATGACCTTGAAGATCTTGTTCTCTGATCAAGAAGGTATTGGGATCTTCCTTCTCATCGGGGGCTGGGATCCGAAGGTTTGGGATCATAATATCTGGTTTAATGCCTGTCGCTTGAATCGAGCGACCAGCAGGCGTGTAATATAAGGCCGTGGTAAGTTTCAGGCCGCAATCGTCTTTTAAGGGCATAACGGTTTGTACCGAACCTTTCCCAAAGGAATCGCCTCCAACGACCACTGCTCGTCGATAATCTTGCAGAGCACCCGCGACAATTTCGGAAGCAGATGCCGAGCCATTATTGATCAAAACAACAATTGGTGCTCCTGCTAAGAGATCGCCAGGGTGTGCTTTTTCTTTAATTTGAGCACCAGGGATGCGGCCTTTGGTGTAGACAATCACGCCATCATATTGTTTGAGGTTATCTCTATCTAAAAACGTATCGGCGATTTGAACAGCAGAATCTAAGACACCACCTGGATTATTACGAAGATCTAAGATCAAGCCTTTTAACTTGCCGTTATTATTTTTCTTGAGGGTTTGGATTTCTCGAATTAAATCGGTGCCAGAATTATTTTGAAATTGCGAGACTCGGATGTACGCATAATTTTCATCCAACATTTTGCTGCGAATACTTTGCGCACTGATGGTGTCTCGAGTGACCGTAATTTTTAGGGGTTTATTTTCGCCTTGGCGAATAATCGTCAAAGTAATTTTTGTGCCCTTTTCGCCACGCATTAATTCAATGGCTTCACGAGCAGATAAACCCTTTACCGGCGTATCGTTCAAGCGAATGATAAGATCACCCGGTTGGATTCCAGCGCGCTGTGCTGGCGTATTATCGATGGGGCTAATGACTCGAATAAATCCGTCTTCGGGTAAAACTTCAACCCCTAATCCTCCAAATTTTCCGGTGGTATTGGCTTTGAGATCGGCAAATTCTTCTTTGTTTAGAAAAGTAGAGTGGGGATCAAGACCGGCGAGCATGCCTCGCATGGCATTTTCAAACAAAACATTATCGTCAACGGGTTTGACATAGTATTCTTTGATGTATTCGATGACTTTCGTGAATCGTTGCAAATCGACTAAGGGAATTTTATCTTCGGGCGTGTTCTCTGAAGCACGGATCGTTGAATTTAAAATCAACAAAAAGGAGAGTAAACTCATTTTTAGGAAGACTGCAAAAATGCGGTTACGGTTTGATAGCATGCCCTAGATCCTTAAAGATATATTTGTTCAACTCACTATGGTTGGCTGATTGCAATAACAGGGGTCTCAATTATCCTGCATTAAACGCAGTATAAGCTGGAACCGATCATTTTGCTTTTTTCTCCCTCTTAATAATACTGCGAAGTTGGTGGTAAGTCGAGGGTAAAATTGCTATTTTAATTGCAGTAAAGCGTTGCCAGTCATTTCGGTTGGTTTCGTCAGACCCTGCAGGGCTAAGAGAGTGGGAGCGACATCGCGGAGCGTTCCAGTTGTTTCTGTAATCGTGGCCGGGCGGCCCACATAAACAAACGGAACACGACGGGTTGTATGGGCCGTATGAGGTTGGTGTGTTGTATCATCAAACATCATTTCAGCATTGCCATGATCCGCTGTAATAACGGCTTCTCCGCCAACCGTTTGCAGAGCGGTAATCACTTTCTCAAGACAAGCATCCAGAGTTTCAATCGCGGCAACGGTTGCTTGAAAATTACCTGTGTGTCCTACCATGTCGGCATTGGCATAATTGCAAATAATGACCTCATGAGATTTTTTTTGGATAGCCGTCACTAATTGTTCTGTCAGTTCGACCGCACTCATTTTAGGAGAGAGATCATAAGTGGCCACTTTAGGGGAGGGCACTAATATTCTGTCTTCCCCTTCGAAGGGTTGTTCACGTCCGCCGTTCAGAAAAAAAGTCACATGGGCATATTTTTCGGTTTCTGCCATTCGCAGTTGGCGCATTCGATTCGATTCGTAATATTCGCCCAGCATATTGTGTAAGGGTTCCGGAGGAAAAATAACCTTGGCTGGGAGTGTACTTGCATACTCGGTTAATGTGGCAAAGGCTGATAATGTTGGTCGTACCGTTCGGGCAAATCCAGTGAAATTTGGATCACTTAAGGCATAACTTAATTGTCGGGCACGATCAGAACGAAAGTTCATAAAAATAACGGCATCCTGATCCACAATGGGTGCCATGGGTGAGAGAATGGTGGGGGTTACAAACTCATCGGTTTCACCGCGAGCATAAGCCGCAATCAACGCTTCGGTTGCCGAAGTGTAAAACCAGGGAGCATTGCCTTCGGTCAGGCACTCATAGAATCGTTGTGTGCGTTCATAGCGTTGATCACGATCCATGGCATAATAACGACCGCAAAGAGAGGCGATTCTGGCGTGGCTGGAAGAAGGCAGTGCGTGACAGACTTTTTGGAGTGCTTGTAGGGATGCCTTAGCACTTTCTGGAGGCGTGTCTCGTCCATCTAAGATGGCGTGGATAAAAATATTCGCCACCTTTTTATTTGCCGCGAGGCGTACCAGTGCGTGAATGTGTTCTTCATGACTGTGAACGCCGCCGGGTGAGAGCAAACCAAGAATGTGTAAAGAACGGGGTGTATTTGCAATTTTCTGGAGAACATCTGTGAGAATGGGATTTTGATCAAAACTGCCGTTTTCAATGGCTTGAGAAATGCGTGTTAAATCTTGCAAAATGACGCGGCCTGCTCCGATGGTTAAGTGCCCTACTTCCGAATTTCCCATTTGATGGTTGGGAAGCCCAACATCTAAGCCAGAAGCCGATAACGTTGTATTCGGACAGGTGGCCAATAATTTATTCCAAGTTGGGGTTTTGGCGCTGGTGATTGCGTTTATGGCACTGGGTTCGCCGCTACCCCACCCATCTAATATGATCAAAACGATCGGATTTGGTTTCATGACAATGGCCTTTTGCCGGTTAGTGTTAGTTAATATAAAACAGAATACCAATAATGACACGGGAGTCCTGCTGAGGGAACTGTTTTCATAGCGTATTGATTTCGGTTATAATCCCCCGCTTACATCACTGAGTAACGTTGTTATGGATCAATTTGTTGTCTTTATAACTAATCATTGGATTTTAGCTTCCCTGTTTGTGGTGGTGTTGGTGGCGTTACTGATCAATGAATGGATCGGGCGGCAATTTGGGCTCCCTGAAGTGAATCCTGAAGTTGCAGTACAAATGATGAATCGCACCGAAGCTCAGATTTTTGATATTCGCGGTGAATCGGCTTTTCAATCAGGGCATATCTTGGGATCGCATACAGTTCCTCGTCAATCATTGGAGAAAAAAATCGCTGTGTTGATGCAATATGCAGACAAACCCGTGATTGTGGTGGGTAGCCTGGATCAGGAAACGTCGAAGGTAGGGCAGGAGTTACAGCAAAAAGGGTTTAAGCAGTTGTCGATTTTAAGGGGGGGAATACCAGCTTGGACAAGAGCAGGATTGCCGTTGGTAAAATCATGAAATCAGTCATTATTTACAGTACCTTAATTTGTCCCTATTGCGTGCGAGCCAAGGAATTATTAACAAGCCAAAACATACCTTACGAAGAAGTTCGAGTGGACGACGATCCCATCAAGCGTGCAGAAATGGAACGTTTAAGTGGTCGAAGAACCGTTCCACAAATCTTTATTGGATCAAAACACGTGGGTGGATTTGCAGATCTCCAGAAATTATATGAAAGGGACGAACTGAAACATTGGCTCGATGATAGAATTCATTGACATTAACCGGAAAGAGAACTATGACACAAACATCTTTGAATCATGCGAAAAAAGTAAATGGTCACGGCGAATCCGAAATGGGACCGCTGTTTAATGTGCACAGTGTTTATTTAAAAGATCTTTCTTTTGAAGCGCCGCATGTCCCTCAAATATTTAACGAAGAGTGGAAACCCAAAATCGATTTTGATCTGCAGATGGGCTCACAGATATTAGCCGAAGCAGACTCTGTGTATGAAGTGGTCTTGCATGTCACCGTCCAAGTTAAATTAGGAGAAGGTGACAAAGAAAAACCGGCTTTTCTCATTGATATCCAGCAGGCTGGGGCATTTACGGTCAAGAATATGCCAGAAGAAGTAGTGCAACAAGTTCTGGCGACAACCTGTTCCACAGTGCTTTTTCCTTATGTCCGAGAAACCGTTTCTAATCTTGCAACCCGTGGTGGGTTTCCGCAATTAGTGTTACCGCCCATCAATTTTGAAGCGATGTATGCCCAGCATCTCGCGACCCAAAAGGAAGGCGGGACAAAAGAAGGTGTCATCGCGGAATAATATGCAAATAAACCGTCAAACCATCGCTGTGTTAGGAGCAGGCTCTTGGGGAACTGCCTTAGCGCTTGTGTTGGCGAAGAATGGGCAGACCGTTCATTTGTGGGATCGAGATCAATCACTGTTAACCGAAATGATCCAGACCCGATGTAATGCGCGCTATTTACCCGAAGTAAATTTGCCAAGCAATGTAGAGATCTGTACAGAGCTCTCTTTGGCCATGCAAGCCGTACAGGACATTTTAATCGTGGTTCCGAGTCATGCGTTTGCCGATGCCTTAAATAGTCTAAAGCCGTTTTTGATCGAGAAACATCGACTACTCTGGGCAACGAAAGGGCTAGAACCCGTGACTGGCAATTTTTTACATCAAGTCGTGGAACGAGAGTTGGGTTTGGAGCAAACAGTTGCGGTTTTATCGGGGCCGAGCTTCGCGAAGGAAGTGGCCTTAGGGCTTCCGACGGCTGTTGCTTTGGCATCTAAGGATCGTGCGTTTGCGGAGGCCTTAGCCGAGCAATTTAATGGAGAGCAGTTTCGAGTTGAAACGACAGATGACATTATTGGTGTGCAATTTGGGGGCGTAGTCAAAAACGTATTAGCCGTTGCCGTGGGGTTGTCAGATGGCGTTAAATTTGGCGCAAACGCTCGCGCAGCACTCATTACGGGTGGTTTGGCAGAAATGATTCGCTTGGGAGAAGCCCTAGGTGCGCGGGCCGAAACATTAATGGGGCTTGCAGGATGTGGGGATGTTATTTTAACCTGTACCGATAATCAATCCCGTAATCGTCGTTTTGGTTTAGCATTGGCCGAAGGGTTAACCGAAACCGAGGCATTACAACAGATTGGTCAAGTCGTCGAAGCAGTGTACAATGTGGAACAGCTTTGTCGTTTAGCAAAGGCTTACCAAGTGGATTTGCCGATTGCTGAACAGGTGTTTCGTGTGATTAAGCACGAAGTGTCGCCAAAAGAGGCTATGAAAGCATTATTTATGCGGAGACCTAAAGGTTAATAGTTTGGCAAATTAATTAAATTTGTCTAATCTTAGCTTATAGGTTTAATTAAACTGAAGGGGAGTGTTGTCATGAAGAAAATAGTAACAAAAGCAGTTGTGTTGAGTTTAATTTTGGCGCCTATCGCTGTTTTAGCAGGTTGCCAAAAGAAATGTGGTCATCATGAACCAGAAATGAGACACAAAGTTGAAAAAGCGAAACATGAATATGGTGGAAAATAATACTTTTCACTATTGACCTACTAAGAACCCCCTAACGGGGGTTCTTTTTTTGGGGCTAATCGATTCGAACGGGGTAACCGTGAGCAGATTTTGCGGTCATTTTCGCGCTGGTCCAATTGACCAGATGGCTGCCAGCAATAGCACTTTCAATGATCTTGGTTAAACGCACCAGACTGTCAGAGCCTGCATATTGCGGTTCGGTTAAGGGTTGGTGCGCTTCTAAAAACAAATGATTGTCCCGCCAGCCCACTTTATAAGGTTCGTGGATAATTCGAACGGGTGTTCCAATCGGGACAATATTAAACAGGGCTTCCACATCTTCTGGGAATAACCGAATACAGCCGTGTGTGGTTCGAACCCCTACCCCGGCAGGTCGATTGGTCCCATGGATCAAGAATGCGCCTTTGGCTGCGAGGCCTTTTGAATCTAAGTAAAAAGCATAGCGTCCCAACGGGTTTTCGGGGGTACCGCCTGCGACAACTAAGGGCAGCACGTCGCCTTTGGCAATGTGTTCTTGTCGAATCGACTCGGGGGGATACCAAGCCGGATCTTTTTTCTTGCCGGTAATGACCGTTTTGCCTAACGGGGTAAACCATCCTTTCTTGCCGATTCCCAGGGGATGAGTGGTCACCATTGGTTTATCCGGATGAAAATAATATAAGCGCATTTCAGCGAGGTTTAACACCATCCCTGTTTTGGGAACTGGGGGTAAAATGAATTGTGTGGGAATCACCACAATGGCGCCCGGGGTGGGTAACCAAGGATCCAAGTTTGGATTTGCCTCGATCATCTCATAGACTCCGATGTCAAAGCGTCGACCTATTTCACCTAAGGACTCTCCTTTCCTGACGGTCGTGGTTTGGATTTCGCCAACAATATCGCCAGTTTTGGGTAAGGGGAAAGTTAAGGCAAAAACAGGGTTCAATAAGCCCAGTCCGCCCAGCAGAATAATTGCTAACAGATTGATTCTTATTAAATAATTTTTGTTGACCCTACACATTATAACTTTCGCACCAGTTCGATATTTGTTCGGCTATTTAGTGTAAACACTTTTGTTCAAAAATGTCTTTACTTATTTATATTATCGGTCGCACTCGGCTCAAACTTCAGCTGACCAATCAGTGTAGTAAGCTTGCACAAGTTAGTAGTGATACTACAATAAAAAAGAGATCTAAGTAAAGAGAGTAAAGCGTGTGAAGTGGGCATTGGGCTGGAAAAAGAAGAAAAGCCAAAAGGAAGGCATGGTGGGGATCGTCGAATCTGCCAGTACGCTGACGCTTGCCTATGCCGTCATCCAAGAGAATAAAGCCCTGGTGAAAGCCGAAATAATGGCCGAGGCAGAGACCCTGGCTGCGAAACAAGAAGCCTTGGCGAATTTTGTTCGCGAAAATGATTTGGCCGGAGTGCCTTGTACTTATGTGTTGGATGCCACGCATTACAGTTTGAATTTAGTGGATGCGCCAGCGGTAGCTAAGGATGAAGTGTCTAGGGCCATTCGTTGGTTAATCAAAGATTCCATTAGTTATCCCATTGAAGAAGCGGTGATCGATACGTTCGAGTTACCCTTTGTTCGTGCCAAAGACAGCATGAAAATGATCTATGCGGTTGCTATGCAAAAAGCGCTCATTCCTAAGATTGAGGAGTTAATCAGTAATTCTGGCCTGGTTTTAACCTATATTGATATACCAGAATTAGTGTTAAAAAACATTATTAGTCGGCGTCCACCGGAGTTAAAAAGTTGTGCTCTTGTTCAATTATGGGAAAAAGGCGGGAAAATTATTTTATGTCGAGGAGATGAAATTTGTATTACGCGTTCATTTGAACTGAAGTTGGAAAACTTGGGTAAAGAACCTGAACAAGACAGTGGGACGCTAGAATCACTCGCCTTAGAAGTCCAAAGATCTTTTGATTATATTAATAGTGTTTTTAAACAATCTATACAAAATACGATTCTTTTGGCGCCAACGAAAATTGATAAGGAGCTAATTGCTCAATCACTCAAAAATTCTTTAGGTTCCGAAGTATACCCAATAAAAATAACGGAATATTTAACCATTGAAAAACCGATTGCAGAAGAAAAAGAACCCGCCTTTTTATTGGCGATAGCCGCCTCCTTAAGACAAGGGAGTGTGGCTTTATGAGTCAACAAATAAATTTATACCAGGTTGAAAAACAGAAATTTAAGATTCGGTTTGAATTCAAAGAAGCGGTCGTTTTGTTCTCGGTTTTTTTTTCGATCATATTTATTACTACGACAATAGATATGGTTAAACACTTAACGATTAAGAAAGAATATAGTGTTTTAGATAAAGAGCAACAAGCAAAATCACAAAAGCTGCAAGTGATTTCTGGGCAAATGCCGGAAGAGCAAACCAGGAATGATATTGTGGCTCAAATAAAAAAATATCAAGATGATAAGCAATCAAAATTGGAAATTCTGGGCCAACTGGCCGTGGCTCAAAGTGGAAAGAATATAAATTTCTCAGATTATTTTGTGTCATTGGCCAAAAGAGCGGTAACGGGTTTGTGGCTAACCAGCTTCAGTATAAAGGATAGCGGAGGAAACTTATCAATAGAGGGAATAACATTAAAACCAGATTATGTTCCTTTATTAATTTCTGGGTTAAGTTCCGAGGCGGTTTTTAGTGGAAAAACTTTCCAATTATTTAAAATATCGACAGACGATAAAACAAATCAAATTGGTTTTGAATTAGAAACCAAGGCGGTTGATGAACCATGAAAGAACTAATGGCATTACTTGAAAAAAGATATAATGCATTTACTTTGCGAGAGAGAATTCTCATTTGCGGTGCCTTGATCGCAGTTGTTTATGCTACTTGGCATACGATTTTATATGATTATGTGATGGCGACTGATGAAGAAATTGCCAAAAAAGCCGACGATATAAAATCCCAAATTAACCTGTTGGAAGGACAGATTGATAGTATCTCCGAAGTCGTTGGTCGAAACCCAACTTCTGTGTTAATTGATCAGGTGAGGGAATTGAAACTAGAAGACGACGCATTAAATAAGAAAATTGTTGATGGTACTAAAAAAATGGTTTCCGCAAAGCAGATGGCAATAATCTTGCAAGGTATTATTGCCAAAACCAGTGGTTTAACCTTGGTTAATATGGAGAGCCTTGAAACGAAAGCACTTTTCCCGTCAAAGGTTATCCAAGACGGAGATAAGTCGGTAACCCTGCAGGCCTTTACGCATGGTTTAAAAATTGAAATGTTAGGTGGATATTTTGAAACATTACAATTTTTACAGGCGGTAGAACAACAAGACTCGATGGTTATTTGGGATACATTAAGTTACGAAGTGGTGAAATATCCACAAGCGAAAATTACGATTTATTTACATACACTTGGTTTAGATGAGGGGTGGATCGGTGTTTAAAAAACTGGTTCTGATCGGAAAAATAATCGTGCTTCTGTTCTACTTCGAGTCGTTGTTTGCAGCATTAGTAGATCCGACAGCGCCAATGGATTACACGGCAGAAGAATCATCTAAAAATAAAGAGCCATCAGACACGACGAGCTTTGTTTTGAGTGCCATCTTAATTTCAGAAAATAATAAGCTTGCTGTTATCAATGACAACGTTGTAAGGGTGGGCGATAAAGTTGGTGATGAAGAGGTTAAATCAATTGAGCAGTATCAAGTCAAGCTGGTTGGAAGTAAAGGTGAGCTCAAGTTGCGTTTAATTGATGATCAAATAAAGGAAACAGCAAAATGAGAAACAATAAAGAGTGTGGTTTGTTAAAATTTATTGGAGCATTGATTGCTATTTTACTGCTTTTGGGTTGTCAATTACCTCCAGAAAAACGCACGGCAAATAAAGAGATGGAAGAAGTCTTGCAGGAAGCATCCGACGATAATGCATTGATTCGTAAGCGTTCCACCACCAGTTTGCCTGATGAAGTTCAGAAAGCGTTTGCACCGACATTATCAGAAACAAAAGGAAAGGATATGGCAAATGCCGAAAAACGATTCGATTTGGTTGCCGATCAGGTACCTGCGCGATCGTTTTTCTTGAGTTTGGTTGAAGATACGCCCTATAATATTACCGTTCATCCCAATGTCGATGGTAAAATTTCGTTACAACTTAAAAAAGTCACGGTTCGAGAAGTCCTAGAAACGGTTCGTAATGTCTATGGTTTTGACTATCGGCAAACTACCCAAGGGATCGAAATTTTACCAGCGACTTTGCAAACGCGTGCTTTTTCGGTGAATTATTTAGACATTACTCGTAGTGGTGATTCAGAAACCCAAGTTTCTGCAGGTACCTTGAAGTCATCTAGTACCAATGGATCGGGCACTTCAAATCCTACAACTGGAACCGGTACGACGACAACAACGTCTGGTTCATCCGATCAATCTGATCAAACCGCTATCAACAGTCGGATATCGACGACTTCCAAAGCAGATTTTTGGCAAGAACTCAAAACTGCAATTCAAACCATTGTTGGAACAGGTGATGGTCGAACAGTCGCTGTCAGCCCCTTAGCCAGTTTAGTCGTTGTTCAGGCGATGCCAGATGAATTGAAAAAAGTCGAAGATTTTCTAAAGAGTGCGGAGCTCTCTTTAAATAGGCAGGTAATCTTAGAGGCAAAAATCATCGAAGTCGATTTAAATGATAGCTTCCAGGCTGGGATCAACTGGGCTCTGGTCAGTGGAAGACTCAATGCAACCCAATACGGTGGGCAAACAATTTCGTCTCAGATTACCAGTGACGGTACATTCCCTGTCTTAAACTCGGCATTGCCCAGTCCGCTGGATATTAATCCAAACCAGCCTAAAGTGAACGCTGCGTCAAATACGCAATCGTATGGGGGTGTCTTTGCCTTATCAACCAATTTTAAGAACTTAGGAACCTTTATCGAGCTATTAGGCGCGCAGGGTAAAGTACACGTTCTTTCAAGTCCAAGGGTGTCGACCATCAATAATCAAAAAGCCTTGATCAAAATTGGGTTTGATAGGTTTTTTATTACGAACGTTTCAACGACAACGACGTCTTCTACATCGACTTCTCAAACCACTCCCAATGTGACGTTTGATTCGTTCTTCTCTGGGATTGCGCTAGATGTTACCCCGCACATTACCGATACCGACGAGGTGACACTCCATATTCACCCGACCATTAGCGATGTTGAAGATGATATTAAAAACTTTACTTTGAATGGTCAAGCACAATCCTATCCATTAGCAAAAAGCAGTGTACGTGAATCGGATAACATGGTTAGAGCAAGAAATGGTGAAATGGTGATCATCGGAGGGTTAATGCAGAATCAAAATTCTGAGTTAACTCAAGGCATACCCATTCTTAAAGATTTACCCTTGCTGGGTAATATCTTTAAACATACCGTTCAGGTCTCAACCAAAAGTGAATTGGTGATTTTATTAAGACCAATCATTGTCGGTGAAGGCACCTGGTCAGAACAAATGGATAATGATTTAGCACAGTTCCAAAAAGTGCATGAAGGAATTGATAAAGATGATTAATAAAATGATCAAGATTGTACTATTCCCAACCCTGCTATTGTTTGCAGTCAATGCCAACGCGTGGTCGGTATCGAACAAAGTCATAGAGTTGCCCGGGGAAGCAAAAGTGTCAGAACGACCCATTGTTGAACCAGAGTTTCACAGTGAACCAGAAAAAACCTTGCTCATAGGGCAAGCTCGGGAATTGGAAAGCAGTAAGACAGCTGGAACCTTTGAAAAAAGATTGTCTAAACCAACCGCCAAAGAAAACATTGATTTAAATTATTGGCGAGCGGTTGATTTGATCAATAATGGAGATTATTCACAAGCAGAGCACATCCTGATTCGAAATTTAAGCGAGGCACCCAGACATCAACTGTCACGGATAGAATTGGTAACTTTTTATTTGAAAAGAGATCAATTAGTCGAAGCAGAAAGCTATTTGCAATCAGGTCTAAGGTTAGAAGAAAACCACCCTGAATTTTTAAGGCTAATGGCTGTGATCCATGATAGAAGAGACGAACCTGAAAAAGCTCTCAGTTTGTTGGTAAAAGTAAAAGGTCCCAGGATTCATGATAAGAATTATATTGCCTTTTTGGGACATATTTATCAACAAATGGGAAGTTACGCATTAGCCAGAAAACAGTATTTTCGATTAATGCAATTTGAGCCTAATAATCCCCTTTGGTTGTTAGGTGCGACGATTGCGTTAGATTCAGAAGGAAAAAAGGCAGCAGCGTTAGAGGGGTATCGTCGATTGGCAAAAGAAGGACATATGGAGTCACAAATGCTCGAATATGTTCGGGGTCGAATTGTTGAGCTTAAAGGATAGAATATGTCAAATCAATCCGGTCTAAGAAAATTTAAGTTGGGTGATTTGTTGGTTGAATCAAAAGAAATCACTCCTGAACAGTTACAGCTGGCTTTAAATACACAAAAAGACCAAGGTGGTAAGCTAGGGGATGTGTTGGTTAATCTTGGCATTATGAGCGAGTGGAATCTCGCACACGCGCTTTCCAGACAGCTCAATATTCCATTTCTTGATTTAAAGAAACATTCCATAAAACCAGAAATCATTCAAAAAATACCTGAAAGATTAGCGAGGCGTTATCGGGTTATTTTGTTGGATATTGTCGATGGCAATTATTTGGTTGGCATGGCAGATCCAACCGATTTGGTCGCTTACGATGAACTTACCAGAAAGCTAACGGGCAATATAAAAATAGCGATTGTGATCGAAGCAGATTTGTTACATCTTTTTGATGTTGTGTACCGTAAAACTGAGGAAATTACTTCTTTCGCGGCGGCACTTAAAGAAGAGATGGTTCAGTCCGAAGAGCAAGTGGCCCAAGTCGACACTATCAGCGCCGATGCAGCACCCGTGGTTAAGTTATTAAATTCCATTTTTGAAGATGCCGTTCAGGTGAGCGCTTCCGACGTTCATATTGAGCCAGATGAGAAAATTTTAAGGATCAGACAGCGCGTCGATGGGGTTTTGCAAGAACACATTCTTCCAGGAAAAGAAATTATTTCCGCTTTGGTATTGCGAATAAAATTGATGTCAAATATGAATATTTCAGAAAAGAGGTTGCCGCAGGATGGGCGCTTTGCAGTGCAAGTTAAGGATCACAATATTGATGTCCGAGTCGCGATTATGCCAGTACATTTTGGAGAAGCGGTGGTATTGCGGTTGTTAGATCAAGCAAAAGGTATATTAAAGTTAGAACAATTGGGCATGGAAACGAAGATGATGGAAAGAGTTCGGCAGCTTATCCATCAGCCCAATGGGATGATATTGGTGACAGGGCCAACGGGTAGCGGGAAGACAACGACACTTTACGCAGTGTTAAGCGAACTAAACAGTATTGAAAAGAAAATTATTACCATCGAGGATCCGGTAGAATATGTTTTGCCGAGAGTGAATCAAGTTCAAGTCAATCCAGCAATCAATTTAAACTTTTCGGATGTATTAAGATCGGCGGTTAGACACGATCCAGATATTATCATGGTCGGTGAAATGCGTGACGAAGAAACCGTGCGAATTGGTTTGAGAGCAGCAATGACCGGACATATGGTTTATTCCACTTTGCATACGAATGATGCCATCAGTAGCACTGTGCGGCTGATGGATATGGGAGCCGAGGGCTTTTTAGTTGCGGGTGCATTACGAGGCGTCATAGCCCAGCGATTGGTTCGAAAAGTGTGTGATAATTGCGGCACTCACTATACCCCAACAGAACAAGAAAAGGTTTGGATCAAAGGATTTACAGGACATGAACACGGAAGCTTCAATTTTAAGAAAGGGATTGGGTGTTCCAGATGTAATAACTCAGGGTATCGTGGTCGAATGGGTATTTATGAATTTTTAGAAATCAGTCCTGAGCTTGCCGATACACTCCGAGCAAACGATTCAAATAAATTTATTCATACGGCGCAAGCACAAAAAGATTTCAAAACACTGGGCCAAGCAGCATTTGAATGTGCAATAGCAGGAAACACGACCTTGACCGAAGTGTTTCGAATTACTGGGGATCTTGTTTAGGGGATTTAGATGCCGCGTTTTGATTATGATGGGCGAGATAAAGCCGGTAAAAAAGTTTCTGGAATCATCGATGGCACCAACGAGTCTGCGGTTGCGGTCGAACTGATCCGTAATGGGACGACGCCTATCTCGATTGTCATACATGTCGATGAGCAAAAAAAAAATGGTAAATTTACTTCATTTTTACAGTTTGAAATGCCTCGTTTGGAGGATCTTACCTTTTTATGTCGCCAATTAAACTCCTTATTTAAAGCAGGCGTTCCGATTGTTCGAGCTGTGCATGTTGTGAGGGAAAGTGTTAAAAACTATCGATTGAAAATGGCGATGACGGATATTTTGGCGACGCTGCAGGAAGGACAATCTTTTTCTGTCGGGATCCGTCGCCATCCTAACATTTTCCCCAGTTTAATGGCCTCCTTAATTAATGTTGGGGAGAATACCGGGAGTTTGGATGAAGTCTTTCGTCAATTGGCGGTTCACTTTGAGCGTGATACTCAGACCAGAAAACAAATATCCAGTGCTATCCGGTATCCCATCACGGTCTTAGTTGTGATTTCTATTGCCATTACGGTGATTAATATATTAGTGATCCCTGCCTTTGCTAAATTTTTTACGCAATTTCATTCAACGTTGCCATTACCAACCCGTCTCTTAATAGCCAGTTCGAATTTTTTTGTGAATTATTGGTATGTCCTCTTGGCTGGAATCATTGGGACATTCATGGGGATTGGTTTCTATGTCCGAACACCCAAAGGCCGTTGGCAATGGGATAAATGGAAATTATCGCTGCCGCTGATTGGCAGTATTCTGAATCGAGCGCTTTTGGCTCGATTTGCGCGTAGCTTTGCCCTTTCGATCCGGACCGGTGTTCCATTATTAGAAGCCATTAATATGATTGCCAAAGCAACAGACAATGTGTATGTTGCCGATAAAATTGTCACCATGCGTACCTATATTGAACGGGGTGAATCATTAACGGTAGGGGCGACTAAAAGTGAAATGTTTACGGCATTGGTTTTGCAGATGCTCGCGATTGGGGAAGAAACAGGTGAGATCGATAAATTATTAGATGAGGTTGCAGATTATTATGAGCAGGAAGTCGACTACGAAGTGGCGCGCTTAGGAGACGCCATAGAGCCTATCTTAATCTGCATTATTGCGGGAATGGTGTTAGTGTTGGCATTGGGTGTCTTTTTGCCGATGTGGGATATTTGGAAGGTTGCCCTTGGGAAATAGCAATCACCGGACTATAATTTTAGTAAGGAGTACGAGGATGAAAGAGCTCACTGGAAGTCGAACTACGGCGGTTCAAACAAAAGGATTTACCTTAATTGAGTTAGTTATTGTAATCGTTTTGATTGGTATCTTAGCAGCCACCGCATTGCCAAAGTTTGCGAATCTGACCATTCAGGCGCGCGATGCCTCCAATCAAGGATTGGCGGGTGCTTTCAGCGGCGTGCTCAGCATTGCCCATGCCGCTTGGGTATCGAATGGTGCTTCTACTGCGACCGGGGGGTCTTTCGTGACCTTGGAAAGCCAGAGCTTCCATGTCAATACGATTGGGTGGCTGGATAATAGTAAGGAAGTTTCACCTGGAGCCAGTGATTGTGCGGTCATTTGGAATACGGCCTTAACCAATCCGCCCATTGCGGGGTGTTCTGGTTGTGCACAAAACTGTACGGCAACTTCCACGAATGGATGTTATATCGTTTCAGCCTCTGGATCCGTGTGTACTTATACTTTAGCAACCAATTCACCCATTACGATCACCTATGATATGAGCGATGGTTTGGTTGGATTTACTTCTCAATAAAGCAGCATCCTGATGGATAGAAATGCCACTCAGTTACCTAGGGGTTATACCATGATCGAATTGGTCATGGTATTGGTCATTATTGGGATATTATCGGCAATCGCGGCTCCTCGATTTTTTACGACAGTGACGTACCAAAGGGATGTTTATCACGATGAGTTGATCAATAGCTTGCGCTATGCACGTAAGTTGGCAATTGCGACGGGCAAACACTATCAAGTGAACCTCACTTCGACGAGCTTTACTTTGCTGCAGCGTGTGGAAGGCGGCAGCTGTACCAGCGGCACGACTTTTAACGCAGTCATTGATCCCGAAACCCGTTTCAGTGGATATGTCAAAACAGCACCGGGATCCGTAACCATCACCTATACCGCCGATTGGCCGTTGTATTTTAATGGTTTTGGGCAGGCCTTGAGTGCCAGCAATTGCGCAGTGATCAACAGTGACTCTATCACTGTGGTGGGTGGCAGCACGATTACGGTGGTGGGCCAAACAGGATTTATTCAATGAGGAAAAGAACGGCAGGGTATTCGCTCATAGAATTAGTGGTGTCAATGACACTGATTGCCATTGCCATTTTGGGTACCCTATTTGCTGTGAATATCGCGGGAATGTATAGCGGGGATCCCATGATAACCTATCAAGCAGCGTCTATTGCAGAAGCTTATTTGACAGAAATTTCGACGAAAAATTTTCCAACAGGGACATGCCCTAGTGGGACTCGTTCCACTTATACCAACATTTGTAATTATAACGGGCTCAATCAACCCCCGACAGATGAAACGGGAACCGCAATCGCAGCGCTCAGCGGTTATACGGTGCAAGTCAATGTTGATACAACCGCAGCTGTATTAGGATCGTTAACGGCGGGAACACAATCGGTTCGCGTTGATGTCACCGTTTCTCATTTAGGGATGGATACGATGACATACAGTATGTATCGAACCAATTATTAAGGAAACACTGCTATTAAAACCACGAAAGGTTTTACATTAATAGAGTTGGTCATTACCATGGTATTGGCCTCTATTTTATCGATTGTGGTGGCTATTTTCATCACGCGGCCCATTACTGCTTATACGAGTGTGACTCGACGTGCGGAATTGGCAGATGCTGCCGATTTATCTTTGCGCCAGATGACACGAGATATTCAACAAGCGGTACCCAACAGTTTACGGGTAAAAGTGGACCCCAATAATGCGAATCGCATTGCGATAGAAATGATCAACGTGGTCGAAGGCATGCGCTATCGCGGGGCAGGTGTGGGACCTTATTTGTCTTTTACCCAAAGTAATACTCAATTTGATGTGATTGGTCAGTTTCAATTTGCCACCACAAATACGACTTGTATGGCCAATGCTTGCCGTTTAGTGGTTTACAATACCGGTGCAAATACCGGGGGAACCATTCCATCAGACAACCCCTCACCGGGCGCCAATGTTTACAGTACCGTGCCAGCCCCCAGCTGTACTAATTGCTTGCCGCCACCCGGTTCAGTGACCATTACACCTCCGACGACAACAGTGACATTAACAAACGGGACCAGTGAAGGCAGCATTACTTTAAATACCGCGACAACGTTTGCCTTACCTTCACCTCGCCAACGTATTGAGATCATCGATACCCCGATTTCGTATGTCTGTGACACGACTGCGGGGGTTCAAAGTATCACACGGTTTTGGAATTATACCATTAACCAAGTGCAGCCGACCAACCCAACCGTTGCCCCTTTCAGTACAGCTTCTAGTGCACAGTTAGCTCAGGATGTTGCAACTTGCGACTTTGTTTATACGCCAGGGACTGCACAACAAAATGGGATTATTTCCATGCAAATTGCGTTATCAAAAGGGGGCGAAACGATTACGTTAATGCGCCAAGTTCAAGTGGATAATTCACCATGATGCAGAGAATGGCACAAAAAGGTTTTTCGATTATGAGTGCGTTATTCATTGTCGTCATTTTAGCCTTAATCGGAAGTTATATTGTCAATTTGAGTGTTCTGACGGGAGCGTCGTCTAATTTAACCATCCAAGGGGTGAAAGCCTATTTTGCCGCCAAGAGCGGTTTGGAGTGGGGAATCTATCAAGTTGCGCCGGCGGTGGGTTCAGGTGGAAGCACGACTTATAATTGCCCTACCAGTCCAACTACGCTAACCTTTTCACAGGGGGGGTTGAAAGGTTTTAATGTGGTGGTTACCTGCTCCCAATTTGCTTTTACGGAAGGCGGGATCAATTACAATACGTTTCAAATTAATGCGCAAGGTCAGTATGGGATTTCTGGCCCAGATTATGCGTCTAGGCAGTTGTATGTCACGGTCGTTCAACCGGGGGTATAGGGAAATAAAAGGAATTTTAAGATGAAAGCAAAAGAATTAGCTTTATTAGCAATGGTGGCGCTATTCGCGAGTCACAGTGCTTTAGCGAATGTTTGTACAGCAGTTTTCCCGGGTGGGCTTCAGAGTAATGCCTCTAATAAATCGATCAGTTTTAACAGTTGTGGCAGTCAATTATTAAATAACCCCAGTTTAGTGTTATCCACCAAAACCATTAATCAAAATTTTAGCGATGGCGATTCAGATGATTGCACGTTTTCTGGAAACGATGGGGATGGAGACGATTGCGAAGTGCCTCCTTGTAATAATACAGCCTGTTGTTCGGCTTCGGGATCACCCGTTGGAACCATTAGTCCTGGAAGTTTTTCAACCTCCAGTGGCGCTGGCGGCTCAGTGACCGTTGGGACTAACGGAACTACCACAATAGGAGGGACTAATAACGCAACCACCGATTATACAACGGTTACGGTTAATAGTGGTGGAACGCTTGATTTTTCTGCCAATACCAGTGGTGGTACAACCACTTATCGGATGAATACTTTAACGTTAAAACAGAATACCAAAGTTAATTTGCAACCCGGCGATTATTGGATCAAAACCCTCACTATTTCGAGTGGGGGAACGGTGACATTTAATGTGGTTGGATCGGGAACTGCACGAATTTTTATCGATACAAATACAACGATTAATCAAACGGTGAGTTGGAATACAGGCTCGGGCACCTCAGCCGCATCTTTATTTATATACGCCTACGGTAATTTTACCATTAGTGATTCAAGTGCGGCAACGCAAATCAAAGCATTGGTTTATTCACAGGGAAATGTCTCATTTACAGGTGTGGCACTGACGGGTGCGGTGACGGGTGAGAATCTTTCTATAAATAGTGTTAATGACAGTTTCACCAACCCGAATAATAATGGAAATACCATTATTACTTATGATGGTACTGCTGTCAGCAATGCCAATTTTGGTCCCAATTTTTCTTCGTGTCAAAATACAGCCTCACAATTTTCGGTCAGTGCGCCTTCCACAGGGACGAACTGTCAAAACATGACAATCACGGTGACAGCGCAAAACAGCAGTGGGCAAACGGTGACGAATTATGCCGGTGCCATTACGTTGACAACTCAGGATAGTACCGGTACTTGGGTTTCAACCTCAGGGGGAGGAACGTTTAGTGGTGGCAGCAGTGGGACAGCAACGTATCAATTTGTAACGGGTGATCAAGGAACCACAACTTTTCAATTAAGTTATCCCAGCAGTGGGGCTTCGCCGATTACCATTAAAGCCTATCAAACCAATAATACGGGCATTTCTGGCTTATCGGGGGCGATTAATTTTATTCCTTCGAGTCTTTTGGTGACAGCAACAGCGGTGTCTAATCCGCCGGCTTCGCCGCCGGGCGCCTTCAGTACAACCGAAACAGCCGGCAATAGTTTCACGATGTATCTAACCGCCTATGATTCGAGTAATTGTGGAATTGTGACAAGCTATACAGGTGCAAAGACGCTACGGTTTTATACGACCTACGTGAACCCGACGAGTGGAACGATCAACATGACGATTAACGGAACGGCGATTGCCAGCAGTTCCAGCGCCACGCAAACCACGCAATCGATCACGTTTACCAATGGGGTAGCGACCGTCACGGGTAATTATAATGATGCCGGGAAATTAAGCTTAAATGTGAACGATACGTCGAGCGGTGGCCCTTCGGGGGCAAGTGGGAATTTTATTGTGATCCCTGCGCAATTTGCGATTAATATTCCAAGCAATACGGCGACGCAGACCACAACGCCATCCAGTGCCGCAGTCTCTGCGTGTTTAGCGGATGCAGTCTTTAAGAAAGCAGGGGATGGTTTTACGGTGAATGTTCAGCCGCAAACGGCGCAAGGAGTCGTGACACCGAACTATGGCAATGAAACTTCTCCAGAAGGGGTCTTATTGCAATCAGGAGCGTTATTAGCGCCCAATCCAGGGCGAAATGGCAGTGCTAATAATGGGGCGATTGGTAATGGCAGTTCATTTACCAAAGTGACGGGCAGTGCGGGACCGTTCTCCAAAGCACCGTATTTTACGGGAACGAATTTTTCATTTGACGAAGTGGGTTGCATTAATTTAACAGCCAGTATTGCGAGCGGTGATTATTTAGGAGCAGGCGGCAATATTTCGAGTTCCATTGTGGTGGGCCGTTTTACGCCCGATCATTTTAATGCTTCTGGCAACACACCGCAGTTTGGAACGGTCAATATCAGTTCTAACGGAAGCTTTACCTATCTCAACCAAACTTTTACTTATGTGACAGCGCCGATTTTGACGGTAACCGCCGTTGCCTTGGCAGGGACAACGACTCAAAATTATACGGGCAGTTTTTGGAAGCTTAGCAGCAGTGGGTTTAACTCAGTTTATAATGAGGGGTATTATCCGGTTACTGCTGGCGATACAATTCCAAGTTTAGCCTTGTCTGCTTCTATCCCTGCTCCTATATTTGTAGATAATGCCAATGGAACAGGGACTTTCACGTTTTCAGGTGGCAGTGGCTTACAACTGCAGAATGGTTCGAACCTATCACCGCCCTTAACTGCCGAGCTTCAATTAAAGATTGCAGTGATCAGCGATTCCGATGGCGTGGCGTGTACCGGATCTGGCTGTGCAACGGGGGGATTTGCGTTTGGGGCAACGACTTCTGGTAATGGGATCAGTTTTTCTGGGACAGGGACTGGGAATGGCAAGCAATTTTTATTAGGCCGCTTAGCGGTGATCAACTCGCTTGGGCCTGATTCGCTTGCGCTTACCGTTCCGATGCAGACGCAATATTACACCAGTTCAGGATGGGTTTTAAACACGCTGGATTCCACTACAACGTTTACGGGTGGGGCTTCCAGTTTAACCTTAGCGCCTTCCAGTGGTGTAACGACTACTCCGACGATTGCCTCACCGTATACATTCCAACAGGGTGTGTTGAATATCTCTCTCAGTGCGCCAAACGCGGGTGGTTATGTCAATATTACCGCGAATTTAGGAACCGGCGGTGCGAATCTCCCTTGGTTGGAATTTGCGTGGCCGGATACGACAAATAATTATCCGATTGGGCAAGCAACCTTTGGTGTTTATCAAGGTGATCCGAGGATTATTTATCAAAAGGAAAATGTCCCTCACTAGTGGATTCGTGCGATGAAAGAGAGTCGGTGGTTATTGCTGTTAGCAATGGTGTGGTTTTGCCAGCCAGTCGCGGCCGGTCCGTGTGGTGTTTCCAGCCATACCAGTCTTTTGGTGACGGCGACAGCTGTGTCTAATCCACCGGCTTCACCGCCCGCGGCCTTCAGTACCACCGAAACAGCGGGTAATAATTTCACACTGTATTTAACCGCTTATGATTCGGGTTGTGGAATTGTAACGAGCTATACCGGTGTCAAAACCCTGAGGTTTTATACGACGTACGTCAATCCAACGAGCGGAACGATCACTATGACGATTAATGGCACCGCCATTGCAAACAGTTCCAGCGCTACCCATACCACCCAATCAATTGCCTTTACCAATGGGGTAGCGACTGTCACCGGTAATTATAAAGATGCAGGAAAATTAAGCTTGAATGTGAACGATACGTCGAGCAATGGCCCTTCAGGGGCGAGTGGGAATTTCATTGTGATACCAGCACAATTTGCAATTAATATTCCAGGCAATACCGCAACACAGACCACAACGCCGGTAAATACTGCGGTTTCTGCGTGTTTGGCCGATGCGGTGTTTAAAAAAGCGGGCAATGGTTTTACGGTGAATGTTCAACCGCAAACGGCACAAGGGGTTGTGACGCCAAACTATGGCAATGAAACTTCACCGGAAGGAATATTATTGCAATCGGGGGCATTATTAGCACCCAATCCAGGACGAAATGGCAGTCATAATAATGGCGTGATTGGCAATGGCAGTTCGTTTACTAAAGTGACAGGTAGCGCTGGGCCGTTTTCGAAAGCGCCGTATTTTACGGGAACGAATTTTTCATTTGACGAAGTGGGCTGTATTAATTTAACGGCCAGTATTGCAAGCAGTGATTATTTAGGGGCTGGTGGCAATGTTTCGAGCGCTCTGGTAGTGGGCCGTTTTACGCCAGATCATTTTGATGTGTCTGGCAATACACCGCAGTTTGGCACCGTAAACACCAGTTCAAATGGAAGCTTTACCTATCTTAATCAAAATTTTAGTTATGTGACCGCACCGATTGTGACGGTAACCGCCGTTGCATTGGCAGGCACCACGACACAAAATTATACCGGGAGTTTTTGGAAACTCAGCAGCAGTGGGTTTGGCAGTGTATACAATGCAGGTTATTATCCGGTGACTGCTGGGAATACGATTCCCAGTTTAACACTTTCTGCAAGCATTCCAGCACCCATCTTCGTTGATAATGCGAATGGGACTGGGACTTTTACTTTTTCGAGTGGTAGTGGATTACAACTACAAAATGGATCGAATCTATCGCCGCCATTGACGGCCGAAATTCAGCTGGATATTGCGGTAATCAGTGATTCCGATGGCGTAGCGTGTACTGGGACCGGGTGTACAACAGGAGGATTTGCGTTTGGCGCAACAACTTCTGGCAGCGGGATCGGCTTTTCTGGGACTGGAATTGGGAATGGCAAACAATTTTTATTAGGCCGCTTAGCGGTGATCGATGCACTGGGCTCAGAAACGCTTCTGCTCACGGTTCCGATGCAAACGCAATATTACACGAGCACGGGATGGATTTTAAATACGCTTGATTCCACCACAACATTTAATGGTGGGGCTTCCAGCTTAAATTTATCACCCTCCAGTGGTATTACGACAACACCAACGCTGCCCTCTCCACCGACATTCCAACAAGGAGTCTTAAATATTTCTTTCAGTGCGCCTAATGCAAAAGGGTATGTCAATATTACTGCGAATTTAGGGTCTAGTGGGGCAAATTTACCTTGGTTAGAATTTGCGTGGCCGGACTCTACGGTGGACTATCCTATGGGTCAAGCGACTTTTGGTGTTGCGGCGGGTAATCCACAGGTGATTTATCAAAAAGAAAAAATTCCCCATTAGCAGGGGGTTTGTGAAATTTGCTTGCTAAGCAGCTTTCCCAATGCCCTGTTTTTTCCAATTAATATATCCATAGAGATTAATTCCAATGGAAAAAATACAGAACATGCTTTGTGAGTACAGCCCCAAATTAAAATCTCTGATCGCCCAATAGAGTGTACAGAGGGACCAAATAATAAAACAAGCTCTCTGTCCTCTGGCGTTGAGCCATCGGCCATATTTTCCTGCGAGACTGATAAGGGTATCTAGGGCTTCTGCTGTCCAGTTAATGTGCATCATCAAACTCCTTATTAATTTGGTGAATGTGGTCCTGAGGGTATTATTGTTGGATTACGGGTTGTTCTGACGGTTTCTGAGTTGTTCTGTGTTTTGTCATCAGATTTATTCAGATCTGCTTTTTTCATAGAGGCTGATTTCGGATATTTTTACCAGTGTATCAGAAAGGGGTATTTTGGGTTATTGATAAATAAATTATTAACTCAACTCACTATTTAAATAAATATAAAACATAGCTTATATTTTCATATAAATCCCAGATAATATAAACTACATTTTATATTATCTAATTAAATTGATTTTTCATAAAACATATTTTATACATTTACTAATTCTATAAAATGGTATAAACTATGTTTTATATTTTTCTAAATATTGGCTCAAACATAAACTATATTTTATGGCAACTATCTTATGGGGTAAAGTTTACTACCAGGACACCTACGCGGGGAGACTTCAACAAGAACCGGGGGGACGGTGTTCTTTTACGTATGATCCTAGTTATTTAGAGTCGGGTTCTTTAAATTGCCCGGCCATCTCCTTTTTGTTACCACTGGGATCTCAACCCATTACCTGTGAATCAGGGTTGCATCCTTTTTTTGATAATTTAATTGCTGAAGGTTGGCTGCAAAATGCACAGATGAGAGCATTGAAAGTCAATCCGAAAGATCGATTTTCTTTGTTGCTCGGGTTTGGCCATGATTTAGCGGGTGCAGTTTCAGTCGTTGATCCGGAACCACGTCAATCCAAAATATTAGAGCATACCGATGCTGTTACAGAAGCTGTCCCATTAAGCCGAGCATCTCTATCGGGTGTTCAACGGAAGTTATTAATGGTTAAAGAAGGTAAAACCTACCGTCCTGTGAGAGGGAATGAGTTGAGCACTCATATTGCTAAGTTTCCATCGGATAAACTACAAGATATTTTAGAGCTCGAATATTTAACGATGAAAGCTGTTTCTGCCTTACTGCCAGATGATGTTGTTGCAAAAACTGAAATATCGGATATACCGTTATTACAGCAACCGGCTCTCATTGTAGAACGTTTTGATCGGAAAATAGTCAGTAAGACCGCAGAGCCAAAGCGGCTTCATTTTGAAGAGTTTAATCAGCTTCTGGGCCGTTTTTCAGGTGATGATAAGTACGATGGTTCTTATGAAGATATGGGCCAGTTCATTTGTCATACACCAGGTTGCCTTAAATCTGAAGCAGCGCGACTCTATGAGCGAATCCTAGCTTGTCTTTTAGTTGGTAATACCGATGCCCATTTTAAAAATTTTGCGATGTTTCATACGCGAGATGGCTTACGTTTAACACCATCCTATGACCTTGTGGCAGCAGCAACCTATAAGCAATACCGTACGATTGCTTTGGGTTTAGGAGGCACGCGTGATTTAGATATTGGTTTATTGAAAGAAAAACAATTGATTAACTTGGCACAAGGATTTGAATTAAATGACAAAACCATAACAAACTCTGTTGAAGCAATAGGTGCAAGATTGGAAATTGCTAAATCCACCATTGCTGCTTCAGAAATTGGAACGTCGATATTAAAAAATCAATTAATTGATATGATGGAGAAAAGATGGAACGGCAGTTTTACTTCAATTGGTCAGTTATTGTCGAAGAGGCAAAGCAAAGGCGGAAATCGCAAAAAATTACTCAAGAAAGACTAGCGATATTGGCTGGTGTTAGTACGCCTACGGTTTCTCGCTTTGAACAAGGCAAACGGGATATTCAATTATCCTCGGTTTTGAAAATTTTAAAGCAAATAGGAATGGTTGATGAATGCGATCTCATTTTTTCAGAATTAGATTATCGTGAAGATAAAGCGCGCGATGTAATTTTTTTTATTGGCTATGATAATAAAAAGAGAATTTTGTGTGCTATTTCTAGGGAAGCGTTAATTGATCATTATGGCAAGGGTGTTCAATCATTGGTAGAAATTTTTGTTCAAAATAAATCGAATATTGAACATGAAGCACGGCGTAAATATATCGCTGGGAATTTGGAGTCGGATGGATCAGTGTTAATAAAGTCAAATGATTTAAGGTAATGAAGATTCCCCAGTGACCGTGCTAAAATATTATTTGAGTCAAGCAGAAACATCTCATCCAGAAGAGCTTAGAAAGACCCTTGAGTTGGGGTTGTCAGGTAATATTCATGCTGTTTTTAATGAACAGTAAATTATTTCTGATCAGCCATCCATTGTTCGACAATGATAACCGCAGCGGTGGCATGGTCTTCTTGATCTTTGCGTTTGGTTTTACTTTTTTTGAGTTTAAACTCATTGCGCGTTTTCGCTTCCCAGCTTGTCAGTCGTTCGTCGACTTCGTGGATGGGCAAATTAAATTTGGCAGTCAGACGTTTAATAAAGCGTCGGGCACAAAAGGTCATTAATTGCGAACTGCCGTCCATGTTAAAGGGAACGCCGACGACGAGTTCGCTTGGTTTCCAACGATCAATCAAGGCTTGGAGTTCGGTCCAATTTGGAATGCCATCGCGGGCTTGTAAGGTCGTCACCGGGGAGGCGGTTTGGGTGATGGTTTGTCCAACGGCCACACCAATGTGTTTCATCCCAAAATCAAAACCTAATAAGGTTTTATGGACGGGTTCAGATAAATTAGGCATGGCCCACGTCACTTGAAAGTCGGTTCACGTCAACCCCCATTAAAGTAGCTGCTGCTTTCCAGCGGTGTTCAAGGGCCATATGAAACAAAATATCATAATTGGCTGGGCCATATAGCCAGCTGTTTTCTGCCATTTCATGTTCGAGTTGCCCACTGTCCCAATTGGCGTATCCCAGAGCGATGAGCGAATGAGCAGGGCCTTCATTTTCGGCAATGGCGTGTAAAATATCGGTTGAAGTGGTTAAAGAAATAGAATCAGAAATGGCTAAAGTAGAAGCCCAATTTTTTTCGCTTTTATGTAAAATAAAACCTCGATCGTGTTGCACCGGGCCACCGTTAAAGACTAAGCGGTTGGCAACTTCGGGGTAATCGGTGCGAATGCCAATTTGTTCTAGGACGTCTCCCAAACGGCAATTTAGGAGAGGTTGGTTGATGATGATGCCCATTGCACCGTCTTTAGTATGTTCACAAAGATAAGTGACGGAACGGAAAAAATATGGATCCAATAGCGAAGGCATTGCGATCAGAAATTGATTCTTAAGAGAAGTAAACATTTTTTTTCCTTATTCATCCATTTTTCGCATAATACAATCTATTACTTTTCCTGCGATATTGAGATCAAATTCTGCCTCTAGTTCTCTTAAGCAGGTTGGGCTGGTGACATTAATTTCTGTTAAATAGTCACCGATAATATCAATGCCAACAAAAGTTAAACCCTTTTCTCTTAATACCGCTCCAATCTGGGAGCAAATCCACCAATCTCGATCTGACAATTCACACCCAATGCCTTGGCCTCCAGCCGCTAAGTTTCCGCGAAATTCATTTGGGGCAGGGATCCTAGCGAGAGCATACGGGATGGGTTCCCCATCAATCAGTAAGACTCGCTTGTCTCCTGCTTCGATAGCCGGGATAAATTGTTGTGCCATAATCGGGCAAGTACCGTGTTGGGTTAACATATCGATCATGACGGTTAAATTGAGATCTCCTGGTTCAGTTTTAAGAATGTTTTGGCCCCCCATCCCATTGAGAGGTTTTAGAACGGTTGGACCTTGTTCTTCGATAAATTCTTTTAAAATCCGTTTAGAACCACTCACCACAGTCGGAGGCATGCATTGAGGAAACCAGGTCGCAAATAGTTTTTCATTTGCATCTCGCAGTGCTTGGGGTTTGTTGATCACCAAAGTTCCATTTTGCTCAGCGTGTTCCAGAATGTAGGTCGCATAGATATATTCCATATTGACGGGGGGATCCTTCCGCATTAACAACACATCGAATTGATCTAAAGGCCTGGCAGTGGGTTTGGACAGCACATAAGAAGGCAGTGCATTGGGATAGAGCTCCAGGGAATAGCAATGGCCCCAGGCATTCCCATACTTTAAATAAAGATGAGAAAGTTCCATATAGTAAAGATCAAAACCACGATTCTTTGCTTCGGCTAAGAGGGCCAGAGTGGTGTCTTTTTCGGGGTGGAGAGAATGGATGGGATCCATAATCACACCTAAGGTTGGTCGTTCAGACATACATTATCCTCATCCTTAACGTCAAATTTAGAAAAAAAACTCAGCTATACTGTTGGTGATATCCTAAAAGCCAGTATAGGAAAGTCGAACACCATGGGCCCCTATGAAACATTGCTTGACATAGAGCAGAGCTGTAAAACTAACATTGTCAACATTCCACGACAAATTGTAACAGAACGGGATTGGCTTGGCATTGCCTTCAAATGTTCCGGTTTTAATTTTGTTTGCCCCATGGCAGATGTTTCGGAAGTATTAAGATGGCCGCAATTAACTGAATTGCCTTCGGCACAGCATTGGTTTAAGGGGACGGCTAATTTGCGCGGTCGTATTTTACCCATCACGGATTTGCAGGCCTATGTGACTGAGAAACCACATCATAATAAGTCGTTGGTCCGTGTCATGGTCATTTGTTTAGAGAATATATATTTTGGCTTTGCTGTAGAACAAGTGCTGGGGATAGAGCGTTTTTTCCGGGACGAGATAAAACCTGTCGATAGCCTCGAGCACTTGCAGCAATATTTACCGTATTTGGAAGGTGGATATGAACGTGAGGGAAAACCTTGGGGGATTATTAATTTTCATAAGGTTGTTCAATCAGCCTCGTTTTATCATATTCTTTCCTTTAGAACGGATACGGCATGAGTGGCTTATACGAATCAACGAGAGATAAGTGACAATATATGAGTCAGAATAGCGAAGAAGAAGAGTTACTCAAAATATTCTTGGAAGAAGCCAAGGATTTGCTGGATTCCATCGCGCTCACTCTTCAACAATGGTCAACTGATTTAAGTAATAAAGCCTATTTTTCTGATCTAAAGCGTGATCTTCACACCCTAAAAGGGGGTGCAAGAATGGTCAATCAGCCTAATCTGAGCGCGATTGCGCACGAACTAGAATCCCTCTGTGAAGCCTTATTGTCTGGTAAGATCCCAGCGGATAAAAGCACGTACGATTTGATCTGTGCTGGGCAAGATCGAATGAATCTTTTTATCGAGGCGTTGGCTGCCAATAAAGAACGACCTGCGGTTGAAGATCTGGTCCAGCAGTTTAAACAAAAAGTGACGCAAGAAAAAAAAAGTCCACTGGAGGATGAAAAGCCCGAGTCTACTCTGACAGAAGCCAAAAAAGAACCAGAGACTTCTTCAGAAAAGCAAAAGGTCGATACGAATGATGTCATTCGAATAAAATCAGAGTTACTGGAAAAATTAAACAATTTATCCATTGAGAATAACATTGTTCGGGTTAACCTGGGGCATCATCTGGATAAATTCAAAACCAGTTTGAGTGAGACGATCCGCCTAGTTAAGATTCTCCACGACAAATTACGAACAAACACTAAGGCCCAAGAATTGCGGATCACGTCCGATATCCTAGGGCTGGTCGATACGAGTAAGACGCTCTCTCAGCTCCATTCGAATGTTGAATCCTTATTGTCTCAGCAATCTCGGATCAGTCTAGAACTGCAGGAAAGGTTAATTGATACTCGCATGGTTCAATTTAACAGCGTTGTTCCAAGGTTGAGCCGCATTACGAGGCAAGTTGCCAGTAATCTTAACAAGAAGGTCGATTTTTCAGTTTTACAAGCGGAAGGCGAAATTGATAGAAACATATTGGATCATGTGGTTCCAAGCTTAGAGCATTTGTTAAGAAATGCGCTCGATCATGGAATCGAAAAACCAGAAGATCGGAAAAAATTAAATAAGCCAGAAATTGGGAAAATTAATTTACGGTTTTACCGAATGGGTAATGATGCCTGTATGGAGATCAGTGATGATGGATCAGGCATTAATTTAGAAGCGGTCAGAAAAAAAGCGATAAAGCTAGGCCTGTTGTCTCAAGGTACCGTTTGTTCAGATGAAGAGGTTATCCGCTATATTTTTGAACCAGGGTTTTCGACTCGGGATGAAATAAGTGAAATCTCAGGTCGCGGCGTTGGGATGGATGTTGTCAATACCATTGTTAAGGCCTTAGGTGGGAACCTTGCCATTGAGTCTCACTATGGTCTAGGGACAAAGTTTATTATCCGGCTGCCCTTTACCACGTCCATGAACCGGGCATTGCTGGTCGCGGTACATGGTCAGATATTTGGCATCCTATTATCCAATGTGGAAAGCATCGTTTTAATGGAGGTGAAACAGATAAAAGAGACCTTAAACAAAAAGGAGCCTATTGTCTATAATAAAAAGGAATACCACCTAAAATATTTAGGAGAAGCTCTAGGTATTCAAGAAAGACCAGCATTTTCGGCCGAGAAGGAGAGTTTGCCGGTTCTTTTTTTTAATTTTGTTGATTATAACGTAGCTCTTTTAGTAGATGTAATCATTGGAAGCCAGGAAGTAGTGGTACAGACTTTGGGTCCACAATTTAAGTTGATGGATATATTTAGCGGAGCGACATTGCTGGCAGATGGTAAGGTATTAGTTATCTTGGATGTCTATTCAATAACATCAAGGACGAGAAGAAAAGTGAATGAAATAGTAGAGACACCAGCGCTGATCAAAAAACAGCCCATTGTTTTAGTTGTAGACGACTCGATTACAATCCGAACAGTAACAAAGAATTTTCTCGAACGACATAAATATAAAATTTTAACAGCGAAAGATGGTTTCGATGCTTTGTCGAAAGTGGAAGATCAGATTCCGGATATAATACTGCTTGATGTGGAAATGCCACGAATGGATGGGTTCCAGTTTGCTGAAAAAATCAAAAATGACGCACGATTCTCACAAATACCCATTATTATGATTACTTTTTGTACGGGTGATGAAGAAAAGCAACGAGCAAAAAAGTTAGGCATTGAACGGTTTATGAACAAACCGTATCGCGAGAACGAATTATTGGCCACGATAGAACAATTGTTGGAAAAGAAGTAATGTCAGATCTTTTGCCCTGTTTGTCATTGCCATTATGGGAGAAAAATGTTGTGCTTCCAACTGCTGCTGTGGCTGAAATTATTCCCTATGAAGAAACCCAGTCTGTTACGGATGTTCCAAGCTGGTTTGTTGGTATATTAACTTGGCGAGGTATCCACATTCCGTTAGTCTATTTAGAAAGAATGGATTCTTTTTTTTCTTGGAATGGTTCGACCGATCGTCCTTTTAAGGATGAAAAATCACAAGGTTACATTGCTATTATTAATAGAATTAAGGCGGAAAATCAGGGAAAACAAAAATATCAATTTTTTTCATTTGTATTAAGGGGAGTGCCTAAGTTATACCGTTTGGCGAAAGACGGTATTCGGTTAATCGCCGAAAAACCAGAGGATGACTCACGTTATCTTATGCAGGTAAAGATATTGAATGAGATTGCTTTTATCCCAGATCTTGCAAATTTATGGGCAATTATTGATACGCTACCACCTAGGTTGCAATGGTTTAAATGATACCTTGTTAAGGAAGAATTAAGGGAGACACAATGAGAAAAATTCCTAAAAAAGCTTTTTTTTATTTTAGAGATTTTGTTAGAATTTTACTGATAGTATTAGTGTTTTCTACAATATTCAATTTTTGGTATATTAATCAACAGCGTGACTATTTCCAACAATATATCACTCATTCGACAGAACTTCGTGTTCTGACTCAACAAGTGGCCAAACTTTCTGGTGAAGCCGTAGTGGGACAACAAGAAGTGACTTTCTCTGATCTCAAAAGTACTTCCGATAGAATTATTCAAGAAATTGCCTTGCTCAAAAACGGCGAAATTTCCGGTAACAAGGTATTGTTGCCCCCGAGTCCTGATCAAATTAAGGTGGAAGACCTGAGTAATTTTACTGCGTCTTGGGCACTGATGGAAGAGAGGATCAAAGTCATTCTGAGTAACCAAGATGTCATTATTAATTTAGACAAAATGAGCGCTAGGCTTGTTAGTAACATAGAGAAAATCCAGGGAATCTATTGGGATATTCTTGATCTGTTGCAGGACAGTGTCGAGTTGGAAAACAAGAGTATTGCTCTAATTGCACGGCAGATCAGTTTGGCTGAAGAAGTGAAAGATGAAATTGAAAATATTGTTACTATTACCAATAACACTGCAGATTCAATGAAAATATTTTCAGACAAATCAAAACTATTTTTTGATAATGCCGAAAAGATCGGGGATGATATCCAGGATAAAAATCTTTCAGATAAGTTTGCCCAAATCGAGAAAAATATAAAATTGGTAAAAGACGATGTGGAATCGGTTGATAATGTTGGGAATATTACAGATCAGATCCACGCCGCGATAGTCGATATATTTAAAATGAGCCCCTTGATAACCAATCTTACCAGGAACCTAGAAAACGCTTATATTAATTATCAAAAAGTGGATACTGCCGCCGACCTTTCCGCTTACCTCTTGGGCTTTTCATCTTTCTTGATTTTGCTTTTATCCATCTATCTTTTTCAAAAAGAAAATGCTTTCCACTTGAGGATGACTGAAGAAAAAAATAAAGCCATGCAGCAAGAAATTGAAAAGCTTTTAAAAGAGCTGCCAGAAATAGCCAGTGGCAGTGGGAATGTTTCGCTCATCCCATCGGATGTTTCGACTGCTTCAGGTATGATAACAGAGTCATTTGTTTACGCGTTAAATACACTCAGAAAGTTGGTTTATAACATCGGTAATACCGCGCAGAATGTTTCAGTAGCGGCATCCGATGCTCAAAAGATTACCAAAGAATTAGCAGCTTCGAGCAGTAATCAGGCGCAAGAGATTGTCGAAGTAACGGCCTCTGTCAGTCGAATGGCGTCTTCTATTGAGCAAGTATCTGCCAATGCGGTCGAGTCAGCGTCGGTTGCTCTAGAATCTGTGAACATCGCGGGAGAAGGAGGAAAAGTTGTCCGCAGTACGATAAGTGGGATGGAACGAATTCAAACACAAATTCAAGAAACATCGAACTACATGCGGAGGTTAAGTGATAGTTCACAAGAAATTGGTGAAATTGTTTCGTTGATTGATGGTATTGCTGATCAAACGAATATATTGTCCCTTAATGCATCGATTCAGGCTGCAATGGCTGGCGAAGCTGGACGCGGATTTGCGGTGGTTGCTGATGAAGTGCAACGTTTGGCTGAGAAAGTGAGTTATGCAACGAAAGAAATTGGTTCGCTTGTTCGATCGATCCAAACAGATACAAGCCAAGTCATTGTTGCAATGGAGCATACTAAAGAGCAAGTTCAAGAGGGAGTCAATTTTGCACAAGCTGCGGGAGCGACATTGGAAAAGATTGAAACAGTATCTCGACGTTTGTCAGATTTGATCCAGAATATTTCCTCGTCTGCCAGTGAACAGGCATTTGTTTCCGGTAAAATATCTCACATTATGAATGACGTAAAAGATATTGCTAAACAAACTGCCTCCGGTACGAATACAACCGTGGATTTAATTGGAAAATTAATGCAGTACGTTACTGACTTGAGGAACTCAGTATTTGAGCTAAAGTTGCCAGAAAATAATTAATCTAAACTTAATATACTGTTTTTATTAAAGTATTTTAAGTGATACAGCAATTTACTTGATTATAGTCAAAAAATTTATCATTTTGCAATTTAACTATTGTATTTGATTACATAAACAGTTAGCATAGTCCTACTTAGCGTGTTTGTTTTCCTAAGTCAAAAGCTTTCTTAACTAAGGTCAGTTGCTTCAAGGTAGCTTTTGGTTGAATCAAGGTACTATGGAGGGTGTCTAAAATGATTGGAATCAAAGATTATGGAAATTCAGAAACGTCGGCAACACGTGATCTCAGTAACGTTTCTACTATAGCCGGCTTTGCCGAACTTGTAGTAGATATTAAAGTCAATCAAACAGCGTCAAACAGCCAGAATCAGATTGTACCTGAAAGCTATGATGTGTTTGATGCATTTCAGCTCAGTGATCCTTACGATGTAACGTTCGAGATCCTGTGGGAAAAAAGATTCCAATAGAGATTGGCGAAATGGTCGCCCAACGAACACTTCCTGTGATCGTTGGGCGTATCCAGGCATCACTGCCTAATCCCCCGCTTCCCTGCAAAGGCAAAAGATCCGTTTTCACTCAACATTCCGGTACAGTGTACTGGCTGCGATCAATGAATCGAATCGCTCTCTGCCATAAATGATGTGCGCATTTGTCGATAGAAGAAAGCAGAAGACAGAGGTCGTATTTAATTTGGCTAACATAATTCAGGTGAATTGAGTGTTTCCTGAACGGGGCACAAGCTTAAATTCTGACAAAATACGGTGGTTTATTGACAGTTATCTTGCCTAAAGGTAATATCAGTCGACATACTAGATTTATTAGCCCTGAATATCAGTGAGGGCGTGAATTGATGCAAAAATTCAGTGAAAATAAAAATGCCATGGAGTAGGTCTGTCCTGAAACTGTAGAGTGGGGGTTTGACTTGCAAAAGAACTATTTAATTAAGAAAAATCAATATTCTCTTAGTTTTCGAATAAATGAATCTAATGTCAGTATCCTCCAGTGAAACTCTGTTCTCTGGAATTCGCGACGCGAATAGGAAAATAAAAAAATGTTGACGCTTGAAAAACCGGAATTGCCTAAAGACACCGCTAGCAAGGATCAGGGAAAATCCATGGTGGAAGTGATGCGAGAGAAGGCTCAGATTGAGGAAAGAAATCGGCGAGAAGATCAAGAAAACAGAGAAAAAGCCTTAAGATATGCTGCAGAAAATGGCTTGGAAGCCAAATTTAACGCACAGAAGGAGGCGGTCGCACATTGTGATACGGATGTTCTTAAATCACAAAAACTGTCACGGTACACTGCAGAGTGGAAAAAGGAAATCGATCGCATTCAAAAAGAAACAGATCAAGTACAAGAAAGTATTCAGTCATTAGGCAGAAATTTCAGAGATACTAAGATTATTTCAGAACAATTAAGAGTGGAATATGAAAGACGCAAAACCGAATGTGAATTGTTGAAAAAATCCAAAAAACTGGGAGAACGACATGCATTGGTGTTAGAGTTGTTTAATCGATTTTTATGTTCCACGCAACAAAAATTTGAAAAAGAACAAGAAAAAATTATATTTTTAGAAAATTCAATCAGAGGCCAGCAAGAATTGCTTCAGGAAAAAGCGGTTCAGAGAAGGGCATATGGGATCTCCTATGCCAAAATAATGGGAGAACGAGACAGAATAGCACGAATTTTAAAGAAGGGTTTGCCATCTGGAGCGACTCTGCCGCAGATTGCCAAAGCGATTGTAACAGATCCTTACGAAGATGAATTAACTGAATTTTGTAAAAATAATTCTGACTATCTTAGACCGGAAAACTACCCAATAGAAGAACGCGTTTTATTGATGCTACATCTGTTAACAGAAGCCGAATGGCAAACCGATCCCGAAATCAGATTGGGTGATATCCTAGTGCAGGGGTTACGAACCCGGGATCCCCGACTCTTGACTGATAAACCTCGTGCCAAATTACGCGGGATCCTGAATGAAGATGTCATGGATTTATTCAGTAGAACAAAAAAAGAAGCCGCCAAAGCTCTGGAAGAAAAAGAAGAGCAGGAAGCCGCTGAAAGGTCTCAAAAATTAGAGGCAAGTGCTTCTGGTGAGAGGGAAGGCGATGTGGGGACAACAGCGAAAATGGTGTCAGTTCCCGCTGAAGGCCAGATGAGCGAGAGGACTGCCACACCACAAACGGTGGGGGTACAAGAGGTCGCACGGCCGGCTTCATTACACTCTGATCGAAACCAGGGGCAGACAATCAGCAGTGGCCACAGTACGGCTGTTCCATCGAAACGAAGAGTGCCATCCTTTGTTGTACTGGCACAACTGGCTATAGAACATGCCAAAAAAGGCAGGAAGAAATTGTCAAATGGGCCTTTCATTTCTGTTCAGCGCTGGTTGTTAAACTATCTGAAAAGTTCAGATACAGTATTACCCAGAGAAACAGCAGAAGTGTTGGTTGGGTGTGAACCTGGGCACCCCAGTCAGAACAGTCCTTTACTCGCAAGGTTGAAGGCAGTGCAAGCAAGTTTTGATCAATTGGTAGCAGAACATAACAGATTACAGCAAACGTTCATCGAAGTGCAGCAAGAGAGAGATGGTTGGCAAGACCAATACCTGCTGCAAGATCGACAATATGATCAACAGGAGCAGCTGCTGGATGCCGCCACCCAAGAACTGCAGAGAATGAGAGCTGAAACGCGAGTCACGCTCCATTGAAATCACCATTTTTAAATTGGAGAATGCTTAGCACGGTTAATGCAGCAGTTTCTGTTCTGAGAATGCGAGGCCCTAGTTGAATGGCGGTAAATTTTTTCAGAATGGCGAAGTCAAGTTCTCGCTCGGTGAGTCCTCCTTCTGGGCCGATTAAGACCGAGACTGCTTGCCTCGGAATGTCAATCTGATTTAAATGTTGTTTGGCCTCGGGATCTAACACAATGCCGAGTGACGCTTGTTGTTGATAAACCCATTCTTCTAATTTCATTGGTTTTTGCAGCTGGGGTACGACGGTTCGACCGCATTGTTCTGCTGCGTGGATGGCTATTTTTTGCCAATGCTCTTGTTTTTTTGCCATGCGTTCTTCTTTTAAATGGACGACACTTCTCTCGGAAAAGAGAGGGGTAATGATCTGGACTCCTAGTTCAGTGGCTTTTTGGATCACAAAATCCATTTTTTCACCTTTAGAAATGACTTGACCCAAATGAATGCTTAAAGGAGACTCTAAATTTTTTCTCGTTTTTTCTGTGATTTTCACTTGAATTAAATCACGTTTCATTACGGTAATAATACTGTGGTATTCAAAACCATCGCCGTTAAATAAGAGGAGTGGTTCATCTTTTCCAACTCTCAAGACCGATTTTAAACGATGGACTGTCAGGGGATCTAGGGTCATGTGATCATGAACGTGTAGTGCTCTCTCTTGAAAAAGACGAGTTAATTTCATTAGGATAAGCCTGCATCAGTGCAGAGAGCTGCTGCTTTGTCTGTTTTTTCCCAAGTAAATTCAGGTAATTCTCGGCCAAAATGACCAAAACAAGCAGTGTTTTCATAGATTGGCCGACAAAGATTTAAGGTTTCTATTATTCGAGCGGGTTTTAAATCAAAATGTTTTAGAATCAATTGATGAATTTTTTCCAAGGAAATCTTTTCGGTGTTGAATGTTTCCAGATTGATGGAAACGGGTTCTGGTTTTCCGATGGCGTAGGCAATTTGGAGTTCCAGCCGATCGGCGATACCGGCTGCGACGAGATTTTTAGCGATATAGCGAGCCATATAACAGGCAGAGCGATCGACTTTTGTTGGATCTTTGCCTGAGAATGCGCCGCCACCGTGTCGTGCCATTCCGCCATAAGTGTCGACAATAATTTTTCTTCCCGTTAAACCACAATCACCCAGGGGTCCACCAATGACAAAGCGTCCGGCAGGATTGATGAGATATCGTGTTGCTGGGGTGATCCATCGAGTTGGGATCACGGGCTTGATGATTTCTTCACGGACGGCTTCTTCAAGTGCAGCATGACTGATTTCAGGGGCATGTTGGGTCGAAAAAACCAGGGTTTCAACACTGACGGGTTTACTGTGTTCGTAGCGTAAGGTGACTTGGCATTTGGCGTCGGGCCATAGCCAGGGGAGGGTCCCATTTTTTCTCATCAGTGCTTGTCTTTGCATCAGTTGGTGCGCGTAAGCAATGGGAGCAGGCATTAAGGTATCTGTTTCATGACAAGCATAACCGAACATTAGTCCTTGATCCCCGGCGCCAAGTTCTTGACTCGAAGGGTTAATTAACCCTGCTGCAATATCCGAAGACTGTTTTCCGATGGCGTTCAATACGGCGCAAGAATGGCCGTCAAATCCCATTTCTGAATCGGTATAACCAATCCGTTGGATGGTTTTTCGAACAATGAGTTCTAAATCAACCCAGGCGTGAGTCGTAATTTCTCCGGCAATGAGGACCATTCCCGTTTTAATCAAGGTTTCACAAGCGACACGGGCATTGGGATCTTCCGTCAAAATAGCGTCTAGTACCGCATCCGAGATTTGATCGGCCATTTTGTCTGGATGTCCTTCCGAGACGGATTCTGAGGTAAAAAGAAAGCTTTTGTTCGGGCTCATCCGAGGAAGTATATCATATTTAAAAGGAGGATCGACTATTCTTAATAGAGAGACGGAGGAGACTAAAAATAGATACCCAATACCATCAAGTGATTCGTGATCTTTCAGAGAGAATTGTCGCTGCACAACGCCCCATTCGTATTTTAGATGCATTAAAATGGGATCGCAGTGTAGAGTCTCATTTTTTTAAGAAAGGCTGCAAAGAGCTCCCAAAAGTGACGGGGCCAGAGTACTATGAAAAGAATCCGCTGCGATTTGATCCCGATAAAAAAATAGATGAATTTTATGAAATAGAGCGAGACATTCGTCGTGAACTGGGCCAGTTTAACAGTGTTGGTTCAATCATGCAGAGAATGTGCCGTGAGTATTGTACCGTCATTGAAATGTTAAAGGTTCGTGGGACTCCCAATTTTGCGCATTTTTCGCAACAGCTTTTCGGGGGCTCACAGGATGCATTCTATGCCGGGGCCCCGACATTAAAGGATTTGGCGGCACTCATTAGTGGTACATTGGCTTCTATTCAACCTCTGGTTGATATGGACATAGACAAAAAAATATATCAGGGTGAACAAGCTGTCGTTCTGTTGGGCGAACGTTTGTCCAATTATTTTCAGGATGAAACAGAGCAGATTCGAGTTAAAGTGAGTGATAACATTGTTGCCGATGCAGCAGCGGGTGCAGAGTTTATTCGGCTTCGCAGTGACGCTGTTTTTAGTGAGCGGGACATCAGAGTTTTAGAGGTACACGAAGGATGGGTTCATTTGGGAACTACGCTCAACGGCCTTAGCCAACCCATTTGTACATTTCTAAGTAAAGGGCCACCGTCTTCTACCATTACGCAAGAGGGCTTGGCAATCATCATGGAAATTTTTACTTTTTCGTCTCACCCTGGGCGAATGCAAGCTTTAACGGATAGAATTACGGCAATCAATATGGTCGAAAACGGGGCAAATTTTATTGAATTATTTCAATTTTATATGGAAAAAGGAAATTCGAAAGAAGAAAGTTACGCTCGAACCATGCGTGTTTTTCGGGGCAGTACGGTGACAGGAGGTCCCTTTACCAAAGATTTGGTTTATAACAAAGGGTTTATATTGATTTATAATTATATTCGTTTGGCCATTCAAAAAGGTTCTTTGTCTAAAATCCCATTGTTATTTTTGGGAAAGACAACGCTAGAAGATATTCGTGTTTTAAGTGATTTAATTGAAGAAGGGTTGGTTGTCATGCCTAAATATATTCCCCCACAATTTAAAGATCTCGCCGCGTTAAGTTCTTGGATGTGTTACTCTTTATTTTTAAATCAATTAGACTTAAAACGCTTAGCCCAAGAGTATAAAGAAATTTTATAAGCCAGCAGTAGTATACTGGTAAAAATAATGGCGGTTCCAATCCACACTGTCCAACTGGTGGGTAATTCAGAAAAAGCAAAATAACCGACCATCGTACTGAAGAAAAATTTAGTAAAGCCAACCGGCGTTAAAAAAGTGACTTCGGCGAGTTGATATGCTTTGCTAAAGGAAATATGCGCTCCAGCCGTGAGTGCACCCATGAACACTAACCATGGCCAGTGAACGCTGTGTGGCATTGTCCATTCGAAGAGTGCTGGGATCAAAGAAACCGGTGCCATAAAGACTAACAAAAACGTTGCTAAAGTCGTGGGAGTTTCGCCTAATTTGGCCAGTCTGCGCGTCAGCAATTTGTTTCCTGCTAATATGATGGCCGAAGACAGTGGCAACAATGCATAGAATCCCACTTGATGCATTCCGCCTCTTAAGGGGACATCGGGACGCGAAATGATATAAGCACCTAGCAGACTGAGCAAAATAGCCATTAACCGTTGTAATCCTATTTTTTCGTGTAATAGAAGCCAGGCGCCGAGTACTGTGAATATCGGGCCGGTAAAACTGAGCGCAACACCCTCTGCAATTGGCATGGTTTGTAACGTGAGATACCATAAATAAATGCCGGCAATGGCGCTGGCAACGCGAATAAGGTGTAAACCGGGATATTTTGTTTTGAGCTCTGATAACCCTGATTTCAAAATCAAGGGTAAGAGGAACAATGTGCCAAAGACATTTTGAAAAAACATGAGGACATTCACTGGCAGAGTATCAATGTTGGGATCGGGCATGCCACCAGACCAATAGCGGACAATCCCATTGATTCCGGCAAAACACAGACAGGAAACGACCTTCCAAAATGCGCCTTGCCAGGCGTGCGATGGCCAGTCTAAAGAAACGGGTACGGTAGTTGTGGCAGCACTTTTAGTCATGGCGCTTATTGTACGCTAAAAAGAGGGTAAGTCTAGAGTGATTTTCTAAGAAGTGCTTAACCCAACTTTTTGGTCTCCATTAGTTTGATTGTTTTGCATGAAGACAGCTAAATTTGTTGTATATAAACTCAGCTCTTATTAGATTTTTAGTGAATAATTTAATAAAAAGTGACATATTAACCCATAAGAGCAGAGCGTTCAAATTGAGGTAAAATTATGGCTGGTTCGTTTGAGAATATGCAGACTCAATTAGCAAAAAGGATTGAGAAGGCAGTTACTCTTTATGAGGGGGATAATCCCGTAGATAGGGATATGACGGAGGGAATTGTCATGGAAAGGGATAGGCTAGAAGATGTTAAAAGCGTTAGTTTTACTGGAGAATTTAGAGACGATAATGTTTTTACCCCATCACGGAGACCTCATGATTCTGCTATTAAAAAACAATGGCTCAAATGTCTCAGAGAAAATGCGTTTGAACAATTGAAGGAATATATTAATTTATGCGAATTAAAAGGCGTAACAGCGGGAAGTTTTCTATTGCGCCAAGGAACTGTTATTTTAGATAGCGTAATTGTTAGTTTACCTGATCCTAAGCCTTTTATATTTGTGTGCGCAAATGTACCGAATGATGTATTAAAAGAAGTTATTCGCAAAAACGACTATTTTATATTGAGAAATTTTATATCGGGCCAGTCGGCTATGGATCAATATCGGTATACTGATGAAACTCAGCAAGCTTGGAGAGTGGAAAAATTTAAATTATTATTAAACATAGACCCGAGAGGAGTGCAAGCTTTTATGAGAGAAAATTCTTCTGAAGACTGGGTATCTGATGGGGTTAGAAGTAGTTTTGGCGTGGCATTACAAGCATGTGCATATTCTCCTAAATAAAGAGACAACTTAACGTGGCTGATACTTTCGAAGGAATTACAGAAATACTGCGGGGAAGGAAAGATTTTACCTCGGACAGAGACCCTTTTGAGAGGAGATTGGATAGTCTTGCAAGATTGCTCTCTGGTAAAAGTGAGTGTGTTGCGGTGTTGGTTATTGACCAGAAACTTTATATTGCTGCCAACGAATTTAAAAGTAATACTACTGAAAGACATGAAACTTTGAGGTTAATTAAAGAGGTTACAGCGTATTTTAAAGACTGTGCTACTCAAGAGAGTATACCTGCTGCTAGGCATCGAGAAGTTTTCATTCATATTTGTCAACAGAAATAAGGTTCTCTTCCATCAGATATTTTAATTCCAAACGATATGAGTTTACAAATTATAGAGATGATACTAAGAAATCAAGATTTGCCTTTGTTAGAGTTTGAACGTCAGTTTAGAGAACATGCAAAAGGTGCAGGATTTTTACATGCTGAATTTAGGAAGTTATATGGGGACTTTTTGAAAGTAGAAAGGAGTATTCAAAAAAAAGTGAGTTCACCATCAGCCTCTCGCAGGGAAAATGATGGGGGGATGACAGACGAACAAATCGTTGCATTGAGGCAATATCCCGTGATACTAAGGGCTGAACCGCCACAAAAAGAACCGAATAGTGCGGTGGCAGTTGCAGCCGCGGCTGGCAAGGAAAGAAACGCTAAAAACCAAAAGCCTATTCATGCGGAAGTACAAATATTGAGCCATTTGATGGACATGATTCGAAGAGGTGAATTTAAGCCATCTGGTTCAGTTGTATTATATATTGGTATCTCCAAGCTTTGTTGTTTAAATTGTCGGGCTATGCTGGAAGTGGCGAATGATGTTTTTAAGGACAATCAAATAAACATCACTCTACAAACTCGAGGGCGCCATGATTTAGATTTTGGCGCCAATTGGTTGCCTCCCAAAACATTTGAAGTGGGGTATGAAGCTGGAAGTGAAGGAAGTTCCCTAGAAGAGAAGATTGGTTTTATGAGCAAACATAGAATAGATGCTTTAAAAAGAGAAAAGAAACCGAGTGGAGTTTCTATGGTTGCAGTTTACTCTTCTAGTGATGATGGTGATTTACATTTGGCAAAAATAAGTACACAAAAAGAATTATTAAAAAGGCAGTTGGAGTTACTGCAACAACTTCAGAGAGATGATCAGAATATTACTGCTGAAAATGTTATTAGTTTTATAAATATAGCAATAAAGCTGCATGAACTAGACCGGTTTTCTTTAATTTTAGAAGAAAAAAACGTGCAGGGATTTCTAAATGATTTATCTAGTTTAGCAAGAGGTTTGCAAGAACAAGGCTTGTCGGTTGCTCCTAAAATTGTGCTGAAAGTGCTGCAAAACCCTCATCTTGTTGGTCAAGAAATGTCTGCTCATTTTAAACACTTTAGCCTTGAACATAGTATGGATGTTGCAAGAGAGGCTGGAATAGCTGCGGCCACAGGTGAGTCAGGTAGGTTTACCCCTGGTGCGGATGCCGCTGCGGCTGCAGCGGTACCTGGGGGAGAGCCTCACCCTTCAAAGCGCTTTGCCATTGACAAATGACGCCGTTGGGTATAGCTTGGAGCCCCCTTGTGCGTGCATCTAGAACCCGGGGATTATCAAGCACTCTTAATCGGGATTTCTCATAACTATTTTCCTAAATACTGGAATCTGGGTGCGACTTTTTAAAAATTTCTTTAAATTCATTATCAATTATTCTTGTGAAGGGTAAGCGACCAATAAAGTAATGCTTCCCCTCCTGATCAATGCTTCGTTATAATCACTGCAGTTGCAAATTCGATATTTCTGCTTTTTAGACATGTTTTAATCCTTTGGTTTTTTGTAGAAAAATAATTTTAAGGAATTTTATGTTATAAGAGAAGCTTAAGGTCGAGCCCGTGATTGTGATTTATTTGAGTTAGTTATAGGAATTTTTCGTATGCCTTCTCGTTTTGAGCTAGCCAATGCTATTCGCGCCCTCAGCATGGACGCGGTTCAAAAAGCGAAATCAGGACATCCGGGGATGCCGATGGGCATGGCAGATGTTGCGGAGGTTCTATGGAATGATTTCTTACGGCACAATCCAACCAATCCCTTATGGCCTAACCGTGATCGATTTATCTTATCCAATGGTCATGGTTCCATGTTGCAATATGCCCTATTGTACTTAACGGGATATGACGTCTCGATAGAGGATCTCAAAAATTTTCGACAGCTTCATTCAAAGACACCGGGACACCCGGAATACGCACACACGCCTGGCGTTGAGACCACGACCGGTCCTTTGGGTCAGGGGTTTGGAAATGCCGTGGGTATGGCTTTAGCAGAAGCCCTCTTGGCGGCAAACTTTAATCGCAGAGAGCACCCCATCATTGATCACACTACCTATTGTTTTGTTGGGGATGGTTGCTTAATGGAAGGGATTTCTCATGAGGTTGCTTCTTTAGCAGGGACTTTAGGTTTGGGAAAACTGATTGTTTTTTGGGATGATAATGGTATTTCCATTGATGGCAAAGTGTCCGGTTGGTTTCGGGACGATACCCCGCAGCGATTTGCCGCCTATCATTGGCAGGTGATCCCGGATATCGATGGTCATGATCCCGTGGCGATTCGGCAAGCCATTTTGGCTGCAAAAAATAATCCCACGCAACCGAGCCTTATCTGTTGTAAAACAACGATTGGATTTGGTGCACCAACGCTGGCTGGCACTGAAAAATGTCATGGCTCTCCTCTAGGAGAATCAGAGATAGCCGCTGCACGCGAAAAATTAGCCTGGACAGCAGAGCCTTTTGTGATCCCTGCTGCAATTCACGAAGCCTGGAATGCAACAGAAAAAGGATCACAATGGGAAAGCGATTGGCAAGCGCATTTCGCGGCTTATCGAGATGCCTATCCTGCTCTAGCCGAGGAACTGCAGCGTCGTTTACACAATATTCTTCCGACGAATTTCTTGGCCTCGTTCACGGAATTATTGGCGGAAGTTCAGCAAAAGAAAGAAAATATTGCGACACGTAAAGCCTCGCAAAACGTCTTAAATGCTATATGTCCGTTGCTGCCGGAATTGCTCGGGGGTTCGGCGGATCTGACCGAGTCGAATTTAACTCAATGCGAACATTCTCAGACGATTATACCCGGTCAATTTTTAGGCAATTATCTGCATTATGGCGTTCGTGAATTCGGCATGTCTGCTCTGATGAACGGCATTGCCTTGCACGGAGGTTTTATTCCGTATGGGGGGACGTTTCTAACCTTTTTAGATTACGCGCGTAATGCGGTGCGCTTGGCTGCCATGATGAAAATTCGAGTGATTTTTGTTTACACCCACGATTCTATTGGTTTAGGGGAAGATGGCCCAACGCATCAACCCGTGGAACACTTAAATCTGTTAAGAATGACGCCCAATATGTCGGTGTGGCGGCCGTGTGATGCAGTCGAAACTGTGGTTGCATGGAAAGCAGCCTTGCAAAGATCACAGGGGCCAACGAGTCTTATTCTAACAAGGCAAAACGTTCCACATCAAACCAGAACCAGAGAGCAATGTGATCAAATCGCTCGAGGGGCTTATATTTTGGTCGAGTGTGTAGGAATCGTCGATGCTATTATTATTGCGACAGGATCGGAAGTATCGTTGGCAGTTTTGGCGGCACAACAATTGAGTCAGGAAGGTGTGCAGGTTCGAGTGGTTTCAATGCCATCTGTAGATGTTTTTCAAACACAAGACGCGGCCTATCAAGAGTCGGTTTTACCCCGTTCGATCAAACGACGCATTGTGATCGAAGCCGGATCACCGGATTATTGGTATCGTTGGGTGGGTTTAGAGGGAGCCGTGTTGGGGGTTGATCGCTATGGGGAATCTGCGCCCGGATCACAGGTATTCGAAGCATTGGGGATCACTGTGCAGGGCGTGATCCGCAAGGTCCAAGCAGTATTGGCTTATGGAAAAGGAGAAAAAGAGAGATGACCATTAAACTGGCAATCAATGGATATGGGCGCATTGGTCGTAATATATTGCGCGCTTTGTATGAATCGAAGAGAAACGATTCAGTTAAAATCGTGGCTATCAATGATCTGGCCGATCTCAAAGCCAATGCGCATCTGACGCAATATGATTCAACGCACGGGCGCTTTAAAGAAAAAGTGAGTTTTGCGGATAATCATTTGGTGGTGAACAATGATAAAATTCAGGTCTTTTCAGAACGATCCCCCGAAAATCTGCCTTGGGGTAAGTTGGGTATTGATGTCGTTTTAGAATGTACCGGGCATTTTGCCAGCAAAGAAAAAGCAGCACTTCATCTTAAAGCCGGAGCCAAGAAAGTGTTAATTTCAGCGCCAGCTGGCAATGATCTCCCCACGATTGTTTATGGGGTCAATCATCATCAGCTAAAAGCCAGTGACACGATTGTGTCCAATGCTTCTTGTACGACCAATTGCCTGGTCCCGGTGGTTAAACCTCTACACGATGCGATTGGTGTGGTTGCAGGTTTGATGACCACCGTGCATGCTTATACCAATGATCAAGTATTATCCGATGTTTATCATGCCGATCTCAGACGTGCGCGTGCGGCAGCGCATTCTTTGATCCCGACTAAAACGGGAGCCGCTGCTGCGATTGGTTTGGTGTTGCCTGAATTAAGCGGAAAATTAGATGGTTTTGCCATTCGAGTTCCAGTGTTAAATGTCTCGGTGGTCGATCTTACCTTTACGGCCGCGCGAACAACCACGGTAGACGAGGTTAATCAAGTGATGAAACAAGCGGCTGAAGGATCTTTAAAAGGTATTTTAAACTATAACGATCTGCCGTTAGTCTCCATTGATTTTAACCATGATCCGGCGTCTTCCATTTTTGATGCATCAGAAACAAAAGTCATTGGTAATTTGGTTAAAGTATTAGCCTGGTATGATAATGAATGGGGTTTTTCCAATCGAATGATAGATACAGCAGTGGTTTTAGCAGCAGCTAAATAAGGGACTTCGGATGTTGGGATTGGATTCAATCGATTTAACCCATCAGCGGGTATTGATCCGAGTTGATCTAAACGTACCCCTAAAATCCCAAACGATTTTAGATGACACTCGTATTCGGGCAGTGATCCCAACGATTCAACAGGTGCTTCAATCCAACGCCAGCGTTATCTTATTGTCTCATTTAGGACGTCCGCAAGAAGGGGTGTTTTCGACTGAATTTTCATTACAGCCTGTCGCAGAGCGCTTGGCGCAATTATTACACAGGCCGGTGCGGTTGGTAAGCGATTGGATCGATGGATTTAGTCTAGCGCCGCAAGAAGTTGTCTTGTGTGAAAATGTTCGGTTTAATGTGGGCGAAGAAGCCAATGCGCCAGAGCTTGCCAAAAAAATAGCAAAACTGGGTGATGTCTTTGTGATGGATGCTTTTGCAACGGCGCATCGGTCGCAAGCCTCAACGGTGGGTGTGGCAGAGTATGCGAAGATTGCTGTTGCAGGACCTTTATTGTTGCGTGAACTGCAGGCCCTTGCTCAAGTCATGGATGCTCCCAAACGTCCTCTGGTAGCGATTGTGGGCGGGGCGAAAGTCTCCGATAAATTACAAATCTTGAAACATTTATTAGCAAAAGTAGATACTTTAATCGTTGGGGGCGGGATTGCCAATACATTTTTGAAAGCATTAGGACATTCTGTGGGGGAATCGTTATATGAGCCAAATTTAGTTGGAACCGCGCAAGAGATTTTACAACTGGCTAAAGATCAATCGGTGGCTGTCACAGCTCCTTTAGATGTTGTTGTTGCACCCGATCGCACACGGAGTGCAGAAAGCAAAACGGTGGACGTTGCGCACGTTGCTGATCACGATAAAATTTTTGATGTGGGCCCAAAAACATCGGATTTATACCAAGCAATATTGCAAAAAGCCGAGACGATTCTATGGAATGGGCCATTAGGGGTTTTTGAAATACCAGCCTTCGGGCAGGGGACCGAGAAATTGGCGCATACCATTGCGGAATCAAAGGCATTTTCGGTTGCAGGCGGTGGTGAGACTTTGGCCGCTATTGAAAAATATGGCGTGAGTCAAAAACTTTCTTATATTTCGACGGGGGGTGGTGCTTTCTTAGAAGCTTTAGAAGGGAAAGTTTTGCCGGCCGTGGCTGTGCTCGAAAATCGCTCATTTTTGAGCAGATCTACGCGGAGCCATCTTGACAGAAACGTCTGATTATTAGGTTATTCTCGCATAGTAGTGAAATCCAGGGGAAACTATGGTAATCACACCGAAAACAATCACAAGAAAGAGAAAGGATATTAGTATGGAAAGACCACCTGATGCTAAGCATGTGAAATTTTCAGAAGATACTAAGGTAAGTGATGCAACATTTACTCCTTTAAGGAAACTTCATTTTTCCGCGATCAGAAAAAAATGGTTCGAGTATTTTGACCAGAATGATTACGTTGGCTTAAAGCAATATTTATCCAATTGTGAGCAGAAAGGCGTGTCAATACAAGAGTTTTTTTCTAAAGAAGGGCGCCTTATTTTAACGTGGGCAGTTACCAATGCGCCGAATCTCAATGCCCTTCATTTCCTTTGTGAAAATATACCAACTCCTGTATTGAGAGAGGTACTAAAACAGAATGCTGGCAGTGTATTAAAAGCGTTGATAGCTTCAGAGATAGGCATGGAAGCTTGTCATTGGACAAGTCAAACAAGTGTAGAAAACAGAGTCGAAAAATTTAGGTTGTTATTAGCAATAGATGCTGAAGAGGTTCATGCAGGTATGGAGACCATCTTTGCTCATGGGCAGGTTTCGGAAAAAGTAGTAGACAGTTTCGGGGATTCGTTAAAGCAGTATGGTGGGACACCAGGACGCATTTAATTCTAGGATCCATATTAAATAAATATGACAACAACTGCAGAAGATATTGAAAGTTTGATTCGTGGAAAGTTATCCGTTAATCGTGATCTATTCGAAAGAAGAATGGATACTTTAGCCAGACTTATTTCTGGTAGAAATACCTGTGCTTCTTCAAAGTTTTCAAAATAGAGAAAGGATTTTTGGTAAATAATTAGGAAAGCGCTTATTCTTCAATAAACTTGATTTGGGCGATTTTTGGTTTTTAATTAAATGCCAAAGACGTACAGGTATATTTTTTTTAAGCTTCATGCTATTATGACTCAGTAAGCAACAGAGGAGGATAAGGTTATGTTCAAATTATATAAATTATTACCTTCTAAGAGCAATTTCAGTACCTTACCAGCTGATTCTTTAGGAAAACAACTTTATTTAAATTGGGAGAAATGGGATGGTAGAGTATCTGGAACGCCTGCGGATATAAAAAATGCATTAAAAATTTTAAATCGAGAGCCAAAAGATGCTGAAGAATTAGCAAGGCTTATTAGAACGCAACGTCGAGAGTCATTACAAAGTGGCCTCGAAAAATCCAAAGAGAGTTTTAAAAAGCACGGTTACTAAATAGTACTATAAGGTGTAGCTTTTACTGTCGAGGGGGTAATATCAGGAGCAACAAGTTTCGTTTATTCTGGTAAAATATCTGACTATAGTGTGTACATTGATGGACTTAGAAAAGCTAATGAGATTACACTATTCTCTGCACTAGATTATCGCCATCATTTTGTAGATGAAATTAACAAAATTGGAGATGACACAGAATTAAAAATTAGAAATACTATATCAGTACCTCCAGCAAAAAGACGAGCCGGAGGGTTTTTCTGAGCCTGGGAGTGTTCATTAAATTGGTTTTGTTGAATTTGAATATAAAATAAAATCTTACGGCGTTATCGTGACTGCACCATTATTTAAATCATACTTAACGGTGGTTGCGGCCGCACCATTCAACGTAAAAATGCAAGCGCTGTTACCCGATGAACCCGCCCCGGTTGATGCAATATAACAGTCGGCTGTGCCAGTACAAGACGTCGAGCTGACCGTGGGGTAATTATCAAGAATGGTTTGCCAAATCGTGATGCAATTCGATGCCGTAGGGGTAATGCCCGCAGAAGCGTCCACCCAGCCCGCAGAATTCACGTGAATACTGTTGCCTTCTAAGGTGATGGAACTTCCACCAACCGCAGTTGATGCCCCGCTCGCAATCCACAGCGCATGAGCAATGTTAACAGCAGATCCAAGCCCACCACCCACACCGCGGTTAGCACCCGTTTGTGCTTGACTGGTGAGATTAGCATACTTGGGAAGGGCAACGGCTGCCAATACGCCAATGATGACAATCACCATGACAAGCTCAATTAAGGTGAAACCTCGATTTGACCGGGTACTTATCTTATGTAGGCGTGATGAATACATTTGATGGCTTCTTCTCTTTCCGTTACATATCCCATTTGCTAGAGTATAGCCCATTTAGCCTCCTTAGAAAAATGAGAGAGTCGTATCCTAACAGTGAGCAATCGGCCTGTTAACCCAGGGATTTTTACCTTGCTTCGCTGGGGGGGCTAAGATAAAATTCGGCAATGCCGTGATATCCCCATTTATGGTTAGCTGATTAAATCATTAAAAGGCTTGTGTCAATAGGACCCAGCGGATAAAAAAGCGAATTGGTTTACGCGGATGCTTGAATGAAATGCGCTAAGCTTTAAACAACAAAGTCAAATCGGGAACACCATTGTGCTTAAGCGAACAAAAATTATTGCGACTTTAGGTCCTGCGACAGATAAACCGGGTATGCTGCGGTCTTTGATTATTGCCGGTGTGGATGTGGTGCGGATCAATTTATCACATGGGGAAATCAAAGATCATCACGCGCGCATCGAAGCAACGCGGGCGATGGCATTAGAGTTGGGTAAAGAAGTCGGTATTATGGCCGATTTGCAAGGGCCGAAGATTCGAATCGCCTGTTTTCAGGAAGGGAAGATCCAATTAGTCCCCGGCGCCTCTTTTGTGATTGATTCGGATCTGCCCAAAAATGCAGGGAATGAACAGAAAGTCGGTGTTGATTATAAAAAACTCCCAGAGGAAGTTAAAGCGGGAGATACATTGTTGTTGGACGATGGTCTTATTGTTTTATCCGTTGAGCAAGTCGTTGGCACTGAGATCCACTGTGTGGTGAAATTGGGTGGAAAGCTTTCGAATCACAAAGGCATCAATCGTCGCGGGGGCGGATTAACCGCAAAATTTCTGACGACCAAAGATAAAGAAGATATTAAATTTGCAGCCAAGATGAATGTGGATTATGTCGCCGTTTCTTTTCCGCGTTCTGCCGACGATATTCGGCAAACACGACACTTGCTAGAAGCCGCGGGCAGTCGTGCAGGAGTATTGGCAAAGATTGAACGTGCCGAAGCGGTGCAAGCCATTGATGAAATCATTGAAGTTTCCGATGGTGTCATGGTGGCTCGAGGGGATTTAGGCGTTGAAATTGGCTACGCTGAATTACCCGCGATTCAAAAGCATATTATTAGTCGAGCTCGAGCACTCGATCGGCCAGTTGTGACAGCCACGCAAATGATGGAATCGATGGTACACAGTCCCATTCCAACGCGTGCGGAAGTGTCTGATGTGGCGAATGCCGTGCTCGATAATACCGATGCAGTGATGTTGTCTGCCGAAACGGCAACGGGGCAATTTCCCGATAAAGCCGTAGAAGCCATGGTCGAAATTTGTTTGGCCGCAGAACGCCAAAAAATTACTCAAGTTTCTCACCATCGATTAGAATGTCGTTTCACGCGCGTCGACGAATCGATTGCAATGGCGGCGATGTATGTTGCGAACCATATCGATACTCGGGCAATTGTTGCGTTGACAGAAACGGGTTCTACACCGCTTTGGATGTCTCGGATCCGTACAGCAATCCCCATTTACGGTTTAAGTCGTTATCCCGAAGTCCGTGGCAGAATGACGCTCTATCGCGGTGTATATCCGGTAGATTTCGACACCCAGTCTTATGCGGGGGCAGATATCACAGAAGCCGCTTTAGCAAAACTTTTAAAACTGCAAGCAATCCAATCGGGGGATCAAGTGGTTGTGACGCACAGTGCTGCCCCAAATACCCAGAGCGGTGCTAACACGATGAAAATTGTAACTGTATGAAGTGGAGATAAAAAATGGCTTTTATTACCTTGCGCCAATTGTTGGATCATGCTGCAGAACATCACTATGGCGTGCCTGCTTTTAATGTGAATAATTTAGAGCAGATTCGAGCCATTATGGAAGCGGCCAACGCAACCAACAGTCCGGTGATTGTTCAAGCTTCAGCCGGTGCTAGGCAATATGCAGGGCCCTCATTTTTGAAACATCTCATTACTGCTGCCATAGAAGAATTTCCACACATTCCGGTTTGTATGCACCAAGATCATGGAGCATCACCCGCTGTTTGCCAACGGTCCATTCAACTGGGATTTACTTCTGTCATGATGGATGGTTCCTTGCAAGAAGATATGAAAACGCCGTCTCATTTTGATTACAATGTTCAAGTGACGGCAGAAGTTGTGCGAATGGCGCATGCTTGCGGGGTTTCGGTAGAAGGAGAACTGGGTTGTTTAGGCTCTTTGGAAACCGGGCTTGCCGCAGAAGAAGACGGTTCTGGTGCACAGGGTAAATTATCGAAGAAAATGTTACTCACCGATCCCGAAGAAGCCGCCAATTTTGTGCGAGCGACCAAAGTCGACGCTTTGGCGATTGCGATTGGTACCAGTCATGGGGCTTATAAATTCCACCGTCCGCCAACCGGAGAAGTGTTGGTCATGGACAGGGTCAAGGAAATCCATCGCAAAATTCCCAACACACATTTGGTGATGCATGGCTCCTCGACAGTCCCTGGGGATTGGTTGCAAATCATTAATGAATATGGCGGAAAGATCCCAGAAACCTACGGGGTTCCGATTTCAGAGATCCAAGAAGGGATTAAACACGGCGTGCGAAAAATCAATATCGACACCGATTTACGGTTGGCAGCGACGGGTGCGATTCGGCGTTATTTGGCGTTAAATCCCGCTGAATTTGATCCCAGAAAATATAACCAAGAAGCCAAGAAGGCCATGCAAGAAATCTGTAAAGCCCGTTATGAGGCGTTTGGGACCGCTGGTCAAGCGGCAAAGATCAAACCCATGATGCTCGAGAAAGCAGCAGAACGCTACGCCAAAGGGGAATGGGATCAGGTGATCCTTTAACGGGGTTTGCGAGTGAATTATCGATTGGGTTCTCCAGAAGTCGAAGTGACGGGAAAATATTACCCGCTGATCGCAATGATGTTTATCACCTTGTTGCTCACGAACAATGTGATGGGTGAAAAACCCGTGGTGTTGGCGACCTTCGTTATTCCTGCCGGCTTATTGTTGTTTCCATTGACTTATTTATTAGGCGATGTGTTAACCGAAGTGTATGGGTTTGCCGCTGCTCGCCGGGTCGTATGGATGGGGATGCTGTGCAATTTATTCATGAGTTTTGCGTGTCGCATGGTACTCCAATTACCCGCCCTAGAATCTTGGGAGCATAATCAAGCCTACGAACAAGTATTAACCAGTTCTAGTCGTTTAATGGCGATCTCTGCCTTCAGTTATTTTACCGGAGAATGGACCAATGCCTATATTGTGTCCAAGTTAAAAGAAAAAATGCAGGGGCGGTTATTTTGGTTGCGAGCATTGTGTGGGAGTTGGATTGGAGAATTCGTCGACTCTGCCATCTTCATCCCATTAGCCTTTTATGGCATCTTATCGAATGAGCAGTTGCTGAAATTTATGATTTTTTGTTATGGCTTTAAGGTGCTGTATTCGTTCTTGACAGTCCCTATTGCCAGTCAATTTGTTAAAATTTTAAAATCAAAAGAAAAAATAAAAGAGGCAGTGTCTCAAAAGACGCGCCCGTCTTTCCCCCCTTTCACTTCAGTAGAGTCCAAGTGAAATATTGCATAGCGACGAAGGTGATTATTCCGTTTTAAACTAGAGATCACGAATATTGCTATTGCATGTGCATTTTCGAAAGCTTAAATAAAACGCGATCCTTCTCCCCAATTTTTTGGGGAGAAGGTGCCCGAAGGGCGGATGAGGGGGAAGGATAAACCTCTATTTATTCGTTGTTCCTTTAGGATGAGTCCGACGGACATGTTCCCTATTGTCATCGTCATCGTCATCGTCGCTGGGAACAACCCAATCATCAGTGTCAGAGTTAGTACCGCCTTGCCCCGACAAGGTGGGTGATGGGGGTGCAGCCGCTCGTACACCATCCTCATTGGCTGCCGACGCAGCTTGATGGCGTTCTTGTTGGTGTAGCATTCCGGTATTCGCAGTAGAACTGCTGGCGGCTGGAAGAGAGCTACTGCTTGCTGCGACATCAGAGCCGCTGACTTGCTGTTGCACGCCTTGCCTTCTTCTCTGTTCCTCAGCTTCCATTGCAGCGATTTCTTCTTGGAGTTTTTGCATTTCCAGCATCTGTTTTCTAAGACGCAACGCTTCTAATTGCCTCTCCATCTCTGCCGATGTATCAGATGCCTTATTGCTGTCAGTCGGTGCAGGAGGCTGCAGCACTGGGCTGGTTGAAGTGGTAGCAGTCGTCGTAGATGTCGAAGTAGTCGTAGAGGCTGACGCTGCGGCTGCAGGCGGTTGGAGTAATACTTTTAATTGGCCGACCGCATCGCTGATATATTTAAACACATCTTCTGCTTCTTTGAATGCTTGTTCAATCGCGGTAGCGGCTTTTTCTGCTTTTTCTCGTCCCTTAATACCATTATCAATGCCGGTATTAACACTTTTGCTAGACGTGGGCGCATTGTTGCAGGCGTCATGTCCGTCTCGAGTGGCTCGTTCTTGGCTGCCGACCGTTTGCTGCATCACTTTAATATCGGCCAACATCCGCTGGCAAATCCTATCTTGTTCTTGGATCTGTGCAACATTGGGTCCTGTTGTGGGTCGTGGAAGGCTACTCACGGGAGCAATCAGGGCTTCAGCTTGAGTGACCCAGCTTGCAGCTTCTTGTTTACGTTTTTCAGCAGCGGCTAAAGCTATTCGCGTACGATCTCTGTCTTTGTCTAATGCGGCTTTAATAGCAATTTTTTCCAATCCCATCGCACATACTCCTAAGTGATTTGAATAAGAATATCATACCAGGGAAAACAGAGCTGTTCTACTGATTTCGCTTTTCGATTTGCTTAAACTCTATGTCATTAAGCCTCTTAACTGACCACAACCATGCGCCAATGATCACGAACATGATAATAGCAATATGCGGTGTGACAGCAGACAAAGAGCCAAAAATGGTGATGAGTCCTAGCTGGATCCCAGAACCGGTGGCTTTGCCAAGTCTAGCACCCACGGTATCGATCGCGGCCTTTCCTTTAACTTTGGATTCCTGATCTAAAGAGATGTAGGCCATTTCTTTCGTGGGATCAAAGAGCGAGTATTTTGCCGCTTTACTCATGACGTTTTGAATAGTGCCAAAAATCACAGCAATAAACAAAGGACTAGCCCCTAAAGTGATCATAAAGGGAGAAAGAGGCTCTTTAAAGATGATGAATGTAAAAAAGCCAACGCCCGTGATCAAGAGGACAACCGGGGTAATGTAGGCAGCGACGGCCCAGCCAAATCGTCGGAGCACATTACTGGAGACAAACAACATCATGAAGATGGTTGTGGCGCCCAATATGGTTGAATAGGTACCCATAAAATCTAAATATTCTGACTTATTAGGGTAGAGTACTTTTAATTGCGCTTTCCAGGTGACTTCCAATAAATTAATAGAGATATTATAGGCGAGCACTAGAATGGCAATGCATAAAATATACTGTGACCGAGATAAGAATAAAAAGCTCTCTTTTAGTGACATCTTTGGTTTTTCTTTTTTCACCCGAACTTGATCGCTTTGTTCAAAAAATCGAGGATCGGTTAAGACATTGCGATTGATCCAACGATAAATCATCATGATAAAAATACCCGAGAGCACCGAAAGGCCCATCAGATAATTTAAAGGGGTTTGCCAAGGATCTCCGGCAAATTCTGGTCCGCTTTGTAAGTGCGAAATGTATTTTGCAGCAGGTCCGGCTGCCATTAATGCTAAGTTGGCACCCAGGCCAAATAAGGCATAAAAGCGTTTGGCTTCAGTGACTTTGGTGATGTCATTGGCAAAACCCCAGAACAATAGAGATAGAATAAAACTGCCCCAGAGTTCAGCAAAAATGTAGAACAGCGAATAGGTCCAATTGCGAAACGTGGCGACCAAGCCAGAAAAGCCGCTCGGTAAAAAGGCTTCCATCTTGTCGGCGAGCACCGTGGGGTGGAGGATTTCTTTGTAAGGGTATAGAACCGTTGCAAACAGAATAAAGAAAATAATGAAAGGTAATACCGTGACATAAAACAGTTTTTCTTTAGTTAATAGATTGCTGAGTTTTGCATAAACGAGCATAAAGATAATGGCGGCTGGCACAACGCCGCCGACTTTTAAAAAGGGGATGGCTTCTGCGCCTGATCCCGGAGCTGTGATCAGTAAAGCATCTTTTGCATTTCTCAAGACGCTGTAAACAAAAGAGATAAAAAAGAACATAAAAAACATGGGGAGTAATTTCTTGAGTTCATGGCGGTGCACTGGCCAAAAAAATGAACGCCATTTTCCGAATTCTACGGATGGTATTGTAGACATGATCAATCCCCTTAATTTTGTTCGGATTTTATCATCAATTATGCTTATCTATAAACCCGATGATACGCACGATCTTTAGAATAATTTCTAACAATTGTACTGTTAAATGACATAGAAGTAAAGGTTAGGCTGGCAACTGTACTTTTCAGAATTAGTTAATCAACTTATTTTTTTAATCCCCGCTTTTGTTCCGATTAATAAGAGGGTTGCGGGGTTGTCCGCAAACAAACCGTTGGCGACCACCCCCGAAATGTTATTTAAGGCTTTTTCAAGCTTAATGGGCTCGGTAATGCTCCAATTGTGCACATCTAAAATGATATTTCCATTGTCGGTCAGTGTATGGATTCTATACACGGGATCTCCGTTTAATTTCACGATCTCGCGTCCCACAAAACTCCTAGCCATGGGAATGACTTCAACTGGAATGGGGGATTCGCCAAACACCGCGGTTTCTTTCGATTCGTCGACGATGCAGATAAATTGTTGGCTGGCAGCGGCTAAGATTTTCTCGCGGGTGAATGCTCCCCCTTTCCCTTTCACCAATTGGCGGAGAGCATTGTAGTGATCTGCACTGTCAATATACAGCACAGGGGCGGGTACGGTATTGAGATCAAAGACTGGAATTCCGAGCGCTTTTAAGCGCGCTTCGGTTGCAAGAGAACTGGCAACCGTTCCTTCGATTTGATGTTTTAGGGTTGCTAAATTTTCAATAAAATAATTGACGGTACTGCCTGTGCCGACTCCAATAATACTGTTTTCTGGGATGTATTCCAAAACGGCTTTTGCGACGGCTTTTTTTTGATCTTCCTGATCCATGGGGATTATTCCTTGCTGAGGTTTAAAATAAATTGCCATTCGGCAGGTGTGACCGGCATAACGGACAGTCGGTTGCCCGGTTTTAACAGAATCATTTGATGTAAAGCAGAATAATTTTTTAGAGTGTGTAGTGCAATGGGATGGGTAAATTTTTCTAAAAAGCGTACACTGACCATAAACCAGCGTGGGTTTTGTTCTGTACTTTTGGGATCATAATACGGCGATTCGGGATCCAAGGCGCTAAAGTCTGGAGTGCTTTCGCGCACGATTTCCATCTTGCCGACTATGCCAGGGGTTTCGCAATTCGAATGATAAAAGAAAGCGTGATCCCCTTTTTTCATGTCATCCCGCATAAAATTTCTGGCTTGATAATTGCGCACCCCTTCCCAATGATCCGTTTGTTTTGGAGCTTGGCTCAGGGTGTCGATGTTATAAGTCGACGGTTCCGATTTCATTAACCAAAATCGCATTTCGGCTTCCTTAAAAACGAGAATACAGTCATTGTACGGTGTTTGAATATCGAGCGTCGAGAGGAGACTTAGGGGATGGGAATGAACTGGTTTTCTGTCAGAATTCCGGTGAGTAGAATATCCCAGCTTTCTTCTGGCAGTTCTTGTATGTGTTGGAAGGCATAAGCCAGCCCGATTAAGGCGGGCTTTTTGGGCTTCGGATCCCGCTTTAAAAATGAAAAGGTTCGATCATAATACCCGCCGCCGGTTCCAAGGCGTCTGCCTTGGTTATCGAATGCCACTAAAGGCGTTAGCACGACGTCTAATGCTTCGGGTAGAAGGGTGCGTGTGGGCTCATACACTGGCTCTAAAATACCAAATCGATTTGGGGTTAAGGGATCATCGGTTTTGACTTCCACAAATGCAAGGTGTCCCGTTTGATCAGGGTGGATCACTGGTAAGTAGCAGTGCTTTCCTTGGCGGAGCGCTAGCTCTAAGATTGGTAGCGGACTCATTTCTCCTTTGATAGGGCAATAGACGGCTAAGTGACGGCACTCGATAAACAGCGGTAAGGCTTGTATGATTGGAACCAAAGCAATGGCGTTTTGGTGCTGTATGGCAGGCGACAATTGCTGCCTCTGCTGGGTGAAAAATTGTCGAAGATCCTGTTTTGTGGCCAAAACCTTTTCCAAAGATGATAAGGGTGGCGTCTCCCAAATTGCCGCCGCGCAACACTGACCTTGAACCCATGGTTCAGGTGGGGGCCAAGTGTGTCGTATCAGGCTTTCTACTCATAGGCAGACTTGCACAACAACGGCAGCAGAACGGCTCCCAGGTCTTTGATTATCGGCTCAAGATGTTTCGGTCGCACTTGCAAACACTTGAGAGTAACGCCAGTAAACTTTAAATTTCGATCACATCATCTGATTTCGAGGGTGTGTTTCCTATTAAAGCTTCATCAATTTTATTTTGCAAGCGCTCAATGTGTTGTGTGACCGAGTGAATATACTCTTCTTTTTGACGGCGAAAGGTCAGTAACTCATTCGTAATGTTTAAAGCTGCCATGATGGCCATCCGTTCAATCCCAATGACGCGGCCATTCAGGCGGATCTCTCGCATTTTTTGATCAAAATAGTGGGCCGCCTCGTATAATTGTTCTTCTGAACCGGCAGGACAATTAATTTGGAATGCTTTGTTTAAAATTTTAACGGAAACTGGTTTAACATTACTCACAATGGCTATCTCTCAGGGACTATGCTTGTTATAAGGATAGAGTGACTTTGAGGGCGGGTCAATGAAATATGCCCTGAGATCGTCAATGAGACACAGATTAAGTGAGTTTGATTTCTATAAGTAGAGAGGTTCAGTATGGACGACACGCTTAAAATAACGATGGCAGAATTCGCCGCTCGCCGGCAGCTATTGGCGGAAAAAATGACACCGATGAGTGCAGCGATTTTGCCGGGAGCAAAAACGAAAGCGAGAAATGCAGATGCCGATTACCCCTTTCGTCAAGAAAGCAATTTTCATTATCTCACGGGATTTCCCGAATCTCTGGCTTGTATGGTGCTCCGAAAAAACCAAACCGGAGTGTTAGAATATATTTTGTTTTGCGAAGCTCCCGATCCCGAAGCAGAAAAATGGACGGGTAAACGCATTGGGCCAAAAGGTGCCATAGAATTTTATGGTGCGAATAAAGCTTATGCAAACACCGAATTGGATCAAAGTATGCCAGAGTTATTGCGAGGGTATGATCACCTCTATTATTCTTTAGGAGAATGTGAGCAATGGGATAAACGCGTGATTGCTTGGAAAAAACCACGGTCTTTAGATAAGAGAAAAAGTGAGGATCTCCCTCGGCAATGGGCAGAATTAAAGCCATTGATCCAGGAACAACGATTGATTAAAAGCCAAGACGAGATAGCTGTTATACGTCGCGTGTGTCAACTGTCTGCAAAGGCGCATGTTGAACTCATGAAACAGTGTCAACCCAATCAACGAGAGTACGAATTAGAAGCACTGTTTTTACATGAGTGTTATCGCAAGGGGTGTCGTGCGATGGCGTATACGCCTATTGTTGGCGGTGGTGTTAACGCTTGTACATTGCACTATACGCAAAATGATCAACTTTTAAAATCGGGTGATTTAGTGTTAATTGATGCCGGAGGAGAATATCAAAATTATGCTGCCGACATCACGCGAACGATTCCCGTCAATGGCCAGTTTACGCCCGAGCAAAAAGCGATCTATGAGTTGGTGTTAAAAGCGCAAGTGGCTGCGATTGAAATCGTCCGCCCAAATCTTCGTTGGGACACCCTACAAACCACACTGGTGAAAATTTTGGTGGAAGGCTTGGTGGCACTCGGAATTTTAAGTGGCGAGATTGAGTCTTTGATTACGACCAAGGCCTACCAACGATTTTATGTGCACAGCAGTGGACATTGGTTGGGTCTGGATGTTCATGATGCCGGGGACTATAAACGGGACGGTGAATATCGGCTTCTAGAACCGGGGATGGTATTCACCATTGAACCTGGGATCTATATTACCCCTGGTGAACCAGGAGTGGATAAACGATGGTGGGGTATTGGTGTTCGCATTGAAGATGATATATTAGTCACTGAAACCGGATACGAAGTATTAACCGAAGAAGCACCTAAAACAGTCAAGGCCATTGAACGCATCATGAATCTAGCCAATCAAAGCAGACGCCAGCATGCAATGTGATCTTGCGATTGTTGGCGGAGGATTGGTGGGGGCGAGCTTAGCTTGTGCCTTAGACCGCCAAAATATTCGCGTGGTTCTCATTGATAAAATAAATGTTTTGCCGCGTCCTCTGCCTTTAGAAAGTCGCGCGCTTGCTCTGTCTTGGAGCACGATTCAATGTTTAAAAGCCTTAACGATTTGGCCAAGAGTAGAAGCAATTGCAACCTCTTTAAGGCAGATCCATGTTTCTAAGCGAGGCTACTTTGGTTTTACAACGCTTAAGGCTGCTGAAAATCAATTACCGTCTTTGGGTTCTGTGGTCGATGCCGCAGAGTTCAATCATATTTTAAATGAGACACTGACTACGGTTTCTAATCTGACAATCTTTCGGCCCGATGAAATTTTACAGTTTGACTATCAAGAAAGTGGCTGGACTCTTCAATTGAAATCACAACAAACGGTGTCATGCCGTTTACTGGTTGCAGCAGACGGGGCAGGATCGGTTGTGAGACAACATCAGGGCATCGAGGTGATAAAAAACGATCATCGACAAACGGCTATTGTGGCAAATCTCGAATTAGATCAAGCGCACGAAGATCAAGCATTCGAACGCTTTACCAAAGAAGGTTCGATTGCCATGTTGCCGTTTGGTCGCGAGGGCAATCGGGTGAAAAGCGTTTGGGCAGTTCCAACAGAAAAAAGCAGGATGTTAGCAGAGACTGCCGATTCAGAATTTTTGGCATTGCTCCAAGCCAATTTTGGGTATCATTTGGGGCGATTTCGATCGGTTGGCAAGCGGGATTATTATCCGCTTTGTACCCAGTCAGCCCAGTCTATTTATGATCACCGTTTGGTATTGGTGGGCAATGCAGCGAATACCTTACATCCGATTGCAGCGCAAGGATTTAACTTAGGATTAAGAGATGTGGCCACTTTGGCAGAACAAGTGGTCTTGGCAATACAGTCGGGTGAGGACATCGGTTCCATCGAGGTATTACGAGCTTATGCCAATGCACGCATACAAGATCATCAGACTATTCGGCAATTAACGGCTCAATTGGCAAAACCTAAGTTGTTGCAGTGGTTTGGGATTATGGCCTGTCAAGGCTTACGGCCCGTGAAACGTTGGATCATGGAAAAGGGCTTGGGTCGAGGTGAGAACCTGCCCAAATTGTGTCGGGGAGTGCGCTTAAATTGAAGCCAAAAATCGTGGACATTCTGATCTTAGGGGGCGGCTTGGTAGGCTTGAGCGCAGCACACTTATTGTCTAAACAGAATTTCCAAGTGGGCGTGATCGAGAAAGAAAAACCAGATTTTTCAAAAGAGGATCCCGAATTTGATCTGCGGTATAGTGCTATTTCTAAGGCTTCCAGAGATCTCTTTCAGCAACTGGGTGTGTGGGAAGGGATGACTTCTAAACGCGTGAGTCCTTATCGTCGTATGCTGATTTGGGATGCATTAGGATTTGGAGAACTTACCTTTGATGCGGCAGATGTTGCCGAACCGGATTTAGGACATATCATTGAAAATCGAGTCATGTTGCAAGCCTTGTGGGAGCAAGCTGAGCAGGACTCGAATATTCACCTCATGACATCGGCGAAACCTGTGGCTTTTACAGTGGGGAAAGAGGCAGTGACTTTAGAGCTCGAGGGTGGCACTTGTTGGCCTGCATCTTGTTTGATCGGTGCCGATGGGGGAAAATCTTGGTTGCGAGAACATTTTTCGTGTAAAACCATTCGGCACGATTATCAGCAACGTGCATTAATTGCAACCGTCAAAACCGAATATCCCCATGCTGAAACCGCTTGGCAAAGATTTTTACCCGAAGGGCCTTTAGCCTTTTTACCCTTGGTAGACTCGCATCTTTGTTCTATTGTTTGGACCGCCGATCCCGTGACCATTGAAGCGTCAATGAGTTTATCGGAATCGGCATTTTGTGAGGAACTTGCACATCGCTTTGATTATCGTTTGGGGAATATTTTGTCGAGTTCCAAGCGATTGTCTTATCCCTTGGTGCGGCAAAGAGCCGAGCCTACTGTGAGTGAACGAATTGCCCTCATTGGAGATGCAGCACACGTCATCCATCCGCTGGCAGGCCAAGGGGTTAATTTAGGCCTTTTTGATGCCAAACAGTTGGCAGCCGAGTTTGCCGAAGCCAGTCAACAAGGGATTGATATTGGCCATCCTTTAATCTTGCGTCGTTTTGAGCGGGCGTGTAAAGGGAAAGTGATGAGAACCATGATGGCCATGGATTCACTCAATAAAACTTTTTCGGGACAGCATTCGTGGGCCATTGGTCTTCGAAGCCTGGGTTTAAATTGGATTAACAAAACCAAATTCTTAAAGAAAGCTCTGATCTTAGAAGCGATGGGGATTTAAATGCGTAAAACCAGCTCTTTTCGAGTAGTCATCCCTACCCTTAAAGCCTTTTTATGGGAATGATGAGGTGTAAGTCGTGATAAACAAACATCAGGGAAAAAAACATGTGTGAATTGAGGTTTTGAATGCCCAAGAAAACGGTCCTCCATCCTATCCACCTGGCACATAATGCTGTCATGCTCGATTTCGCCGGGTGGGAGATGCCGCTTCACTATGGTTCCCAAATCGAAGAGCATCATCATGTGCGTCAGAATGCCGGGATTTTTGATGTCTCACATATGGGCATTATCGATATTCAGGGTCGCGATGCAAAAGCGGCTTTACAATATTTGCTGACGAATAACGTCGAAAAATTAACCGAACCTGGGCAGGCGTTATATACGTGTTTGTTAAATACGGCAGGGGGAGTTCTGGACGATTTAATGGTGTATTATATTGCGCCCGAGGTTTATCGATTGGTGGTCAATGCTGCCACGACCGAAAAAGACCTCGCTTGGATCACTCAAAATTCTGCCAATTTCTCCATTGAAATTGTCCCGAAACGGCATCTTGCGATGATGGCGGTACAAGGTCCAGAAGCACGACAAAAAGTCGGGCGTGCTTTTCCTGTGTTGAACGAACCCATCCAAGCCCTTCGTCCCTTTCATTTTTTTCAACACGGGGAATATTTTATTGCCAGAACCGGTTATACCGGGGAAGATGGATTGGAAGTGATTGTCCCGAATGAAGAGGCTAACCCGTTTTGGTCTTTGTGTGAACAAGAAGGCGTATTTCCGTGTGGTTTAGGGGCGCGGGACACCTTGCGTCTAGAAGCGGGGTTTAACCTCTATGGGCAAGACATGGATGAGTCGGTTACCCCCCTTGAATCTAATTTGGCTTGGACAGTTGCCTTTGAACCTTCTAATCGGTTATTTATCGGACGAGATGCGTGTGAAAAAGCGAAAGCAGAGGGTTTCTTGCCAAAGCTCATTGGTTTAATATTATTACAAAAAGGGGTATGCCGGCGTCATCAAGCCGTGTTAGTCGATGGCGTCAAAGTGGGAGAAGTAACGAGTGGGTCTTTTTCACCTACTTTAAAGCAAGCGATTGCTTTGGCTCGAGTATCTGAAGTTTCAGCAGAGTATTCGGTGGATATTCGAGGGAAATCCCATCCGGCGAAGGTGACACCGTTACCATTTGTGAGAGGAGCAAAAAAATGAACAGAGTTCCTGCGGAACTGCGATATACCCAAACCCATGAATGGGTTCGGGTGGAAGATGATGGCACCGTGGTGATTGGCATTACCGATCATGCGCAAGCTCAACTCGGAGAGTTGGTTTTTGCGGATCTGCCGGATGTTGGCGTAAAAGTCAATGCATCCGATGAAGTCTGCGTCATCGAATCGGTCAAAGCCGCTTCAGATGTGTATAGCCCATTGTCAGGCAAGATTTTAGAAGTGAATGAGGACTTAGAAGAATCACCAAGCTTGGTGAATTCCGATCCGTATGGGGATGGCTGGCTTTATAAAATGGATCCTGCGGATCCCGATGAGTTGAGTGAATTATTAGACGCCGACGACTATAGCCACTATATGGAAGAGGACGAAGATTAACTGATCGAGGTCCAACATGCCGTTTATTCCCCACACCCAAGACGACATCCGTTTGATGTTAGAAACGATTGGGTTGAGTTCGACGGATCAATTGTTTGCGGAAATCCCCCCTTCATTACAACACAGTGATTGGTCGCGGCTTGCGCCCGCTGTTAACGAAATGTCCTTGCAAAGACAAATGCAGGATCGAGCCAAGCAAGATGAAATTCGGTTAAATTTTACCGGTGCGGGGGCATACGAACACCATATTCCAGCGGTCGTTTGGGAGATTGCTTCTAGGGGAGAGTGGATGACGGCGTATACGCCCTATCAAGCGGAGGCCAGTCAAGGAACACTCCAACTGTTGTATGAATACCAAAGTATGATGGCGCATTTAATGGCCATGCCAGTGTCGAATGCCTCGTTATATGATGGCGCTTCGTCTTTAGCCGAAGCGATTTTAATGGCAATTCGGTGTCAATCAAATTCAAACATTCGTCGCGTTTTAATTCCACGCAGCGTTCATCCATTTTATCGACAGGTCATTAAAACGATTGTCCGGGTGCAACACATCGAAATTCTGGAAATCCCGTTTGACCTGGGAAAGGGGCAAACGCTGGTTGAGCAATTAAGCCTTTATTCTGATCAACAGCTTGCAGCTTTAGTAATCCCACAACCCAATTTTTTTGGCACGTTAGAAGCGGTAGATGACTTAACGGATTGGGCACATCAACAGGGTGCGCTGGTGGTGGGTGTGGTGAATCCCATGAGTATGGCACTCTTAAAACCGCCAGGACAGTGGGGGAAACAGGGGGCGGACATTGTGTGTGGCGAAGGCCAACCTTTGGGCGTTCCCTTAGCTTCTGGGGGGCCTTACTTTGGATTTTTATGCTGCCAAAAAAAACTCATTCGCCAATTACCCGGGCGTTTGGTAGGCCGAACCCGAGATCGCAATGGCAAAGAAGGGTTTACCTTAACGTTACAAGCGCGCGAGCAGCATATTCGTCGTTCCAAAGCCACTTCGAATATTTGCACCAATCAAGGTTTATTGGTGATTGCTGCGACACTGTATCTCAGTTTATTAGGCGCGGAAGGATTAAAACAGGTAGCGATTGCAAGCCATACGCGAACGCGCCAGTTACTAGAAGCGTTGCGCGCGATTCCAGGAATTACGGTTGTGTTTGACAGTCCTTTTTTTCACGAAGGGGTGATCCATTTACCATTGCCCGTGAAATCCGTTTGCGCGCAATTACAGGCAGAAGGCATTGAACCCGGATTTTCATTAACGGATCATTATCCAGAGCTCGGTGAATGCTTTTTGGTTTGTGCGACCGAAACAAAAACAGCAGTTGATATCCAGGTTTTTTCAGCCGCGCTACAGAAGATCCTGGCAAAAGGTGTGGCATGCTGATCTTTGAGAAGTCCAAAAAAGGCCGCCATACCGCGCACCATAGATCAGAAGCCATGGGAGATTGCTCGGATATTCCGAAACATTTTTTGCGTGAAGAGCCGTTATCTTTGCCCGAGGTGTCCGAACTACAAGTGGTGAGGCACTATACGCAGTTGTCACAAAAGAATTTTTCAATTGATTCCCATTTTTACCCCTTAGGATCGTGTACGATGAAATATAATCCTCGGGGTATTCATCGGATGGCTTCCTTAACAGGATTTTTATCGCGTCACCCATTGGCTTCTCTGTCGCACAGTCAAGGATTTATGGCTATCGCTTTTGATTTCCAAGAAATGTTAAAAGAGATCACGGGGATGAAAGGCGTTTCACTCACACCCATGGCAGGTGCCGCTGGAGAATTTGCAGGCGTTCTCATGATCAAAGCGTATCATCACGCACGGGGTGAAGATGAACGAAATGAAATGTTAGTGCCAGACTCAGCGCATGGAACCAATCCTGCTTCGGCTGCGATGTGTGCTTATAAAGTTAAGGAAATTCCCACAGACTCACAGGGAAATTTAGACATAACAGCCTTAAAAAAAGCGATCTCACCGAAAACAGCTGGAATTATGCTCACCAACCCTTCAACCTTAGGGTTGTTCGAAGAAAATATTCAAAGGGTTGCAGAGATTGTCCATGAAGCGGGGGCTTTACTGTATTATGATGGTGCAAATCTGAATGCGATTTTAGGCAGATGTCGCCCGGGGGATATGGGGTTTGATGTCATGCACATGAATTTACATAAAACTTTTGCAACCCCGCACGGCAGTGGTGGACCTGGAGCAGGTCCAGTGGCAGTGAATGAACGGCTGTTGCCGTATTTGCCGATTCCAATGGTGGATAAGCAAAATGATCACTACCATTGGTTAACAGAAAAAGAAAGACCGCATACCATTGGTCGGCTTTCGACTTTTATGGGCAATGCAGGGATTATTATACGAGCCTATCTTTATCTTCGTTTGTTAGGGCGGGAAGGTTTGGCGCGAGTTAGTGAATATTCCGTTTTAAATGCGAATTATCTTAGGAAGAGGCTGCAGCAATTGGGATATACTTTGGCCTATCCTGAGCGTCGTGCTGCACACGAATTCGTACTAACGTTAAAACGAGAAGCCAAAGAATTCGGGGTGAATGCCATGGATTTAGCCAAACGAATCTTAGATTTTGGGTGTCATGCGCCGACGACTTATTTTCCACTCTCTGTGCCAGAATGTTGGTTAATCGAACCCACCGAAACCGAAACCAAAGAAGAGCTGGATCACTTTGTCGAAGTTTTAAAAGACTTAAGAAGAGAAATGAAAGAAACACCAGAGATAGTAAGAACAGCCCCGCACACACTGCCGGTCGTGCGCTTAGATGATGTAAAAGCCGCACGAGAACTAGATGTTGTTTATGAGTGGGCTCATTGAAAGTTTGAAATATTGGAACGAGAACTGGATTGTCCAGATATTTGAGAAACAGTATTGCCTGACTTTCGTGTTTGGTTTGATTTTTCTGAGTAATCAAAGGTTACCGATCCTTCACCCACAGGTGGTAGAGTTGTGGTCTGCTTTAGGAAATCTTTCAATAACTGTCGAAGATACGTTGTAGTGGCTCGTCTTGAGACAGCATCTTCCCAATCATCAAAGGGAACGTCAACCCCTGGTTCGGGTACCATCTGGGATAACAGTCTTTTGCGCAATAAGTCCTTGGGTGCGGGAGTTTTGGTTTTTCGAGTGGGATCAAACAAAAAGTGTCTGGGCCCATTGACTTGGATAAAACAGCAATTTTCAATAAAGATATCGACAGGTAAATTCCGGATAAAATATTCAGAGCGTGCCTTAGGCAATTCTTTTTTGACTGCAACAGTGACTTGTCTTTGTAATTGAGTCATTCTAGGTTTTGAAGTAAAACTGTGTTGTGAGGCTTGTTGGAGTGTCCTGACAACATCCGGCTTAAAATAGTCGCTGACCGTTGCACTGGTTACACCGTCCGGTTCTATCTTTAAGACATTCCCCCAGTAAAAAAGACCCATGTATAATTGGTTTAAAACAATTGGGGAGGTGACTGTAGCAGGTTTAGGGATTTGACTCATTGCTTTTTGCAGTATTTCAAGTGGAAAAAGGCCGGAGTTATTTTGCGGGGTGCGATGATGATTTTCTAATACCGCTAACGAATAAAGAAAACGGCCAATTTTATCCGAATCAAACGAAAAACCCATTGCCTTTTTAGCGAGTATTTGACTCAGTTCTGTCAAGTCAGGGTGTTTGACTCCAAGCCCAGCTATGGCATTTAATAGAGTTAACAATTGTTCTAATGTAAAATCAGGTTCACTGATTTTTAGTTTGATTTGATGAGTTAATATCGTGATTAAGTTGACCAAGGCCGTTTGAGTGGGATCTAGTGCCAAGGCTGTCAATCCTTGCATAATATTGATGAGACTGAAAGTATTAAAATGTTCTGCCTGTCTTTGGATGCGAGCCAGAATGCGCATTAATTTTTCAAAATGAGCGCTCAAAAAAGCAGGGCTAAAATCCGATTCTTTGAACAACTTCCCAATGATATACATCAGGGTTGACAAATTAATCGTATCCAAATCTTTGCTGAGAGAACTGGAAAATATTTGTTGGATCCGCCGTTCTGGGCTGAGAGTGGCGTCTGCCGCAATTCCTAAGATGTTGTTATTTTCTTGAATACAGTGTTGATGTTGTAGTACTTTGTATTGTTCAAAGACAGCCGTATAGTCCTTACATGCTACTAAGGATTGATGAATGCCTTCAGAAAGCTCATCTCCTTGGCTTCGACCAAAATAAATGGCTTGTTTAAATTTTTCTAATAAGGCTTGGGAGAGCGCTTGATCTCTTGTTTCTGAAAATTCATTGAGGTATAAAATGGCTAGACCTGAGTGAGCTTGTGCGGCACCCAGAGCTCTCGCACGCAAGTAATAAAATTCTGCTCGGTCGAAATTTGGAGGGACGCCGCCTAAGCCACCCTGATAGATAAAGGCAAGATTTAAAGAAGCCAAGAGATGATTTTGGTCGCTAACGGCAGTCCAAACGGTGATGGCTTCTTCAGTTAATGCTTTTTTTCGAACCAATTCTGGTTCAGACGCACTCTCCTCAAAAGTATGAAAAGCCAAATTATGCCCAGATTGGATCAGCCCTTTTTCGTAGGCACGGCGATACAATTCCATCGCTTGGGCTCGATCAGGGGCCAGATTTCCCAAGCCATAACGGTGGCACCGGCCGAGATCATTGATGGAAGGCGCATAGTCTAGCGCAGTTGCTTCAGTGTACAGGGCGACAGCCTGCACTTCATCTTTTTCAACATCTTCCCCTGCGAGATATTTACAGGCCAGGTTATGAAAAGCTGCGGGAAAGTTTAGATCTTTAGCGACATTGTACCAATACAGGGCACGAAGGGGATCACGCGGTGTTTCCTTCCCAATATCAAAAAAGTATCCTAAGTTAAAAGCAGTCGTGGCATCCCCCAAACGAGCCGCTTTTTCACTGTAAAAAATATAGGATTCAATATTGTTTAAGCTTAAATACCAGGGTGCTATTCGTGCGCAGGCCTCTACGGAGCCTGAATCTGCGTCACTCTTTAAAGTCTCAATGCCTTTTTCGACATCCCCCAGATCTTTGGCATAATAGGTTCCTAAGGCAAGACGGGTTTCTTGAGGTCGGTGTGCTAAAGATCTAGACCAATAGGTTATTAATGTTTCGGGCTGTTGTTCTTCTGGTGTGCGTTTAAAATGTCCTGCTTGCAGGCCTACTGCTAAGAGGTAATAATCAAATCCGACGAATTCTTGCCCCAGCACTGCTTGACAAGCCATTCTCAGATGAACTTCTGCTGTGCCGTAATTCGCTTGCCTGTACGCGCTATACCCCAGCAGACACTGAATACTGTGGTATTGATAGACGGCGCTGCGTTGTTGTACAGCAGCCAGATGGATTTTTGTATTGGGATAATCCTCCGAGTCAAAATAAGCTTTTGCCAGCATATAATGGGTATTTAGAAAGTTGTTGCTAAAATCAGCAGAGATTTCACTTGCCACTGTCGGGAGCAGAGTGTTGAGAAGGTTGAGCACTTCAAGTTGTTGTAGGTAAAAAACACGCGCTTTTTTCATGTCGTTGGTTGTATAACAATGATGGGCAAGTCCATCGAGAACATTCGCTCTCTTTGCTAATGTTTGGAATTCTGCGACTTGTTCAGCCAGGGATTTTTGAGGGGGAGTCGTTTTTGTTGGCTGAGTGTGTCTTTTCATGAATGCCTGCTTTGAATTCGTTTTATTTGATCCAGATATGTTCGAACCAAAGCATTATACTCTTTCGTGCACTAAGATCAAGTTTTTGATGTATCTTCCTGAGTTTTCAATAAAAATTGTCACTGCTTATGCACTCAAAAAGTCTGTAACTTCACCGGTATTTTTTTAAAAAAATTGAATAAAAAAAGGGTGAGTTTTTTAAGCTCACCCGACAGAGTGTCATAAAGAGAAACGCTGTTTAGGCCTTAATGTCCCAGGTCAATTGTAGGCCAAATAAGTCCATTTGATTTTTCACTGTACCGTTCAAGCTTTGTGCCCCTTGTGGAGCATTGACTGCAGTGGGTGCGACTTGTCTAATATTGGCGTTCTTATAGAAAGCATGAAGATAACCAAATTCCACTGCCAATGCTGAACTGACTCGATATTGAGCACCCAAAGCTCCCGCGGTAATATCTTGTTCGGGGATCATAATATTTCGGTACCCATCACGTGAAGCACTTTTGTCAAAGAGTGCTCCTGCTTTCAGCCGCCATCGTTCATTGTATTGGTAGCTGCCCCCCAAAGAGACGCGGTAGTTATTTTTATAATTCTCGGGCGCAATTTGCTGCGTTCCATTGTCATAAGTCAAATTCACTTGTTTGAAACGGTTCCAACGAGTCCATTGAACATCTGACATCACGGCCCATTGATCATTAAAAGCGTGATAGAGACTAAATAGCACGCTTTCTGGGAGATCAATGTTAGCCTTAACGCCTTGACGGACCAGCGGAGCCACAGAAGAAAATTGGGTTAATGAGTCTCCTTTACCCTTAACACTGAGCTTCGAGCGGAACTGGAGGCCAAAGCGCGTGTCATCGGTCATTTCGTATAAGGCGCCGATATGGTATCCTACACCCCAGTTGCTAACCGTGTTTTCAGAAAATCCGTCTGTCGAGGTATTACCGAATCCAATACGGCTGTCTAATTTTGCAATCAAATAAGCAGCGTCTACACCGGCTCCCAGCGAGAATCCATGTCCGCACTCATAAGCAAGACTGGGGCCTAAATTAACCGTCATCATTTCTGAGCGAGTCGCCATATAACGAGCGATAGAATCGTTTTTGTAAATGGTTTTTGAACCAAAAATAGGGGTAGCGCTGAACCCAAAGACCCAACCTTCATTTATTCGCTTGGCATAATGCAGGGAAGGGATGAGGGCATTGTCACTGGGCCGGGTTTGCCCTGAGCTGGGGGATAAGGGGGTTCCAAATGTGGAGACAGCGTTATCAACCTGTAGCTTGGTATTAGGGATGACTAAAACACCACCCGCGACGATTTGTTCTTGGTTAAGCCTGGTTAGCCCAGCGGAGTTGTAATAATTGGTACTGGCATCTTCTGCTAATGAAGCGGATCCCGCGTAAGCAGTTCCTAGGTTAGTGACATTTTGCTCGATCAGTAGAAAGCCGCCAGCCCAGCTGGTTTGGCTAAGACTGCCTAAAGCGGTTAGAACAGCCAGTTGCTTATAAAAGTGATGATTCCGAACTTTCATCTAAAACCCTCCGTGGTTTTTTAGGCGGTAATGTACTGCTTATAAGGAGTATAGATGGGAATAGAGTTTTTTGTTAGTTTTTGTTAAAAAACTAACAATTTTTGGGCTATTTTGTCCTGTTGAAAGGGTAAATGGAGGGGGATCGGCTATCTGCAGGGAAGTTCTAGAGTTTTTCTGTGACTCCGTGACGCAGAAGTTCCGTGAAATTTTGTATTTTTAGGGGTTTACTAAAATAATAGCCTTGTATGAACTGGCAGCCTCTTTCTTTTAAGAACCTCAATTGCTCTATGGTTTCAACGCCTTCTGCGAGTGTTTTAATGCCAAGTTCCTTAGCCATTGCAAGTGTGGCAGAAACAATGGTTGCACTGTCATTATTCGTAACAACATCGTCAATAAATGATTTATCGATTTTAATTTTATCAATCTGAAAATATTTCAGATAACTTAAACCGGAATAGCCGGTTCCAAAGTCATCAATGGCTAAGGCAATGCCGCGTCGTGATATTTCCTTGACCAAAGGAGACAGACTTTCATCGAGTATGGCTGTCTCAGTGAGCTCTAGTTCCAGCTTGGTAGGATCAACTCCCGTCTTTTTTAGCACTCGGTCAATAGCTGCGATAAGATTACCTTGTCTAAGCTGTTTGGGCGAAAGGTTAATGGCAACTTTCATCGATTTATAGCCTTGCTTATGCCATTGTTTGGCTTGAGCAGAGGCTTGTTCTAACACCCATTCTCCCATCGGGATAATCAGGCCGGTCTCTTCAGCCATTGGGATAAAATCATTAGGGGGAACAATACCGCGTCTTGGGTGATTCCAACGGATGAGCGCTTCAGCTTCATTTATCAAACCTAATTGCAAGTCAACGATGGGTTGATAATAAACTTCAAATTCCTGTTTATCTAAGGCTTCACTCAGATCTCGTTCCAGTTCCAATAATAATGGAGCTTTACTCGTCATGTTTGTCTGGTAATATGCGACTTGATTGCCACCGGAGGCTTTTGCTTCTAGCATTGCAGCGTAGGTGTTGCTTAGCAATTTTTCAGGATCGGGAGAATCTTTAGGGAAAATTGTGACGCCTGCACTGGCGGTCAATCGAGATTCTTGGTTGCCTAAATGAAATGGTTTTTCCAAGACTGTAAACAAACTTTGCACTTCTTTTTCGGTATTAGCAATATTGATGGGGCTGAATAAAATAGTAAAAGCATCCGGGCGTGGTCTCGTTAAAATTCTTTGTATTGTATCTTCGTTATTTTCAGCGCTCAATTGTGATTTCAGTCTTTTTGCGACAGAATTAATAATAAGATCACCTGCATAATAGCCCAAGCTGTTGTTAAAAATTTCAAGGCGGTTAATTGCGAAGCAAACTAAAGCAAAGCTTTCTTTGCGTCCATTTGAATTTTTGACCGCTTGTTCGATATATTTGGTCAGAAGACGTTGATTCGGGAGATCCGTTAATAGGTCGAAGTTTGCTTGATGTGTGAATAACGTATTCTCAAGCTTTAGTTTTAAAGAGTGGTTTAGCCATTCTGTGCTGCGACGGTTCATTCCTAAGAGAAAAGCATAATAGACAACCACCATAACAGTGCTGGCTTTGTAATAAGTCGCCGGTTGTAAAAAAAACCAAGCGGCTACAGGGATTAAAATAAAACTGACGCACACAATACCTAATTTGAAAAACCCAACTGTACTGGTTCCAAGTGCTGCGGCGATCATGACTAGAATGCCAATTGCCAAGAATTGATTGGTGGGATTAGGTTCTTGTGCAATGAAATAAATACAAGAGCCGTAAAAAACGGCATAAAGAGACAGCACTGTGGAAAGTAAGAATTCCCATTGTTGAACTTCGAGTTTGGAGGGCAGTTTTCGGTAGCACTTATATAAGAGACAGGCCAGCAAAATTATAAAATTAAAGCCAGCGTACCAACTTGATATGATGGTATTATTGATGTTGTGACTTAAAAAATAAAAGCAGGAAAAAAGGCTCGCTCCCGTAACGAAAGAGGCCACGATGCCTGTGGGAGAAGATCGATATAAATGCTCTACTAGATCTGTTTTGATTTCGGCTTCAATTTGGTTTTGTTCAGTCTGGGATAACTGATTGTAGTCGTATGAAATTTGCATTTTTTCTCCGCGCGGCTGTGAGTTCCAAATATACCAGACCTATATTTATTATATGACAGATCCTAGAAAAGCAACCAAACTTGCTTTTGTTGTACAACAATTCAAACATCTTCGAATAAAAAGCATTTTTTTAAGAAAAACCATTTGCTCTAATGATCCTTAATGAATTAGCGCTTGTGCCTTTGTTACATCGAGTGCAGAATAGTGGTAAGCTTCGTTTAACCCAAGTCTTAGGATGGTTTTTTGAGAGACAACATTGGTTGCATCACAGCTTGCTGTTATGGCTAGATTGTTCGATAAGCAATAGGGTTTGATAGAGTGCGCTACGATGTAAGGGACTAGCCCGATACCTCGGTATTTTGGATCAACAAAGGCGCCCAATTCGAAAAAAGAACTTCCAATTGTTCCATAAACTTCAGCTATAATTTGTTGTTGGTCTAATAACACAGATCCATAACCAAACTCAAGGAAAAACTCTTTAGTCTGGTAGAATTCAAGTAAGCGCATATTCCAGGAGCAATGTTCAAATAAGTGAGCATTAACAGTTGATAGACGATACTGTTTAACGATTTTATTGTCTATTTTTTCTGGTAAATCTTTGATCTCACCGGGATGAGCGGAAAAATGTTGTCTTAATTTGGTCGGGAGTCCTTTTTTATGAAAAAAATCCTGCTCACTACAATGGACTAAAAGCGAGGTTGGGGAAATATTGATTAAAGAAAGTGCTTTCTTTAAAAAATCGTCACTCACATTCCCAGACATAAAATTGAAAGGAGAATTTGTCGTTAATAGACAAGCATCTTCTTCTGAGTTTAACCAAAGATTCCCATAGATTTTACCTTCCAAGATCCCAGAAACAATGGCGATATTAGGGCAAGTTGGGGGGAAGAGATGGCCTGCCTTATTTTTCATCCAATGAGGATGTTTTAACAAGGTACTTCACCACTGATATTCAATCGGTGCATTAATCGTTCGGCAGGATAATAATCTGCGACGGCATAATGTTGGGCACATCGATTGTCCCAAATGACGACGTCGTTCGTTTTCCAGCGGTGACGGTAAACAAATTCTTGGATTTGAATATGCTCATAAAGAAAACTTAACAAAGAGTTACTCTCAGCTTTAGTTAGCCCTTCAATATGAGTGACATAAGGTTGTGAAATATATATAGCAAGTTTCTTGGTTTCTGGGTGGGTTCTAATAATGGGATGTTGTACGGGTTGAAAATTTGCAAAATGTTTATCAGGATCTAATCCATACTTTTTGAGTGCATTTTGTAAGTTGCCGTATTCAGAGCCAAATGCTTTTCTAACATCGTGAACAGCTTTTAATGGTTTGAGAAAGGATTGCATGTGTTGGGATAAACTCTCATAAGCCTTGTACATACTAGAAAACAGTGTGTCTCCACCTACTTCAGGAGTGATTTTAGCATATAACATGGTCCCAAGTGGGGGTCTTTCCCAACCACTGTTGTCGGTATGCCAGTAGTTTAGCCCAGGTGGTTTCTTATCGTTATTATGTAGGATCATACATTCAGGATGACCTTCTATCGTTAGCGACAGCAAGTGTTCTTGAATAAAAAGTTCACCAAAATGACGGCCAAATCTCTTTTGATCCTCAACGGTTATGTGTTGGTCCCTAAACACAAGAACACTATAATCATCGAAGGCTTTCTTGATAATATTCCAGGTGTGTTGCTCGAGTGGTTGACTGAGATCGACCTGCTTAATTTCCACTCCAATAGCAGGGCTTAATGGGGTAACAATGGGTAGACTTTTATTCATGTTCCGCCCTCTCATAATAGAAGTTTTCGAACAAATTTAATAAAACTGATTGTTGAATACCACCTCCTGTTAGGATGCAACAGCAAGATTGGTTAATTCCATAATGCAATGCTGCTGCGACGGAGGCGGCGCCAGCACCTTCAACCACCAGTTTATCCTCCATGGCCAATTGTACAACGGTATTGGCGATTTGATCTGGTGTGACGGTAATGGCGTCCTTAATATAAGGTTTGATGCGTTTAAAGTGTTCAGGAATCACAAAACTTGAGCCAATCCCGTCTACGAAGGTTTTTCGATAAGCAACGCTGGAATTTTTTCCGATTTTGAAAGAAGTGAAGAAAGGAGCGCCAGAACTTGATTCCGCAGTGTAAATATCAAGATTGGGTTTAAAATGTTTGAGGAAAGAAGCGATGCTATAAGTTAAACTTCCACTTCCGTAGGGAATGATGATTGCTTCAATTTCTGGAAATTGTTGGAGTATTTCTAAACCAATGGTTGCATTCCCTAAATTCACGTATTGATTGAATGAAGAAATAAAAAAACCTGGTGTTTCTGGGTAGGCTCCTGCAATAACAATCTTTTGCCATTCTTCTAATGAGGTGTGAATAATTTTGGTTTTTGAATTATTAACTATAACGTCTGTCAGTTTTCTTTCATCTATCCATTCATGTACAATCACAGTTAATTTCAGGTTATATTGCTTTGAAATTTTGGCCAAAGCTTTTGCAAAATTGCCAGTACTGTAGGTAACAATTCCATCTTGTAAGATATGTTCCCAGTTTTTGGGTTCATAAAGTTTGTAGGATAAAATTGCACTAAGTGCGCCGCGATACTTAAATGAATTTGTTTGTTGTAAGTTTTCACATTTAAGGAAAATATTTCCACGTCCCAGTGAAGATTGTACTAAGGGGGTATTATAAACAAGCGGGCTAATCTTTTCGTAAAGTTGATAGACGGAATCAATGAAATTGTTGGCTTTGATGTTCAATTACTGTAACTCGTCCTTGTCCTTGATTAGTGTAAATAAGAACTCTGTGTTCTTTCCATGATTGCCATTCAAATCAAACTGTCAGAATCTGTCAGATAATATCTGTGGGAAACGTGAGCGTCAAGATAATTATCAATAAAAATCAATGACTGGGATTAAAATAGTTAATGAATTTTATAATTATCCTAATAACAAAAAAATATTGGGCAGTTTGGTAAATTTAGTCGGAGTTGCTTGGCAGTAGTTAGTTTATTTTATTACTTAATTATTAAAACAGGCCTCGAAAGATTTAAATTTGCGACTCTCTCGTCTATTGTGAAAAAATGAAATGAAGAATCGAACATTAAGGTGGTTTTTTTGTGATCGATGCGAATGGTTTTCGACATAATGTTGGGATCATTCTTGCTAACCGGGCTGGGCACGTCTTTTGGGCGAAACGGTTGGGGCGAGATGCCTGGCAGTTTCCGCAGGGTGGGATGAACCCAGACGAAAGCCCAGAGCAGACGCTCTTTCGCGAATTACAGGAAGAAATTGGGTTACAAGAAAAAGATGTGACCGTTTTGGGGCGAACCCGGCGTTGGCTAAAATACCGCATTCCTCCCCGAATGGTTCGTAAAGCGACTCCGCTTTGCATCGGGCAAAAGCAATTGTGGTATCTGTTACGCTTGGAAACGGACGACAGCGCCATTCAACTGGATGCGACCGAGAAGCCTGAGTTTGATCATTGGGAGTGGGTGAGTTATTGGTTTCCCCTGAGGCAAATCGTTTTGTTTAAAAGGGAAGTTTACCGCCAAGCTTTAAAAGAACTTGCACCTTATCTCTTTCGAGGGAAGGGGGGGGATGTTAGGATGCAAGGCTTAGATCGATTAAGACCAGAGTAAAAATAAAAGTATGCTAACTTACCACTATATTGATCCCATTGCGCTTAAATTTGGTCCCATCACCATTTATTGGTATGGCCTGATGTATTTAATCGGTTTCTTGGGGGCTTTCGGGTGTTGTTATCAAAGTCGCCTGGCGCAGTCGACCCCTTGGAAAACCGATGAGATCATGGATCTCTTTTTTTATGCGGCCTGGGGCGTTATTTTAGGGGGAACCTGGGGTTACCTTTTATTTTACGATCCTCAAATGTTCCTGCAAGACCCGCTGCGTGCCTTAAGATTTTGGGAAGCGGGCAGATCGTTTCACGGTGGGTTGTTGGGCGTTGTGATTGCATTGATGATTTTTGCGCGAGTACACAAACGTGCTCTGCTCGATATAGGTGATTTTATTGCGCCAGCTGTTCCGATTGGTCTTGCGACGGGGCGGGTGGGGAATTTTATCAACGGGGAATTATGGGGTCGAGTGACAGATATGCCTTGGGGAATCGTTTTCCCTGGCGCGGGATCATTGCCTCGCCACCCCTCACAATTGTATGAATTTGGAACAGAGGGTGTTGGATTATTCATCATCTTATATTGGTATACCCGAAAACCAAGGCCCAGGGGAGCAGCATCCGGCTTGTTTTTAGCGGGTTATGGCGTCTTTCGGTTTTTAGTGGAATTCTTTCGAGAGCCAGATGCGGATCAAGGTTATCTCGCGTTGGGTTGGGTTACGAAAGGACAAGTTTTATCGCTGCCCATGATTCTGATTGGGCTTGTTATTTTATTTTACGCCTACCAGAACAGGCAGCTGAATAGGAGATAGGTGTGCAGCAGTATTTGACCTTAATGCAACACGTTTTGCAAAATGGAGTTCGAAAAGACGATCGAACTGGAACGGGCACATTAAGTGTTTTTGGTTACCAAATGCGTTTTGATTTAAATAAAGGGTTTCCCTTGTTAACCACTAAAAAAGTGCATTTACGTTCGATTATTCATGAATTGTTGTGGTTCTTAAAGGGTGATACCAATATTCGTTCTCTCAATGAAGTGGGCGTAACTATTTGGGATGAATGGGCAGACAACGAAGGGAATCTTGGACCGGTCTATGGAAAACAATGGCGCTCCTGGTCCGATGGGCGAGGGGGTAGCATTGATCAGATTACCAAGTTAATAGACACATTAATGACGAATCCAGACTCTCGGCGTTTGTTGGTCTGTAGTTGGAATGTGGCTGAAATCTCAGAGATGGCACTGCCGCCATGCCATTGTTTATTTCAATTTTTTGTTGCAGAAAATCGATTGTCGTGTCAATTGTACCAGCGAAGCGCAGATATCTTTTTAGGAGTGCCCTTTAATATTGCTTCTTATGCTTTGTTAACGCAGATGATCGCACAAGTGGTTGGTTTACAATTAGGGGATTTTATTCACACACTGGGCGATGCCCACCTCTATTTAAATCATTTAGAACAAGCCCAGGAGCAATTAAGTCGTAAGCCGTATCCATCGCCTAAAATGCGAATTAATGCAGAAAGAAAATCTATTTTTGATTTTAAATATGAAGATTTTAGTTTGCTGGATTATGAATGTCATCCCAGAATATCAGCTCCGATAGCAGTGTAAGATGCGAATATCATTAATTGCAGCAATGAGCGAAAATGGTGTGATTGGCAAGGGAAATACTTTGCCATGGCATTTGCCGGAGGAATTAAAATACTTTCGAAAAATGACTGCCGAAAAACCAGTGATCATGGGACGAAAAACCTTTGAGTCGATAGGCAATAAACCATTGCCAAAACGGCATAATATTATTTTAACTCGTTCGGTTGATTTGTTAGCTGAGGGTTGTACGGTAGTCCATACGGTGGAACAAGCCCTAGCCGCTGCAAATGCGTGCGAAGAAGTGATGATCATTGGCGGAGCCAATATTTATCAATTATTTTTACCATTGGCAACGCGGCTATATCTCACGCAGGTGCATGAGCAACATGAAGGAGATGCATTTTTCCCGCCCGTCAATTGGGCAGAATGGAAATGTATTTCCGAACAAAAATATCAGGAATTTACCACAAAAATATGGGATAGAAAAGAAAGATAAGGAAACTCATTCAGTGAAGCAACGAGTTGGAACAAGAATGATCATATGAATATAAAACGCCGAGTGATAGGGTATGCTGCTTATTTTTTAACTTTCCTTTTAGGGAAAACATTGCGAGTGAGCACCCTAAAACATTCCAGTTATGATCCCAAAAGACCATATTTATTTGCTTTTTGGCATGGCAAACAGTTGTTGCCGGTTCTGCAATTGGTTCACCACCAAACAGCGAGGGCGGTGCTGGTTAGCCCTTCACGGGATGGAGATATCTTAAGCACCTGTTTAGAAAAATTAGGCTACGAGGTAGTAAGGGGCTCTTCGCGTCATCGCAATATTGAAGCCCTCGTTGGCATGATGCGTAAGCTAAAAACTGGATATTCTTTGGGGTTTGGGATTGACGGGCCGATAGGACCCATTTATAAAGTAAAACCGGGGATGACGCACATGGCGCAAAAATTCAAGATCCCCATTATTCCCGTTGGCAGTGCTTTTAGTCGGCGTTGGGTAGTCAATAAGGCTTGGGATAAATATGAAATCCCAAAACCTTTTAGTAAAGCAGTTTTTTATTTGGGCGAACCTTTTGAGGTGCTGGAGGGAGCAGACTTAGATGCCAGTAATGCCGTCTTGGAAGGTTTGATTCAAGCTGCCGAGGCTCGAGCCGTTGCTCTGTTATAATTGAAAATATACATTAAAATGGATCCTGAATGACTATGGCAAAAAAAAGTTACACATCCGAGTCTATCGAAGTATTAACCGGTCTTGATCCCGTACGCAAGCGTCCAGGGATGTATACCGATACTTCCCGGCCCAATCACTTGGCGCAGGAAGTTATCGATAACAGCGTGGACGAAGCGATAAGCGGGCATGCGTCTCGTATAGCAGTTATTTTACAGGTGGATGGTTCACTTGAGGTAACGGATAACGGCAGAGGAATGCCTGTTGATATTCATCCAGAGCACAAAGTCCCGGGTATTGAATTGATCCTAACCCGCTTACACGCAGGGGCGAAATTTTCACAAAAAGACTACCGTTTTTCGGGTGGTTTACATGGTGTTGGTGTTTCCGTGGTGAATGCCTTATCGGAACGGCTGGAAGTCTGGGTTAAACGAGACGGTCAGATTTATCACATGGAATTTGCAGAAGGGGAGCGCGTTTCAAAACTGAAAGTGATTGGGAAGGCTGCAAAGAATGAAACTGGAACTACGGTGAAATTTTGGCCGCAAGCGAAGTATTTTGATTCTCCGAGGATATTAAGCAAACCTTTAAAACACCTACTGCAAGCAAAAGCGGTATTGTGTCCGGGGCTGACTGTGCAATTTACGGATCAACAAACCGGCGAAAGCGATGAGTGGTGTTACGAAGGGGGTCTTAAGGCTTATTTATTAGAACAGATGGAAGGGCGTACACTGCTGCCCACAGAACCGTTCGAGGGAGTATTCGAAGGGAATGAAGAAATTGCGAGTTTTGCTGTCATTTGGGCGCCGTTGGAAGGTGAATCCCTACAGGAAAGTTATGTCAATCTTATCCCAACTTCGCAAGGTGGCACGCATGTGAATGGCTTACGGGCAGGCTTATTAGATGCCATGCGAGAGTTTTGTGAATTAAGAAATCTATTACCTCGGGGGGTGAAGCTCGCGCCCGATGATATCTGGGATAAAATTAATTTTGTGTTATCGGTTAAGATTTTGGATCCCCAGTTTTCTGGACAAACGAAGGAGCGTTTGGCTTCACGCCAATGTGCAGCCTTTGTGACTGCAGTGGTCAAAGATTCTTTTAGTTTATGGTTAAACCAACATGTTCAAATGGCAACGACTTTGGCAGAATTTGTCATCGAGAATGCAGAAAAACGCTTACGATCGGGTAAGCTTGTGGTTCGTAAGAAGATCACGCAAGGACCGGCTTTGCCTGGAAAATTAGCGGATTGTACATTACAAGATTTAAATCGCTGCGAATTGTTTTTAGTGGAAGGGGATTCTGCCGGCGGCTCTGCCAAACAAGCCCGAGAACGAGAATTCCAGGCAGTCATGCCATTAAAAGGAAAAATATTAAATACTTGGGAAGTCGATTCCAACGAAATATTGGCTTCGCAAGAAGTCCATGATATTTCGGTTGCTATTGGAATCGATCCTGGGGCAACTTCTCTGGAAAAATTGCGTTATGGTAAAATTTGTATTCTGGCGGATGCAGACTCGGATGGCCAACACATTGCAACATTGCTGTGTGCGTTGTTTGTGAAACATTTTAGAATTGTGGTCGAAACGGGACATTTATTTGTCGCGATGCCGCCCTTATATCGCATTGACGTGGGTAAAGAAGTGTATTATGCCTTAGATGATGCGGAAAAACAGGGGATTTTAGATAAAATTGCCGCCGAAAAATCAAAGAGTAAAATTGTGGTCCAGCGTTTTAAAGGGTTGGGTGAGATGAATCCCATGCAGCTTCGTGAGACCACAATGGCTCCCGATACGCGGCGTCTGGTGCAGCTTACGCTAACAGAGGGAGACGATACTCTCAGTCTGATGGATATGTTATTAGCCAAAAAACGAGTTCCCGATCGGCGCCAATGGTTAGAAAGTAAAGGAAATTTAGCAGATGTCTAAAAAAACAGTTCAAAACTATCCTCAAGAAGAACGTGAATTGGTTAAAACTTTTACCGAACGGGCCTACCTAGACTATTCTATGTACGTCATTTTGGATCGAGCCTTGCCTCATATTGGGGATGGATTAAAACCGGTACAACGAAGAATTATTTATGCCATGTCAGAGCTCGGGTTATCACAGCAAGCCAAATATAAGAAATCCGCTCGCACCATCGGGGATGTTTTAGGAAAATTTCATCCACACAGTGAAAGTGCTTGTTATGAAGCGATGGTGTTAATGGCACAGCCTTTTTCTTACCGCTACCCCTTTGTGGATGGCCAAGGGAATTGGGGTTCACCGGATGATCCCAAATCTTTTGCGGCGATGCGGTATACCGAAGCAAAACTTTCGAATTATGCCAGTGCTTTGCTCAGTGAATTAGAACAAGGTACGGTCGATTGGACACCGAATTTTGATGGGACTTTAGACGAGCCAAAGTTACTGCCGGCCAGATTGCCGAATGTATTGTTAAATGGAACCACGGGTATTGCGGTTGGGATGGCGACCGACATTCCCCCGCATAATCTCCGGGAAGTCACCAAAGCATGTATTCATTTGTTGGATCATCCAACTGCTTCGATCAGTGTTCTTATGGAACACATTCAAGGTCCCGATTTTCCCACCGAGGCCGAAATTATTACTTTGCCGGAGGAGATTTTAAAAATCTACCAAACTGGGGGTGGGACATTAAGAATGCGGGCGGTATACCTCGAAGAAGACGGGGATATTATTGTTACCGCATTACCGCATTTGGTGTCTGGCAGCAAAGTATTAGAGCAAATTGCCGCTTTAATGCAAGCCAAGAAATTGCCTTTGGTGGCCGACTTGCGCGATGAATCCGATCACGAGAATCCAACCCGTTTGGTGATTACGCCGAGATCCGCTCGGGTGGACGTCGATGCATTAATGGCGCATCTTTTTGCGACCACCGATCTCGAAAGAACTTATCGTGTCAATTTAAACATGATTGGTCTTGATGGGCGTCCACGCGTCAAAAATCTCAAAGAAATTTTGAGTGAATGGTTGGTCTTTAGGACCGAAACCATCAGTCGCCGCCTAAAATACCGATTAGAAAAAGTGAATCGGCGTTTGCACTTGTTAGATGGATTTTTAATTGCTTATCTGAATCTCGACGAAGTCATCGCGATTATTCGTCAGGAAGATGATCCCAAGGCGGTTTTAATGGCACGTTTTGGGTTAAGCGAAGAGCAAACCGATGCGATTTTAGATTTAAAATTGAGAAATTTAGCAAAATTAGAAGAAATAAAAATTCGCGGTGAGCAGGCGGAATTGTCGGAAGAAAGAGTTGGTTTAGAAAAAATACTGGGTTCCGAACAACGATTAAAAACTTTGATCAAAAAAGAACTTGAACAAGACATGAAAACCTATGGGGATGCGCGGCGCTCCCCTATTGTGAAACGGCCAGAAGCGCAAGTGATGGTCGACATCGATAAACCCCCAACAGAACTGGTGACCGTTATTTTATCTAACAAAGGTTGGGTGCGATCCGCCAAGGGTCATGACATTGATCCCAGTCAATTAAGCTATAAGACGGGGGATGAATTTAAGCTCTCGGCTCATGGAAAGAGTGATCAATCGGTCGTCTTTTTAGATTCTACGGGGCGTTCTTATACGGTCAGCGTGCAACAATTGCCTTCTGCGCGTGGTCAAGGTGAACCTTTAACGGGGTTAGTGACTCCGCCTCCAGGGGCAAGTTTTACCAGTGTGATGATAGGCGATCCCGCCGAACAGTGTTTATTGGTTTCCAGTGCAGGTTATGGTTTTATTGCACCGCTCGGTGAACTGATCAGTAAAAATCGTAAAGGCAAGGCGATTGTCAAGATCAAAGAAGGCTTTACGTTATTACCGGCGATTTTGCTTCCTAAAGAAAGAAGCAATATGTCGATTGTTTTGGCAAGTCAAGACGGGCGATTGTTGTTGTATCCGCTGGCGGAGGTTTCAGAAATGATCAAAGGCAAAGGGAATAAATTAATGGCATTGGCCAAAGGCAGCGCGGTTGCAGCGGTTGCCATTTGTTCTGCTCATCAAAGTCTCACCGTTGTCACCAGCCGTAAAAAAATAGCGCTTAAATTGGCCGATCAGAGAAACTATCGAGGGGAAA